>NNBU01000356.1_pt1 | contig 19322 bp, 18 predicted proteins | sample 1173781 | NCBI WGS metagenome assembly NNBU01 (sample SAMN07173937, study PRJNA388173) | plant metagenome | biome: Plant school; feature: Soil; material: Symbiotic tissue of Blasia pusilla L.; isolation source: symbiotic tissue sample KVJ2 | host: Blasia pusilla | place: Norway: Troms, Kvaloya...
TCAAAACAAACAGTTAATGCATCGAAAGTGGTTCCGTTTTCGCCGGAAACGCTCCCGAACACGCGCGCCTCACAGCCCGTCGACAAACCGCCGTGCCGCCTTGGCAAGTACCTCCGGCGCGAAGCCGGAAAACCCGATCACCAGCCCGCGACGATCGGTCGGCCCCGCATGGAGCGGTGAGAGCGCCTTCGGCCCGAAGCCGCAGGCGATCGCTTTTTTCGCCAGCGCCACATCGTCGGCGCCGTCAGGCAATTCCGCCAGCAGATGCAGGCCCTGCTCGGGAAGAGACGCAGACAGGGGGCTCCCCGCCAGCGCCTCGACCAAGGCATCCCGCGCCGCCTTGACCCGCTTGCGGGCCCGCTTGATATGGGCGGAAAAATGCCCGTCGCGCAAAAATTCGGTCAGCGCGTCCTCGGCGAGCGTCGAAGGAAAGCGATCGGTGAGCCGGCGAATGGTCAGGATGCGCGCACGCAAGGTTGACGGTACGACGAGGTAGCCGATCCGAAATCCGGGTAGCAGCGTCTTGGAAAACGTGCCGACATAGATCACCCGCCCCTGCCCGTCGATGCCCTGCAGGGCGCTGAGCGGCGGGCCGGCAAAGCGGAATTCGCTGTCGTAGTCGTCCTCGATGATATAGGCGCCCGCCGCTTGCGCCCAGTCGATCAGCGAAAGCCGCCTGGCCATGGAAAGCGTCACCCCGAGCGGATACTGATGCGACGGCGTGACATAGACGGCCTTGGCGTCCGGTGCAGCCGCCATCCCGGCCGCCACATCGATCCCCTCGCCATCGACAGGCACCGCCGTCACCGCAAGCCCGGATGCCTCGAACACATCACGCGCTGCCACATAACAGGGATCCTCAATCCAGACGCGATCGCCGGGTGACAGCAGCGCCCTCACCGTCAAATCCAGCGCCTGCTGCGTGCCCGCCGTCATGATCACCTGGTCCGGCGTGCAATGCACGCCGCGCGCCGCCGAAAGATATGCGGCGATCTCGACGCGCAGCGCATGGCTGCCCGCCGGATCATTATACTGAAAATGCCGCGCGGAAGGGGTGGTCAGATGCCGGTTCATCAGCATACGAAAAATGCGCAGCGTCGTCTCGTCCGCCGTCGAACAGCCAAGCGCGCCGGGCAAAGGTGCCTGCGCCAATTGCACCGTTTCAGGTACAGACGGCCCCGAAGGCTCGACCACAGTCAGCACCGGCACGGCCTCCGCAACATAGGTTCCCGCCCCGATCCGCGCCGTGGCAAAGCCATCCGCCACCAGCATGTCATAGGCCGTCACCGCCGCCCCCCGCGAGATCCTGAACCGCGCCGCGATGTCCCGGGTCGTCGGCAGCTTGTCGCCGGGCCTGATCTGCCCGCTTTCGATCATGCCGCGCAGCGCCTTGTACAGCGCCAGCCGCCGGGGACCGGATGCCGGCAGCACCGGGGTGGCAGCCGACCAATCGGAATTGGTCCGGATAAATTTCGCCATGGTGGATCTTCTTCGAACCAATCGCCTGGATTATCCCTGCCGCATTCTGAAGCAGGAGACAAGCATGAACGAGATCGCAGCCGCTGAAACCTTCCCCGTCACGCCGCGCAACCGGGCAAAACGCCTGCATGAGCGCGCAGCCTATGATCGCGACGCCGTCTACGCCGTGCTCGATGCCGCCCTGCTCTGTCACGTCGCCTATGTCATCGACGGACAACCCTATTGCACGCCGACCATCCACTGGCGCGACGGTGACTGGCTGTTCTGGCACGGCTCGTCGGCGAGCCGCATGCTGAAGGCCCAGAAGGCGGGCATCCCCGTCTGCCTCACCGTCGCTCATCTCGACGGCCTGGTGCTCGCCCGCTCCGGCTTCCACCACTCGGCCAATTACCGCTCCGCCATGTGTTTCGGCACCGCCCATATCATCGATGACCCGCAGGAAAAGGCAGACGCCCTGAAGGCCGTCGTTGACCGTTTCTATCCCGGCCGAACGAACGACCTGCGGGAAAACGATCCGCAGGAAGCCAAGGGCACCATGGTGATCGGCATGCGCATCGAAGACGCCTCGGCCAAAATCCGCACCGGCGGCGTCTCCGACGACCCGGCGGATCTCGACGCCCGCGTCTGGGCCGGCGTCATCCCGGTCGAAACCCGCCTCGGCGCGCCGGAAATCTGCCCCAAGGTGCCTGATGGTGTGGCCTATCCGGATCACCTCGCCCGTTTCCAGGCGGGCCGAGGTCTCGACGAGGTCTTGAGGGAGAGCCAGGCGCTCTATGAAGAAGCCATAGAACGCTCCTGATCAAGCCAGACATGGCGGCAAGCATGGCCGCCATGTCTCAGCGGCCGGCAAAGTCGGCATAAATAGCCAGCAGCCCCGTCCAACCGCCCTCGGCCTCAAGGATCGACCGCGTCCGTTCCGCGGCAGCGCCAAAATTCTCGATCAGCCGGTGTTCGAAATCGACCTGCGTCTCCGTCTCCGACAGCGCGGTGAACACCACCTGCACCTCGGTCAACAGGTCCGGATCGAAGACCCAGTCGCCGTTGAGCTGCCAGGAGAGCACCAGCCGCCCCGGCCGGCCAAACACCAGCACCCGGCCCCAGTCACATTCCTCGCCACCATTGCCGATTTCGTACCAGCGTCCGCCGGCAAAGGGTTCGATCACCACGGTCTTCGCCCCGCTCTTGGTCAGCGAATGCGTCTTCAGCCACCAGTCGCCCATGCCGGCGGAAAACACGTCGAAGGCCCGCTCGCGGCTTGCCTTGACGGTAAACCGCTTGACGATCGGCGCAGGTTTGATCTGCTGATTTTCCTTCATGTCTCGTCCCCTTCCTCGACGGCATGCTGAAAGGCCGCCAGTTGCTGATCCCAGAACTGATCGAGCCAGGCGCGCAGCGGCCCAAGCCCGTTCGGATCGATCGCATAAATCCTCCGGCGTCCCTCCGCCCGGTCCGCGACCAGCCCCGCCTCTTTCAAGACCTTCAGATGCTGCGAAACCGCCGGCTGCGACACGGGGACAACCCGCGCCAGATCGGCGACCGTCTGCGGCCGCGCGGCGATCTTCTCGAAAAGATCGCGCCGGGTATCGTCAGCCAGAGCCTGAAGGATTTTCAAGTGATAAGTCATGACTTATGATAAGCATGAACTTATCTGATTGGCAATAGGCTGACGTTTGGCTGGTGCGACCTTGACCGGCACCAGACGATTACACAGAAGGACAGTGCAACCGAAAGGGAGAGCCGGTCGATGCACCGCCTTTACGTCGTCACCCATCCGCAATCGATCCATCATGTCGAAGACCGCGTCGGCGGCTGGTACGATACGCCGCTAACCGATCACGGCCGCCGCCAGGCAGAAGCGATCGCCGTCCGCCTAAGCGTGCTTTGCGCCGGCGAGACGCTTCGCCTCACCTCCTCTGACCTCCTGCGTTGCAGCCAGACCGCCGAGGTCATTGGCCGCCATCTCAACGTGAAACATCACCTGACGCCCGATCTGCGGGAGATGAGTTGCGGTGTTGCCGAGGGCAAGCCGCAAGCGTGGCTCGACAGCCGTCGCCTGCCAGTGCCCGAGGAAGGAGGCCTCGACGATACAGGCGGCATCGAGGGCGCAGAAACCCGCCGCCAGACCGGCACGCGCATTTACCGCGCCATGGAGGCGCTGCGCGCCGATCCAGCCGATTGCCAGATCATCGTGACCCACGGCTTTGCCCTCACCTTCGTCATCGCCTGGTGGATCGGCATGCCGATCGAAAGCCTCGGCCGCGTCAACTTCCCGGTGGCGTCAGGCAGCATCACGCATCTCGAAGAAAATCCGCGGTGGAGGAGCCGCGCCGTCGCCGCGCTGGGCGAGACCGGCCACCTCGCCGGCCTCTAGCCGCCGCGCACCACTGCGGCATCATCTTTTCCCGTCCTTGATCGCGTTCGAGGTCTCCGACGGCTCAAACCTGGTGCATGTGGCTCTTCAGCATATCCACCAATGGAGACAACGATGCTGAAGACACTTATATCGACGAGCCTGATCTGGCTGACGATCGCCCCATTTGCCCATGCCACCGACCAGGTTGGCTTGCGCGATGTGCAAATCGACCAGGACAGCGCCCGCCCGCTGCATGTGGTCGTCTGGTATCCCACGGAGGATCCCGGCCCCGGCGAAACGGTCGGCGAAAACAAAGCCTTCTTCGGCACGGAGGCCAAGCGCGATGCCATGCCGGCGCCGGGCGAACACCCGCTTGTCGTCCTCTCGCATGGGTATGGCGGCAGCTGGCGAAATCTCAGCTGGCTTGGCCATGTCCTTGCCCGGCAGGGCTATGTCGTGGCCGCCCCCGATCATCCGGGCACGACCACCTTCGACCGGGACCCCGCCCACGCCGCAATGTTGTGGGAGCGCCCGCGTGATCTCAGCCGCGTCATCGATGCCCTGACAGCAAAAACGGATCTCGCAGGCCAGATCGACAACCAGAGGATCGCCGCCGTCGGACATTCCCTGGGCGGCTGGACGGTCGCCGCCCTGGTCGGTGCCCGGTTCGAGACGGCGCGCATCGCGAAGGATTGTGAGGCCAAGACGAGCCCCCGCGCCTGCGCCCTCTCAGCCGAACTCGGACTGTCCGATCCGCAACTGGAGCAGAACCTGGCCGATCCACGACTGAAAGCCTTCATCTCGCTCGATCTGGGTCTCGCACGCGGGTTCTCGCCGCAAAGTCTGGCGGAGATCCGCATTCCCGCGCTCGTCATCGGCGCCGGCACCGATATCGGCGACATGCCGGCGCCGCTGGAAAGCGGCTACCTCGCGCAGCATCTGTCCAAGGCCTCCACCACCTCTGTGACCATACCGGACGCCATGCATTTCAGCTTCATGCAGCTCTGCAAGCCAAATGCCGTGGCGCTGATCGAAGAAGAGACCCCCGGAGACGGGATCGTTTGTCAGGATGGCGGCAGCCGCAGTCGCGAGGAGATCCACCGGGAAATTGAATTTCTCGTGACCGGTTTCCTGGCCGAAGCTCTTGCGGACAAACACTAACGCGAGCGGCCTTGCATCGAACGGTGCGCTCAGGCGCACCGCCCCAAACGTCACCCCGCCGAAATCCACCCCTCCAGCTTCGCCCGCTGCGCCTGCGAAAAGGCCTGCGACCTGCGCGTCGCCTGGTCGAAATGCACGACCACCGTCTCCGCCGAGGCACAGAGCCGACCATTCTGGAACACCGCCTGTTGCATCGTCACCGACGAGCGCCCGACCCGCACCACCCGGGTGCCGATCTCGACCGTGCCCGGCCACAGGATTTCAGCGAGATAGTTCAGATCCAGTTTGGCGAGCACGAAGGAAAAGCCGTCCTCAAGCAGCGGGTCGTCGGGATTGTAGATGAGCTCTACCCGGCCGGTCTCCAGGAACGTGGCAAAAACCGCATTGTTGACATGCCCCTGCCGGTCGGTGTCGCCATACCGCAGCTTGTCATACGCCTGGCCCGCAAAATCCTCGAGCCGCAACGCCTGCCCCTTGTCATCCGCCATGCCGTACCAAACCCTATTCCGTATTCCGTATTCCGTATTCCCTATTCCCTATTCCCCAATTCCCGAACCGCCTGGCAGCCCCTCACGCCGCCAGTCCAATCATCTCGGAAAACGCATACCGCACGCTGTCGGCCACCGCCTGGATCGTCTCGCTCGTGTCCTTGCCGGTCAGCAGCCGCACCTCGAACGAGCCGAGATCCGGCAGACCCTGCTTGGAGCCGAGCGCCGTCATGTCGTCGGTGAGGTAACTGCGCGGCAAGGGCGCCACCGCGAGATCGGCGATGACCGCCGCCCGCTGCGCCATCGTATGGGCCGAGAGATAGGCAATCCGGTAGGGCCGCTTCTCGCGGTCGAGCCGTGCCAGCGCATCCGCCCGCCAGCAGCAGCCGTCTTCCCAGATCGACACGGGCAGCGGATCGCGCAAATGCGCCGTACCACATTTCGCGCCGGCCCAGACCAGTTGCTCCTGATGGATCACCTCGCCCTCATGCAAGACCGTGCCCGGCGAGGTATTGACCAGCGTCAGATCCAGCCGCTGCTCGGCCAGCCGACGTCTCAGCGCACCCGAGGTATCGACCGTCAGATCGACCATGATGAGCGGATACACCTCGGCAAAGCGCCGGAGAATGGTCGGCATGAAACGTTCGCCGATATCGTCTGGCGCACCGAGCCTGACGACCCCCTTCATCTCCGGCATGCGAAACCGCCCGACCGCCTCGTTCGAAAGCGCGAGCATCCGCCGCGCATAGGGAAGCAGCACCTCGCCGCTTTCCGTCAGCGTCACCGAGCGCGCATCGCGCAGGAAAAGCGTGACGTTCAGCTGCTCCTCGAGCTTCTTAATTTGCATCGATACCGCAGACGGCGTCCGAAACACCCGGTCGGCCGCCGTCGTGAAACCGCCGGTCTCGGCGATCGCGACAAAGGTTCTGAGCACATCATTGTCGAGCAGGGGAAGCGGCTGGCGAAGCATGAGGGTCATGGCGGGGCGCCTTCAGAAAAATTGAACTTGAAGACGATACAATCGCGTTTGATTGAATGTCAATCCGGGCGCAAGCTGTTTTCCATACCGAAAACAGGAGACCGGCCATGACGTTCCAGACGCTTCCCCGCCCTGTGCCCCAGGGGCTGATCCATATCTTCGCCACCATGAGCCTTACCCAGACGCGCCACCCCTTGCTCGATCAGATCAACGCCCTGCCCGGCCATCTGCGTCGCGATCTCGGCCTCGCTGACACCCGGCAATCGATAACGTTTGTGAATGACGCACATAAATAACATTCGTTGGATTGATGGAACATTGCAGCGCATAACACCAGCACCCGAAAGGGAATCCCAAGGAAAGGACGACAGCCATGACCCTCATTCATTATGACACCCCCCTCATTCGCCGGCCACAGGCCACAGCGGTTTCAGGGCAGGCGACGCGCACTGTCGTCTCGGCCCTGGGCCGCCTTTTCACCCGCCTTGGCGACGCCCGTCGCCGCCGGCTTGAGCAGCGCGCGCTGGAGAGCCTGCCGTTTGATCTGCGCAAGGATCTCGGCTGGCCTGCCGGCGACATCCACCGCCATTAGCCGCAAGGAAAAATCGGACAGACAGCGACACGGCCTGCGGGCCGGGTCGCAAAGGGATAAAATGCGATCCATCGACACCATCATGGGTCGCCCTCCCAAACCCCATGCTTTTCAAGGACCTGCTGTTATTGATCGATGTCAGCCGTCGCGTCGCCTCGTCGCAGGCTGAAACACATTAGAAAATGTCGTTTTTTAGCGGCGTGAAATACTTTCGCGCCGCGCGATTTCATGACAATGTCGCAGAACGAACATCCCCGGACCCGTTTCCAGTCGAGCATGTCGACAAAACACGGGAACGACAAAACGGGAACTGGGCATCATCATGAGCAAGCAACTGCAGCAGACCAAGAAGCGATCGCTCGTCTTCTTTCTCATCCCGCATTTCACCCTTTTGCCCTTTGCCGGCGCGATTGAGACGCTGCGCATCGCCAACCGCATGCTGGGTTATGCCGCCTATGAATGGCGCCTCGCCTCGGTCGATGGCCAGAAGGTCTATTCCTCCTCGGGCATCGGGATCGAGGTGAATTCCTCGCTCGCCGACGAACGCCGCAATCTCGGCGGTGAAAACCGCCCGAACATGGCAATCGTCTGTTCCGGCATCTATGTCGAGGAGTTCAACAACAAATCGGTCAATGCCTGGCTGCGCGAAGCCTACAACCGCAATGTCGCCGTTGGCTCGCTCTGTACGGGCGCCCATGTGCTGGCCCAGGCCGGACTGTTGAACGGCAAGCGCTGCGCCATCCACTGGGAAAACCTGCCCGGCTTTTCCGAAACCTTCCCCCAGGCCGAAGTCTATGCAGACCTCTACGAAGTCGACGGCAATCTCTACACCTGTGCGGGCGGCACCGCCTCGCTCGACATGATGCTGAACTTGATCGGCCAGGATTTTGGCGAAGGCCTCGTCAACCGCGTCTGCGAACAGCACCTGACCGACCGCGTCCGCTCCGCCAACGACCGCCAGCGGCTTCCGCTCCGCGCCCGCCTCGGCGTACAGAATTCCAAGGTGCTGCAGATCATCGAGCTGATGGAGGCCAATCTCTCCGAGCCGCTGTCGCTTCTGGAAATCGCCGACGACGCCGGCCTCTCGCGCCGCCAGATCGAGCGCCTGTTCCGGCAAGAGATGGGTCGCTCCCCCGCCCGCTACTACCTCGAAATCCGCCTCGACCGCGCCCGCCACCTGCTGGTCCAGTCCTCCATGCCCGTCGTCGAAGTCGCCGTCGCCTGCGGCTTCGTCTCCGCCTCCCACTTCTCCAAGTGTTACCGCGAACTCTACAACCGCTCCCCCCAGCAGGAGCGCGCGGAGCGCAAGCTGACCATGTCGAGCAATCGGACGGGGGTGGTGGTGTAAGCCATCAGCGACACCCGGAACCCATCACGGGGTCCGCTCTCCCCCCCTTGTGGGGGAGATGGCCGGCAGGCCAGAGGGGGGTATCATACGGCAAAACGCTGGCCACTCCCGCAACGCGCGGGAGGGATGACCTTGCCCCCTCATCCCACCAAACTCCAGAAAAACCGTACCGACACAAACAACAAAAACACCGCAAACCCCAGTTCCAGCTGCCGCTTGTTGAGGCTGTGAGCCAGCTGCGCGCCATAGGGCGTGACCACCATCGCAATCGGAAAGATCACCGCAAAGGCGATCCAGTTGACGAAGCCGGTGGAGAACGGGGGCAGGCCCGCCTCGCCCCAGCCGGCATAGATGAAGCCGAAAAAGGCCGGGATCGAGATCAGCACGCCGACGCCCGAGGAGGTCGCCACCGCCTGGTGGATCGGCCGCCCGTACAGCGTCATGAAGGTGTTGTTGAACACCCCGCCGCCAACCCCCATCAGCCCGGAGAAAAGCCCGATCGCGGAGCCTACGAGAAACCGCCCCGGCTGGCCCGGCAGCTCGGTGCCCAGATGAAACCGGTTCGACAGAAACAGCATGCGCGCCGCCAGCACCAGCCCCATCACCGCGAAGAACAGCCGAAGCCCCGCGCTCGACACATAGGCGGCAATGACGGTCGCCAGCAGCGCCCCGAGCGGCACGGCGATGATCCAGCCTTTCAGGAGCGCCATGTCGACTGCCCCACGTATCTGATGCGCCCGGAACGACCGGAGCGAGGTTGGCACGATCAGCGCCGTCGAGGTGCCGACGGCGAGATGCATGATCACATGCTCGGGGATCCCGACATAGCCGAACACCTGGTAAAACACCGGCACCAGCACCGCGCCCCCGCCAATGCCGAACACCCCGGCCAGGAGACCGGCAACACCGCCGGCAACCGCCAGCAGGGCGACAAATAACAGGATATCGGCAATCGGGGGCATGACAGAACTCCGGGAAGGAAGAGACCATCCGGCCGGAGGCTCGGAAGGCAAGGCGGTTTTGGGAGGCGCGGCGCGAGGTGGCAAAGCACCACGCCGCAGACCCTCGCCTCTAGGCCGCATCACCGCCGGCAGCAAGGCTGCCCGCGCCCCTCCCGGTACGCCAACACCCGGTTTTGACAGCGACACGGGTAAAATCCCGCGCTTCAGCGCATCAGGCAATTCGGCAATTTGCGAAATAGGAAAGTCTGGAAACGCCGACCTCAGCGGCAGTTGCGCTTGTCGAGATAAAGCGAACAATCCTTCGTGACAGGCGGCGCAGAGGCGGCCGCCACGCGGCGCGGCGCAACCGGCGGCGCATCGCCCATGCCGGACGTACCGCTGTCCACCGAAAGCGGCAGGATCCCGCCGTCTTGGCCCGTCTCTTCGGCCACCTCAGTCTGCTGCACGCCCGCAGCCGCGGCCGGCTCGACCGGCCCGCGCGGCCCCGTCACGATCTCGGTCGGCTCATCAAAGCCGATCCCGTCGACCACCGGCTGGGCGGTGGTGCCCTCGGCGATCGCCATCGCCCCGCCCTGTGTCACGATCTGCGGCTGCACGCCGACAGTCTCGCCATAGCCTTCCGCAACGGCTACGCCCGAGGGGTCGGCCACGCCCAGTTCGCCATCGATATTCACGCCGCCTTCGGGGATCGCCATCGCCGTCTGGCTCTGGCTGTCGTCGGACGTCACCGGCTCAACGGGCGCAGCTGAAGCCAGGTTCGGCGTGTCGAGATAATCGATGCCCGCACTGCCGCCATTGGCGGGCGCGCTCGGCGGCGCATAGGCAACGGCTTCGGGAGACACCTGGCCAACCCGCCCGACCAGCACGCGCCCGTCACGCTTCGCGTCGACCTTGCCCACCAGCACGTCGCCCCTCTGCGGGCCGCCGATATCGGCGAGCGGAATGCGGTCACTGCCGGAACAGCCGGCAGTGAAGAGGGCGAGAACGGAGGCTGCCATCAGGCGGCAGCCAAGGGACGAAAACGCAAAACTCATTTCACCCTCGACGACCCAAAGGGGCACAACTGCAACGAGCCTACGACACCCCGCCTTAATGCGCCATGAACGGCAAAGCCCGGCTTTTCACCCCCAACATCCCCTGAACACGCGAAAAAGCCGGCAGATTGCGCCGCCGGCCCTCTGTTTTTGACGCAAGGGACGCTCAAGCGGCCCGTCGGGCAACCGGGTCGCTATGCACCTTCAGCCGAGACAGCAGTTGGCGCAGATTGTGGCTCTCTTCCGCAAGGGCCTGGCCAGCCGCCGAGGTCTCTTCCACCATGGCGGCATTCTGCTGGGTCATCTGGTCCATGTGGTTGACCGAGGTGTTGATCTCGGCAAGCCCGGTCGCCTGTTCCTTGGCGGCGGTTGCAATGGTGTGGACGCTGTCATTGACCCGGTTCACCAGCTGCTCGATCTCAAGCAGTGCCTCGCCGGTTGCCCGAACAAGGCCGACCCCGGTATCGACTTCATGCGCCGAGGCGCTGATCAGCACCTTGATTTCCTTCGCCGCATTGGCCGAGCGCTGGGCGAGTTCCCGCACCTCCTGCGCCACGACCGCAAAGCCGCGACCGGCTTCACCGGCCCGCGCCGCCTCGACGCCGGCGTTCAGCGCCAAGAGATTGGTCTGGAATGCAATCTCGTCGATGACGGAAATGATCTGGCTGATCTTCTGCGACGAGCCCTCGATCCGCCCCATGGCATCGACCGCATTGCGCACGATTTCGCCGGAGCGGTTGGCGCTCGTCTTCGTCTCGGCCACCATCTGCCGCGCCTCGTTGGCACGTTCAGCCGCGGTCCGGACGGTCGCGGTGATCTCGTCGATGGCTGCCGCCGTTTCCTCCAGCGCTGCCGCCTGCTGCTCGGTGCGCTTCGATAGATTGTTGGTCGCCTCGCTGATATTGCCGGCGCTTGAGGTCACCACGTCGCTCGTCTGGTTGATCGAGATGAGAACGCCACCCAGCGACTGGACCGCCCGATTGAAATCGGCCCGCAGCTTCTCGTAGTCCGCACCGATCGCTTCGATCTGCACGGTGAGATCCCCTTCGGCCAACTGCTCCAGTGCCGAACCGATGGCATCGATCGCGGCACTCTGCCGTTCGGCGGACGTTCGCAACTGCGTCTCGTTGCGCGCCCGCTCGCCATTGATGCTGTCTTGCTGCGCCGCCTCGCGCGCGCGCATCTCGATCCGGTCGCGCACGCTGTCGCGCAGCACCTGCAGCGTCTGTGCCATCCCGCCGATCTCGTCGCTTCGGTCGGTATCGGTGATCGCAGTGTCGACGCGCTCGCCGGCAATGTCGCTCATCGCTGATTTCAGCCGGTTGATCGGCTGAACCACGCTGCGCACCACCATCATCGCACAAAACAGAATGGCTAGGATGGCCACCCCGATGATGACGGCATATTCTGTTGCCGTCTGGCGGAACAGCGCCGCCAGGTCATCCGAATAGACGCCGGTGCCGACAATCCAGCCCCAGGGCTCGAAGCCGATCACGTGGCTGAATTTCTCCACCGGCGCCTCGAAGCCCGGCTTTGGCCAGTAATAATCGACGAAACCTTCCTTGTTCGCCTTCACCACATTGACGAATTCAACGAACAGGTGCTTGCCGTTCGGGTCCTTGTTCTGGCTCAGATCCTTGCCATTCAGCTCCGGCTTGATCGGATGCATCACCATGGCCGGCTGCATGTCGTTGATCCAGAGATAGCCGTCCGGGGCATAGCGCATGGCGGCCACCACCTCCTTCGCCCGCTCCTGCGCCTCGGCGCGGGTCAGTGTGCCCTCCTGCTCCATCTTGTAGTATTTGTTGAAGATGGCGATCGCGTTGTCATTGATCTGTGCAAGGCCGGCACGCCGCTCATGCGTCAAGGCATCATAAGCGTTGAACAGGCTGTAGGTCAGCGTGCCGACCAGAACAGTCAGCGCTATCGCGACCAGCGCATAGAGCCGGACCGACAAGGACATGGATTTCATGCGGAACCCCTCAAACGATTAGGTTTTATTTTCATAAAGTTTGATATTTGCCCCTTCGAATTCTCTAAACTTCGCACTGCGAATTCTGATGGGCAGAATCTCACTCACAAGAATTGACATGTGGTAAGTCCGGCTGCCCCGCGCTCTGGTGCAGGTCTGTCATGAAAACGCACAGGATTCGATCACGCAAATGCCCCTTGCCCCCGCCACTGCCCCGACCGGAGAACTCACACTCCGCACGCTCGCCATGCCGGCCGACGCCAATGCGGCCGGCGATATTTTTGGTGGCTGGGTGATGGCGCAGATGGACCTTGCCTGCGGCATCCGCGCAGCCGAGCGTGCCCGCGGCCGCGTGGTAACAGCTGCAGTCCAGGAAATGGCCTTCGCTTTGCCGGTGAAGATCGGCGACACGCTCTGCGTCTATACCGATATCGGCCGGGTCGGCCGCACCTCGATCACCCTCAAGGTCGAAACCTGGGCACAGCGCTACCTCACCCATGTGATGGAAAAGGTCACCGAAGCAACTTTCGTCATGGTCGCACTCGATTCCGAGGGCAAGCCGACGCCGGTGCCGGATCTTTAGCGCGCTCGCTTCCCGCCTTTGGCGCGATTGCAATTTGCCCACTGCCTCGCACAGCAAACGCACTCGATCACGGTGTCAAGATCCTCGCCATTTCCGTGGTTTTTCCCCAGCCGAGCCGCTCGTACAGGGGCTGCCCCGCTTGGGTAGCATGCAGGATCGCATAGGAGAGTCCGCGCTTGCGAAACTCTTCCTCCGAGATCTGCATTAAAAGCCGTGCGATCCCGCGTCCGCGGTGAGCCGGCTCGACAGAGACATTGAGCACATAGCCTCGCCGATCGCTGTCCGGATGCACGGGGTGAGGCGGCCAGTCGATCTCCATCAGGCCAACACCGCCGACCGGTTCACCAGCGATCTCTGCCATGAACCCGAAATACCGGCCATCCCCCAATCTGACCCTCAACCACTGGCGAAATGGTTCGCGCATCGCTGCTAGGTCGGCCTCCGCGCGGCCTGCTTCACGGAACATGTTCGCGCGGTGCCGGCATATGATCTCCAGTTCTGACGGGGTGATGGCTCGGAGTGTGATCATGAGCCGACGATAGTCCCGCCATCTCGATCATGTCCAGCAGGGCCCAAAAACAGCGCTGCGCCGACGGACAGAATGTTATCCGCGAAACACGAATGCCGCACCGGCCGCGATCAGGGCAAAACCGATGGCGTGGTTGATCGTCAGGCTCTCCTTCAGGAAGAAAACAGAAAAGCCCGAGAAGACGATCAGCGTGATCACTTCCTGCATCGTCTTCAACTGCGCGGCCGAATAGACATCGGAGCCGATGCGGTTGGCCGGCACCGCCAGACAATATTCGAAGAAGGCGATGCCCCAACTGGCGACGATGGCGATCCAAAGCGCCGAAGTTTTGTATTTCAGATGGCCATACCAGGCGAAGGTCATGAAGATGTTGGACGCCGACAAAAGCAGGATTGGCCAGAGGGCAGCGGGGGAAAATGAGGGCATGAAAACACCGGTGAAGGAGAGAGATGCGATGAAACGGCGGCTGCCGACTCTTGTTCCATCATCCCTGTTTTTGCCGGCAACGCCAAGCTCTGCCGGACAATCTGCTGCCACGGACAATCCCGGGCCGAAGACATCTGCAACCCAGAACCAGTACCATCCGTCAGATGCTTCGTAGCGTTGAGCAACCTTAGATGGTCTCAATGGCAGAGGACCCAGGATCCGCCCCGTCCAAGAAGTGGCCCATGATTTTTAGGAAAATCCGCACCCCCTGCGTAACTGGCCGTTAAATCATTGTTGTTATTGCTTGAATATTGCGATTAAGTTGGGCGTTTGAGTATGAGTTTTCAAACAGGCCGGAATGGCGGGCTTCCCCTTGCAGTGCTGCAAGCGCAGGTGGCGGATATCGAACGCGGGCATCGCTCCACGCTCCTCTTCAATTTCATCACCCTCGTCTTCACCATGCTCATCCTGCACCTCAACGGTGGCCTGGGTTGGCCGATCGTTGTCTGGTTCTGCGTGTCTGTGGCGATCATCGGCGCCCGTGCCGACTCCATGCGCAGGCTGCGCCAGGCCAGTCCCGCACACACCGACCCCCGACGCAGCCTTTCGATCCTGTCTCTCGGCGCCTTTGCGCTCGGCGCAGCCTGGGCAGTCCTGCCCTTCGTTGTGCCCGATTTCTCGCCGCTCGGGCTGCACACGCCCCTGATCATCATCATGGGAGGCATGGCCACCGGCTCGATTGTCAAGCAGATCGGATACACGCCCCTGGCCCTCGCCTATGCCGTACCCATCCTCGGCTCTCTGATGCTCAGCCTGCTGCTGCATGGCGAGACCACGGATCTGCTTGTCGGTGCATGCCTTGCCATCCTGATCACCGTTTTCATCCGCCGCAGCATCTGGGCGGAACGCATCTTCATCAGCAGCCAGGTGGCCCGCCACGAGGCAACGGCACTGGCCGACAGCCTGACGCGCGCAAACAGCGACATTCTGCGCCAGAACACCCGGCTGGAAGCGCTCGCCAATCGCGACACGCTGACCGGCCTGGCGAACCGCATGTTTTTCAACGGCCGGCTCAAAGGTGACATCGCCCGTGCTGCCGTGCTGAACGAAACGGTCGCCCTTCTGATCTTCGACGTCGAGCGGTTTCAGGCGATCAACGATACGCTCGGCCACAGCGCAGGCGACGCCTTGCTGCGGGAGATCGGCGGGCGCCTGGAAACGCTGGTCGAAGACGGCAGTCTCATCGCCCGCCTTGGCGGGGATGAATTTGCCGTCATCGTTTCCGGGCCGGACGCGGTGGAGCGTGCACGCTCGTCTGCCGCCCGGGTCCTCGAAGCGAGCCGGACGCCGGTCACCTGGGGGCAGCATCGCGCAACCGTCGGCCTGAGCATCGGACTTGCCGCCTTTCCGGATCACGCCAGCAGCGCCGAAGACCTATTGATTTGCGCCGATATGGCGCTCTACGAGGCCAAGCGCGGCGACCGCCGCAAGCTCGGCGAATTCGACCCCGAACTGCGCCTCACTGCAGAGCGCAAGCGCTTGATCGAGCAGGATCTGGGTGCGGCGATCGACAGCGGCGCGCTCGGCGCCTGGTTCCAGCCGCAGCTTGATCTCGCCACGCGCCGTATCACCGGTTTCGAGGCGCTTGTCCGCTGGCAGCATCCGCAGCTCGGCTTCATCGCGCCACCGGAGATCGTCAACGCCGCCCAGGCCATGCATCTGTCGGAACGCCTCACCGCCCGCATCGCCAGCGACTCCTGCGCCCTGGCTCGGCAGCTGCCCCAGATGGGACTCGACGGCGCAACCGTTGCCCTTAACGTCTCGCCCCGCGAATTCGCGCTCTATTCCGTCGCCGACATGCTGGAAGAAATGACCGCCATCCACGCCATCAATCCCTCGGCGCTGGAAATCGAGATAACCGAAGAGGCCATCCTCGATCCGGCTCTGGCGGATGCCCAGCTCAAGCGCCTGGAGGAAGCCGGTTACAAGCTCGCTGTCGACGATTTCGGCATGGGTCACTCCTCCCTCGCCTACCTGATCAGCCTGAAGGTCGACCGGCTGAAGATCGACCGCAGCTTCGTCAAGGACGTCGCCCGCAGCGAAACCAACCAGAAGCTGATCACCGCCATGGTCAGCCTCGGCCAGTCCCTCAACCTCGACATCGTCGTGGAAGGCGTGGAGACGGTCGAAGACGCCGCAGTCCTCGCCCGTCTGGGCTGCACCACGGCACAAGGCTACCTCTTCGCCCGCCCCATGCCCCCAAAGGCGCTTGCCACCTGGATCACCGAGCATCAGGCGACCGTCGTCAAGCGCAAGCGCAAGACGGGCCATCTATCGGTGGCGTGAGCGTTCGGCCGCTCAAAACAGGCACGTAGTGTGATCAGCAGGATCGGGTGCAAGAGACGCCCGCACCAGCCCTCTCACCCTCCTGCCACCACCCTGGCAACAGCGTGCCATCCTGTTGCGTTTTCGTTCTGATTTCGCCGCCCCGCCCCTTCCCTTTGCCGCCGCCCTTCTCCATATTCCGGCCATGGCCAAGACACCCAAATCCTCCGCCCCCTCGACTGGTTTCGAGGAAGCCCCGCAAGCCCCCTTCGAAGGCGCCCCCCTGGGCGGCTCCGTCTCCGATTGGGTGAAGCAGCTCGAGGCGGAAGCTGAGGCGTCGACGGTCGAAAGCCAGCGCGAACTGGCGTCGAAAGCCGGCAAACACCGCAAGAAGATCGAGATCGAGGCCCGCCGCCACGCCGAAAAGGTGGCGCTGGAGAAAACCACCACCGCCAAGAACACCACCTCGACCAAAACCTCCCGCGGCGTCTCGATCGGCGCCTCCTCCGACCCCGCCACCCGCGCCGCCGCCGGCCTGAACCCCGTGGCCGGCATGGACATGTCGCTGGAAGAGGCCCAGTCGCTCGCCCCCGGCGCCGTCACAGCCACGGTCGAAGCCCTCTCCGCCCTGATCGAAAGCGGCAATCCGCTGTTCAAGAACGGCGAACTTTGGATGCCGCACCGCCCGGCCCGCCCGCAAAAGTCCGAAGGCGGCGTGCCGATCCGCATGGCCTCCGATTTCGAGCCCGCCGGCGACCAGCCGACCGCGATCAAGGACCTCGTCGAGGGCCTGAAGAGCGACGACCGCACCCAGGTCCTGCTCGGCGTCACCGGCTCCGGCAAGACCTTCACCATGGCCAAAGTGATCGAGGCGACCCAGCGCCCGGCCGTCATCCTCGCGCCGAACAAGACGCTTGCTGCGCAGCTCTATTCCGAGTTCAAGAACTTCTTCCCCGACAACGCCGTCGAATATTTCGTCTCCTATTACGACTACTACCAGCCGGAAGCCTATGTGCCGCGCTCGGATACCTTCATCGAGAAGGAATCGTCGATCAACGAGCAGATCGACCGCATGCGCCACGCCGCCACCCGCGCCATCCTCGAGCGCGACGACTGCATCATCGTCGCCTCCGTCTCCTGCATCTATGGTATCGGCTCGGTCGAAACCTACACCGCCATGACCTTCCAGATGTCGGTCGGCGACCGCATCGACCAGCGCCAGCTCTTGGCCGACCTCGTCGCCCAGCAATACAAGCGCCAGGACATCAATTTCGTCCGCGGCTCCTTCCGCGTCCGCGGCGACACGATCGAACTCTTCCCCGCCCACCTGGAAGATGCCGCCTGGCGCATCACCCTGTTCGGCGACGAGATCGAGAGCATCACCGAATTCGACCCGCTCACCGGCAAGAAGACCGGCGACATGAAGTCGGTAAAAATCTACGCCAACAGCCACTATGTCACGCCGCGCCCCGCCCTCAACGGCGCGATCAAGGCAATCAAGGACGAGCTGAAGATCCGCCTCGCCGAGCTCGAAAAGGGCGGCCGCCTGCTCGAAGCCCAGCGCCTCGAACAGCGCACCCGCTACGACATCGAAATGCTCGAAGCCACCGGCTCCTGCGCCGGCATCGAGAACTATTCGCGTTACCTCACCGGCCGCAAGCCCGGCGAGCCGCCACCGACGCTCTTCGAATACATCCCCGACAACGCGCTGCTCTTCATCGACGAAAGCCACGTCTCCGTCTCCCAGATCGGCGGCATGTACCGGGGCGACTTCCGCCGCAAGGCGACGCTCGCCGAATACGGCTTCCGCCTGCCCTCCTGCATGGACAACCGTCCGCTGCGCTTCGAGGAATGGGACGCCATGCGCCCCCAGACCGTCGCCGTCTCCGCCACGCCCGGCAGCTGGGAAATGGAAGAAGCCGGTGGCGTCTTTGCCGAACAGGTCATCCGCCCCACAGGCCTCATCGACCCGCCGGTCGAAATCCGCCCGGCCAAATCCCAGGTCGACGACGTGCTCGGCGAGATCCGCGAAACCGCCCAGAAGGGCTACCGCACCCTCGTGACCGTGCTCACCAAGCGCATGGCCGAAGACCTCACCGAATACCTGCATGAACAGGGCGTACGCGTCCGCTACATGCACTCCGACATCGACACGCTGGAGCGCATCGAGATCATCCGCGATCTCCGCCTTGGCGCCTTCGATGTGCTCGTCGGCATCAACCTGCTGCGCGAAGGCCTCGACATCCCCGAATGCGGCTTCGTCGCCATCCTCGATGCCGACAAGGAAGGTTTCCTCCGCTCCGAAACCTCCCTGGTCCAGACCATCGGCCGCGCCGCGCGAAACGTCGACGGCAAGGTCATCCTCTATGCCGACCAGATCACCGGCTCGATGCAGCGCGCCATGGACGAAACGTCCCGCCGCCGCGAAAAGCAGATGGCCTACAACATCGAACACGGCATCACACCCGAATCCGTCAAAGCCCGCATCTCCGACATCCTCGACTCGGTCTACGAACGCGACCACGTCCGCGCCGACATATCCGGCGCCACAGGCGGCAAGGGTTTCGCAGACGGCGGCCACCTCGTCGGCAACAACCTCCAGGCCCATCTCAACGCGCTGGAAAAGTCCATGCGCGACGCCGCCGCCGACCTCGACTTCGAAAAGGCCGCCCGCCTGCGCGACGAAATCAAACGCCTCAAGGCCGCCGAACTCGCCACCATGGACGATCCGATGGCGAGACAGGAGGCGAAGGCAGTGGAAGGTGGCAGAGGGAATGCCAGAGGCCCAGCCCCGACCGCTCCGCCGTCATCCTCGGGCTTGACCCGAGGACCCACGACCGACGGTGAAACCCAACCCCGCATCTCCCCCTCCGGCCGCAACAAATCCGGCGCTCCCGAGGGCAAGGGCAGCTATTTCTCCAAACCCCATATCGACGACATGGGCCCCGGCACCGACGGCGCCGTGCCGATGCCGAAATCGGGGGCAGAAAGCTCTTATTTCCGCAAGAACACCCTCGACGAAATGACCGTCGGACGCACCGAAATACCGGTGACTGGAAAGTTGCCGGAAAAGCCGAAACCCTCCTCTCCC
>NNBU01000111.1_pt1 | contig 19318 bp, 9 predicted proteins | sample 1173781 | NCBI WGS metagenome assembly NNBU01 (sample SAMN07173937, study PRJNA388173) | plant metagenome | biome: Plant school; feature: Soil; material: Symbiotic tissue of Blasia pusilla L.; isolation source: symbiotic tissue sample KVJ2 | host: Blasia pusilla | place: Norway: Troms, Kvaloya...
TTGTTGGTACGGGCAGCAAGTAAGCATTTAGCTGATGCGAAAACTCCCAAACGACAGTACACAGCCCTACGTAATTTGTTAATTATCAAACTCTTGTATCAAGCAGGGTTACGGGCAAGTGAAATCTGTGATCTGACTTGGGGAGATTTGACACCCCGTGGTGAGAGTGGTCAAGTGTACGTGCGAAAAGCCAAAGGCAGTAAAAATCGGACAATTCTCATCAAGCAGAAACTCTGGACGGAATTAATGGAGTTCAAAGCTTCGGCTCACTCCAATCAAGCAGTGTTTCCAAGTCAAAAAGGGGGACATTTAGACCGTCAAAACTTGCACCCGATTGTCAAAGCAATTGCACAAGAAGCTGGATTAAGCGAACTAGTTTCGGCTCACTGGTTACGTCATGCCCACGGTTCTCACGCCATTGAGCGCGGGACTAATCCAGTGCTGGTGAAAGAAACTTTGGGTCACGCCAATTTAGCCATCACCGATCGCTATCTCAAAGCTAGACCTAATGACAGTAGCGCTTTGAACTTGATGGATCTTTGATAATTACATAAACTCTAAAATTTAAACGAGTGAGAATGCAGCACAAATAAGAACCAGTGGCATCGATTGCTACTGGAAACTAAGCAGAAAAACTGCTTTCAAATGCCAAAGGGATTTTTCCCTAGCCAGCCCCCTCCATAGGCAACACTTCTTCACTTAGCAAGGCGTAAAATTCCGGGACTTGAGCCTCCACAAGTCGCAGTTCATTTGCCGCGATCGCTTCAAGTTCCAGCACCGTATCCCAGCGCAAATCCTCAACCCATCGCTTAAGGATGCCTTTAATCGCGTCAACCCCCTGCTTAATACCAGAGCGAAGTATTTCTACGCAGTGGAGTAGCGTAATGCGATCGGTCTGAGGCGACTCAAATTCGGTAGTATCCTCTCCCTGGCAATGGGAGTTCCCTATAGCATCAAGGGGGGGGATGGATACGGGCTGGTGATTTGGGTTTACATTATACGTAGCAGGGGTTTGAGCAGCATAATAGGTTCGATTTTCTTTTTGATTACGCTTTTCCACGCGATGAGCAATTACATGCATTGCAAATTCTAATTCCTCTTTAGATAAAGAGAAAAGTTTCACCTGTTGACCCCGTTTACCCTGCTTGCGGAAAGTCAACTTTAGCCCCAGCTGCTCTACTAAAGTAGCCAGCAACCAAATAGGTTTACAGTCACTCGGAATAGTAAACCCAAGAATTGCTTTGACGTGAGCAGCACAATTTTTAGCAATCGCCGTCATCTTGAGTAAGGTGGAATCCGAGGCGGTAACTTCATCACCCTTCATTAAACTTAAGAGAATTTGATGCAGCCCCAGGTTAAATCTAGCCAGCCACCGTGCCGAGTAATTGCCCCAGTCGATGCACAAAGGTAGATTGTCGCGCTCGGTGCGGTCTTTTTGGGTGACAATTGCTGGTGGCGTAGGATAACTTTGCCCAGTTTTGGGGTCAGTAAACGATTCTTCGGGTGGGGCTAAAATGGCCTCAAGTCCAGCGATCGCTCTAATTAAGCGACCACCTTTATCCATTTCTACGAGTGATTCGGTTACTTCGATGCCGTAAGAATCAGAAATGCGGAACTTTTCGCATTCAAAAATTTCATTAGGGTCAAGGTAATCTTTGCTCTGACGGGCACGGTACTCGCTCAAAGTAATATTCTTAGCCTTGGCAACAGCCGAATTGTGGGCACTATCCAAAGCTTGTGCTGCTGCTTTTAGACTTTCAAGGGATTGAGGATCTGAATCACTGCCCACATATATAAATGTATTGCCCATTTCTGTGAGAAGCGATCGCAAATCATCACGCAGATTATTCAGAGAATAGTGGCGGTTAGCCATAATTTGGCAGTAAGCCTCAAGCGCCCAATCTTTCTCTGCGCCCCGCTTACCCGTTTCTCTGTCAATCCGCAACAGAAAAGCGGTCATTTCATTGGTTTGGAGCAAGCGCTCTTTAATCTTGGTAGCATTGGTATCCTTGTAACCAAACGGAGGACGTGGGGCCACCCAAATATGAAACGGGACTTTTGGACGATAGCGGTACAGTTGTTGGGCACATTCGGTAGCAGTTTGGGAAACGCCGTGAAACACACCGAACACTAAATCAAAATGATACTCAGAAATATCGACACCAGTCCCCAGGCTAGGGGAAGTGAACAAGGCATCAAAGTTTTTGACGGCGTTGGTGATATCTTTGATGAAAGCGACATTCTCATCACTGCCAGAATTGTCAGAGTGAACCGACCAGATACGCCATTTTTTTTGTGTATGTGATTTTTCGGAGTTAGATTCTTCGTACTTGATAGTAAAGGATTTGTCGAGTTTTTTGATAAAACGCTTACTGTCGCTGGCAACCATAACTTTCTCACCAAGCATTAGCGCTGCCGAGATTTGGGCAACTAGGGCGCTAGAATTATCCCCCTCGTACCAATAAATTGTGCGCTCCCCGTTTCGCCACTCGTTTTTAATGATGTAAGGTACTTCACCGAGTGGTCGCATTGCAAGAAAGAAATTCACAGTCAGGTCATCCATGTGTGCATCAGCGATGACGACCAGTGGCGCATTGTATACTATATATTCCAGTACTTCAAGTATTGCTGCACGGTGCTGTTTGCAAGTATTACTGTGTAGTAGGTGGGTGAGGTATTGGCAGGCTTCATCTATAAATATGCAGCCGTAAGTGAGAGACTGAGTATTCAGCTTATGCAAGCTGTCAATAGTAATACTAAGGGCTTGAGCCTGGGCTAAACCTGTGTAACCCAAGTCTGAATACATCGCCGTCTGCAAGCGTTCGGCAAGATTTTTCAGCAAATTTACGCGATGCCCATTGTTGAGGAACCGCGCGTCGGGGTTTTGGTCACGCCACCAGCGCATAAGTTCAGTTTTGCCTGTACCCATGTCGCTCCACAAGACTACTAGTCCTGATTTTGGGAAATTGAAGGTAGGGGATTTCTTCGATTTGGATGAATCAACTTCGCCAGAATCGGTAGACTTCTTCTTTCTTTGATGTCCTTTTATAGATGGCGTGAAAAGTTGTTCCTTTTCAAGCTCATAAAGCTCAGGCACTCTCAAGCATTTTTCTTCAAGTTCAGGAATGCACAAAGCCTCAGAGAGATACTTGATATTAATAGTGACATCTGGTTTGTACTTACTTAGTCCCCATTTTTTCGCCCGATACGAGCGCTTGTAATCAGCAAGTGATTTAGCATCATCTATAATTGCGGTCAGTAAAGCGTTAGCATCTTCGCCCCGCGCCACAACAAAATCATCAACGCCTTTTTCTGGGCCTGGTAACAGCGCAACTTCACATTCACAACCAGCCGATTCGATTGCTTTTGCAGTGCGAACAGTGGCTTGGTAAACTGACCATCTGGTTTTAGAAGAAGTTTCGTAGTCAAATAAAATAATGAACTTGCGTCCCGCCTGAGCCATCGGTACTAAGTCAGGATGCAACCGTTCATCAAAATCTTGTTTGCCCACGCGCCCGTTCCAAATTCCAGGGAGTGCGATCGCTACAAACCCCAAAGAGAGCAAGCAAGCGGCTTTCTTCTCCCCTTCGCATAAGATAATCGGAATCTCTGGATGCTGCTTTATCCACTCCCAAAATATTAATGGATTGAGTTGATCCAGCAAGCGCAGCGCTAAAAGTGAATGATAGCGCTTAATTAAATAACGCTTTGCAACTTTGTCCCAGATAGGGTTAGCGACATCGAAGTAGGTAACACGGTTGGGGGTTTTGGGGGGTGATTCGTACTTAACTGGCTTGCCTTTTTCCCAATCAATGCGAGGAAAGTTCGGCTTAATCCGCCCCCACTCCATTGGTTGCCAGTTTTTAAAGGGGTCAAGTGACTGAATCCACGTCCCACCCAGTAATAGATGCTGATACATTTTGATGTATCCATCTGTTACCCGACCCGCATTCTTACGTGGGATTTTATCAGATATGAACAGGAAATCATAAACTGATTCTCCCTCTACATGGAAAAAGTTGCGCTCAATCAACGCCGGATGAATGGCGCTGCCCACCGCTAATTCATGATACTCGGCGGCAGTGAGATAATTGGGGTATTCACAAATGTTACCTGGCAACACTTGATCCCCAACGCCCATCTCTTCTGGGCATTGGTTATTTTGCACGGTAGATTCCTCCGATAACTTTATTGTCAAGTTTCAGAGGGGGTCGATTAAATCAATTCGCAATTACCAACTCGCAATTCGCAGTTATATTTACGCCCGTACTTCCTCCTCATAGACGAAGTAGAGTAAAAGAGCCTGAATTCATTAATTATTCAATTACTCTGCAATTGCGAATTGCGTAGACGCGCTTTGTGCTGCTTTCCGTAGGGTTTTGCGAATTGCCTATGACGCTGCTTTTACAAAAATTTACATATCTTAAATATAAATTTTTTGTCAAAATACTACCAACGGTCAGCAAAAGCTGGCCGTGCGTATTGCTTTAGAGTATAATGGCAATAGCAAAGCAGCGTGGGTATCTTTTGACAAGTCAGTGGTTTAAGTCGCCAAACTTTAAGTGCCACTTTCTTTGTCAGCCGAGATCAACCCCGCCCAAAAATATGTCGTTTTTTTTCACCTTAAGGCAAAGCGTACTCCCTAGTGCGTTTTGCCTAAATTTTTATGTATGAGCTTTTCCTCCATTCTTAATTCTTGGGTTTATACATGAACAAGCTTGATCTTACAGAACTTTGCTTCTTTTCGCATCTAGTGAGACTTTGATTATTCGATTGTGTTACCTCCAGTATCGTACAACAACTATTAATCACCCTATGGATTTAGGGCTTTCTCAAGTCACCCAAGATCGAGATAGTTACTTTCGTCTTGGGCTGGCACTCGAAAAACTTGTAGATTGGTTCCTTGTACTAACCTATGTTTAGGTTTTTGACCAAAAATACTACTGATTGCTGATACCCACTGAAGATAATTCATAGCAGTGTTGGTCAGCTTGTGAAATAATGTTAGATTGTGAGTAATCTTAGGGGTGAACATACTATATTCCTCACTTCATTATTATGCAACAGATATCTTTGACAAAGGTTCGATTTTTCTTATTACTCCTAAAGGATCGGTAAAAATATATTTTTTAATTACTGGTTGTAGAGAGAAATGTATTTCTTTAGAACTAGAGTGTGTAACATTTTCAATTAATGATTGATTTTCCAAAGACTCTATTGCTTCAACTATTTCGGAAACCGGGATATTTTTGTGGGGATTATGATTAAAATGCTTCAACAATTTTTGAAAACTAATTAATTCGGAGTCAATAGTGATATGTTTAGCCAAATAAATCATGATTTCGCATTCAAGCTGATTTAATGATTTACTAAAAAGTTCATCAAGTACTGTTTGAAATTCTGGGCTAATAAAAGTTGTTTTATTATCAAAGAATATTTTAGTGCTACCAGCAAAAAAATGATTGATTCGCTCAACTACACTTTGCAATTCCGAAGGATGTCCATAATAAGTTTCAATCAATTCAAGACATTGTTCCTCGTCTGCTAAACCTTGACTGAGTAGAAACTGCATTGCTGCATCCTTATTTAAACCTTTAAGCTTAATGTATTGAAGAGGACGCTGGTTTTTTATAAGGTTCTTAAATTCATTAGGAAAAATTCTACTAGTTAAAATAAAACAGCTTTGATGCTGTTCTTCTATTATGCGCCGAAAAAATAATCTGTACTCTAGTCTTTGTTCAAAGCTAACTTTTTGGAATATTTTGTCGATTTCATCCAAAACTATGAGACAACGACGAGATTGCAATTCTTTAATCAAAGTTGTAATTTGAGCTTGCGTATATTCAACCGGAGATGAATCCAATGTGGGATCTTGTATTAGTTGTCTTAGCTCAGATATTAAATCTGGAACTGTCGGAGTATGAACAACCGATCTCCAAATTAAACAATCAAACTTAGATTCCGAATTAGTGCTGATCTGTTGTAAGATTTTCGCAGCTAGAGCAGTTTTGCCAATTCCTGCCATTCCTATTAAAAACACACACTTGTAACGCTTTATGAACTCTCCTATTTGATTTAGTTCTTGTTCTCGACCAAAAAAATTAAATGTAGTGGGCGGATTACCATTAATTTTAATAGAGCAATCTGAGGGGGCTTCTTCTAGATTTTTTTCCTCTATTTGCTGTGAATTATACTGATTATGAAATAGTTTTTCTAGAAAATTACGTAATTTCTTTTTAGTGACCTTTTCCCCAGTTCCAGCAATTGCAGAAATTAAGTTCCATAACTGAGGGCCTACAAATCTTTGTAAGTAATTGGCACTATAAGTAGAGCCTGCTGATATTTCGTCGTAATCAACATTATCCCAAGATCCCTTTATTAAGATGATTTCAGGGTCGGATAGATGTCTACCTATCTTAGTAAATATAAGGTTGTCTACAAAAGTCAATACTGTATCAAAGTCTAGCTGCTCGCAGGAGATTTGCTCTTCACTTTTTTTTTGCTTCATACATACATAGAAAAGGATTTCAAGTCAACTAGGATTTATAAACAATTATTCATCTACGTAAAACCATAGGGTACAGTCTATGATGTACTTAATACGTGTATCTTATGAAAGCTATTCATTCAATAAAGTATAAGTACAAGCATTATAGTACTATAATTTTTAGTTCAAAGTTAACGTTTTAATTTTAAGTATTATACAGATTACTAATGAATAGATTTAACAAAGCAGAACAAAATTAGCTCAAAATATAAATAAAGTTGAAATTATTTTTTCTACTCTGTGTTTTTGCTCAAATGTAGGCGGTGTAAAGGATGTGACCTAAGAAGAGGATTGGAAAACAATAAAAGTATTATACTTTCTACCTTTGTATTGTCGAAGTATGCATGAAATAAAGAAGTTAAAGTTTTCTTGGAAATGTAACCAAAATTTCTCAGTAATCATAAGTTAGTCTTATATGTCATGTTATTGTATAAATCCTCTGTGTGAGCAACGACGAAATCCGGCTGATACCGATTTCTGCCGGTCTTGCGGTAAGCCACTAGTGATTAACAATCGGATTCGTCTAATTAAACCATTGAGAGAGTTGGAGGAGAACCTTTTTGTCTATAACGAAATCTTCGAGGTGGAGGATGCAGGGACAGAATGGATTTCAGGGCCGAAACGACGAGTAATCAAAATTATTAGATGGAATTCTCCTAAATTATTGCGGTTCGTTGAAAGGGAAGCTCTAGCCTTAGGATTGATACACCATCCGAATATTCCCCAAACCTATGGAGAAGAAGACTTCTTTGCTTATTCTCTTGAAAATAGCCCTTTTAAATTTCAATGTTTGCTGATGGACAAGATTGAAGGGGAGGATTTAGAGAAATGGATAAGCTCTCACCCGCCGATTTCACAATCTGTAGCACTAGATTGGTTGCGGCAGTTAGTAGAAATTTTAGATGTAGTACACCATACGGAATTTTTTCATAGAGATATTAAGCCAGCAAATATAATTCTCCAACCGGATGGGCAATTAGCATTAATAGATTTCGGGACAGTACGACGCATAAATGATACATATTTAGCGAAAGTCAGTGTTAGTGGGAGAACAGATACAACGATAGGACAGTATGAAGTTACGAGTGTAATTTCGCATTTTTACACGCCTTTAGAGCAGATGCATGGCAGAGCTGTCCCACAGTCCGATTTTTATGCTTTAGGGCGAACTATTGTGCGCCTAGTAACAGGAGTTCGCTTGATGGATCTACCCGTAGATAGAAATGCACACAGATTAATCTGGAGAAATAAAGCACCACAGATTGATAAACCGTTAGCTGATTTAATTGATAATTTGATAGCTTTTAATCCAGTACATCGTCCCCAAACTACTGGAATGATATTAGAGCAATTAAAAAGAATTCCTCAAAAAACCAAAATTTATAAAGTAATAAGTTCTAAAGTTTTTATATTTGGTGTAGCAGTTTTATCTGCTAGTTTATTGGGTTTGGGAATTTATAGAATAGGATTGCCAGCTTTTGCCAATAATTTAGTAGTAGAAGGGGAAAAGTTAGAAAACGCAGACAACTCAGAGAAAGCGCAAAGAATGTTTGATCAAGCTGTCAAACTTCGTCCTGGGCTAGGTTTTCAGATTGCTAAATTCTACTTTGATAAAGCGGCTCGGGTTAAGGATGACTCAAAAACAGAAAAAAAATATTATGAATCAGCGATTAAGTATAATTCAAAAGATGTAGACTCTTACAATAACTTAGCAGTAGTCTGCCAGCTTATAGAAGACATCAATTGTGTGACTCAAGCTTATGAAAATCTTTTTAAGTTGGAACCTAATCTATGGGAAGGACACTATAACTTAGGAAATTTTTATGAGGCACAAGATAAATATGATTTAGCTCAAAACCAATATAACTTAGCAATTAGATATGGTAAAAGTCAAGCAACGGATGCGATCAATAATTTATCCAGGCTAAAGATTTTACAGCGAGAATATGCCCAAGCGGTGCAATTAGCAATAGAAGGCTTAAAGAATACTCCAGATTCGGATAAAGAGTTGAAAGCCGCTTTGTACAAAAATTTAGGATGGGCAATGTTAATGCAAAATAAATATCTACAAGCTGAAAAATATTTACAACAAGCATTTGAGTTAGATTCGCAGAGAGTTGATGTATATTGTTTATTAGCAAGCGTAAAGGAAGCATTAGGGGATGTAGAGTATGCCAGTAGTTATGGAGAGATGTGTTTACTAGCAAGAATAGATAAAGGATATTTACCGGAAATTCAGGAGTGGAGAGCAGAACTGTTAAGTCGCATTTTCAAAAAGCAATGAGATTAAAATAATTGAATTGCTAAGAATACATCTGCTTGAATACATCCCTCAGAAGGATTAAAGAATGAAAAAAATGTTTTATAAATCAATTATTAGTACTATAGATACTTCTAAAGTATGTTATCATAGCGGGGCGCAGCCCATTTTGACTTTTGGGTGCTAAGTTATCACAACAATTGTTTAATTTATAATAATTTATTAAATGAATGCGTCTAGTAGATACAGAAAATTTATTTAACTCAATTCATAAGATAGTTCAATGACAAGTATTAAAAAAAGTGCAAATGCATTAATAAAAAAAACTACACAGCTTCAAATTGGAGTAGTTGTATCAATATTGTCTTTAGTAAATGTTGAGGGCGCATGGGGTCAGCAAGCCGTTAAAGCTATTTCACATGATTTATCCTGTAAAATTGTCGCCAAAGTTATTAGTGGGGATCTTCATTACCAGGCTTTTACCAAAATATGCCCAGAAGATGAAGTAAAGGCGGCCAATGGCAAAAGAGTAAAAATTTTCTGCTATCCAAGAGGAATTATTTTAGAAGTTCCCAACGGTACTGTAGGCAAGCATTGTTCCTCACTGTCAAACATAGAACGTCGGGGCTGCAAAACGGTGTCCCAAAAAAATTGTATTAATCCTAAAGGGACAGAAGAGGCAAATTCACCAAGATTGATCAACCCCTTTGGGGTAGTGATTGTTAACCCTAGACCGTTGCTGTCATGGTCTAGCATCAAAACCGCTACTAGTTATAATGTGCAGGTTAAAGGTATTGGGGTAGATTGGGAAGTAGAAGTAAAAAGCAATAGTTTACCATACCCAGCAGATCAGCCACCAATGAAACCGGGAAATGTCTACACGGTCGATATTATGGCGATGCGGGAGAATGTACCGCTAGTTAGCAATCCCTCACCTTTAATATTATTGACAGCAGATAAAACGCAGGAAATAGACAGAACGATTAATATTCTCAAAAGCTTAAAGCAGTCTCCAGATGAATTAGCAATAGATACGGATGCAGTATATGAGGCAAAAAATTTAGTGCATAATTCCATTGAAGTGCTAAATGCCAGAGCCGAAGCAGGTTCAAGCAATTCGAAGATTTATCGCTTGTTAGGCGATCGCTACATGATAGCCAAATGGCCCCAGCAGGCGAATCAAGCATATTGGAAAGCTAAGGTATTAGCGCAAAGAAGCAATAATGCTCTGGAATTGGCTCTGGCGCAAGCTGGAATAGAAATGGCGAATAGCATAGCAAGTAAAAAATGATCAACTTATGGGTTCTTGTCAGCTTTTGGTGATGATGAAAAGTTACGCGCTTTAAGGCAGAAGGCAGGAGGCAGAAGGGTTTTGAGCTTTTGCTTGTCGTCGTAGAACTTGTGACAAAGATCCAGATCCAACTTGAAGACTTTTCTTGTGATGTAGAGATTCTGTAACCCTCATACCACAGTACTTTCTGTAATTTTATTCTTTCTCCCTTCTGCCCTCTGCCCTCTGACTTGAAAATCAAACTTTGGCAAAAAACCAAAGAAAGTATGTGGCTGAAAACCATTGATGGCGACAGCCCCAAGTTAAAGGTTTAAAATGTCTAGACAGTAACTTCAACAGATTGGGCAGTAACTTGATAACCAAGTTTCTCCAAGCGTTTAATCAAGCGTTTTTTAACACTTTCTGGACGTTGTTTGTCAAAATAATCAGCTCCTAAATCTTTGTAAGGTTCTTGGCGGGAGATGAGATGATATGCAATCACTAAAATTGAGTGTGCAACAGCAACCGCAGCGCGTTTCTTACCTCTGCGTGCAGAAAGACGACGAAACTGGGCAGCAAGGTAAGTTTTAGTCCGAGCTAAAGCATGGGCAGCTTGAACCAAAATAGTTCGTAAAACTCGATTACCTTTGCGGGTGCTGTCAGAAAGCTTCTTACCGCCACTCTCATAGTTGCCAGGGGCAACCCCAGCCCAAGCCGCCAAATGTTCGGCACTGGGAAAACGGCTCATATCTGTGCCAATTTCCGAGACAATAATCTCAGCAGTTCGACGTGCGATACCAGGTATCGTGTCAACTAACTCAACCGCTTGGTCGAAAGGGTGGCAATACTCCTCGATTTGTTGGTCGAAAAGTGCAATTGAGGAGTCAATACTATCAATTTGAGCTAGTAGCTGGGCAAGGATAAACTTTTGATGGGGACGAACTCGACCCTCAAGTGCCGGAACGAGCAAATCATGCTTTTTGCTCATTGTTCCTTTTGCCAAACCCGCCATGAGTTCGGGGGTACTATTACCCTCGACGATAGCAGCGAGCATTGCTCTTCCTGATACACCCATGACATCACTGGCAACCGAGGCAAGTTTAATGTTGGCAGCTTCAAGTACTTTTTGCACTCGGTTGACCAAGTTCACTCGTTCTCGAATAAAGTTGCTGCGATGACGGGTTAAGTCGCGCAAATCTCTTTGCTCTACTGGTGGGATAAAGCTAGGGCGTAACAATCCATGCTGTAGTAGTTCGGCTATCCATTGTGAGTCTTTGATATCTGTTTTGCGTCCTGGCACCGCTTTTATATGACGGGCATTCACTAACATAACTTCAAAGTTTCCTTCCAAAATGTTGAATACTGGTCGCCAGTATTCTCCGGTACTCTCCATTGCTACGTGACTGCAATTGTGACTTGTTAACCAGTCAGAAAGATTTAACCTAGAACGGCAAAACTAACTGGAGAGGTGAGACTAGAGGCTTAATTACGTATACGTCTTAGAAAATATCAAACGAGTTTACTATGCTTCCAACCTACCTCTAGCAAGTTTTACCGCTCTAGGTTATTTCTGCATCAGTTCTCCCCCGCACATAACAAGTTTTATCTCCCCACATTAAATGACACTCATCAATTAACAACACTCTCAATTTTCCGGTTTCAATTTCGGAACGCTTGCTTGCTAGTAGTGTTTCAATCTCTTTTTTTTTCTGCCACAGCCTCTGGGTTGGCTTTGGGATTTAGCTTTGTGGTTTTCTTCCAAGCAATGTCAGCAGCATCGAATAAGTCATAATAACTTTGTTTTGACTCATAAACCACCTCATACTCGAAGGCTAGTTTATACTCCAATTCTCCAAGTTCCCAGCAGTCCTTTTTAGAGAGCCAACTTAATACCAATCGCTCGCTGTTCGGTACTCAGGTAGCTTTTCCTTCCTTTGTAGTTCAATCGCAGTCCATCAATTTCATATTCCTCGTAGGCTTGTTTCCAACCTGTTATCGAGCCTAAAGACACATCTAAAATAGTTTGGATTTCTTCGTACAAGTAATTTTGGGAAATTAACTTGACTGCCATTGCTTTTCTTGCCTCACGAGCATCACGGCAAGCTGCGATAAAATCTTGTAACTCCGCGATCGCGATCGCAGTTGCTACTTCCGTCTTTAGTGTTGCAGTTTGTAGATGCTGGCTTATCATAGTCTGCTTTTACACTTTTACACTCAACCGTATTATCTCGTACTCTTTTTCAAAAATCAAATAGGAGTCCTATAGTTTAGTTTTCTTATGCCCATCTACTTAGAAGAATCTAATTATGGGCGCAGTTTTGAAGAAGTTAAAGCCAATCCTAACCGGATTACCATTACAACTTCAGTTGAAACTAATCTAGTTAAAATTGCCATTATGGATAACGGTAAAGGGATGAGTGAACAAGTCAAATCAAAAGTATTTGACCATTTCATTTATTTACTACGAAAGCTGTTGGTAAAGGTACAGGTTTGGGGTTAGCGATCGCTCGACAAATCGTTGAAGAAACCCACGGCGGAAAATTAAGTTTTAATTCTGTTCTGGGTGAAGGTACAGAGTTTATTATTGAAATTTCGGTGTAATTTAGTCCTCAGATCCCCGACAACTTGCGCGAAGTCGGGGATCTTTTTTGGGAATACTAAATCTGGAAGCCTTAAGGATTTAGCAGCATGGTTAGCACTTTTGTCAGTATTCCCGGATATCGCATCAGTGAAGAATTGTACAATGGTTCCAGAACCCTAGTTTATCGAGGGGTTCGAGAGACTGACTCATTACCAGTAGTGATTAAACTGCTAAAAAATCCTTATCCCAGCTTCTCTGAACTCTTATCGTTTCGCAATCAGTACACGATCGCCAAAAATCTTAACTCACCGCTAATCGTCCAAACCTACAGCCTGGAACCTTATCAAAATGGCTATGCGTTGGTGATGGAAGACTTTGGGGGGATTTCTCTCAAGGATTGGGGAGTGGGGGGAAGGGGACAATCTCTACAGGAGTTTTTGGTTCTAGCGATCGCACTGTGCAATACCTTAGATATACTGTATCGCGAGCGGATTATTCATAAAGATATTAAACCCGCCAATATTCTTATTAATCCAGAAACCAAACAAGTTAAATTAATTGACTTTAGTATTGCATCTTTACTACCACGAGAAACTCAAACACTAATCAATCCCAATGTATTAGAAGGAACACTCGCTTATATCTCTCCAGAACAAACAGGAAGAATGAATCGGGGAATTGATTACCGAACTGATTTTTATTCGTTAGGCGTAACTTTTTACGAATTACTCACGGGAGAGTTACCTTTTGCATCAAACGAGCCAATGGAGTTGGTACATTCTCATATTGCCAAACTTCCACCAAATATGAATAAATCTCACTCGCATAAAGCACCCTCTCCTTACCAAGGAGAGGGCTGGGGTGAGGTTGATTTTCCTATTCCTCAAGTTCTCTGTGATATCGTGATGAAATTGATGGCAAAAAATGCGGAAGATAGATATCAAAGCGCTTTGGGATTGAAGTTTGATTTAGAAAATTGTTTACATCAGCTACAAGTTGATGGTATAATGAATGGTTTTGAAATTGCACAGAGGGATGTGTGCGATTGCTTCATCATCCCTGATAAACTTTATGGACGAGAAACCGAAGTATCAACTCTACTGCAAGCATTTGAGAGAGTTAGTCTTGGTACAACAGAAATGATGCTGATAGCAGGTTTTTCGGGAATTGGGAAAACTGCGGTTGTCAACGAAGTTCATAAACCAATTGTGCGGCAACGCGGTTATTTTATCAAAGGGAAATATGACCAATTTAATCGCAATATTCCCTTCAGCGCATTTGTGCAAGCCTTCCGGGATTTAATGGGACAACTGTTAACAGAAAGTGATATCCAGCTAGAGACATGGAGAAACCAAATATTAGATGCTGTTGGGGAAAATGGACAGGTAATTACTGAAGTCATTCCCGAATTATCAAGAATTATTGGTGAACAACCACCAGCGATAGAGTTATCAGGAACGGCGGCACAAAATAGATTTAATTTATTATTTCAAAAATTTACCCAAGTCTTTACCAGTGATAAACATCCCTTAGTAATATTTTTAGATGATTTGCAATGGGCAGATTCGGCATCCCTAAAATTAATGCAGTTATTAATGACTGATACCAATCATCTTTTATTAATTGGTGCGTACCGCGATAACGAAGTAAGTCCAGGACATCCTTTGATGTTGACCTTGAGTGAAATTCAAAAAAAACAAGCAACTATTAATAGGATTACTTTAGCACAACTGAGTCAAATAAAAGTGAATCAGTTAGTTGCTGATACCCTGAAATGTTCAGAGGATTTGGCATGGACTCTTTCTCAATTAATCTATCAAAAAACTCAAGGTAATCCATTTTTTGCAACCCAGTTTCTCAAATCATTACATCAAGAAGAACTCATTAAATTTGATTTGCAATTAGGCTGTTGGCAATGTGACATTGCACAAGTAAGTCAGCAAGCAGTTACAGATGATGTTGTGGCTTTTATGGCTTTGCAATTAAGAAAACTGTCACGAGCAACTCAACAGGTATTGCAGCTAGCTGCTTGTATTGGCAATCAGTTTGATTTAGCAACATTGGCAATTGTTTCGCAACAATCACAGATAGATACAGCTGCTAATTTATGGAAAGCTTTGCAGTCAGGATTGATTTTACCGATTGGTGATGTTTATAAATTTTATCAAAATTCGTCATTAGTCATTAGTCATTGGTCATTAGAAAATAGTAAACAAGGGACAAAGGAAAAAGGAGAAAGGACAGCTTCTTATAAATTTTTACACGATCGCGTCCAACAAGCCGCTTATTCCCTGATTCCTGATGACCAAAAAACAGTAACGCATCTCCAAATTGGACAGTTACTTCTGGAAAACTTCTCGGAGGTAGCACAAGAAGAAAAACTATTTGATATTGTCAACCATCTAAATATCGGCAAATCCCTGATTAATCAGCCTTCTGAACGCACTGAATTAGCCCAATTAAACCTGACGGCTGGACGCAAAGCGAAATATGCCACTGCCTATAGTGCCGCGATCGCCTATTTCACGACAGGTATAGAATTGCTAGAACAAGATTGCTGGCGATCGCACTATGAATTAACCCTTGCCCTCCATGAAGCCACGGCGGAGGTTGCCTACTTAAGCGGGCAGTTTGCAGAGATGGAAGCGATCGCTACGATCACCTTTAAGTACGGCAAAACCTTGTTAGATAAAATCCCCACTTACGACACTCAAATTCAGGCATACTTAGCACAGAATCGCCTCACAGAATCAATCCAGACTTCTCTGAATGTCCTCAACCAACTTGGTATTCAGTTTCCCAAAAACCCCAATACAGCACAAACTCTGTTGGCGTTAGCCAAAACCAAACTGACATTAGGGCGCAAAAAAGCATCTGACTTGTGGCAACTGCCCACCATGTCTGATCCAGAAAAATTGGCCGCAATGCGGATTTTATCTAGCGCTTGCAGTGCCGCCTTTATTGGTGTGCCAAAAGTATATCCTCTATTGATATTTCAGCAAGTAAATCTATCAGTAAAATATGGCAATATCCCCCTGTCTGTCTGTGCCTATGCTGCTTATGGCATGATTTTATCTGGAGTCCTAGTTGATATTGATGGGGGCTATGAGTTCGGGCAGTTGGCATTGCAAATCTTGGAGAAGTTCAATGCTAAAGATATCCGATCCAACACTTTATTTGCTGTGAACAGTTTCATCTCCCACTGGAAACAGCACCTCCGATCCACCCTACCTGGGCTGCAAGAGGCCTACGAAGTGGGATTAGAAACTGGTGATGTGGAGTTTTCCGCTTGGGCTGCCGTTGCCAGAGGTGGGCATTTATATTGGAGTGGGCATGAACTTTCTGGTGTCGAAAAAACTCTTTACCACTATGGCGAAGCAGTCACACAATCGAAGCAACATAATGCGTTTGTTTACATCAATATCTATCGTCAAGTTGTTCTAAATTTACTAAATGAAGCCCCCAACCCCAGCATTCTTGAAGGTTCAGTCTATTCAGAAGCACAGAATGAGATCAAAGTAAAAGAGGGCGATTTTGCTGGAGTATTTCTTTATCATGTCCACCAGATTTATTTGAGCTATTTATTTGGTGAGTTTTCAAATGCAGCCAAACAAGCCACCATTGCCAAAAAATACGTAGATGGTGGGACATCAACAGCTCTTAACGTGCCGTTCTGTTTCTACGATTCTTTAGCACGGCTGGCACTATATCCTAACTCAACTCAAAAAGAGCGATCGCAAATTCTACAACACGTCAGCAAAAACCAGAAAAAAATGCAGAAGTGGGCTGGTTTTGCTCCCATGAATACCTTACATAAATTCCATCTGATGGAGGCAGAACGACATCGTGTGCTGAAGCAATGGACTCAAGCTCAGGAAATGTACGATCGCGCCATAACTCTAGCCAAAGCCAATGAATATATGCAAGAAGAGGCATTAGCTAACGAACTTGCGGCTAAATTCTATCTCGATTGGGGTAAAGAAAAAGTGGCTTTTGCATATATGCAGGAAGCTTACTACTGCTACGCTCGCTGGGGAGCCAAAGCTAAAGTAATCGATCTAGAAACTCACTACCCCCAATTGCTTGTGCCCATCTTGCAGCAACCTAAAAATAGGTTCAATCCCCTAGAAACTTTGATAAATATTACTCACTCACCCACCCAAGCCGCCAGCAAGAGCATTGCCGACACCCTAGATTTTGCCTCGATAATTAAAGCTGCTCAATCTATTTCTAGTGCGATCGAACTGGATGAACTGCTGAAGCAACTTACTCAAATTATTTTGCAAAACTCTGGGGGCAGTAAGTGTGTGTTAGTTTTGCCTCGCAATGACATTTGGTTGGTAAGAGCCATTTCCACTTTTGCCGCTACGGAACTGTGTTCAGAACTTTTAGAAGATTATCCTGATGTTCCTAGCAAACTAATTCAGTATGTCAAACGGACACAATCGGTGGTTGTCATAGATAATTTACAAACTGATTTACCCGTCATTGATGACTATTTGCTGCAACACCAACCCAAGAGTATTTTATGTTTACCGATTCTCAATCAAGGACATTTAGCGGGGATTCTTTACCTCAAAAATCAAGCTACTGCTGGGGTTTTTACCAGGGATCGCTTAACTGTGATCGAGTTTCTCTGTACCCAAGCAGCTATTTCCCTAGAAAATGCTCGGCTTTATGAACAATCGCAACAAGCTTTAGCAGAATTACAAATCAGCGAGTCCCGATTCCAGAAACTAGCTGATAATCTGCCAGGGATGATTTCCCGATTTTCGATGTATGCCGATGGCACAACTTCCATCGACTACGTTAGTTCAGGTTGTGCTGTTATTTACGAAGTATCTCCAGAAGACTTGATGAATGGAGTCACGAACTTTGTAGAACTGGAACATCCAGACGATCGCCCCCGTATCCTCCAAGCCCTCATGTATTCAGTCGAAAATCTCACACCCTTCAGAGAGGAATTTCGGATTATTACCCCTTTTGGTAATGTGAAATGGGTGCAAGTTGCCTCTCAAGCAGAACTGCAAGCTGATGGTTCCATTGTTTGGGATGGGGTGACACTAGATATTAGCAATCGCAAACAAGACGAAGCTGTAATTACAAAAAAAACTCAGGAATTGTCCCAAGCCTTACAAAATTTGCAGCAAACCCAACTACAAATGATTCAAAGCGAGAAAATGTCAGCATTAGGGAATCTGGTAGCTGGTGTGGCACACGAAATCAACAATCCGGTAGGATTTATTTCTGGCAATTTAGTAGAGGCGAAAACTACTTTAGCTGACTTAATTACCTATGTGAACTTACAGCATTCTCAAGCCTCGTCCATTGACATTCAAAACTATGCAGAGGAGATCGATTTAGACTATCTTCTGGAAGATTTGCCAAAAATAATTGATTCGATGCAGGCTGGGTGCGATCGCATCAAAGATATCAGTACCAGCCTGCGAACCTTTTCCCGCGCCGATACCAATCATCCTGTAGCTTGTCAGATTCATGAGGGCATTGATAGCACAATCATGATTCTCAAACATCGCCTTAAAGCCAATGAAGTTCGTCCCGAAATTCAAGTAATCAAAGAATATGGTGATTTACCTGAAATAGAGTGTTATGCCGGACAATTAAATCAGGTTTTCATGAATATCTTGGCGAATGCCATTGATGCCCTAGATGAATCTAATCAAGGACACACTTTTAAGGAAATTCAAAAAAATCCTAACCTAATTACAATTACCACTTCAGTCGAAAATAATAGCGTAAAAATTTCTATTGCTGATAATGGTCAGGGAATGAATGAAGAGGTCAAACAAAAAATATTTGACCATTTATTTACGACAAAAGGTGTCGGAAAAGGCACAGGATTAGGGTTGGCGATCGCTCGTCAAATTGTTGAAGAAACTCATGGTGGAAAATTGAGTTTTAATTCTGTTTTAGGTGAGGGGACAAAATTTATCATTGAAATTCCGGTATAAGTTGTCTCTTGAATGTTAACCAGCTTCAGATATCTGGGAATACTAAATCTGTAAATCATTAGGATTTAGCAGTATGGTCAGTATTCCCGGATATCGCATCAGTGAAGAACTCTACAATGGTTCCAGAACACTAGTTTATCGAGGGTATCGAGAAAGTGACTCATTACCTATAGTGATTAAACTGTTAAAAAATCCTTATCCCAGCTTCTCTGAACTCTTGTCGTTTCGCAATCAGTACACCATTGCCAAAAATCTTAACTCACCGTTAATCGTCCAAACTTATAGCCTAGAACCATACCAAAATGGCTATGTGCTGGTGATGGAAGACTTTGGCGGGATTTCTCTCAAAAAGTATTTCACCTCACTAAAGACGCAATATATCGCGTCTAGTGAAGAATTTTTAGAAATAGCGATCGCACTCTGCAATGCTTTAGATATACTCTACCGAGAGCGAATTATACATAAAGACATCAAACCCGCCAATATTTTAATTAATCCCGAAACCAAACAAGTTAAATTAATTGACTTTAGTATTGCGTCTTTACTACCACGGGAAACGCAGACACTAATCAATCCCAATGTGTTGGAAGGGACACTAGCTTATATTTCTCCAGAACAAACAGGAAGAATGAATCGGGGTATTGACTACCGAACTGATTTTTATTCTTTAGGAGTGACATTCTACGAG
>NNBU01000702.1_pt1 | contig 19317 bp, 19 predicted proteins | sample 1173781 | NCBI WGS metagenome assembly NNBU01 (sample SAMN07173937, study PRJNA388173) | plant metagenome | biome: Plant school; feature: Soil; material: Symbiotic tissue of Blasia pusilla L.; isolation source: symbiotic tissue sample KVJ2 | host: Blasia pusilla | place: Norway: Troms, Kvaloya...
CCGCTGACCTCCTGCATGCGCGATCCGACGGCAGCACCGAAGACAATGAAATAGAGCGCCGTCGACAGCACAGGCGAGATCACGCTCTGCAACAGGGTGCGGCGTGTCCGCGCCATCTCGTAGAAATAGATCGACTTGATCGCTTCGATGTTCATGCCTTGGCTCCGATCAGCGAGACGAAGATATCCTCAAGCGAGGTCTGGCGGGTCGACAGATCGTCGAAGCGCACTCCCGCCGCCTCGAGCGCTTGCAAAAGACGGCCGATATGGGCGTCATTGCTGCCGAGTTCGTAATTGTGCAGCAACTGATCGCCGGCCTCGTTCAGGCTCAGCTCCCAATCGGACAGGCTGTCGGGGATGTGCGTGATCGGCTCCAGGAGATTGATCGCCAATTGCTTCTTGCCAAGCTTGCGCATCAGCGCATCCTTGTTCTCGACCAGCAGCAACCGCCCCTTGTCGATCACGCCGATACGGTCGGCGATCTCCTGCGCCTCCTCGATATAGTGGGTGGTCAGGATGATGGTGACGCCCGTCTTGCGCAGCCGCTCCACCAGTTGCCACATGTCCTTGCGCAACGAGACGTCGACACCGGCGGTGGGTTCATCAAGGAACAGGATGCGTGGCTCGTGCGACAATGCCTTGGCGATCAGGACGCGCCGTTTCATGCCGCCGGAGAGTTCACGCAGCGCATTGTTGCGTTTCTCGAACAGCGAAAGATCCCGCAGGATCTGCTCGATTAACGCGGGATTGGCCTTCTTGCCATTCAGCCCGCGTGAAAAGCTCACGGTATTGAACACCGTCTCGAACATGTCGGTGGTGAGTTCCTGGGGCACCAGTCCGATTTCACCGCGGGTCTTGCGAAACTCGCTGACGACATCGTGGCCGGCCACTGTGACAGATCCAGAAGACGGGTTGGTCATACCACAGATGATCGAGATCAGCGTCGTCTTGCCGGCACCATTGGGTCCAAGAAGCGCCAGTATCTCGCCCTGCTCGATCTCGAAGCTGACATCGTCGAGAGCCTTGAAGCCATTGGCATAGATCTTGGAAAGAGAACGAATGGAGATGATGGGGGGCATGGCGCACTCGCTAACCGGAAGGAGTGTCGCCTATATAGGCCCTTTGCTGGACCGCGCCAGAGCAAAGGACGAGATGGTCTGTTCACCCACAAAGACAATGCCGCCGACCCCAGCAGACGGTCGACGGCACTTCACGGTCAAAAATGCGTAAGGAGTCGAGAACGCTTTCCGCCCCCGTTTACTTCGAGCGCGCCTGCGCCGCCTTGATCTGCACCAACGTGTCGAGGTTCTGGTTGACGCGGCAGTAGAACTCCTCGTCGATGAACGGCCGCAGCATGAAGTCGTTGCCGCCGACCTTGAGGAAACGTGCCGAGAGCAGGCGATTGGTCGAGGACGACACACCGATGATGCGCAGTTCATGCGATCCACGCACGGAGCGGATGCGGCGCGTCAGTTCGAAGCCATCGATATCAGGCATGTTGTAGTCGGTGACGACCAGCCCGATATCCGAATTGGCCTTCAGGATCTCGATTGCCTTTGCCCCGCTTTCGGCCAGGCTGACCCGGAAATTGTACCGCTTCAGGCGGCTCGACAACAGTGCCCGGGCCGTCGCGCTGTCGTCGACGATCAACACATGGTGCCTATGGTTGGTGAGGAAGCGATAAATCGATTCCGCCAGCATCTCGACGGCAAAGATGTTGTCCTTGAGGATGTAGTCGACAATGTCCTTCGATAGCAGCTTCTCGCGGGTCTCGTCATGGAAGGTGCCGGTGAAGACGATAGTCGGGATGTTGCAGTCGATCAGATATTCAAGCGCCTCGCCGTTTTCGGCACCCGGCAGGTTGATGTTCGAGATAGCAAGCGTCACCGGCTCGTCAGAAAGCTCGTTGGCCATCGAGAGATCTTCAAACGTTCTGCAGATCTCAACATCGACCCCCATCAGCTCCTTAAGGCGCTGGCTGATCATTTGCGTGAAGACATTCGAGTCTTCCCCCAGGATGATCCGGACGTCGGGAAATGTTTCCCCGGAATACTGCATTCCGGATATACCAAGGATAGCCATCGAGGGTGCCTTCTGTGATGTGTTCGACACAGAGACATCTAGCAGAGCGCATTTTCGGAAGCGTTAACTGAGGCTTGTCAGAGGCTTGCTTGCGCAAAAATAGTTAAGTGACAGCAAATATAACGGGCCGGCGTTCATTTGAGTGCGGACGAGCCAGCCCCCTCTTGCCGTTACTTGACGGTTGCGACGCCGTCGACGATGTCGATGGTTTCACCGCCAGCAAGACCAATCCGGTCACCATTCGGCAGCGTCAGGAAACAGCCAGACGGACAGATGGTCTCCGAGCCGCCCGCATCGAGCGGCAGCTCCATCTTGTTGCCATCCTCGACGACGACGAGCACGACGGATGTCGGGCCGGCATTATGGACCGAGGCCGCGGATGCCAGTCCGGCAGCAAGCACAGAAACGAACACCGAAAGCGCACCCGTCGTTACCCGCATTGTCATGCCTGCAGCGGAGCCGAAGCCCCGTCCCTTGCCAAATGCGACCGGAAGAATTCCGGTCATCCATGCCCCTCTTATGCCGCATTGCCCCTGAATGGCGGCTGAATGCGGCGTTCATGGCAAGAGTTTGTCATCATCCGGGTCTGCTGGCAATTCGCTCTCATCGGGCTTGCGCTCGGCTTCGGATTTCGACCGACGCCGCAAAAGCACGTGCCGGTCCTGTTCGCGCACATGCAACAGGACGTCCTGGTGTGGGTAAGGCATGACGATCCCACGGGCGCGGAAGGCGCGCAGGATTTCCATGCGCACGCGGTTACGCACATTGAGCCCCTCGCCCATGTCGGCAAGATGAAAACGCAGCTCGAAATCGAGCGATGATGCTCCGAAGCGCAGGAATTCCACATGCGGCTCCGGATTGCGCAGGATGTCGGGCATCCCATTGACGACGGACAAAAGCACGTCGATGACTTCCTGCGGGTCCGCATCATAGGCGACGCTGACCGGCACTTCCGAGCGCTGGACCTTGTTGCGATGGGTCCAATTGCCGAGCGGCGCGTTGATCAGCTCGGAATTCGGCACGATGATCGACTGGCGCCGGAAGGTCTCGATTTCAGTTGCCCGCACGGAGATCCGCTTGACGATGCCTTCGTTCACGCCGGTGATCACATGGTCTCCGACCTTGAACGGTCGTTCGACGAGCAAGATCAGGCCGGAGACGAAGTTCGACACGATGTTCTGCAGGCCGAAACCGATGCCGAGAGACAGGGCGCCGGCCACGAGCGCCAGGCTGGAAAGGTCGATGCCGGCGGCCGAAATGCCGACGATGCCCGCAATCCCGGTGCCGAGATAACCGACACCCATTTTCACCGAATTGCGCACCCCTCCATCGACCTGCGAGCGGGCCATGACATTGCCGTCGAGCCACTTCTGGAACCAGCGGGTGACCATCAGGCCGACCACGAAGAGCAGCAAGCCACCCAAAATCCCGAAGATCGAAATGCGGATGGTGCCGATATTGATCTCGGTGAACAGATTGTAGAGCCAGAGCTGCATGTCGCGCGGCTGGAAGCCCCAGGACATCAGGATCAGCGGCAGGCCGCAGACAAGCGCGAAGGCGTAGATCAGCAGACCGGCAGCGATGCCGCTCTGGTCGAGCCCGACGGGACCGAGCTTGAAGCGTCCGGCAAGATGGCGGCCAACCCGCGTCTCGCCGAACTGGTTGGGCGCCGAGATCGCTTTGCCGGAGAGGATGCCGATATACATCGTTGCCACCACCGCACCGGTGACAATGATCTGCGTCGCGAGAAAGCGTGACAGCCCGATATAGCCGATGCCGGCAGCCACGATCAGCAGGACACCGATCACCCGCAATGTGACAGCCACGGCCCGCGGCCAGGGTCGGCCGGTCGCGAAGGGGTCGCCCTTCTCCGACAGAACGGGGCGGAGGAAGGAGACGAAAAACAGCAGGAACCCAACAATCACCGAAGAGGCCAGGCTCCGCATGACGGTCAGAACCACAGGCGAACTGTAGGTTTCACTGATCACCGCCAGCAGATAGTCGAGGCCGTTGACCATCGACATCAGGAAGACAGCAATGCTGACGTCTCGGGCTCCCTTGTTCGACAGTTTGACCAGCCGCCAATGCGGCGCCGATGGCGCAAGCACTGCCCGCGATACGGCGGTGACGAAAAAGACCAGACCGATGAGCGCGAAGAAGGACGACATGATCGGCGCAATGTCGGGACGCAGCACATTGAAGGTCTCGAGCAGAAAATAGGCCGAGGCCAGAAAGAAGCTGAGCGTCATCGACGGCAGGATCGTCGACCAGAAGGCAACCGAGAACCGGCTCATATAGGACGGATCATCGATCGCCAGGTCGCGCCTGTTGATCTCGCTGAACACGCGATTCTGGATGAACAGGATCACCGAAGCCAGTGCCAGCGACAGCAGGATTGCTGTCGCCAGCGACAGGGCCTTGAATTTGAAAACAAAGACGATCCAGCTGCTGATGCTGCGCCTGACCCGCTCTGCATCACTCCAGAAGGACTGCCTCGCCTCCTCGAACACCTGACCGTTGATTTCCGTATGAGCAAAGAGCGCGTTCGTGAAGATCGCCCGGCGGATGTTGGAAATGCGGTCAGAGAGCGCTTTTGCGTCGATCGACAGGTCTTCCGCCTGACCGGTAATGGCATTGATCTCCGCACGCGCCGCATTGAGCCGGCTGCGTTCGTCCGTGACGCTCGCAGCTTCAGGAGGCTGACCTTCCGCAGGTGCAGCCCCCAGCTCGGTAAGACGTGCCTGGACATCATTCAGGCGCGGCCTGAGATCCACAGAGATCTGCAGCACGTCGCGCACCAACGCATCGACCTTGACCTTCACCTCGGCCAGCAGGGCATCATCCTGCTCGTTTTTGTCGACCTGTTCGTCAAGGACGGTGAGCTGGTTCTTTGCAGCGGCAAGGCGTTCGCCAGCCGCCACCAGTTGCTCATCGCGGGACGGCTCGGCTGCAGATTGCGCCTGAGGCGCCGGCACGGGCTCGACGGGAGCCGAGGCAGCGGGGGCGGCGGGGGCGGCGGAACCACTCTGTGCCGCTGGTGCCGGTGCTGCCGCATCCTCCTGCGCCGAGACACCGGAGGGAGACATGGAAGTCGACAGGAAAAACGCGGCAAGCGACAGGGCAAGGAGGAGACGGGGTGGGCGCAGTCGGATCAAGGGGAGGTCCAGTCAGTGAATGACGATTGCCCGACCATAGAACCAGTTATAGGCAAAAGAAAGAACGGCTTAAACCATTGCGGTCAGCCGCGATGGGCGCCGGACATGACCGGCGCCCCTGATGCGACGCTTTCAGAGGCTCGCCTGACGCAGGGCCTCGAAACGGGCGACCTGGTCTTCGAGCAGCGCCCGCTCCTTGTCGCGCCGGACGAAAACCTTGAACATGGCCTTGCCGTCACCGTTGATGAACCAGACGGAACACGATCTGCGTCCGTGGAAACCGCGGTCGACAAAGGCGATCGAAATGCAGCGCTCCTTGCGGATATGTCCGCCGATCGGGCTGTCGCCATGGATGTTGAACCAGCCATGCCCTTCGCTGCCGTCGGGCAGACTGCCCTCGACTTCAAGAACGATGTCCTCGGTGTGCACGATCATCAGGATGTCGCCCCAGGACGACAGGTCCCTCCATATCGGTTCCCAGCGCTCGGCCGGAACGACGACAGCAGCCCCTTCCGGAAGCAGGGCGAGAATTTCGGCCGGCGTGACCTCGGCCTTGGCGGCGATCTGCTCGACCACGCCGTCGGGCTTTTCCGCGAGAGCCGCAAGCGCCCGTTCGGTGCGCTCCGGCGTCGAGAGGGACAAAGCACTCATCGGGCGATCAGGCCGCTTCGACTTCGGCGCGGTTGCCGGAGCGATCTTCATGGATGATCACTTCGAAACCTTCGAAATGCGGACCCGAAAGATATTGCACCTTGCTTTCGCCAGCGCGCGCATGGGCAGCGCGGAACTGCTCCGACTTGGTCCAGGCCGTAAAATCCTCCTGCGTCTCCCACACTGTGTGCGAGGCGTACAGCGTGTGGTCCTCGGACTTCGGACCTTTCAGCATGTGGAACTCGACATAGCCCGGCATCTCGGCCAGCCGGCCCTGACGCGAACGCCACTGATTTTCAAAGGCTTCTTCGAAACCCGGGACGACGCGAAAACGATTCATGGCAATGTACATGGACTGGCTACCTCTCTTCAAAAACGATGGCGGACACGGTCGGACACTCGCCGGGATGCCGAGTATGGCGGCATCGTCGGACAAAGGGAATAACCGCGATATCTTGTCTTGGTAGATAAACTTGTGTACGTTAGTCAAGTTATTTGTCGGGACCATATCCCGGCAAAACGAGTCCATTTCGAGAGTGCCGACGGCAGCCCCCTGCCCACCCGGCGTCGCGTCTGCAGCATAGGTACGATCCAGCCAATGTCATTTTCATTCCCCTCCCGGCGCCCTCTTTTGCTCCTCGCCGGCACCCTTTTCCTCGCCGTTCTTTCTGACCCGCTCCACCCGGTACAAGCTGCGGATGCCGAGCGTATCGTCGCCCTTGGCGGCACGGTGACGGAAATCATCTATGCGCTCGGTGAAGGCGACCGGATCGCCGCCGTGGACAGCACCAGCACCTTCCCGAAGGAAGCGACCGATAAGCCGGATATCGGCTATGTCCGGCAGATTTCGCCGGAAGGTGTATTGTCGCAGAAGCCGGACCTGATCGTCGCCGAATCGGGTGCCGGACCGGCCGACGCCATCGATATCCTGAAGGCGAGCGGCATCGAATTTGTCTCGATCCCCTCCCCGCCAGAGACGGCAGCGATCCCCGACAAGATTCGTGCAGTTGGCGCAGCGATCGGCGCCAAGGACAAGGCCGAAGTGCTGGCGAGCGATGTCGCCGCTCGGTTGAAAGCCCTCGAAGACAAGATCGCCGCTCAGTCAGGCCCGAAGAAAAAGGTGCTCTTTGCCCTCTCCCTCGCCAATGGTCGGGTAATGGCTGCAGGCGCCAACAGCTCGGCAGATGCAATGATCCGGCTCGCCGGCGGCGAGAATGCGGTGTCGTCGATCTCCGGCTACAAGCCGCTCACCGATGAAGCCGTAATTGCTGCGGCCCCGGACGTCGTTCTGGTGATGAGCGGCGGCGCCATGCACCTGACAGCCGAGCAAGCCTTTGCCCTGCCCGCCCTTGCCGCAAGCCCGGCGGGCCAAAGTGGCGCCTTCATCACCATGGACGGCTTGTTCCTGCTGGGCCTTGGACCGCGCGCGACAGAAGCCGCAGCGGAACTGCATGCCAAGCTGTACCCCGAGGGCGCCAAGCCGTGAGCGCGTTTGCAGTCCTCAGCCTGCGCGGCCGGTCATCGGGCGACCGATCCGGCCTCGGCCATCTGGTCATCATTGCACTTGTGCTATTGCTGGCACTGTCGATCTTCGTCTCGATCGTGATCGGGCCGACGGGCGTCGGTCTGCCGGACCTGCTCGCCTATCTCGGCGGCGAGGCTCATACCCTCGACCGGCAGAATTTGATCATCCTGGAGGCCGTGCGCCTGCCCCGCACCGCCATGGGCCTGCTGATCGGCGCGGCCCTCGGCGTTTCAGGCGCGATGATGCAGGGCCTCTTCCGCAATCCGCTCGCCGATCCCGGCATCGTCGGGGTCAGCTCCGGCGCAGCACTCGCGGCGGTGCTGGCGATCGTGCTCGGTCCGACCCTGTTGTCGCCGTTGGCAGCCCTCCTCGGCAACCTCTTCCTGCCGCTGATGGCCTTTCTCGGCGGTCTCGGCAACACCCTCCTGCTCTATGTCATCGCCACCCGCGACGGCCGCACCTCGACGACGGCGCTGGTCCTGTCCGGCATCGCCATTGCCGCCCTCACGGGTGCCGCGACCGGACTGCTGATCTTCATGGCCGACGACCGCGCGCTGCGCGACATCACCTTCTGGTCGCTCGGTTCGCTGAGCGGTGCCAACACGGCCAAGATCCTATCCATCCTCCCCTTCGTCGGCTTTGTCCTTGTGATCATTCCTTTCGTCGCGCGCGGGCTCGACGCTTTGATCCTGGGCGACGCAGCCGCCTTCCATATGGGCGTGCCGGTGCAGCGCCTGAAGCGCCTCACGATCCTCGCTGTGGCCGCTGCCTGCGGCGCGACCGTGGCCGCCGCCGGTTCGATCGGCTTCGTCGGCATCGTCGTGCCCCATTTGCTCCGGTTGGCGATTGGCCCCGCGCACCGCTTCTTGTTGCCTGCTTCCGCCCTCGGCGGTGCAGCACTCCTGCTGCTTGCTGACACGGCGGCCCGCACGATCGCCGCGCCAGCCGAACTGCCGATCGGCATCATCACCGCCATTCTCGGCGCGCCGGTCTTTCTGATGCTGCTTCTCGGCCGCAACGGCCGCCAGGCCATGGATGCTCTCTGATGATACACGCGCATGATGTCTCGGTCGTCCGGGGACGCCGTCACCTTCTCGACCATGTCAGCCTCCGGTTGGAGCCGGGGCGGTTCACGGTCGTCATCGGACCCAACGGTGCCGGCAAGTCGACCCTGCTCAAGGTGCTCTCAGGCGAACTCGTCCCCGATGGTGGAAAGGTGACCTATCAGGACCGGCCAATCCGGGATCTGAGTGCGGTGGCGCTCGCAGCCGAACGGGCGGTCCTGCCGCAGTCCACGGCACTGTCCTTTCCCTTCACCGCGCTGGAGGTCGTGCGCATGGGCGCCATCGCTCATGGCAGCCTGGAGCCCGGCAAGGAGGCACGGCAGGCACTCGTCCGCGTCGGATTAGCCGGATTCGATGGCCGCAGCTACAACGCCCTGTCGGGTGGCGAGCAGCAGCGCGTCCAACTCGCTCGCGTTCTGGCGCAGATGCCCGACCCACTGTCCGGCGGGCGCCCGAGAGCCATCTTCCTGGACGAACCGACGGCAAGCCTCGACATCGGTCACCAGATCTCGGTTCTCGAACTCGCCCGCGACTTTGCACGCCGCGGCGGCGCGGTGCTGGCAATCCTGCACGACTTGAACCTCGCAGCCGAATTCGCCGATCATCTTGCGGTCCTGCATCAGGGCAGGCTGGTTGCCGAAGGCTCCGTCACGGCGACACTCACCGACCAGACCGTGAGCGCCGTTTACGGCATCACGGGCGCCGTCGGGCGGGTCCCGACGCAGGGAATGCCTTACGTCTTGCCCCAGGCCAGGTTTGGCGCGTAATACTGAGCCGGCTATGCAGGTTGTCCACAGTTATCCACAGGGCGAGACAGCCTAAAATCGTCGGATTCCGATACAGAACGGGAACGCAGGCGACAACGTGGCAGAACACTAGGAGAACATCCGAGTTTGCCTGAGCTGCAGCGACGTGTGCGGGGCAAGGGCCAAGAATTTAGCCGGATAACACTTGGGAAAGCATGAAGCGGTAGAATCACGGGCGCATCGGTGAGATGCCGAGGCGCCGGATCAACACGCACCCAAACCGCGCGAGGTCATGCGAACGCAGACCGTCACTCAAGATTGAGCCATGTCGCGAACGCGCCGCACATCGCGGAACAAATATCTGATATTAGAAGGTTTTTGGTGGGTGATGTAGGGCTCGAACCTACGACCCGCTGATTAAGAGTCAGCTGCTCTACCAACTGAGCTAATCACCCGACCGCGCCGTTTCTAGTGGCGTCCGCTCCGTTTCCGGTGGCGTGACCGGGCGTATAAACAGGATATTGGACCTTGTCTAGCGCGCCGGCGAAAAATCTTGGCCTTCTGGTCAAAAAAATTTCAGAAATCGGAAATTATCGTTTCTTTTCAAAGGTCGAGCTGACCTGTCGCGATGCGCACCGCCTGCCCGCCAATCCGAGCGCGCGAAACGGCATCATCCTTTACGTCGATCTGCAGGTGAATATGCGATGGTCGTCCCATCTCGACGCCCTGCTCGATCATCATCGGATGATGGCCATCGGGAAGCGCGTCGAAGTGGTGGATCGCGCCGGAAAGGGCAGCGACCGCAGCGCCCGTTGCCGGGTCCTCGGCAATGCCCATGTCGGGTGAGAACATGCGCGCATGAAACTTCGCCGCATGGTGGATGCCACCCCGGCAGTAGACATAGGCAGACGTCAGTCGCCCCTCGCTCAGCGGCGCAACGCGTTCCCACAGATGCGGATCGAATTCGAGGGTTTCGACCGCCGCAAGGTCATGCAGCGGGACCAGCAGGAACGGCACGCCGGCGCTCCAGATGGTCGGCACATGATTCTCGAAGCCGATCGCGGTCGCCTTCACAGACAAAGCGTCGGCGAGACCTTGCCGATCAAGGACAAAATCCTGGCGGCTCGAGGTGCGCGGCAGGTCGAATTCGCAGAAACTGGCTTCCCCGCTGCGCAGCCGCACCGCACATCGCACGGGGCCGACATTCTCTTCGAGCACAGAGACGATATCCATGCTGTCCTGGGTTCCGGCATAGCTGCGCTCGGCAAGTGCGATGGCCGTTCCAACCGTCGGATGGCCGGCAAACGGCAATTCTCGCCCGGGGGTGAAGATGCGGATGCGCGCGGTATGCGCCGCATTGCCGGCGCTCTGGACGAAAACCGTCTCGGACAGGTTGAGTTCGGCGGCAACCGACTGCATCGCCTCGTCCGTCAATCCCTCCCCATCAAAGATCACGGCAAGCGGATTGCCCGCAAGCTTCCGGTCGGTGAATACGTCATAGATGGCATACTGTCTCGCCACGGGCCGTCTCCGCTCTGATGGTCACGCTCCGCGCCACACTGCCCGAGCATCTGGCCCATGGCAAGAATGGACCGTTACGGCGTCGCCCCGAAGTACCAATCGAGGATCGGCAGCATGGCCGGACCATAGCGATGCGCGCGGCGATCGGCGCTGCGGATGGCGACGGCCCGCGAAATCTCCTGCTCCGGTGCCGATCTGGCGAAATCCGCGATGCGCGCGAGCAGCACAGCCGCCGGCTCCGGGAAACGGAAGATCTGCAGAAGCGTCAGCTTGTAGGGGCGATAGCTGGCATACATCCCGTCTTCGGCCTCCGCCATCTCAAGGTCGAGTCCGGTTTCCTCCAGCACCTCACGCCGCATGTTGCCGGCAAGATCGCAGCGACCGTCGACGACATCCGAAGGATCGAGCGAGCCCGCAGCAAAATAAACCTGGCCGGGATTGGCCGTGTGCGGCGCCATCTCGACGGCAATCAGGGCGCCGTCTTGCGAGAGCAGCACCGGGTAGCCAAACAGATGGCAGGCGCCGGAGAGATCCGCCTGGCGGCGCCACCACAGAAAGCTGGCAAAGGAGGCCTCGTGACCGATCGCCTGCACATGCCCGTTATCGCAGCGCATCTGCCGCTGCAGAATGAGCCGTCCATTGTAGAGCGCAGGGTTGGCCGCATGTTCCTGCATCCAATGCTGCGCGATCACATCGGCATGGGCGCTTTCCAGGGGATGCGGCGCCGGATCGACCCGCAGATCCAGCGACCGGATCGGCACCACGCGCCCATCCGCCGGCAGGCCAATGTCCTCATGGGTCATGGAAACTCCTCAAGGCAGATGCAGGGATATCGCCACCGGGCAATGATCCGACGCCTTTGGCCGGTCCCAGCCGATGCGTGGATAGCGTTCGACCTCGAGCCCCGGCGGAAACGGGGTGCGAAATGGCTGGCCGTTGCGAATGATGTCGGGCACGGCGTGTGGATTGGCCCTGGAGAGCCCCGCTGACAGCCAGATGTAGTCGAGTTGGCAAAGATGCTGCTCTTCCGGTCCCCGCGCATGGTAGAGCGTCCAGCGGTCCAGCACGTCGCGCCGCTGCATGACATTCTCAACAAACCCATCCTCGGAGAAGATATCAAGCGCGCTCGGGAGTGCGTTGCTCGGCTTGAATTCGTAGCCGTGGCGACGGTCGCCAATGACATCGACGCGCTCCTGGTAGTCGTTCATGTCGCCGCAGATGACAAAATTGCGGTCCCGGGCGCCATCGCGACCGAACCGGTTCTCGATGATGTGCCGCACCGCCCTCACCTCGGCTTCGCGCACCGGCATGGTGCTGGTCCGCCCGTCGCCACCGTCGCGCCCGTTGGTCATCGACTTGAAATGCACGACATAGAGGGTAAGCGGCCGTCCGCCGATGAGAAGGTCAAGCTCCAGGCAATCCCGCTTGAAGATCCGGTCCTGTGGCTGGAGATTGGGCCCAAGCGCCGGCGAATAGAGATTGAGGTCGTGATAGGTCAGCGCCGCATGGCTCTTGACGTCCTGCACCTCGATCCGCTCGCCATGCCGCGTCTCCTCGCGCATCAGCACGGCGACGTCGATGCCGCGGCTGTCATTGCCTTCGACGAGATATTTCTGCCGATAGCCGGAGCCGACCATGCGAAAGAGATAGCCGTATTCGAAGGCCTTCAGCGCCTCCATGTTGTCGACTTCCTGGAGACAGAGGATGTCGGCATCGGTATCGGCGATGGCCAGCGCCGACAACTGCCGCGTATCGTCGGTGGCCGCGACAACACGGGCCGCCTCCAGCCGCTGATAGTCCGCTTCGCTGCGGATCTCGAAAAGCTTCAGCACCCGATCCGAGCGCAACTGGTTGCGAAAGCCGGTAAAATCGAAACGCGTGACGAGATTTTCAATGTTGAAGCTGGAAATGCGAAGCGTCATGTCAGGTCAATCCGCGAATGCCTGGGAGCGCCAGGCCGGACGGCCAATCAAGCATGCTCGCGCCAACTGGGCAACCTTGAAGAGCAACGGCTGGCAGGGACGAGACCAGACGCCGAACAGGAAGGAACCCATCCGGCGCAAGATCTGAAGGACCACCAAGGTCAGGCGGCGGCCGACAGCGTACCGGCAATCAGGCGACCGAGCCGCTTGATGCCCTCGGCGATCATCGCCTCGCTGGCACAGGAATAGGAGAGCCTGAGCGTGTTGGCACCGGACCGGTCGGCAAAGAAAGCCTGTCCTGGCACGAAGGCCACCTTCTCGGTCTCGACCGATCGCGCCAGAAGATCGGTGCCGTCCAGGCCCTCCGGCAGCGTCACCCAGATGAACATGCCGCCCTCCGGTTCGGTCCATGTCACACCGGAAGGCATGTGGGCCGCAAGCGCCGTCAGCATGGCGTCGCGCCGGGCGGAATAGGCCGCACGGATTTTCGCAACTTGCGCATCGAAATGCCGTTCCGCGACATGGGTGATCGCGATCTGGTTGATGGAGGAGGAATGCAGGTCCGCCGCCTGCTTCATCAGCACCAGCTTGCGGATGACCGGGGTCGCCGCGACGACGTATCCAACCCGAAGGCCCGGTGCCAGCGTCTTGGAGAAGCTGCCACAATAGATCGTCCGCGTGTTCTCGATCGAGCCCATACGCTCGATATCAAGCGACAGGATCGGCCGGATCGCCTGCCCGTTGTAGCGCAAATGCTGATAGGCGGCGTCCTCGATGACCGGGATGTCCAGTTCGTCGGCCAATGCGAGCAATGCGAGGCGTTCGTCATGCGTCACGGTCTGGCCAGTCGGATTGGAGAAATCCGAGGACAGATAGGCAAACTTGACCCGTCCACCTGAATTGTCGGCTGACGCCTGGTAGCTGTCCGGCGTGCGGTTGCCGAAGCTCAACTGGTCATACGTCGGCTCGTAGGCGTTGAAGGCCTGCAGCGCGCCGAGATAGGTCGGCCAGTTGACCAGCGCCGTGTCGCGCGGCGAGAGCAACAGCTTGCCCAGATAGTCGAGCGCCTGTTGCGAGCCGGAGGTGATGAAGATGTTGTCGACGCCGCACGCGACGCCGAGCCGCGCCATCTCCTTTTGCAGCCACTGGCGAAGCGGCAGATACCCCTCGGACACCGAATACTGAAGTGCAGAGGCCGCCTGTCCGCCTGCGAAGATTTCGGCATAGGCCGCCTCGAACGCCTCGGTCGGAAACAAGGCCGGATCAGGGATACCGCCGGCAAAGGAGATGATTTCCGGCCGATCGAGCAGTTTCAGCAATTCGCGGATTTCAGAGGCGCGCATGCGCGAGGCACGCGTGGCAAAGACATGGTCCCAGTTCAGCATCGGGGTTTCCTCATCGGCTTGTCGTTATCCACACAGAAGAGCACGGAAAAGACGATAGGTCAACAATACTGACCTATTGAGCCAGATGTCTCATGATCTTTTTCCCAAGTATGAACTGTCTGCTTATGCGCATGATCGAATGCACTGAAATTTAAAGGAGATTGCGCTATCAGGGCGGAGCCCCTCAATACGGTTCAATCATGCCCGACGTCCCCACAGCCACACTCGCCAAAACTTTCGCCACCACAATGATCGGTGCCAATGACCCAAACAGGCCGCTTCCCTGGAAGCAGTTGGGCGAACTCTACAAGATTTATCCGCATCTGGCCGCAGCCGCCGCCATTCTGGCGGCGTCCATCCTGCCTTATGCTGTGGGCGGCCGCCATAAGGTGATTGCGGTTGTGGCGATCCTTGCCCTCCAGCTTCTGGTTCGCGCCACCGCTGACTGGAAGTTTCGCAGACGCAGCAGCGACGCGGCCTTTCAACGCTGGCTGCGCGGTTTCGTAGTGATCTCGCTGCTGTCCGGTATATCCTGGGGCACTTCGCTGGCAATCCTCTATCTGGGCTCCGGTCCGCAGGCGCAGGTCGTGGTGCTCGCGGTCGGCTGCGGCATCGTCCAGTCCTGCGCCGCGCGCGCTTACATGGCGCCAGCTTCCACCGCTCTTCTGATCCTGATCATAATCGGCATCGTCAATGTTGCCGCGCTCAGCGAGGGCAACTGGCTGATGCTGCCGATCTGCTTTGCCTATATCGCGTTCCAGGCAAACTATATGACGCAACTCGTCGAACTGGAGCAGGCACGGGCCGCCGCCGAGCAACAAACGGTCGCGCTTTTGGTAGAACTGGCAGAGAGCAATGAGAGGCTGCGTCACGCCAATCAGCAACTGACGAGGCATGCCGCGACAGATGGACTGACCGCCCTTGCAAACCGGCGCAGTTTCGACGCTGATCTGAACGCGGCGACCACCGAGGCAAACGCGTCGGGCCAACCGCTGTCGCTTCTCCTTCTCGACATCGACCACTTCAAGCGCTTCAACGACACCCATGGGCATCTTGCCGGAGACGAATGCCTGCGCCGCGTCGGCCAGATGCTTGTGGAGGACTGTGGTCGGTGGCACTGCCATCCGGCCCGCTACGGCGGCGAGGAATTCGCCATCATCGTGCCGGGAGCCACGCAACGCGATGCGGAGGCGCTGGCCACCCATCTTCTCGGACAGGTTTCGACACTCGATCTGACGGATATCGCCGGACAGTCGGCGCCACTGACCCTCAGCATCGGCATTGCGACTGCAGGCCCCGAGGAAGGGGCCCATGCTCTCCTCGATCGCGCCGACCAGGGGCTCTATGCCGCAAAGCAGGCGGGCCGCAATTGCGTCCGCAGCCTCGAGAAAACTGCCCCGATCGGCACGCATGCCTGATCGCGGCCGACGAACCCAAGGCGGCTGTCATGGCCCAGATCGCGTCTGAGGGTCGAGCAACCCCGCGATCATGGTCCGTGCAGCCCAGAGGGTCGTGTCGCGCGCATCTTGCGCCTCCATGCCACAGACATCCTTGAAGACGACGAGCGTCTCGATCCCCGTCAGCAATGACAGGCTGTAGACCAGTCGATTGAAATCGGCGGCCGGCAAGTGTGGCCGCAGCGGTTCAAGCGCGCCCGTCAACCAGCCAATGCGCCGCGCGCCACGCTTGATCTTGCTGTCCCCCGTGACGGTACTGGCCAGCAAAGCCCGGAACATGGGCTCATTGTCGCTGACCATATCGAAGATCTGCCCGACCAGTTTCTGCAACTGCGCCTGCACCGTCTCCGGTCCGGCTCCGGCGGGCGGCGGCTCGATATGGATGGAGGTCGCCACCGCATCCAGCACCGCCTCCCGTATCATTTCCTCTGGCGCGGAAAAATAACGGTAAGCCGTTGCGCGGGAAATGCCTGCATGATCAGCGACTTCCGCCACCGAGGGCGCCAATCCCTGCTGCGTCAGTTCGCGCGCGGCACGAAGCAATTCGGCGCGGGTCCGCCGCTTCTGGTTGATACGCTCGAACGATTTCTCTTGACTGCTCATTCACACCTCATTATGAGACAACAATCTCATTACGGGATAATGTATCACAAAGGAGAGGGTATGCAAGATGAATACGCACACGACAACAATCACCAATGAAACTATCAGCCAGAAAATCCAAACGGTCCATTTCCTCGGGAGCCTGCTGACCTTCCGCGCCGCTGCGGAGGAAACCGGCGGCAGCTTTTCGATCGTCGAATCCTGCTCGGCACCCGGTGCCGGCGCACCGCCACATCTGCAATCCGATGCGGAAGGCTTTCTCGTCACCGAGGGCACATTCGACTTCATGCTGGACGCGACCTGGCGCCGCTGTGGCCCGGGCGAATTCGTCTATGTCAAACCGGGCGTCGTCCATGCCTTTCGCAATCCGTCAGACACGCCCTCGCGCATGCTGATCATCAACCTGCCGGGCGGCCTGCACGAAAACTTCTTCCGGGCCGTCGGCGAGCCGGTCGAACCGGAAACTTCGGTCTTCCCGCCCATGGGCGCGCCGGACGTGGCAAAGCTGACGGCGGAAGCCGCGCGCTTCGGCATCACCATCCTGCCGCCGCCCGGCCATTGAGCCAACGGCCCCGCAGTCTTTGCCGGACGGGGCTGCCGAGTTCAGACGGGAAAGGCTGGGGCGTGCGCGAAACGGCAATCATCAGCATGGAATTTGCCTGACACGGATGCCCAGCCAAACCGCCTGCGTCGCACGATGGCGCGCCGCAGACACCGGGTTGACCGGCACAGTTCGAAAACATCATCAGACAATCATGGGAAAGGTTCGCATCATGCGCGGATTGGCATATTTTTGTATCGTCTCGGCGGCCGGTTACGCGCTGGCCGGCATGGGCTTCGGCATCGTCATGGCAGCATCGCACGACCATACGCTCTCGACCGCCCATGCCCATCTCAACCTCCTGGGGTGGGTGTCCATGGCCATCTATGGCCTGTTCTACCACGCGGTTCCGACAGCCGCCGAAACACGGCTCGCCCGCATCCATGTGGCGGTCGCAACCCTCGGCATCTGGATCATGATCCCCGGCGTCGCCATGGCCGTCCTTGGCATGACCGAGGGGCCGGCCATCCTTGGCTCGCTGCTGACCATCCTCGGCATGCTGCTGTTTGCCGCCCGCGTGGCAACCGCGCGACAGGCCATCGCGTGATCAGGCGTCCTCCACCGCCGCGCCTGCATCACGAAAAAGCCGGGGAGGTCGCCCTCCCCGGCTTTCAATCATTGCCTTGCGGAAACGATCTTAGTTCTTGGCCTTGTCGACCAGCTTGTTCTTGCCGATCCAGGGCATCATGGCGCGCAGCTTCGCGCCGACTTCTTCGATCTGGTGGCTGTCGTTCAGGCGGCGGATGCCCTTGAAGCGGGCAGCACCGGCGCGGTATTCCTGCATCCAGTCCGAGGTGAACTTGCCGGTCTGGATGTCGTGCAGCACGCGCTTCATTTCAGCCTTGGTTTCAGCCGTGATGATACGCGGACCGGTGACGTATTCGCCCCACTCGGCCGTGTTCGAGATCGAGTAGTTCATGTTGGCGATGCCGCCTTCATAGATCAGGTCGACGATCAGCTTCACTTCGTGCAGGCACTCGAAATAGGCCATTTCCGGCGCGTAGCCGCCTTCGACCAGCGTCTCGAAACCGGCGCGGATCAGTTCAACCAGACCGCCGCAGAGAACGACCTGCTCGCCGAACAGGTCGGTTTCGCATTCTTCCTTGAACGAGGTCTCGATGATGCCCGAACGACCGCCGCCGACGCCGCAGGCGTAGGAGAGAGCCAGTTCAAGAGCGTTTCCAGAACCGTTCTGGTGAATGGCCACGAGGCAGGGAACGCCGCCGCCCTTCTGGTATTCGCCGCGAACCGTGTGGCCGGGACCCTTCGGTGCAATCATGACGACGTCGACGGTCGACTTCGGCTCGATCAGGCCGAAATGCACGTTGAGGCCGTGGGCGAAAGCGATCGCAGCACCGTCACGGATGTTGCCGGCAATGTCGGCCTTGTAGATGTCGGCCTGCAGTTCGTCCGGCGTCGCCATCATCATCAGGTCGGCCCAGGCAGCGGCTTCGGCAACGGTCATGACCTTGAAGCCATCGGCTTCGGCCTTCTTGATCGTGGCGGAACCGGCCTTGAGCGCGATCACGACGTTTTGGGCGCCCGAATCCTTCAGGTTCAGCGCATGGGCGCGGCCCTGGGAACCGTAGCCGATGATGGCAACCTTCTTGGACTTGATCAGGTTCAAGTCGGCATCACGATCGTAATAGACGCGCATTGTAGTGTCCTTCCCTATGCTTGTCAGTTGTGGTGGATGTTGCTGATCGACGAACCGGACCGGGATGTCCCGTCCAGTCCCGCCGAAACGCGGTCGGTGCCGTAGAGCGTGAGGAAGGCCGAGACGGCCTTCGCAGCACGGGCGCCGAATTTCTGTGTCTGGGGTGCCTCGCCGAGCAGCATGCGCACATGCAGGTCGCTGACGATCAGGCCGTAAAGTGTCCGATAGGCTTCCTCGCCGTCGCCGAAGCGCAAGAGCCCGTCCCGCTGGCCGGCATCGAGCAGCGCACGCGCCCGGCGGTCAATCTGCCGGCGTCCACGCTCGAGCAGCAGCGTGCCGAGCTTCGATCCGTCGCGGCTGGACTGGCCGATCGCCAGCCTGTTGAGCGCAAGCGAGACGTCGCCGGCCAGAACCTCAAGCAGGTCGTGGGCAAAAACGTCGAGATGGTCGGTGAGCGTTGCGACCGTCAGGCGCTCCCCCGGCCGCTCGAACGTGCGCACCTTGCTGGCCTGATACGAGATCATCGCCGACAGCAATCCGTCACGATCGCCGAACCACTTGTAGAGGCTTTCCTTGGAGCAATTCGCCGCCCGGGCGAGGCCAGCCGTCGTGACGGCCTTGTCTCCCCCTTCAACGAGCAGGCGCAGGGCCTCGGCGAGAACAGCGTTCTGGCGCGGGGTGAAATCTGAACTCTGGCTGGTGTCGGCAGACATGCGAAACTCCAAGTACCGTACGGTACGGTTCTCGCCGTTATGTCCGGTCCGGAGCAACACGTCAAGCGGCTTTGCAATTTAATTGAGCGCCCTGCACTGCGGCTGTCCTTTATACACATCTCCGAGCCCCGAGACTAAGGCGCAGCGCGTATGCAGTCTTCTGCTTGATATACAAATATACGCATCCACGCTACGAAAGCGATTATCGTTGGCATAGCTCTTCTTGAAAGCAAAAA
>NNBU01000971.1_pt1 | contig 19315 bp, 14 predicted proteins | sample 1173781 | NCBI WGS metagenome assembly NNBU01 (sample SAMN07173937, study PRJNA388173) | plant metagenome | biome: Plant school; feature: Soil; material: Symbiotic tissue of Blasia pusilla L.; isolation source: symbiotic tissue sample KVJ2 | host: Blasia pusilla | place: Norway: Troms, Kvaloya...
GTTCACGGCAATGCTCTTGCCGGCGATGTCCTTGATGCTTTTGATCGGGCTGTCTTCCAGCACGTAGAAAATCGACTGGACCTGATCGTTGATGCCGTTCGATGGGTAGGCAGCGATGAAGTCGTTTCCGCCGATGATGGAATTCAATACGGCGGACGTCGCGGCGCTGCCGATTTCGACATCGCCGGAGGCGAGCGCGATCAGCGAGGCCGGGCCGCCCTGGGCATAACCGACATTTTCAATGGTGATGCCGGTGCCGTCAAAGTAGCCGAGCTCGGCCGCCAGTTCATGGGCAGACAATCCACCCTGGCTTGCGAGGTAACGGAACTTGACCTCGTCGGCTGCGAAGGCAGAGCCCGAGACGCCGAGGAGGAGGGTGGCGGAGAGCAGAAGTTTGCGGACATGTATGGTCATGGCGTGTTTCCTTCGATGGCGAGAATTGGGATATTGGAAATGAGGGATTCAGGACTGAGGCTCGGACCAGCGGCAGAGCTTGCGTTGCAGCAGGACGAGTGAGGCATTGGCGGCGAGCCCCAACAGCGCCAGCAGAAGGATCGCTGCGAACATCAACGGGATCTGGAAATTGTACTGGGCGTTCATCACCTGAAAGCCGATGCCCTTGTTCGCACCGATCATTTCGGCCGCGATCAGGAGCAGCAATGCTGTGGTCGCCGAGAGCCGCAGGCCGACGAAGATCGCCGGAACTGCGGCGGGCAGGACCACCCGACGGAAGATGGCAATTGAGCCTGCGCCATAGGTGCGCGCCATCTCGATCAGCTTCTTGTCGACCTCCTTCACGCCGCCGGTGGTGGCGAGAAGGATCGGAAACAGGGTTGCCCAGAAGATCACGAAGACCTTGGAGGCCTCGCCGAGGCCGAGCAGCAGGATGAAGACTGGATAGAGGGCGAGCGCCGAGGTCTGGCGGAAGAATTGCAGCAGCGGGTCGAGCGCCTGGTCGATGGCACGAACCTGACCCATGAACAGGCCGAGGGGGATCCCGATGGCGACAGCGGCGGCAAAGGCAATGCCGGACCGCTGCAGGCTGATGGCGATGTCGTCCACCAGCGCCCCGCTCACAATGCCGGTCCAGAGCGCCTCGACGATCTGATCCAAGGGTGGGAAGACCGAGGCGTTCACCCAGCCGAGTTTCGTCGACACTTGCCAGAGCAGCAGGAAACCGATGACCAGTCCGTAACGCGAGAGGATGGGCGAGAGCGCGACAGTCAATTGCGACCACAGGCGTGCCGGAGGGGTCCCTGTTTCTGCAAGGCCGACCGGACATCGTCGACCGGGGTGCAAATCTTCATAGGACATGGTCGACCCCTCACTCTGCTGCCTGGACGACGCCACGGGCGGCGGTCCAGCGGTTGACGGGGAAGGGCAGGCCGAGGTTTTCGCGCAGCGTCCGGCCCTCGTATTCCGTGCGGAACAGGCCACGGCGCTGCAGTTCGGGGATGACCAGATCGACGAAGTCATCGAGACCCGTCGGCAGCCAGGGCGGCAGGATGTTGAAGCCGTCAGCCGCTTCGTTTTCGAACCAGGCCTGCAGTGTATCGACGATCGTCCCAGGGGTTCCGACGATGGTAAAGTGGCCGCGCGCTGAGGCAACCCACTGGTAGAGCTGCCGGATCGAGAAATTGTTCTCGTCAGCGATCTGGCGGATGAGGGCCTGGCGGCTCTTCATGCCCTCCGTCGGAGGAGCCGGGGGCAATGGGCCGTCCAGATCGTAACCGCGCAGGTCGAGCGTGCCGCCGGTCAGTCCGTTCAGCAGGCCGACGCCATCTTCCTCGACAATAAGGGAGGTCAGGCGCTCATACTTCTCCTGGGCCTCCGCCTGCGTGCGGCCGACAAAGGGTGAGACGCCGGGCATGACCAGCACATGATCGGGATTGCGGCCGAGGCCGCGTGCTCGGTTCTTGATGTCGCGGTAGAACTCCTGCGCGGTCTCGATGTGCTGGTGCGCGGTGAAGATCACTTCGGCGGTTGCTGCCGCGAGGCCACGACCATCGTCGGACTGGCCCGCCTGGACGATTACGGGATGGCCCTGGCGCGACCTTGAAACGTTGAGTGGTCCGCGCACCTTGAAGTGCTCGCCGCGATGATCCGCGTCGTGCAGCTTTTCGGGGTCGAAGAAGACACCGCTCTCCTTGTCGCGGATGAAGGCGTCGTCTTCAAAGCTGTCCCAGAGCTTTTTGACGACGTCGACATGCTCGGCCGCGCGCCGATAGCGTTCAGCATGGGGGAGCTGCGTTTCAAGGTTGAAGTTCTGCGCGGTGGCGTCTCCTGTCGTGGTGACAACATTCCAGCCAGCGCGACCATCCGAGATCAGATCCAGAGAGGCGAACTTGCGCGCCGTGGTGTAGGGCTCCTCATAGGTGGTCGAGGCGGTGGCGATGAAGCCAAGATGGGTGGTGAAAGGGGCGAGAGCCGAAAACAGCGTCACCGGCTCAAATCCGGCAACGCGGGCATTGCCACCCTCGCGGGCGCCACCGAAACCGACTGCCAGGCCGTCTGCAAGGAAATAGGCGTCAAACAGACCCCGTTCGGCCGTCTGGGCGAGCTGCTTGTGAAACTCCAGGCTTGTTGCCCCATCGACCGGTTGGTCGGGATGGCGCCAGGAGGCAATGTGCTGTCCGCCGCCTGGCAGGAAGGCTCCCAGTCTGATCTTTCTTGTCATCGCATGCCTCTTTCCGTTTATCGTTTCGGAGGTCTGATGCCTGCGGTCGTGCGCCAGGGCATCATCGAATGACTGGAAGGCTATATTTCCGATAAATTTAATACAGAAATAGATTTGCGATGAATCTGGATGGGGGCAATTCGTTTTGCGCTTTCGACCTCACCGGCAAAATGCCGGCCTGGCGGAGGTCGATTTGTCTGGCTGATGGCGGACGGCGAGCCATACGTCATGTGTGACTGGTTTAACCGTAATACCAGGGAGCACGTGCGGCGTGTTGCATACCGGGCATGAGGCGGGCAGTGTGGCGTCCGAGAAATAAAGACAGGACGCCATGCTCCAACCCAACGATTTCCATCAGTGCCTCATCATCATGGCGCATCCGGACGACGAGATCCTCTGGGCCAGTTCGATCCTGGCTGCGGCGAAGAAGGTGGTGCTGTGTTACGGCGACACGGAGGATGCTGCCGTGAGCCGAGGTCGGGCGGCGCTTTTGAAAGACTTTCCGCTTGGCTCCGTTATCAGCTTGAATATCCGGGAATCGCGCAGTTTCCTTACGACGAACTGGGGCAGGCCGGTGGAGACCCCCTTTGGGATACTCTGCGGCCGGGACCGCGAAGGCTATGCGCGGAATTATGAGCGTCTCGCCGCTGCCATCGACGAACATGTGGCAGAAGGCGATGTTGTCGTCACTCATAATCCCTGGGGTGAGTATGGCCATGAGGAGCATGTGCAGGTCTATCGTGCCGTGTCAGCGCTGAAGAGGCGGCGCGCTTTCCGACTCTTCGTTACCGGCTATGCCAGTGATCGGGTGCTCTCCTTCATGGAGAAGAACATGCCGCGTCTTGGGACCTTCATAGCCTTGCCCACCGACACGGTGCTCGCTGACACATTGAAGCGTCACTACCAGAAGCACGACAGCTGGACCTGGGACGACGGCTATCAATGGCCGAAGCAGGAACTGTTCTACGAGATCCGCTCGGTGGATGCCCCGTTGCGGTCGGTGCGCGGGACCTTGGTGTCTCTTCCTGTCAACATGCTGTGGATCGACGGGCATCTGCCACTCTGGCACCGGCTTCTGCGCAGGGCTAAACGCAGGTTCGTCGTGACACGCGATGCCGTTTCAAGGCAGTTTCGCGGAGGGTGATGGCAGGCTCCTCAATGGCAATCGCCGTCACGGGCGAACTGTCAGCAAGTCCCGGTAGATTTCAAGAAGCTTGTCAGCCCAGCCGTCCGGAGTATTGGCCATGCCGATGGCCCCGGAATAGGCCCGCTCGCTCATCATCCGCATGTCGTCGCGCGGCATGTTCTGCATCTCGCGCAGGGCGGCGGCAAAGCGGGCGACATCCTGGGTGTTGCAGGTGATGCCGATGGCGCTTTTGACAACTTCGTCGGCAAGGAAAGCCATGTCGGTCAGGATCAGCGGAACGCCGCTTGCGGCGGCTTCAACCGCGACGAGGCCGAAAGGTTCCGGCAAACGGGAGGGTATGACAAGCGCACGGGCTGTCTTGATGAGGTCGCCAATTTCGGCAGCCTGGCGCCAGCCGTGAAAGGTCATTTCCGGGTATTGCGCCATCAATGCCTCCCGAAGAGGACCGTCGCCCACGACCTCAAGATGAACGCCCGCAAGCCTGGCTGCGGCCAGCGCATCCTGCGCACCCTTTTCCTGCTCAAGCCGGCCGATGAAGAAATAGCTGCGATTGTCTTCGACCGGAACACGATGATCGACAAACGGGGATGCGGGATTCCGGACTGCAACCAGGTCGTTCGCTTCATAGCCGGCCCGCATGAAGCCGTCGGCCATCTTTTCGTGGATCAGAAGGATATTGCCCCAGCGGATATCCTTGCCCATCGCGGCGAACAGCCGCGCCTGACGCATGACGCGCCAGAGCTTGTGGGCATAGGAGCGGCGGTCGCAATGCGTTGCAAGACAGGTCCCTCCGAGGGGTACCAGCAAACACGGGGTTTCCTTGGGGTAGTTCATGTAGGCCCCGTTGGGGCAGGCGTGAAAGGAATCGTGGGCGTGGATCAAGGTGCGCTCTGCCACGCGGCGCAGCGGAACGAAGATCGACGGCGACAGGATCTGTGACCAGATATGCACGTGGTAGACGGTGCCAGGTGTGTCATTGCGTGCGATCCAGTCCCTGATGGCAGCGCTTGCCGAACCGTTGTCGATCCCGTTGAAGACGGTACGAAGCGGATTGCCTTTCAGCAGTTCCTTATGGCCGAGCCGAACGACATCGGCTCCAACTTCAGCAAAGAGCGGGTTGTTGCCATCGTCGCCGACGATCATGGTGACCGGAATATCTCGAGACCGTAGAAGCTGCAGAAGCAACAAGACGAGGGTGGTTGCTCCACCGCGCGCAATAGAGAAGTCGTTGATGATGACCACGCGCTCGATCGGTTGGCTCACAGCTTGTCATTCCCCGACCGCGAGAGACGGATCAAAAGGTCGGTGCAAGCGGGATCAGCGCATGCACCGCCCGCGCCTAAGAAGGCGCTCCTTTCGACGATAAAGCTCAATCCCATTCCCTCAACACGTCGGCGCCACTTAAACGGAAACCACTTTCCTTTGGCCAAAGCCATAGCCTTATTTTCTCTCGATAATCATAATCGATAGCAACCGAAGGTAAGATGATTGCAAAGCACATTGCTTTTTCGAGACACAATTAAGATGGGTCGAACCGGACCGTCTGCAAGCATTCGCTGCTTGCGCCAGTTAAGCACGCCTCTCATGGTCAGCCCGCGCGGGGAACGCTGGCTACATCTTCGTCGAGGAAAAGGGGAAGGACCGGAGAGAGATGGTACTCTTTGAGCGCCGATACGGTCTCCTCGACATCCTTGCGGTTGAACCAGTTGCCAATGACGCCGAAGCTGGCTGCGGCGGCCTCGATGGCGGGGATGGTGTTTTCCCGGTCGGGTCGGCCCGCGTAAACCAACACCAGATCAAAGCGCAAACCGTCTGCCTCAAGCCAGTCGACCAGCGACTGTGACTTGAAGACGCCTTTGGTCGAGATCCGCGGAGAGCGGCGGCCCGCCGGCATCAGCCACAGGCCCGGCGTCCGTTCGGGGTTGACGAAGTCACCCTCGATCCGTTGCAGCGATATGGCGTCTTGGAGTCCCGGTTTGCCAACGGCTGCGAGCTCTCGGGTCAGGTTGGTCTCGCTCTCGGCGTCGACGAGGAGCAGGTTCTTGCCGGTGGCTGCCAAGGCCTTGGCCAGATGCAGCGCCGTGCGATGGCCGTTGCGGTGCCGATCCGATGTATAGAGAACAATGGTATGATTGGACTGGCCCTTCGCCTGACCAATCACTTGTCGAGCCACTGTTGCGTAAACGTCACCCGCATCTTCGACCGGACCGGTGACCCGTGTCCGGCGGTTCTTGACGAACACCGGGATCTCCTGGGGTTCGGGCGTGTCATTGTCGGCTAAGGGGGGCGGCTCTTCGGCAGGCTTGCGGCGAAGCCATCCCAGGAGGGGCCTTTTACGGCGATTGTGTTCTGCAGGCGCTGCCGCGGACTGTTCCGGTGCGGCGGGGGCAGATGCCGGGACGTAAACTGTCGTCGGTCGGAGGTCTCGGGCCAGCGCAATGCCGCAGCCGACGAGGAAGCCGAGGATGGTTGCACCCGCGACGATCAGCGAGCGGCGGGGGCCAGCCTTGCTCAGCGGGACCTGACCAGCCGAGATGATCTGCGGGTTTTCGCTAACGGTGCGTTCCTGGCCTGACAATTGGCGCGTGCGTAGCAGGAAGGATTCGTAGACAAGGCGGTCGCTGGCGAGCTTGCGTTCCAATTCACGGAGCTCAACCATGGATTCGTCCGACTGGTTCAGGCTGTCTTTCAGCGTCGCAAGGTTCTTCAAAAGCAATTCGCGCTGGCTCTTCAGCTTTTCGGCATTGCGTGCCAGCGAGGTTTCGAAGTCCTGAAGCTGGGTATTGAGCAGGGCAGAAATGGCCTGGGTGCGGGCTCGCGCACTCTGCAGTGCCGGATGGCGTTCGCCGAAGGAGGATTGCATCACCGACTGTTGTTCGAGTGCCGCGTGGTAGCGCGTGCGCAACTCGATGATCGCCGGGGTCAGCGAGGAGTCCGGCGTGTAGCGCAGATATTCCGGGTTCGAGCGCGCCAGTTTCAAATCCGACATCAGCGCCTCGTTCTCGGCAATCGTGCCGGAGATCCGGGTTATCTCGCTGTTGGTTTCAGCGATCTGCTGCTCGGAGGTCGGACGTCCGTCGACGTCGATGATGTTGTGCTTGGCCTTGTAGGCCTGCACTGCACGGTCGCCGTCTTCCACGGCCTTTTCCAGGTTCGCCAGTTGTGCCGAAAGGTCGGTCGTCGCCTGACGCAGCACGCCATTGTTCATCTGGACTCGTGTCTGGATGTAGCTGTCGGCGATGGCATTCGCGAGGCGTGCCGATTTTGCCGGGTCGCCGGTGGTCACGGAGAGGTCGATGACGAAGCTTGCCTTGTTGAGGCCTGCGACAATCGACTTCTGCAGGGTTTCCAATGCACGTTGAGCCCGTTTGTCTCGGTCTGCCTCGAAGGGTTTTGCAGCGCCGAATTCCGGGTCATCGGCCAGGGATTCCGATTTCACCACGGCATCGAGAACCCTGACGGAGGTCAGGATGTACTGCTGATTGAGGGTGCGGGCTTCCGTTGCCGTGTTGCCCCCGTAGATTTCTCCGTCGACAATCCGCGACCCTTCCGGATCGACGAGAATGCTGACCGTCGAGACATAATAATTCTTCAGCAGCATCGAGAAGGCCACGGCCGCTGCGGCAAACAGCATCGTGATGACGATAATGCCGATCAGGCCGCCGCGCAGCACGGAAAAGAAGTGGGCCAAATCGATCTGCGGAATGGCGTCGGCGTTATCCGTCTCGTCGCGCTCCACTGGATGGATCGAATTGTCGACCATGCTACTTACCGCTCACAGGTTGGCTGGATGTCCGGAATCACCACTGATCCGAGCGAAGCCTATTTGCGATGTCTTAAGATATTATTTACCGTGATTTCGCGCGGGGAACCGAGGCCTCGACAGCCTTATCGAGTACCGGCAGGCCCAGGATATGCGCCAGTTTGCGCGCGGCGCTGTCCCAGGTGAAAAGGGCGGCCCGCTTTCGTCCGCTTTCCCGCAGGCGCGCTGACAGTTCCGGATCGTCGGCGAGGCTGAGGATTTTCTCAACCCATTGACCCGCATCATTCGGATCGGCCCGCAGGGTGGCGTCACCACAGACTTCCGGAAGCGCGCCGCAAGGGGCGATGATGGTCGGACAGCCAAGGGTCATGGCCTCCAGCGGTGGCAGACCGAAGCCTTCCGTCGTTGAGGGGCATGCAAAGGCAAGCGCATGGATCATCAAAGCGGCGAGCTCGGCATCATCGATGCGCCCGACGAAACGGACATTGGGCGGCACGTCGAAGCCAAGGCTTTCGAAGGTCGATTTTCCGGTTGCGCCAAACAGCACCAGTGTCAGATGCGACAGACGCGGGTTCGCAAAGGCCTCAAGCAGAATACGGATGTTCTTGTGCGATTGGGTACTGGAGAGCGCCAGTACGTAGCGTCCCTCGTCGAGCCCGCTTGCTGCGACGAAGCTGTGGGCAGGGGCGTGGGCCAGAACGTGATCGCAGCCGTTGTAGATGACTGTGATTTTCTCGGCCGGGGCAATCCCGTGTGAGATCAGTTGTTGCTTGGAGTATTCAGAGACCGTCAGGATTTGACGGCTGTTCCGGCCGAGTAGCGGCTGGATCAGCCGGTACAAAAGCCTGAAGCTCAACGAATAGGATGCCGGGGTGAGATAGACCTGCGCGTCATGGATCATGGTCAGTGAATCAAAATGCAAGACCGGTCCCATGTTGCACAGATTGACCAGCAGGGCGTTGCGGGCAATCCACGGCAGGTTGATTTGCTCCCACGGGAATTCCCGGGGAAGGCCGCTGGCAAAGCCACGCTTGATCACGCGGATCAGGGAAAAGGAAGGCTTTCGCCCGACAGTGGTCGGCGCCGCGACCGTCACGTCAGGAAGTGTTCCCTCGGCGTGCCGGCCGATCATCAGGCGTTCGAAGGCATGGATCAGTTCTTCCGCGACACGGTGTACGCCGGTCGGTGCGACCGTCAAGAACTTGCCGTTGAAGATGATCGGTTTCACGCGCTCTTTTCCCAAGTCTGTGGCCCCGCCGGGGTCTTCCGGTTTTGAAGATTGATGCAGTCGGTGATGGATTTTTTCAGCTCGGCACGGAAGCGGTCCGGCTCAAAGCTCATCGCATGCGCGCGAATGGTTGCCGGATCGAACATCCGGCTATCGGCCTCGAAGCGTGTCAGTGCCGCGCTCAATGCATCGACGGTCTGTTCATCGAAGAAGGCTCCGGTCTTGCCCTCGACGACGGTTTCCAGCGCGCCGCCACGGGCAAATGCAATGACAGGTCTGCCGCTTGCCATGACTTCCAGCGGCACGATGCCAAAATCCTCCACGCCAGGGTAGAGGAGTGCGCGGCAGCCCGAGAAGCAGCGTTCCATTTCGGCGTCCGATACCGCTCCGAGGAAGCTGACGGTCGGCCCCGCCGACTGCTTGAGCTTGGCGGACGCGCCGTCGCCGATGACCACCAGCGGCAAGTTCAGCTGGGTGCAGGCGGCAACGGCAAGCTCGATCTTCTTGTAGGGCGTGATCTGGCCCGCACAGAGATAGAAGTCCTTTGGTCCGTCCGCGATCTTGAAACGGCTGACCTCGACCGGTGGATGGATGACTTCCGCCTCGCGGCGGTAGAATTTGCGGATGCGCTTGGCCACGTAGTCCGAATTAGCGATGAAATGATCGACGCGGTGCGAGGTCGTCACGTCCCATTGCCGCAGCCCTGGCGCCGCCAAGAATAGCATGGTTCGGGCGAGCAGGCCGGATTGAGCCATGTATTGCGGATAGAGGTCCCAGATATAGCGCATCGGCGAATGGCAGTAGCAGATGTGCAGCGCGTCAGGGCGCGTGATGACACCCTTGGCAGGACCGGCTTCGCTGGAAATCACGAGGTCATAGGCGGTGAGATCGAGGGACTCGAGCGCATGCGGCATCAGCGGCAGCATCTTCTGGTAATGCTTGCGGCCGCCGATCTTCTGCAAGAACGACGTTGTAATGGTGTGGCGGCGGATCTTCGGCGACAAGCGTTCAGGGTCTGCGACCAGCGTGAAGATGTCTGCCTCGGGAAACAGATCGCAAAAGGCTTCGAGGACCTTCTCCCCTCCACGCATCCCGACGAGCCAATAGTGTACCAGTGCGACCTTCAAGAGAGACTCCATGGAAGCGGTTGAGCATCCAGAACAACAGAACGATCAGTCATACGCGGCAGCAGGTATAGAAAAACGATGAAGAAGACGGTCTGCCTTCGCATAAAATCCGAAGGTTCCTGCAATTTCTGTATGAAAACGGGATAGATGCGACGAAAAAAGGGAAAAGTGGTTAACGTCCAGTCTCACGAGACGTCGCCACGGGACGAATGGCAGGCTCCGCCCTCTCTGAACCTAATTGTTCCTGCTGAATATCCCGATGCATTCGGGATCTTGTCCGAGACCAAGGATTAACCACTTTTTCTATTTCCGGTCGCATTGGTCCCGGATTCATACAGAAATTATACCAAATGCGCATTGTATGCCCAGCCAGACGGGTCCGCTCGCCTCTTGGGGTGGCAGGCTGTTGACGTTTCGGCCGGGCCGGTCTGGTTTTTGCTTGGTGCACGAATGCTCCCGAACTGGAGCTTGGGACGATCATGCAGTGAATCCGGGATGCGTCGCCCGAACGCATCGATATCTGACTGAGGAAGGCATAACGCATGCAAGGAGAAGGTTCGAAGAACGTCCTGGTATTCGGCGGATCCGGATTCATCGGAACGCGTCTGGTCGCGAGGCTTTCGGGCGAGGGTCACCGGGTGGTGTCGGTGGATATCAGACCGCCACGGACGCGGCTGGACGGCGTCGTCTACCTGCATGGCGACGTACGGGATTTGTCAGGCTTCGAGCCAGGCATCGCGGTCGATCGCATCTATAATCTCGCGGCCGTGCACACGACCCCCGGACATCCGGACCACGAATATTACGAGACCAATATCCTTGGCGCCAATGCCATCACGGCGCTTGCCCGACGGCTGGACGTGAAGGAAGTCGTCTTTACCAGTTCCATTTCGGTCTATGGGCCGGGCGAGGAAACCAAAAGCGAAACAACGCCGCCGGCGCCCGTTTCGCCCTATGGCTGGTCCAAATTCATGGCCGAGCGGATCCAGATCGCATGGCTCGAGGAAGATGTCAGCCGCAGGCTGGTGATCTGCCGGCCGGCCGTCATCTTCGGCCCGGGCGAGGGTGGCAACTTCACCCGCATGGCGACGCTGTTGAAAAAGGGTTTCTTCGTCTATCCGGGGCGCAAGGACACGATCAAGGCGTGTTTCTATGTCGACGACCTGCTCGAGGCGCTGCAGTTCGCGATCGATCGACCGGAGCGTTTCGTTCTCTTCAACGGCTGCTATCCCGATCGTTATACGCTTGAGCAGATCGTCGAAACCTTCCGGGCAACCCATATGCAGGGGGTGCGGACCTTCATGGTGCCGCGCGGGATCGTGACGGCCGCTGCAGCCCTGTTGAAACCGTTTTCGGCCATGGGCCTCGGCATTCATCCCGATCGCGTGACGAAACTGGTGAAGTCGACGGATGTCGTACCGGGCTGGCTTGCCTCGGTGAACCTGGCCGGCGCAGGCCGTCTTCCATCGGCGATTGACCGTTGGAATGCGGCGAGCGATGGCCGGTTCGTGTAGCCACCAAATGCACGATCGGGGCCGGCTTTGCCATGGCCTTGGAATGAAGATGCAGAACAATCGGCGGGAAAGACCGCTTCGGGGATAGCGCGCATGAGCAAGGATACTCTCACTCTGGCAGTCGCCATTGCGACAGCGGGGCGACGTGACATCCTCACGCAGACCATTGCCTTCATGAACAATCAGTCCCGCAAGCCGGACGAATTTCTCGTCTGCCCGGCGCGTCCCGACGACGTCGATCTGGAGGGGTTGCGGCGCTACGACGGGGCCATTCAGATCGTTTCTGGATCTGTCGGCTCCTCCCATCAGCGCAACGCGATGATCGCGGCATCGAAGGCCGATGTGATGGTGTTCTTCGACGATGATTTTCTCCCCTCCGCCTCGTATCTGGCGGAGGTGGAGGCGCTGTTTGCCCGCGATCCGCGGGTGATGGTGGCGACCGGCCACGTCATTGATGACGGCGCGCTCGGACCCGGGCTTGAGATCGAGCAGGGAGCGGCAATTCTGGCGCGGGACGACTTTCGCGGTCCCTTCACGGTGACGCCGACCTTCAACGGTTATGGATGCAACATGGCGATCCGTCTTGCGCCGACACGTCGCAACGCCATTCGCTTCGACGAGAACCTTCCCCTTTATGCCTGGCTGGAGGATGTCGATTTCTCCCGGCAGATGGCCGCCCATGGGATGGTCGTGCACGCCACGCAACTGCGCGGAGTTCACCTCGGTACCAAGAAAGCCGGCCGCAGTCCCGGTCGCCGCCTTGGCTACTCCCAGATCGCCAACCGGATCTATATCCAGCGCAAGGGAAACATGAATGTGTTCCAGGTCTGGGACGGGAATATCCGAAACTTCTGCGCCAATCTGTTCAAGAGCCTCAATCCCGAGCCATGGGTTGACCGGCGCGGCCGTCTTTCGGGCAATCTCCTGGCCCTCAAGGACCTGATAACCGGCAAGCTCGACCCCAAGAAAATACTGGACCTGTAGATGCACCGCATTTGGCAGAGCCAAAGGAAGGGACACGCATGAAATTCTCGCTGATCATTTCGACTCTCGGGCGTCATGCGGAGGTTATCGATTTTCTTCGCAGCATCGAGGCTCAGACCTGCCGAGACTTCGAGGTTATCCTCGTCAACCAGAACGACGACGACGCATTGGCTCACGCAATCGGAGCGCTCTCCCCCTCGTTTCCGCTCATGCACAAGCATGTGCCAGGCGTGCGGGGCTTGAGCCGGGGGCGCAATATCGGTTTCGCAGACGCGATCGGGGACATCATCTGCTTTCCCGACGATGACTGCACCTATCCGCCGCGCCTGCTTGATGACGTCCTGGCTCTCTTTGAAGACAAAAAGGTCGACATCATATGCGGGCGTGCGGCCGATGAAAGTGGCCGCGACATCAATGGTCGCTTTGAAGCCCAGCCGCAGATGATCTCGACCGCGAATGTCTTCTCGACCCAGATCGAATGGGTGGTTTTCTTCAAGCGGGCGGCATTCGAAAGCGTCGGGGGTTACGACGAGAACATCGGTGTCGGTGCCTCTACGCCGTGGCAAGCCAATGAAGGCCAGGACATCGTTTTGAGAATGCTGGAACACGGTTATCGGGGTTGGTACGATCCCGCTGTCTTCGGGCATCACCCCGAGTTGAATGTGGTCCACCCCGACCAACGGATGCGCAAGAAGGCCAGGGGCTACGCCAAGGGCATGGGATATGTTCTCGGCCGTCACGCCTATCCCTTTCCCTTCTTTGCCCGATACGTGATCCGGTCCACGGGAGGGGCCGTGCTGTCCTGCGCGCGGCTCAACTTTCCAAGGGCCCTCTATTATGGACATGTCACGCTTGGCCGGATCGAGGGTTACCTCGCCGGCAAACGTGTGGCCCATATCGGTGGGCGCATTCACACTCCATCCTAGTCGTTCCCCGTCGACGGATCTTACCCCGAGGTTGCTCTGCACCGCCGAAGAAGTCGGACAAAGTCATGAAAAACGTTCCGTCCCGAGAGAGATTGCAGGCGAATGGTACGCGCGACGGTCTCAACCGCGCGTTTCCGATCGCCTTTGACGGCATTGCCGGCATGTATCACCCGGCTAAGGGCAGGACGGCCGTTCTCTTGATCTCGCCCTGGGGGTTTGAGGAATTGTGCTCGCGGATGACCTACCGCATCCTCGGCGAGCAGCTTGCCGATCTCGGCTATCCCTGCCTGCGTTTCGATCTTCCGGGGACGGGACATTCCGCGCTTGCCAGTGCCGATGTTGCGGATGATCGCGCGTGGCGCAAGGCAAGTTCAGCCGCTTATGATCAACTTTCTTTGCTCAGCGAGGCAGAGGACATTATCGTCGTGGCGCAAGGCGTGGGGGCGTTGCTGGCCTGCCATCTGGCGGAGACGAAAAGAGTGGCGGGCGTTGTCCTTCTCGCGCCCGCCGCCCAAGGGCGCGGGTATCTGCGGGAGGTCGCTGCCTGGACCGCCATGACAAAGGCGGAGTTTCGTGTGGGATCGTCGGACGGTCCTGCTGGCGGCATCATGTCGGCGGGGTTCGTCATGTCTGCCGCGACAGTCACGGAGATCAAGCAGCTCGAGCCACTTTCTTCGCTCTCGAATGTCCGTCGAATTCTTCTGATGACGCGGCCGGCAAGCGCCGGCGATCTGCGATTGTTGGAGGAACTTGCTGCAAAGGGTCTTGCCACCGACAGCGCTGTGTTTGCCGACTATGCAGACTACGTCTCCAGTCCGACATTCGCATTGGTTCCGAATGCCAGCATCGATCACATCCTGACTTGGCTTGTTCAGCATTTTCCGGTGGACCATTCAGGCGGAACGCCTGACTTTCACCCGCTGATCGATGCGTCGATGACCGGGCCGGATTTCCGCGAGACGCTCGTGCGGTTCGGGCCGAATCGGATGTTCTTCGGCGCCTTGTCGATGCCGCGGGAAAAGGCCCAATCGACCGCGATCGTGATCCTCAACACTGCTGCGGATCATTCGATCGGATGGGGCCGGTCCGCAGTCGATCTCGCACGTGTTCTGGCGCCATCCGGCTTTCCGACCCTGCGTATCGATCAGGCTGGGATCGGAGAGACGCCCTTGTGGCCGGATCAGCACTATCCAGTCATGTGCGATCTGCGTGGCAATGATGACGTTGCCTGCGCGATCAACTGGTTGACGGCCGAGGCCGGGATCAAACGCGTGGTGCTTCTCGGTCGCTGCAGCGGCGCCTATCCGGCTTTCCTGTCGGCGGTCACGGACAAGCGGGTCACCGGCTGCATCCTGATCAATGTCCGCAAGCTGCACTGGGAGCCGGACGAGGACATCCTGAAGGCCATCCACGATCCGGTCGAGCCGATCGACACCTATCGGCAGAACCTGCGCAGCACACGTCAGTTCAAACGCCTCCTGTCAGGCGAACTCAGGGTGTCGACCGTCTTGCGCAAGCTCGCCAAGACTTTCGCTGCCCTCGCTCAGCGCAAGCTGGCGCCGATGCTCGGCAATGCCTCCCGCCATACCCGAATCAGCCGGATCATCAGGGACCGGCTGCAGACCTTGAGCATGCGTCGAGTACCGGTTGCCATGATCTACAGCCAGGGCGATCCAGGTCTCCACGATCTCTACGCTTGGGCTGGCGCTGGCGCGGCGAAACTTGCGGCCCACCCGAACGTGGAAGTTCGCATCGTCGAAGGAGCGGACCACAATCTCAGCCCACTTCCTGTGCGTACGGAGGTGACGGAGATGATCACGCGGTTTATCCAGGATACGGTGATGCGGCAGGGTGCGTCCCGTTAGTCTGGAAAGGCAAACTGTCCTGTTTTCAGATAGTCGCGCAGACGCGCCCGCCGTTTGACGTGGCGCCAGGGCAGCAGCAGATAGGTCTTGAAGATCGCCGACATGTTCGTTGACGGTTGCTCGTCTTCGTCTGAGGGGCGCAAGTCCAGATGTGCGGCCAGTTGCGGATATCGACCGAGGAATGCTCGATAGGTTTCCAGGAAGCGTCCATGCCAGGGTGGACCGGCATAGTTCCAAGGCTTTTTACCACCGGTGAAGTGAATGATGCGTGGCTTTACTTCGTCGCTGATTTCAAGCTCTCCGCAAAGGGACACGAAATTGTAGATGGGGGAGAGCTTCTCCACCCGTCCGGCGAAGACGGCGTTCAGTGCACTCTGGTCATGGTAGCGGCAACGTTCCGGGTTGCGGCTGAAGAAATCCAGAGCTCTCGGAGCCATGTCCCGCCAGGTCGGCATCCTGAAAGCGAGAACGCCAGCGTTGAAATAGTCGACAGCATCGGGGATGCCAAGGGCCGCCAAATAGGCCGAATTGGCGGACCAGAAGCCGCCGATGTCGCCCCTGCAAAGCCACATCCCATCCGTTCCGGCGGCAATGAAGCCATCTCTCACCCGGTGGCGGACCAAGGGGGCAATGGAACCGGTGATCTGGATATCGCCATCCAGGTAGACGATGTTCTCGTATTGGCTTGGCAAGACCTTGTGCAGAGCCAGCCGGGCAAGGGTTGCTTTCGGAACGTGCGACCTTTTGAAAAAGGTACTGTCCGGCGGCAGGTAAAGCCCTGATTCCATCTTGAACAGTCGAAGGCCGGTGCCCTCCATCATCTGGTTCAACGCGTCAATTCTGCCATCGTCGAGATCGATCAGGATAACGGCGACATCGGCGATGGCGGCGACATCCGCTTGCTGCAGAACCTGCAGAGCGGCCACGAGCGATGGAACAAGGAAACCTCGGTCAGTTACAAACACCACTGCAGTCTGTTTCATTGCTGCGGCCCTGAATTAAATTGGAACTATTACCAGGCTCAAGGTCCAGCCGGGGCGTTAGCGCCGTTTCAGGACCCTGGAAAGGATTCTGAAGGCGCTCGCCTCAACGCCGCTCGGACGTTTCGCAAGGATCCAAAATGCATAAACAAAAATCGCATAGGTGATGCAGAACAAGATCCCTGACGCGACAAATGCAAGATACAGGTTCTGCTCAAAATCGAAGTAGGATTTGCACAGGGCGAGAACCGCCACACTTGGAAGGATCGATGCCACGGGCCGAACGGCAATGCGCAACTGATCCATGATGCCCACACCTGCGACGGAACGCACCAGGGCCATGGAGGAGACGCTGATGGCAATCGATCCGCCGGCCCTTGCAACCACGGCTCCGGCGACGCCGAAAAAGGTGACGCCGATCAGGGATAGGGGAACGCGCACCAGGAGTTCAATGACAGAGCGTACGGCCAGGCTGCGGGACTGGTTCAGCACCATTACCAGAGGTGGCATGGGGATTGATGGCAGGCCAAGCAGACCGGCGATCGCGAGGCCTGCCAGGATGGGCGATGCACCCTCCCAGTGTGGGCCCAGGAGTACGCGGATGACCGGGCCTGAGAACATTGCCATGAAGACGTAGATCGGCATGAGAACGAGGATCAGGCTGGCGCTGCTGCTTAGATAGGCCTCATTGATTCGGCCTTTGTCCCGGGCGGCGACAAAGGCTGCCATCAGGGGGCCAGCGGCAGGGGCGGCGATTGCCTGATGAGGCAATTGGGAGAGGTCGTTGGCGGCGGCGAAGCGGCCGAAGGAGGCGACGTCGATGAAGCGCGGCAGAAGGATGCGGTCGATTTGCCAGTTTACGGCGGTAATCGTCTGGGAGACGAAATTCCAGCCGATCAGATCGGCGAAGAGTGGCCAGTCTGCCAGTGTCAGGCGGGGTCGCATCGGGGCCATGATATAGGAACAGATCATCATGACAGTGGGTGTCATGACGGTTCCTGCGGTGATCGCCCAATAACTTTCGGTGGTGACCGCGATGCTGATCGCCACGGTGGCGGCAACCGTCTTACCGATCAGTTCGAGACTGCCTCTGCGGCGGAAATCCATGGCCTTTTCGAACAGGATCATCCGAGGGCTGATCAGGCCGCGGGTGGCAGGCGCGAGCGCGAGCGTGCAGATTAGTGGCACGAGGCGGTCATCGCCATAAATGCGGGCGATTGGCCATGCCAGAGCTGCCATCAGGCCTGCGACGAGCAAACCCCGGAGCAGGCCAAGCGTGAAGGCCGTCGAAAAGGCCTGTGGGGTGATGTCAGGCAGGCGAAGCAAGGCGGAGGCGAGCGGCAGTTCCAGCACCGCCTCGACGATGAAGATCAAGGTCATTGCGGTTGCAACCAGGCCGAAATCCGCGGGGCTGAGAAAGCGGGCAAGTACCAGCAGGGTAAGGAAATCAACGAGGCGCGATGCCAGCCGAGCACCGACCGTCCAGAGGCCGGCATGAATGGTCTTGTCGGTGAGTGGCACAGCCTTCGGTTCCGCCATCAGGCCATCCTCCGCGCCGTGACGGGCAGGTTGCGCTGAACCGGTCTCGTTTTCGCCCGCACGGGGGCATTTGCCGCCGTTGCTGCGGCCAGGGCGTAAATGCTGGCATTCATCACACCGAAATCGGCCGATGTGCCCGCAAGGATTCCCATGATGAGTACAGGAGGCATGTAGAAGCGCACCCCCGTCAGGATTACCGCGCCCTCTTCGTCGCCGATCGCTGCACGGCGCAAATAGGTCTGGATCATGAAAGCATAGTAAAGCGATCCACCTACAAGGCCGGTATTGCTGAAAACGGCGACCAGGCCATTGGAGGCGCGCGTTGCACCCATGCCAACACCCAGCCCCCAAGTGTCGATCAGAGCCTTGAGCGAAACAGCCGTCCACATGCTGCGCTCCTCGAAGGAATCTGACGAGGTCTTTTGAAAGATGATGGTGTTGATCAGCTCGATGAAGGGGTTGAAGACTGCGGGATCAAACAGAGCGAGCAGGTAGACTGCGGCCAGCCCCAAAACGAGGGCCCAGAATTCCAGCACCAATCCTTCGCGTGCCCTGCTGCCTTTCTCTGCCATCAAGAGCCGCCAGATCCACTCGGCTGCCGCCACGCAGCCGAAGACGGCGAGGCCGCCATAGGCTGCCGATGACGTGGAGAGCAGAGCGAAGAGGGCAAGGAGGACGATGAGGCAGGGCGCAACGATCAGCCTGAGCCAGGGCAGCGCGATGGCGCGGCGCAGGAAATAAATCGCGGTCAGAAAACCCACGGCGATCGAACCAAAAGCAGAGGCTTCCGGCATCAGCCCGACCACGCGCTTCACATTGGCGATCTCGACGTCGGTGAGGTAAACGTAGGTGGCCGTTCGAAACATGTCGAGATAAGGGCCGAGGCCGGCGATATCGAGAAGGCCCGTCAGCACCACCATCACGCCGCCGATACACAATGCGCCGAGCACGTGCTGGCGGGTATTCGGCGCCCTGAAGGCCAGCGAGCAGGCGAATACGGTGATCACCGAAATCGATAGATACAGGATCTGCGAGATGTTCTGCGGTGTCGGATAGAGTGGGACGCCGTTCGTTGCCTCTTCCAGGCGCATTGGGATGATCGTGATCATGCCGGCGAATATCCGCGGCATGAACAGGGTCGCCCAGATCGCTGCAATCCAGAACAGCGTCAGAAGGAGGCATTGCGACGGACGCAGGGCGATGCTCAGCATGCGCGCCAGTCCATTTTTGCCGCCAGCATAGATGAAGATGATCACGACGGCGATGATAGGCGGCGGCGTGAAGCTCAGGCCTTGCGTGAGTTCCGGCGGAATGACGGCGAAGGAGCCGAAGGACATGGAACCGAACAGCAGATATAAAATGTAGGGGCCACGGCTCAGCACTGCCGCCAGAAGCAGCGCCCAGAACAGAATGACCGAAACGAAATCCATGTCGCTCTCTTGGCTGGCCGGACACGGGCGGGAGCGCCCCGGCTCAGGCCGCCAGGGATCGACCAAACCACAGTGCCGTGAATCTTTGCTTAAACTTTTAGCCCTGGGGGCAATTGCCTGACAACGGACCGAAAC
>NNBU01000452.1_pt1 | contig 19313 bp, 7 predicted proteins | sample 1173781 | NCBI WGS metagenome assembly NNBU01 (sample SAMN07173937, study PRJNA388173) | plant metagenome | biome: Plant school; feature: Soil; material: Symbiotic tissue of Blasia pusilla L.; isolation source: symbiotic tissue sample KVJ2 | host: Blasia pusilla | place: Norway: Troms, Kvaloya...
GCGGCCTGAAGACGCTGGCCGACCTGCGCAACCAGGCCAAGGCGAATATTGTCCTTGATTGAGCGGTTGAGGAGACCGGCGTCCTGGAAGACGGTGGCAATGGCGTGGCGGAGCGACTTGCGTGTGACCTTGGAAATGTCCTGCCCATCCACCAGTATCTCCCCCGACTGGGGGTCATGGACGCGTTGAAGAAGGTTGATCAGCGTCGTCTTGCCGGCACCTGTCGGGCCTACGATGGCGACTGTCTGGCCAGCCTTGACGGCAAAGGACACATTGCGGACGCCCTGGGTGGTCGACGCAAAGTCGAAGCAGACATTCCGGAATTCGACGTCGCCCCGGACAGCTTTGAGTTCAGTCGCACCCGCGCGTTCCTCGCGTTCCTGCACGGCATCTTCCAGCGCATAGAAATCTTCAAGCTTCGAGCGGGCCTCGAAGATCTGGTTGACGAAGGTGATCATCTGATCGAGACGGGCGATCAGCAGTCCGGCAAAGCCGGTAAAGGCGATGATGTCGCCCACCTTGAGGTCGCCGCGCTGGACGAGAAGCGTGCCGATGACGAGGATGACCAGCATCGAAAGAGTGGAGGCGATGCGGTTCAGTGCGCCGGCCAGTGCCCACCAGTCGAGCACGGGATACTGAGCGGACAGCAGCTTGGTGGTGTATTCCTTGAGTGCGCGGGTCTCAGCCTCGATGCGGTTGTAGCTGTGCAGCACGGAGACGTTGCTGATCGAATCGCTCACATGGGAAAAGACGGTGTGATAATGCCCCTCCACAGAGGCCTGCCCCTCCTTGGTCTTGACCATCACGGTCCTGCCGATGATCACGTAGAGCACGGCCAGCACGACGAGGACTGATGTCAGGCGCATGTCCATGGAGAAGGCGGTCGGAAGCAGCAGCGTCAGGGCAACGGCTGTTGCCAGATGTGTGCGCATGAATTCCAGCCAGAGTCCGAACAGGGTCTCGCCCGCGCGCAGCAGAGTATGGAGCGCATTCGACGTGCCGCGCTTGTGATGCCAACTGAGCGGCATCGAGATGATCTTGGCAAAGGATTCTGTCAGCAGATCCGCGCGGCGTCCGTGGGCCAGCCGGTCTGCCTGCCGCGCCACCAGAACGTAGGCGACGGTGTTGAAGACTCCGAAGCATCCCCAAAGAATGAGGATCTGTGTCGCGTCGCGCTTTTCCGATATGGCATCAATGATGCGCCCGAACAGAATGGGCTCGATGATCGTGATCGCAGCGAGCACGATATTGGCGACGACGACGAGAGAGACACGCAGCCGATAGGTTGCGAGATATTTCAGGGCCTTTAAATAGACCTGGAGCAGGGACACGAGCGATTACCTCCGGCTGGCGCGGCAAACGCCAAGGCTGGGATTTACCATGTTGCTACCGCATCGGGTAGTGAAGCCTCGACTGCCTAGTGCCCACGGAGCCTGCATGCAAGATCCTGTCTGACAAGATCAAATTTGTCAGACTAATGGTTGCAAGATTCCGGCGCTCAGTCTTAAACTTCTCCTAACGGAAATTGACAATAAGCGTTCATATTGCTTCGGGCTTTCGTCAAAGCGCTCGCCCGTGGCTTTTTAATGATTTTTATGCGCAGATCCATTGGGGGGATTGGTGAATATAAACCAGTTGCTGCATTTCTTGGTCGTCATCGACGAGTGCCGATCCGCTTCCGACGTTGTGTCGGAACTCGAGAAGCTCGTTCGTTCCTATGGTTTTGACTATTACGGGCTTGTCCGACAGCCCAAGCCGGATGAAAATCCAATGCAATTGGTGCTTGCTGGCCACTGGCCGGAGGGCTGGCCGCAGCTCTATATCGCCAAGAAATACGTCCTCATTGATCCGACCATCCGGTATCTGGGACAGGCGCGGGCCGGCTTTCGGTGGCGCGAAGCCCTGCATGCGTTCCGCGCGGATCCACATCGCAAGCGCATGGAACGGATGTTGGGTGACAGCATGCGGTTCGGGCTGACGGATGGTTATATCTTCCCGGTCCACGGGCGAGGCGGGCTGATGGGGAACATGACCGTGGGTGGCAAACCCATCGATCTGTCGCCGATCGAAATCAGTCTTTTCGATGCGGTCGCGAAGAAGGCTTTCTGGCGGCTCGTCGAATACAAGCATGGTGACCTGCTGGCGCCGGGTAAGCCGATCGACACCCGGATGACTCGGCGCGAGATGGAGGTGCTGAACTATCTTGCCGACGGTCTGACTTCAAACGAGATCAGCCGAATCCTGAAGATTTCGAACCACACCGTCGACTGGTACATGAACGGCATCCAGGACAAGCTGAATGCGAAAAACCGCCAGCATGTGGTGGCACTTTCCTTCCGACTTGGGCTGGTTACCTGACCTAACGGGATTTTTTCTGGCTTCGATCAAGGGAAATTGAACTTCCTAAACCAACGCGCTATGACTTTTGTTCGCAGGTGCACAATGCCCTGGCATGTCGTTTGGGGAGATCGAATTGCCAATATCCAAGATCCTTGTCGCCAACCGTTCCGAAATCGCCATTCGTGTTTTTCGTGCGGCCAATGAACTGGGCCTGAAAACGGTCGCCATCTGGGCTGAGGAGGACAAGCTTGCGCTTCACCGGTTCAAGGCGGACGAAAGCTACCAGGTTGGGCGTGGGCCGCATCTGGCACGGGATCTGGGGCCAATCGAAAGCTATTTGTCGATCGAGGAAATCATTCGGGTTGCCAAGCTTTCCGGGGCCGACGCCATCCATCCGGGTTATGGACTTCTCTCTGAAAGTCCCGAATTTGTAGAGGCCTGCAACGATGCAGGTATCATTTTTATCGGCCCACGCGCCGAAACCATGCGGCAGTTGGGTAACAAGGTTGCGGCCCGCAATCTGGCAATCAGCGTCGGCGTTCCCGTCGTGCCTGCGACCAATCCGCTGCCGGACGATGAGGCGGAGATCCATCGGCTGGCCGAGGAAATCGGCTACCCGGTCATGCTCAAGGCTTCCTGGGGCGGCGGTGGTCGAGGAATGCGTGCCATTCGCGATCCAAAGGATCTTCTGCGCGAAGTGACCGAAGGAAAGCGCGAGGCGATGGCCGCCTTTGGCAAGGACGAAGTCTATCTCGAGAAGCTGGTCGAGCGCGCCCGCCACGTCGAAAGCCAGATCCTCGGCGATACCCATGGCAACGCCGTGCATCTTTTCGAGCGCGACTGCTCCATCCAGCGGCGCAACCAGAAAGTGGTCGAACGTGCACCGGCCCCCTATCTGTCGGCAGCGCAGCGCCAGGAATTGGCGGACTATTCGCTCCGGATCGCCCAGGCCACGAATTATGTCGGCGCCGGCACCGTCGAATATCTGATGGATGCCAATACCGGCAAATTCTACTTCATCGAAGTCAATCCGCGCATCCAGGTCGAGCACACCGTCACCGAGGTCGTGACCGGGATCGACATCGTCAAGGCGCAGATCCACATCCTGGATGGCTTTGCGATCGGCACACCGGAATCGGGCGTTCCGCAGCAGTCGGATATCCGGCTGAACGGACATGCCCTGCAATGCCGCATCACGACGGAAGATCCGGAGCAGAACTTTATCCCGGATTACGGTCGCATCACCGCCTATCGTTCTGCTGCGGGCTTCGGCATTCGTCTCGACGGTGGCACGGCCTATTCCGGCGCTATCATCACCCGTTACTACGACCCGCTTCTGGTCAAGGTGACGGCGTCTGGCAGCACCCCGCAGGAGGCGATCAGCCGTATGGATCGCGCACTGCGCGAGTTCCGTATCCGAGGCGTCGCGACCAACCTGACCTTCCTTGAGGCGATCATTGGCCATCCGAGCTTCCGGGACAATTCCTACACCACGCGCTTCATCGATACGACGCCGGAACTCTTCCAGCAGGTCAAGCGCCAGGACCGCGCCACTAAGCTTCTGACCTATCTCGCCGACGTGACCGTCAATGGCCACCCGGAAGTGAAGGGACGCCCCAAGCCGCCGGCGGATGCGGCGAAGCCGGTCATCCCCTTCATCGACAAGCAGATCCCGTCTGGCACCAAGCAGTTGCTCGACGAGCTCGGCCCGAAGAAATTCGGCGAATGGATGCGCAGCCAGACGCGCGTTTTGATGACCGATACAACAATGCGTGACGGTCACCAGTCGTTGCTGGCGACCCGCATGCGTACCCATGACATCGCCCAGATCGCGGGTACCTATGCCCGGGCCCTGCCGGAGCTTTTGTCGCTGGAATGCTGGGGTGGTGCGACCTTCGACGTGTCCATGCGCTTCCTGACGGAAGATCCGTGGGAACGCCTGGCGCTGGTGCGCGAGAGCGCGCCGAACCTGCTTCTGCAGATGCTGCTGCGCGGGGCAAATGGCGTCGGCTACAAGAACTATCCCGACAATGTCGTGAAGTACTTTGTCCGCCAGGCAGCGAAGGGCGGCATCGACCTGTTCCGCGTCTTCGACTGCCTGAACTGGGTCGACAACATGCGTGTCTCCATGGACGCGGTGGCCGAAGAAAATAAGCTCTGCGAGGCGGCGATCTGCTACACGGGCGACCTGCTCAATTCCGCGCGTCCGAAGTATGATCTGAAATACTACGCCGCGCTGGCCGCCGACCTTGAAAAGGCCGGTGCCCACATCATTGCCGTCAAGGATATGGCTGGCCTCCTGAAGCCGGCTGCGGCGAAGGTGCTGTTCAAGGCGCTTCGCGAGGCGACCAGCCTGCCGATCCATTTCCACACGCATGACACCTCGGGCATTGCCGCTGCGACCGTGCTTGCGGCCGTCGATGCAGGCGTCGATGCCGTCGACGCTGCCATGGATGCCTTCTCGGGCAATACCTCGCAGCCGTGCCTCGGCTCTATTGTGGAAGCGCTGCGTGGATCCGAGCGTGATCCGGGTCTCGACCCGCACTGGATCCGCCGGCTTTCGTTCTACTGGGAAGCGGTGCGTACCCAGTACGCTGCCTTTGAGAGCGATCTGAAGGGCCCAGCGTCCGAAGTCTATCTGCATGAAATGCCGGGTGGCCAGTTCACCAACCTCAAGGAACAGGCCCGTTCACTGGGGCTTGAGACCCGTTGGCATGAGGTGGCTCAGGCCTATGCCGATGCCAACCAGATGTTCGGCGACATCGTCAAGGTGACGCCGTCCTCGAAGGTTGTCGGCGATATGGCGCTGATGATGGTGAGCCAGGATCTGTCGGTTGCCGATGTCGAGAACCCTGCCAAGGACATCGCCTTCCCGGATTCGGTCGTGTCGATGCTGAAGGGCGATCTTGGTCAGCCGCCAGGTGGCTGGCCTGCAGCTTTGCAGAAGAAGGCTCTGAAGGGCGAGGCGGCCTATACCGCCGTGCCGGGCTCGCTTTTGCCGGATGCCGATCTCGATGCCGAGCGCAAGGCGATCGAGGAGAAGATCGGTCGCGAGGTTTCCGATTTCGAATTCGCCTCTTATCTCATGTATCCGAAGGTCTTCACGGACTATGCACTTGCGGCCGACACCTATGGTCCGGTTTCGGTGATCCCGACCCCGCAATACTTCTACGGCCTGCCGGCCGGCGAGGAGCTGTTCCTCGACCTGGAGAAGGGCAAGACCCTCGTGATCGTCAACCAGGCGATCGGCCATACTGACGATAAGGGCATGGTGACCGTGTTTTTCGAACTGAATGGCCAGCCGCGCCGTATCAAGGTGCCGGACCGCGTGCATGGCGCTTCGGGCAGTGCTGTCCGTCGTAAGGCGGATCTCGCGAATGCGGCGCATCTTGGCGCCCCGATGCCGGGCGTCATCTCGGCCGTTTCCGTTGCGGTCGGCCAGGCTGTGAAGTCCGGGGATGTGCTGGTGTCGATCGAAGCGATGAAGATGGAAACGGCGCTGCATGCCGATCGTGACGGTACCATTTCGGAAGTTCTGGTAAAGATTGGCGACCAGATCGACGCGAAGGATCTGCTGATCGTCTATTCGGCCTGATCTGGCCCACGGGGCATCATATCAGCAAATGGATACGAAAAAGGCCTCGCCGGTTGATCCCGGCGAGGCCTTTCTGTCTTTGTCTTATCCCTTGGCTTTACGTTGCCTTGGGACGGCGCGTTGCCTTCTTGGGCTTCGCAGGGGCTGAGGTTACCGGTTCTGTCGGCTGAGGCTCCCCATTGATGGTGACATTGTAGCCGGTCGCGGTTCGCTTGACGTCGATCTCCACCTGACGACCGTCGAAGGCGACCGAAGACTTGTAGCCCTGCCAATGGTCCGGCAGAGCGGGATCAACATGGATGGCACCGGCCTTACGGGTGACGCCGAGAATGCCTTCGACCGCGAAGCGGTACAGCCACCCGGCCGAGCCCGTGTACCAGGTCCAGCCGCCACGTCCGGCGTAACCGTCACCGCCGTAGATGTCTGCGGCCACGACATAGGGCTCGACCCTGAAGCGTTCGGCTGCATCCGCATCCAGTGCGTGGTTGATCGGGTTGAGGAGCGTAAACACGCGCCAGGCGTCGGCAATACGCCCTGCCTTCAGCAGCGAAAGCCCGAGCCAGATGGCCGCATGGGTATACTGGCCGCCGTTTTCGCGCACAGCCGGCGGGTAGGCGCCGATGTAGCCTGGATCGAGTGTTGACTTCTCGAAGGGTGGCGTAAAGAGGCGGACGATCCCGTGTTCGTCGTCGACGAGACGTTTCACGGCTTCGTCCAGGGCTTTCACCGTGTGTTCCTGGTCGCCGATACCGGACAATACACTCCACGACTGAGCGAGCGAATCGATCTGGCACTGGAGCGATTCGTTCGAGCCGAGCGGTGCACCATTGTCGAAATAGCCGCGACGATAATGGGTGCCGTCCCAGCCCGCCGTTTCGAGCGCTGCCTTCAACGTGTCGACGTGGATCGCCCAGCGCTGGCGACGTTCCTTGTCGCGGCGCTTGTCGGCATAGGGCAGGAAGTTGGTGAGCGTGCTGGCGAGGAACCAGCCAAGCCAGACGCTTTCGCCCTTCCCTTCGATGCCGACCCGGTTCATGCCGTCGTTCCAGTCACCGCCGAGGATCAGCGGAAGATCATGCTGACCGGTGCGTGCGACCGCGAGGTCGAGCGCCTTTGCCGCATGTTCGTAAAGGCTGACCTTGGTTTCGGACGTTCCGGGCTGGAAGAAGGAATCGTGCTGTCCAGCTTCGAGGGCGGCCCCCTCGATAAAGGCAAGTTCCTCATCCAGGATGGTCTCGTCACCGGTCGCCGCGACATACTGGTCGATGGCATAGGCCAACCACACCACGTCGTCGGAGATCATGGTCCGGACACCGGCGCCGGTGCGCGGCAGCCACCAATGCTGCACGTCGCCTTCCGGGAACTGTCGGGAAGCGGCGTTGAGGATCTGTCGGCGGGCAAGCTTCGGATCCGTCAGCAGGAAGGCAAGCGTATCCTGCAGCTGGTCGCGGAAGCCATAGGCGCCGCTTGCCTGGTAGAATCCCGCACGGGCGAAGATGCGGCAAGCGAGCGCCTGATAGGGCAGCCAGCCATTGACCATGTGGTCAAAGGCCTTGTCGCCCGTCTGGACCGAGACCTGGCCCGCGACGCCCTTCCAGAAGGCGCTGTTGTCTTCGAGCACGGTCTTGAAGCCGGTCGTGCGGACAGACTTGATCAGGTCGATCGCCGCTTCCATGGTGTCGGTCTCACCGAGGAAGAAGGTCAATTCGCGTGATTGGCCGGGTGTCAGTTCGATATCGAAGGCGAGAGCGGCGCACGGATCGCTTTCGCTATCGATCGAGTCGGACAATTTCGACAGGCGGGCGACCGCCTGCGGCAGCTTGATCGAACCGTTGCGACCGATGAATTCGCGGCGGCTTGTCGAGTAGCCCAAAGGCTGATCAGGACCGGCAAGGAATGCAAAGCGGCCGGGATAGTTGATCTCATACGGGTTGGAGGCCAGCAGCGCCCCGGTCTCTGCGTCATAGGACGAGAGAACGAAGGGTGCTGTCCGGGCTGCATTGTTGCCCAGAACCCATTCGGCATAGCCGTAGATCCGGAAGGTCCTTGCTGCATCGCTGGCGTTCTTCACCCGGATTTTCGCCAGCTTGACCGGCCGGTTGCGATCCACCGTCTGGGTCATCTCGATCTCAAGATCGTCGTGACTGCTGGCGAAGGTCGAATACCCCAGGCCATGGCGGGTTTCGAACTGGGCTGCCGGATCGGCATTCAGAGCGCTGACGGTCGCATAGGAGCGGCCGCTACCGAGATCGGTCACATAGAAGGCTTCGCCGGGACGGTTGACGACGGGGTCATTCGTCCAAGGCGTCAGCTGGTAATCACGCGAATTCTGGCTCCAGGTGAAGCCTGCACCCTCGGCCGAAACGTGGAAACCGAACTGCTCGTTGGTGATCACGTTGATCCAGGGCTGGGGTGTCGCCGCAGTACCGGACAAGCGGACGACATATTCGCCACCATCCTTGGAGAAGCCGCCGGTTCCGTTCCAGAAGTCCAGATCGCTGCCATCAGTGGCTGCAGGCTGTGTCGCCGGAGCGGGAAGGGCGGGCGCTAGACCTGCCCAGTCAGTATCGCTGTCGATCGCACGGGGTGCGGCAAACAAGGAAACGGCGCGGTTGATCTGGTCGACGATCTTGCCGTTGCGGGTGTGCAGCACGACGCGTGCTGCGGCCAGCAGCGAGAGTGTGGCGCCTTCGTCCATCAGATCGTCACGCACGGTGAAGACATGCGGACGGCCCGGCGGCAGCCGGTGCTTCAGGTTCTCGGCCAGATGGTCGAGCGCATGCTGCATGTCCTGGGCATAGGAAGTTGCGCGTTCATTGATGATCGCAAGATCGGCCACCACGCCGCGACGGCGCAGATATTCGAGCGCGCTCATCGCTTCGCGGGCGATGTCCATGTCCATGTCGTCGTTGATGCGGAGCGCAAAGATCGGGTGGTCGCCAGAAATCGCCATGGGCCAGAGGGCCGACTGCGATTTCAGCCCCTTGCGGACCGTTTCCGGGTCTGCGCGCAGATGGGTGTCCGGATAGACCAGATAGCGGCCGAGATGCTGGAAGGCGGCAGCCTGCTGCGAGGTGATGCCGATGTGGCGGAGCTCGACCTGAGTGCGCGTCCAGGCATGAATCAGTTCATGGCTGAAGGCGTCCGGGTGGCGATAACGCTCGATCGCCTTGTCGACTTCCTCGCGGTTGGGGGCCGCCATCGTCCAGAAGATGACGGAGACCTTCTTGCCGGCCGGCACGCGCACGACGCGGCGCAGGCTGAGGATCGGATCGAGGGTGAAGCCCTCGGTTCCGGATAGGGTAGCGCCCGGATCGAAGGCAGCAGCCTCGCCGAGTGTACGGCCACGGCCGAGGAAGCGGCGGCGGTCGGTTTCGAATTCGGTCGGTCGACCCTGGCCGGCGCTGTCGACCACGAGGTGGGCGACACACATGTCGGCATCGCCGGGGCTGCGCTTGTTGCGCTCAGCGCGGATCACGTCGCGACGGCGGCCGAACTCGGTCTTGACGAACATGCGCGAGAAGAGCGGATGGGCGCTGTCCGTGTCGTCATAGGCGAGCACCGGTTCGAGATAGGAAGTCACTTCGATGAAGCGGTCTTCGGTGCCGGTGTTGAGGATGGTCAGGCGCCGACCTTCGGCGTCGTGTTCGGTGCCAACGATGCATTCCAGTGTTGTGAAGATATCGCCGACGGTCTTGAAGAACTCGGCCTTGTCGTCACCGAAGATGACCTTGCTCTTTTCGTCCTCGGCACGGCGCGGGGCAGCCGTTGCCGACCACCACTGATTGCTCGCCATGTCGCGCAGGAAGAGGAAGGTTCCCCAGCGATCTTCGGTCGGGTCGGGCTTCCAGCGCGAGACGGACTGGCCATTCCAGCGGGAATAGCCGGAGCCGGTTGCGGTCAGCATGACCGAATAATGGCCGTTCGACAGGAAGACGAGCTCGCGATCCTTGGTTGCGGGGTCGGTGATGGTGCGGATTTCGGCGCGTAGTAGGTCTGCTTGGCCCTTACCCGGCGTTTGCGGCTCATACTTGGCGCTCATCACCGGGATTTCGCGCGGTGCCTTTTCCTGCAGCAGCAGTTCGGCCGCTTCGATCACGGGGTCGGCGTGGAAGAGCGCGCGCAGGCGCCCGTTGAAGGCGACGTTCGCGATGGCCGCAATCGACATGCCGTGGTGGTGGGCATAGTAGTTGTAAACGACCGCGCACTTCTTACCGTCCGGCAGACGGGTCGGCGTGAAATCAACGGCGTCATGGAAGCCATAAGCTCCAAGTGCACCGAGCTTGCGCAGCCGCTGCAGATTTTCGAGCGAGGCTTCCGGATAATACTGGCTGGCCAGGATCGAGGCGTAGGGCGCGATGACGGCATTCTGGCCGAGACCGCGCTTCAGACCCAGCGTCGGTACACCAAAGTTGGTGTACTGGTAGTTCATGTCATGGTCGCGGGCGTTGAACGCCGCTTCCGAAATGCCCCAGGGGATGTTCAGGCGACGACCGTGATTCATCTGTTCGATGACCACGAGATTGTTGGTCTGGTTTAAGACGCCACCCTGGCGCTCCTGCATGACGAGCGGCGGCATCAGGTATTCGAACATCGAACCCGACCACGAGATCAGGGCCGCACGGGCGCCGATGGGCACGACCTGACGGCCGAGGCGATACCAGTGTTCGGTTGGGAGGTCCCCCTTGGCGATGGCAAAGAGGCTGGTCAGGCGGCATTCCGATGCCAGAAGGTCGTAGCAGGCTTCGTCCAGCTCCCTGCCGTCGACGCGGTAGCCGATCGACAGCAGCCGGCGTTCGGGACGGAAGAGGAAGGTGAAGTCCATTGAGAAGGCAATGCCGCGCGCCTTTTCCGACAGCTGGCTCAGACGCTGGCGCAGCGGATCGATGTTGGACAGGTCGAAGGTGGTATCGGCAATATGGGCTTCGCAGACCGAGACCAGCGATTCCGTCCAACGCACAACTTCGGCGCTCTGCTCCGAGCGCAGTTCGTGGTGCAGGTTGGCTGCCAGTTTCTGGACGTCGCGCGCGAGAACCGCGAGATTGATGATGCGGATCGAGGCGAACTCGTGCTCGCGTTTGACGGCGACTAGCGCCGTGTTGAAGCCGATGATCCGCTCTTCCAGGCGGCGGCGCAGCGGGCGCACGGTCTTGCGATCGTCCGGCAGGTTTTCCAGCGTTTCCAACAGGATCCCACCCACATCGCCGATGCCGTCGATGTTGCCCTGGAGATGGGCGGAGGGTGCTTCGGCCCATTCGCGGCAGGCTGAGGCGATCGCGATCAAGTGTCCAGCGAGGTTCCCGCTGTCGACCGCCGAAATGTAGCGCGGGCCGAGGGGCTTCAGGGTATCGGTGTAGTACCAGTTGTAGAGATGGCCGCGATATTTCTCCATACGGTCAATGGTGGAGATCGTCTGTTCCATGCGCTCGATCGTCTGCTCGAAGCTCAGCCAGCCGAAGTGGCGGGCCGAGACGACGGAGAGCAGATAGACGCCGATATTGGTCGGCGAGGTGCGATGCGCGACCAGGGGCTCCGGCGTTTCCTGGAAATTGTCCGGCGGCAGGTAGTTGTCACCGGCCGTGGTGAAGGTTTCGAAATAGCGCCAGGTGCGCCGTGCGATCTTGCGCAGTTCAGCCGAGACGTGATCGGAAACCTCCAGGCTGTCTTCCGTTTCTGCCGACTGGCTGACATACCAGGCAACCAGCGGGGACAGGACCCAGAGAAGCGCAAAGGGTAGGCCGATCAGATAGCCATATCCACCGGGAAGTGCTGCAACACCAACCGACAGGATGGCGAGGATCGGGGCGTGGCGCATGCTTTGGTAGTAGGATGCGATCGAGCCTTGGGCGGCGGACTGGACGCTTGCGGCGGTGCGCCATTCGAGCAGCAGCTTGCGGCTGACGAGCAGGCGGTAAAGGGACCGCGCGATCGCATCGGCCATCATGCATGCGTTGTCGGCGATGAAGACGATGCGCAGCGCCACCTGGGCGTTGATCGAGCGCACTTCCGACCACAACGTCTGGAAGTGCGCCGCCGGCACGATGTCGGTCTGGCGCGGAACGATGCCGGAGAGTAGTGACAGCGTCGGGGCGACGAAAAGGCTGAAGATCAGCACGAGTTGCCAGATGGTGGCGCCGACCGGTTCCATGGTTGCCCAGCCGAGGACGGAGGCCATGAACCAGGCAATCGGGGTCAGGGAGCGGCGCAGGTTGTCGACCATCTTCCAGCGACCGATCGCCGTGATGCCGCGATTCGGGTCGCCGATATAGGGCAGGAGTTGCCAGTCGCCGCGGGCCCAGCGATGCTGGCGCGAGCTTTCGACTTCGTATCGGGTCGGAAAGTCTTCGACCAGTTCGACATCGGTCACCAGCGCGCAGCGGGCAAACGAGCCTTCGAGCAGGTCGTGGCTGAGGACGGAGTTCTCGTCGATGCGACCCTTGATGGCGGTCTCGAAGGCATCGACGTCGTAGAGACCCTTGCCGGTGAACGTGCCTTCGTCGGTGATGTCCTGATAAACGTCGGAAACCGTGAAGACGTACGGATCCAGGCCCCGGTTCATCGAGAAGATACGCTGGAAGACGGAGGCGTCCTTGCCCGTTGTCAGAGAAGGCGTGACGCGCGGCTGGAGAACACCGTATCCGCTGATGACGCGGCCGGTCTTTTCATCATGCACCGGCCGGTTGATGGGGTGGTGCATCTTGCCGACCAGCTTGGTCACGGCATCGCGCATCAGACGCGTATCGGCGTCGAGCGTCATGACGTAGCGGACATTGTCAGGGACGATATTGGCGCCCGGCAGATAGGATGTGTCGCGGTCACCGCGCAGCAGCAGGTTCAGTTCGTGCAGCTTGCCGCGCTTGCGTTCCCAGCCCATCCAGCAGCCTTCGGCCGGATTGTAGAGCCGGCGGCGGTGCAGAAAATAGAAGCGGACCTTGCCGTCGTGGTCGTAGCGGCCGTTCAGCTGGGCGACTTCGCGCTTCGCATAGTCCAAAACCTCGATATCGGCGGGGGTTTCCTCGACCTGGCTGTCCTTCCAGTCGCTCAGGAGGGCGAAGTAAATTTCGCCATGCGGATTGGTGAGGTGATGGACCTCGAGGTTGCGGATCAGTTCATCGACATCGTCGCGCTTGGTAATCAGGCAGGGAACCACGACGAGGGTGCGTGCGTCGTCCGGAATGCCCTGCTTGAACTCGTAGCCGGTGAGCCTGGTCGGCTTCATGAAGAAGGTGATGAGCGTGTTGAACAGCCCGGTCGCGCCTTCTGAGACCGGCAGAGAGACCATGACCAGAAGGACGAAGATCAGCGGCGTCGACACGCCCGCCTGGCCGAGGAAGTGTCCGATGATCGCGAGGGCGGCAATGGTAAGGCCGATGACGGGTGCCGCAATCGAGAGCCAGTTCAGCGACCTGATGGCCGAGGTGATAACGCGGGAAAGAGGCACCTGATAACCGATGGCGGCCTCAAGCTCGTCCCGGCGCGAACCGACGAGGTAGCTGCCGACGTCGAGCTTGCTGTCAGGCTCTGCACTTGCGGTTGCCAAATCGATGGCCGTCTGGGCGATCTCGATTTCGCTCAGGTCGGAACGGCGCGCCAGCTTCTCGATGGTGTTGCGATAGGCGTTGCGCGATCCGAAATCGAGTTCGCGGTAATCAGTGTGCTGGCCGAGGATGCGGTCAACTTGGCTGACCTCTTCCACCCAGACAGCCCATTCCTTGTCGTCGATCTCGCGCAGGCCGCGGACGATGTTGCCCATGGTGACGTTGCCGGAGGACAGGCGATTGTGCTCGGCGTCCATTGCCTCCTGCGCGGTGCGCCCTGCGGCTTCAAGCCGGCTTTCGAGCCATTCGATAGCGAAGCTGGTGTTCTGCGAGCCGTTGCGGAGCCGATAGAGAAACTGGGTCGCAAACGTGTTGTCATCGGCCAGCGGTTCGATCTGACGAAGATAGGCGGCTGCCGCGACCGGGTCGTTCAGGCGGATGATTTCATCGGCCACTTCATTGGCCTTGCCGCGCATGCGCCGCGAGCGATCAACACGGGTCGAGATGCGCCGCAGGTTTTCGACCAGCACAAATCGAACGATCGAGGGCAGCGCCCAGAGTTCACCGATTTCCAGCGTTTGGTGACGCTGATACCCGTTGACGAGGGCCGTCATGCTTTCCTGAGAGACGGTCGAATGGGTGTGGGCGACGTAGAGCCAAGCCATCGCCATGGTACGTGGGATTTCGCGCGACCCCACCTTCATTCGCGGCAGTTGCCGGTAGAATTTCTTTGGAAAGTCGCGACGGACTTCTTGGATGGCTTCTTCGATGACGTAGTGGTTGTCGAGCAACCACTCAGCCGCCGGCGTGATGGTGGCACCTGCCTCGACGTCGGCGGCCGTTGCCCGGTAAACGCGCAGGATTTCCCGCTCGTTTTCCTTATGGCGGGCGAAGAAGTCGAAATCCATCAGCCCTGGCAGTTCGTCAGCACCGTTCAGCGCAAGGGACGCAGCGCTCTCCTGCAGTTCCTCGATGGTGAAATACGCAGATCTGATCGAGTCATTATGGTCGATCTGCTTGGTTTCGAGGTCGCGCGATGGGACATGCAGCGTCATGAAGGATTGAATCTCGGTTTACAGGTGGTTGATGATCGCTCGGGCAGACCGCAGTCGTCGGAACAGTTCTCGAAGCCGGGTTTTTGAATGACAATCGAGGCAGAAAAACGCCACAATGCGCCTGAAACCGTTGGCGGTTGAACTCTATCGACTGGCTTCGGGTTCCCGGACGTTGAAGTGGCGTTTTTATGCCTTATTTCAAGCGGGTGGCCAAGCCCCCCGCTTCAGGCTCCCTGGCACTGAATATAGGATGGCCTCCCCCATCCAGTGTTGCCGTGGCTAGGCTCAGCCCGACAGTCGCTCCGCCAAGCATAGCATTCTTCGCGCCGCTTCCTCCAGGCTCGTTTCGGGAACGGTCAACGAGATGCGAACGAGGTCACGGGCCCCTTCGCCAAAGGACGATCCCGGCATCACGGAAACGTTCTCTTCGTCCAGCAGGCGGCGGGCAAACTCATGACCGTCAAGGCCGGTGCCGGAGACGTCGAGCACGATGAACATGCCCCCTTCCGGCCGGTGAGGCCGCAGGGTCGGACTGCGCGAGAGGCGGTCCACCATCAGGTCTGCACGCGACTGGAAATTGGCGCGCATCGTTTGCGCCGTGCCGATCGGCTGGGTCAATGCCATGGCCGTCATGTCGGCGATGAATGGCTGGGTTCCGAACAGCATGGTTTCGGAAACCGGCAGGAGATGATCGAAGAATTCCGCCGGGCCGACGGCCCAACCGCTTCTGAAGCCTGGTGCCGCGTGGGATTTCGAGATTGAGGAGACGACGACTGTGCGGTCTGCGAGGTCGGGGTTGTCGAAGGGCGAGGCGAAACGGTCGCCGAAAGTCAGTTCTTCATAGACCTCGTCACAGACGATCCAGAGATCGTGACGCCGACAGATCTCGCCGATCTCCGCGAGCTCAGAGGCGGACAGGACGGCGCCGGTCGGATTGTGCGGCGTGTTGAGCAGGACAACGCGGCTCTTCGACGTGATCGCGGCCTCGAGATCGCCAGCCTGCATGTGGAACCCGTTTTCCGCCCGAAGCGGTACGGAAACGAGACGGGCACCGGTCGCGGCGACAACCCCTTCATAGGTCGCGTATGACGGATCTCCGGCCAGGACTTCATCGCCGGCGTCCAGAAGTCCCATCATCACCACGAACAAGGCAGATTGCGTACCGGGAAAACAGAGGATGTTGCGGGAGGTGACACCTGGGCGCCGACGACTGTATTTACCGACGAGCGCAGCCACTACGGAGGGTTCACCTCGACCGTTTGAATACCGCGTGCGGCCCGCAAACATGGCGCGAGCACATTCTTCCAGAAGAGCCGGATCTGGAGGCAGGTCCGGCTCGCCGATCGTCAGTTCGATGACCGGGATGCCTTCGGCTGCCTTGCGCCGGCCTTCAATGTGCAGGGCCCATTTGCCCGACCCCAGTCCGGCCAGGCGTTTCGTGATGGCGGCGTATTTCATGGAATTCTCGTTTCAGGGTGTGTCTTGAGCAGATCTCAGCGATATGCCGCCCAAAAGTGCCTCGACCGCGTCGAGGGCGATCTGCGGCAGGCGGCCCTCGTCGAAGAGATCGCTGGCAAGGGAGTTTTCGAGCCAGAGTCCGTCGATCAATCCGTTGATGGCGATTGCGAGGTTTCGACAGTCGGATGGCGTCGGCTTGCGGCCGTGGCTGGTCAGCAGCGAGGTCACGAGGCTCTCCAGGATTTGCAGAAAGAGCATGTAGTTCTCGCGGTGAATGCGGGACAGTTCTTCGTCCGACCGCACCCGGCCGATAAAGGCCGCCCAGAGAGAAAGTGCCTTGGGGTCTGCAATCGGCGGACTGACATTGGCGACGATGAAGCTTTGCAAACGTTGATGCGCGTCTTCGCCGGCCTCCGTCATCGCAGTGACGGCTGTCTTGGTCATGGTCGCCAGCATTTCCCGGTAGGCGGCCTGGACCATCTGGTCCTTGCCAGTGAAATAGTGGCGGATCAAGCCCCCCGTTACTCCGGCCCGGGCCGCGATGTCGCGAACCGTTGCGCCTTCAAGGCCGTGCTCGGAAATGCTGTCCAAGGTGGCGGAAATCAGATCCTGGCGGCGTTCGGCTTCGCCTGCCCGCTGGAATGTGCGTCGTGTCATCGGGCATCTCCCAATCGGGCGTCCGGCCTTCACAGGCCGGTGTGTCGTGGACTGGGGTCTTTTTATACGGTTGAACAACAAGGCTGCAAGTGCGAAAGTCCCGGCGTTCATTCATGGCAGTCGCCGTCCGATGCAAGGGAGTATTTAATGTCGATCCAGTTTCCCAATGTTATGGCGGATGTGCTGGCCACGCGGCATCACCTGCACCAGTTTCCCGAGATCGGCCTGTCGGAATTCAAGACCTCGGACTATGTCGCGGAGCGGCTGAATGCGCTCGGCTACGCGGTCACGCGGGGCCTTGCCGGCACGGGTGTGGTCGCCACGCTGCGCAATGGCGGGAGTGGGCGTAGCATCGGCATCCGTGCCGATTTCGACGCGCTTCCGATCCTGGAGGAGACGGGGCTGGACTATGCCAGCAAGGTACCCGGCGTCATGCATGCCTGCGGACATGACGGGCATACCGCCATGCTGTTGGGCGCGGCCCAGATCCTTGCCGAGCGGCGTAATTTCGATGGCACCATCCATCTGATCTTCCAGCCGGCGGAAGAGAACTTCGGTGGCGCCCGCATCATGATCGAGGACGGGTTGTTCGAAAAATTCCCCTGCGATGCGGTTTTTGCCCTGCACAACGATCCCGACATTGCTTTTGGTCACATTGCGGTTCGCGAGGGGCCGATCATGGCAGCTGTCGATGAATGCAAGATTACCGTCAACGGACGGGGCGGCCACGGCGCGGAGCCGCAGTCGACGGCCGACCCGATCGTTTGCGGGGCATCGATCATCATGGCGCTGCAGACAATCGTCTCGCGCAACATCCACCCGCTTGATCCGACTGTGATTACCGTCGGCGGGTTTCATGCGGGTGCCGCCAGCAATGTCATTCCGGAGCGGGCGGAGATGGTTCTGTCCATCCGGTCCTTCGATGCCAAGGTCCGCGACCAACTCGAACAGCGCATTCGGGCCGTGGCCGAAGGACAGGCGGCAAGCTATGGCATGGGGGTCACGATCGACTACCAGCGCGGCTATAATCCGACGATCAACCATAAGACGGAGACCGATTTCGTCCGCGATCTAGCCATCAGCTTTGCCGGTGCCGACAAGGTCTTCGATCTGCCGCGCCCGATGATGGGAAGTGAGGATTTCGGTTACATGCTCACTGAACGTCCGGGCAGTTACTTCTTCCTCGGGACCAAGCGGACGGACAACGATCCGCCGCTTCATCATCCGCGCTATGACTTCAATGACGACGTGTTGCCGATCGGCACGACGTTGTGGGTCGAGCTTGCGGAGCGGTATCTGCAGACGTCTTGAACCCTGGGTTAAGCGGGCGCGCGACGCCGTTCTGCAAACAGGATGATGACGCCAGCACTGGCGATCAACACGGCGCCCGCGATCACGTTCGGACCCGGAATATCGCCCCAGATCGCATAGCCGAGCGCAAAGGCCCAGATCAGCGCCGTGTATTCGAACGGTGCGATGACCGAAATCGGCGCGCGCCGCATGCTCTCGAAATAGGCGAGTTGTCCCAGCCCGCCGATCACCCCGACGGCAATCAGAAGCATCTGCGCTCCGCCCGTCGGCATGGTCCAGGTGCTGAGCGCAACCGGTGCCGTCAGCGCCAGGAAAAAGATATTGGTCATCGCCATCTGCACCATGCTGCTGGCATCCTGCGAGGTTCGGCGCAGCAAAATCGTTGCGATCGCCCAGCAGCAGGCGGCGAGGACGGCCAGATACACCGGCCAGCCATCGGCCATGCCGGTCGGGTCGCTGGCGACGATGACGCCAACAAAGCCGGTCACCACGGCTGCCCAGCTTGCCACCGTCACGTGTTCGCCGAGCATCGGGATCGACAGGACGACCGCAACGATTGGTGCGGCGAAATAAAGGGTCGTGAGATCGGCGAGCGGCAGGAACTTTGCCGCGTGGAAATAGCAGAGCCAGGCTGCGAGCAGGAAGAGGCTGCGGATCATCATCGGCCGCCGGACGGGGGACGCGATGGTTTCGCGCACGAGACCGCGACCGCCGAGGAGAAAACAGCCCGTCAGGATCGCGATGCTGCGGCAAAACAGGATCTGCCAGACTGTCGTGGTTTCCACGAGCAGCTTGATCATGCCGTCATGCATGGCAAAGAGGAAATAGGCGAGGCTGGACAAAAGGATTCCAGCGCCGATGGTGGTCTTCACGAGATCAGAACTTTCAACAATAGGACGAGCCACCGGGCGGGAATGCCGACACCGGCGTCGCGGCAATCTTCACGTGTGTCAATCAGTGCTTGGTATCAGCATTCGTCATCGGCGGAAACAAAATGTTATGGGCCGATGGCGGCTCGATGATTGTCGTTTAAATCGATTTAAGTAGAGTGCCGCCGGTTGCATGGAGGAAGAGATGAACGAGACTGTTTCGATCACGGCGGCGTCAGAAGGGCCGGCTCCCATCGTCACGCGGGAGAGGGCGGCGGTGGCGCTGCTGTTTTTCCTCAACGGCATGGTGATGGGGGCCTGGGCACCGAAGATCCCGTTCTTCTCCCAGGCACTCGGCCTGACCGAGTCCACACTGGGCATGATGCTCTTCGTCTTCGGCGTCGGATCGCTGGTGATGATGCCCCTTGCCGGCATGCAGATCGCGCGCCACGGGTCGAGCCGCGTGGTGCAGGTCACCACGCTTCTCTAC
>NNBU01000679.1_pt1 | contig 19289 bp, 7 predicted proteins | sample 1173781 | NCBI WGS metagenome assembly NNBU01 (sample SAMN07173937, study PRJNA388173) | plant metagenome | biome: Plant school; feature: Soil; material: Symbiotic tissue of Blasia pusilla L.; isolation source: symbiotic tissue sample KVJ2 | host: Blasia pusilla | place: Norway: Troms, Kvaloya...
AAGGCATGCTGGTTTCGCGTTAGTCTCGTGGGCTCGGAGATGTGTAGAAGCTACCGCACCTTCGACGTCGACGTGGAATTGCTCGACATGCCGACGAACGCCGCCACGCCCGACCGCATGATGTGCGAGCGCCAGGTGATCAGCGCGATCGACAAGGCGCTCGCCGGACTCGCTCCGAGAACGCGCCTGGTGTTCGAGCTCTATCGGCTGGAAGGCCTGACGCAGCGCGAGATCGCTGCGCGCCTCGGTTGCGCGCTGGGGCTCGTGAACGGCCTGATCGCCGAGGCCGCTACGGCCATCAAGTCATGCGGCCATCTGCTGCTTGAGAGCGAGCCGCGCTAGCGAGAGCCAACAAGGCGTGCCACGACGCGTGGCCCTGTTTCCCGCGAGAATGCGCGCACACGAGCAGCATTCGAGAATGACACAGGAACAAGACGATCCCCTCTGGAACACCGCCTGGGACTGGGTGCAGCGCGAGCATGACCGCGACAGCTTCGACGACGCCGCGCGTGCTGAAATGACCGCCTGGTTGGTGGCCGACCCCTCCCATCGCCGCGCCTACGACAAGGCCGCGCACCTCTGGTTGCTCGCGGGTTTCGTGCCGCCGGCCAACGATTTCGGTCACAGCGACGAATCGCCCGACGCCCCGCCCCGGGCCGGCCAGTAACTCCACGCTCCCTGCCAACGCGATCGCGCTCGCCGGGCGCATCCGTGAAATGAACAGATTCGCCTGCGAAGCGTCTTGTTGGCAGGGGCGCTGCGATTGGATTCGGTCCGCGAACGGCCATCGACCGCCCCTTCTGTTCAATCACACAAGGATGCACCGATGTCGACGAGCTGTTTTGACCGTGAAGACGAGGCCTTCATCGTTCTGGTCAATCACGAAGACCAATACTCGATCTGGCCCCACTGGAAGGCTGTCCCCGGCGGATGGACTGCCGTTGAAGGCGTCCAGGGCGACAAGAAAACCGTTCTTGCCTACGTGGAGAGCCACTGGACCGACATGCGTCCCCGATCGCTGCGCGACTGGATGGCGCAGCAGCAACCACGCCCGACGACTGAAACCGCAGCCGGTTGAAGCACATGGAGGCGAACGTCTCCCTGCTGTGCCTGCCGTGCGCGGGTGCCAGTGCAACGATGTACCTGCGCTGGCGACGCCTGCTGCCGCGCTGGATCCGCGTCGTGCCTGTGGAGTTGCCCGGTCGCGGCGGCCGCATGTCCGAACGCCTGGTCCAGGACTTCGACACCTTGGTCGCGCAGATCTGCTCCGAGCAGGCCGAAGCCCTGCAGGGCGACTTCGCGGTCTTCGGCCACAGCATGGGCGCATTGCTGGCGTACGGCATGACCCGCCGGCTGCAGTCGACCGGGCGTGCATTGCCCCTCGCATTGCTCGCCTCCGGCAGCCCCGCGCCCTCGCAGCGTGACCCCGACCGCTTCGCCGACAAGGCCGACGACGCATCGCTGACCGCCGATCTGCAGAAGCTTGGAGGAACGCCGCAAGAGGTGTTCGAGAGCGCCGAGCTCATGCGCATCACCCTCGACACGCTCGGCGCCGACTACCGCCTTTGCGAAAGCTTCCGGTGCCGCGACGAGCCACCGCTGCCCATGCCCGTGCACGTCTTCGCGGGTCGCGAGGACGACATCGACGCGGCGCGCATCCACGCATGGTCGGCCGAGGCAGACGGCGTCTTCACGCTCGACTGGTTCGACGGCGGTCACTTCTTCATCCGCCAGCAAGAAACAGCCTTCCTGGCCGCGCTCACCCAGCGCCTGGGCCAGGTCATCGCAGGCGGGCGGCATGCATCCCGTGCCGTCGCCTGAGTCGGGAACTCCTATGAACGAAACACTCACCCGGTTTGTGCGCAGCAAGGCTCCGGCCGGCTCCGACCTTCCCGTCCTGATGACGCCCGCCAACGCCGGCGAAGACCTGCTCTGCGCCGTGGAGCGGCTGCGTCCTCAGGTCGAGGAATCGCTGCTCGTCACCGGCGGCGTCCTGCTGCGCGGCTTCTCGGTACCTGCCGTCGAGACCTTCCAGCAGTTCGCCTCCTCGTTCGGCCATCCGCTGCTGAAGTACGAATTCGCCTCGACGCCGCGCTCGGCGGTCTCGGCCTCCACCGGTGCGGGTGTCTACACCTCCACCGAATACCCTGCGCACCAGAGCATTCCGCTGCACAACGAGCAGGCCTACACGCGCGAGTGGCCGATGAAGATCTGGTTCCACTGCGTGACCGCATCGCCTGAAGGCGGCGAGACGCCCATTGCCGACAGCCGCGCGGTCTATCGGCGCATGCCGGAGAACATCCGCAAGCTGTTCGAGCCCGGCATCCTCTACGTGCGCAACTTCGGCGAGATGGACGTGCCCTGGCAGAAGGTCTTCAACACCGAGCGCCGTGCGGAGGTCGAAGCTTTTTGCGAACGCTCTGCCATCACCTGGGAATGGAAGGACGACGACGGCCTGCGTACCAAGCAGCTGTGCCAGGCCATCGAGACGCATCCCGTCACCGGAGAGCACGTCTGGTTCAACCAGGCCCACCTGTTCCACATCTCGGCGCGCGAGGCCGAAGAGCGCGAAGTGCTCGAGGAAATCTACGGCATCGACAACGTGCCGCGCAACACCTTCTTTGCCGACGGCTCGACCATCAGCGACGAGATCTTTGCCGAGGTCCGCGGCGTGCTCGACGCCGAGACCGTGGCCTTCCCCTGGGAAGAGGGCGACGTGTTGATGCTCGACAACATGCTCGTGGCCCACGCGCGCTCGCCGTTCAAGGGGCCGCGCAAGGTGATCGTGGCCATGGCCGAACCACACGGCAATCTGGGCCGCTTCTAGAACCGCAGGGAGTCCGCAAGATGGAAAAGAACACGACGGCGCAAGCGCACGCTGCCTCGCAGCCGAAGAACTTCGTCGCGCACCTGAGCGCATTGGCCCGCACACGCGCCGACGACATCTGGCTCACCGTGGTCGGAGAAGCCGACGGCCAGCACAGCGAGAACGCGATCAGCTACGGCGCCTTCGAGCGCCGCGTGCGCGCACTCGCGGCACGGCTGCAGCAGCAGTTCGCCAAGGGCGAGCGCGCGCTCGTCATGCTGGACAACGGCGACCACTACGCGGTGAGCATGCTGGCCTGCTTCTACAGCGGCGTGATCGCGGTGCCGGCGTTTCCGCCGGAGTCCGCGCGGCCGCAGCACCTCGCGCGGCTCACCGGCATCGCCGCCGATTCGCAGGCCCGCTGCGTGCTGACCTCCGATGCCTTGGCGCGCGCAATGAATGCCGGCCCCGCACAGTTCGGCGATGCGCAGATCGTTGCGGTCGACATGGTGGACGTCGCGCTCGCCGATGCGTGGACCCCCTTCGAGCCCGTCGACGACGACATCGCCTTCCTGCAATACACCTCGGGCTCCACCAGTGCGCCCAAGGGCGTCATCGTCACGCACGGCAACCTGATGGCCAATGAAGAAGCCATCCAGCGCGGCATGGGCGTCGGGCCGGGCGACAGCTTCGTCTCGTGGGCACCGCTCTATCACGACATGGGCCTGATCGGTGGCCTGATGCAGCCTCTGTACAGCGGCATTCCGCTGGTGCTGACCTCGCCGCGCTATTTTCTGGAGCGTCCGGTGCGTTGGCTCGAACTGATCTCGCGCTACCGTGGAACCTACAGCGGTGGCCCGGACTTCGCCTTCCGCCTGTGCCTCGAACGCGTGAAGGACGCGCAACTGGCGCAGCTCGACCTGTCGAGCTGGCGCGTGGCCTACACCGGCGCGGAGCCCGTACGTGCCGACACCGAGATCGACTTCATCGCGCGATTTGCCGCCGCAGGCTTCGACCCCGGCGCCGTGTACCCCTGCTACGGGCTCGCCGAAGCGACCCTGTTCGTCACCGGCGGCCGGCGCGGCGCCGGGCTGGTCGCGCCCACTTTCTCCACCGCCGGCCTGGCAGGCGGCACCGGCACGCCGGCTGACGAAGGCACGGTGCTGGTCGGCTGCGGCGACGTCGCGCCCGGTCATCGCGTCGAGATCGTCGACGTCGAATCGCTCTCGGCCGCGGCACCCGGAAAGATCGGCGAGATCTGGGCCGGCGGCCCGAGCATCGGCCACGGCTACTGGGGCAAGGCGCGCGAGACCCGCGAGACCTTTGTCGAGCGCGAAGGCCAGCGCTGGCTGCGCACCGGCGACCTCGGTTTCATGCATGAAGGCCAGCTCTACGTCACCGGCCGGATCAAGGACCTGATCATCGTGCGCGGCCACAACATCTACCCGCAGGACATCGAGCGGCTCATCGAGGCCGAGGTCGATGCGGTGCGCAAGGGCCGCGTTGCGGTCTTCGCCGCGCACGGGCCGGGCGGCGAGGGCATCGGCGTTGCCGCCGAGGTATCGCGCAGCATGCAGAAGCTGGTGCCGCCCGCGGTGCTGGTCGAAGCGCTGGGCACCGCGGTCAGCGAGGTGTTCGGCGAGCCGCTGTCGGTCGTGTTGCTGCTCAACCCCGGCGGCATGCCCAAGACCACGAGCGGCAAGCTGCAGCGCAGCGCCTGCCGCGCAGGCTGGCGCGATGGCAGTGCCGATGCATATGCCGTTTACCAGCACGGCGCTTTCGTGCGCGGCGGCCCGGTCGAAGCGGCCGTCGAGGCGCCGCTGGACGAACTCGAGCAGGCCGTCGCCGCCATCTGGCGCGAAGTCTGGAAACAGGGCGACGACCGTGCGCTCGCGCGCGACGCCCACTTCTTCAACCGTGGTGGCAGCTCCCTCACGGCCACGCAGGCGGCTGCGCGCATCTCTGCACAGTGGCAGATCGATTTCCCGGCGCGCATGCTGTTCGAGCAGCCGCGCCTTCGCGACTGCGCGGCCGCCATCCGGCAACAGCAGGCCCAGGGTTCACGCCTGCATCTGGCGCCGATTCCGGTGCTGTCGGCCGAGCGCCGGCTGTTGCCGCTGCCGCTTTCGCACGCACAGGAGCGCCAATGGTTCCTCTGGCAGCTCGATCCCCAGAGTGCGGCATACCACGTGAGCGGCGCGCTGCGTCTCACCGGGGCGCTGCAGGTCGATGCCTTGCAGGACGCATTCGATGAACTCGTGGCGCGCCACGAATCGCTGCGCACGGTGTTCGGCGCCGCCGCGGACGGCCATGCGGAGCAATGGATCAAGCCCTCGGCCACTTTGCCGCTGGCGTTGATCGACCTGCGCAGCGTGGAAGCCAGCGAACGCGACGCGCAACTGGTGGAAGAAACCCGGCGCATCAAGGCCCAGCCTTTCGACCTCACGCAAGGACCGCTGTTGCGCGCCGCGCTGATCCGCTGCGCCGACGACACGCATGTGCTCGCCGTGGTGATGCACCACATCGTTTCCGATGGCGCCTCGATGCAGCTGCTGATCGACGAGCTGGCCGCCGGCTATGCCGCGCGCCGGGGCGGCGACGCCAGGCGCCCGCGCGCGCCGTGCATCCAGTACGCCGACTACGCGCTCTGGCAGCGCGAGTGGCTGGCCGCCGGCGAAGCCGAGCGCCAGCTCGCCTGGTGGCGCGCGCAGCTCGGCGACGCGCATGCAGTGCTCGATCTGCGCACCGACCATCCGCGCAGGCCGCAGGCCGGCTACAGCGCCGCACGGCATGCCTTCGAGCTGCCGGCCAACCTGCTGGGCAAGCTGCGCAGCGTGGCCGACACCGGCAACGCCACGCTCTTCATGGTGCTGCTCGCGGGCTTCCAGTCGCTGCTGCACCGCTACACGGGCCAGGAAGACATCCGCATCGGCGCACCCATTGCCAATCGCAACCGCATCGAGGTCGAAGGAGTGGTTGGCCTGTTCGTCAACACGCTGGTGTTGCGCAACCCGATCCACGGCCGCCTGAGCGCATCGCGCGTGCTGGCGCAGGCGCGCGATGCCGTCCTGGGCGCGCAGGCCCACCAGGACCTGCCTTTCGAGCAGTTGGTGCAGATGCTGCAACCCGAGCGCAGCCTGAGCCACACCCCCTTGTTCCAGGTGGTGTTCAACCACCTGTTCGAGGACTACCGCGCACTCGGGCAGTTGCCCGGCATCGCGGCGACCGACCACGCGCTGCCCGATCTCGCCGCGCAGTTCGATCTCGCACTCGAGGCACGCGAGCGGCCCGATGGTCATCTGTCGCTCTCGGTGATCTATGCCGCCGAGCTGTTCGAGCCCGACACCATCGAGCGCATGGCCGGCCACTACGTCGCGATCCTGCAGGCGCTGGCCGAACGCCCCGAACAACCCGTGGGCGACATCGAACTGCTGGGTGCGCCCGAACAGGCGCGGCTGGCGCAATGGGGCATCAACACGCACCGCGAGCCGCAGCCCGAGCCCGTGCACCGCATGATCGAGCGGCAGGCCCGCATGCAGCCCGAAGCGACCGCGCTGCTCTTCGCCGACGAATCGCTGAGCTTCGCGGAACTGAACCTGCGGGCCAACCGCGTGGCGCACCGTCTGATTGCACTGGGCGTCGGGCCCGAGGTGCTGGTGGGCATTGCGATGGAACGTTCCGTCGAGATGGTCGTTGCCATCCTGGGCGTGCTCAAAGCCGGCGGCGCCTATGTGCCGCTGGACCCGGAATACCCGGCCGAACGCCTGGCCTACATGGTGCAGGACAGCGGCATCGAACTGCTGCTCACGCAGCGCAGCCTGGTCGACTGCGTGCCCGGCCGCCGCGCGCTGACCGTGCTCGAAATCGACGGCACCGACTTCAGCGCCGAGGTCGACAGCGATCCGCAAGTCGCCCTGCACATCGAGAACCTCGCCTATGTGATCTACACCTCGGGCTCCACCGGCAAGCCCAAGGGTGCGGCCATCCGCCACGGCGCGCTGCACAGCTGCATGGTGTGGATGCAGAACATCTACCAGCTCACGCGCGCCGACACGGTGCTGCACAAGGCACCGTTCGGCTTCGACGTCTCGGTGTGGGAGCTGTTCTGGCCCATGACCTCGGGCGCGCGGCTGGTGGTTGCCAACCCCGGCGATCACCGCGACCCGGGGCGCCTTGTCGCGCTGATCCAGCGCCACCAGATCACCACGCTCAACTTCGTGCCTTCGATGCTGCAGGCCTTTCTGGCGCACAAGGGCATCGAGACCAGCACGCGGCTGCGCCACATCATCTGCGGCGGCGAGGCGATGCCGTCCGAGACACAGAAGGAAACGCTGGAGCGCCTGTGCGGCGCGGGCCTGCAGAACCTCTACGGCCCGACCGAAACCACCATCCACGTCACGCACTGGGCTTGCCGCAACGACGGCCAGAGCCAGGTGCCCATCGGCAAGCCGATCAGCCATACGAGCACCCATGTGCTGGATGCCGACCTGAACCTCGTGCCCCAGGGCGTTGCGGGCGAGCTCTACCTCGGCGGCATCAGCCTGGCGCGCGGCTACCTCCATCGCGCGGGCCTGAGCGCGGAGCGCTTTGTCGCCGACCCCTTCGACAGCAGCGAAGGCGGCGGGCGGCTCTACCGCACCGGCGACCTCGTGCGCTGGAACGGCGAGGGCCAGCTGGAGTACCTGGGCCGCATCGACCACCAGGTGAAGATCCGCGGCTTTCGCATCGAGCTCGGCGAAATCGAGGCACAGCTGCTCGCGCAGCCCGCCGTGCGCGAAGCCGTCGTCGTGGCCAAGGAAGGCCCGGCCGGCGTACGCCTGGTGGCCTATCTCGCGGCGCATGCAGGCCAGCTCATCGACACCACGGTGCTGAAGGAGCGGCTCTCGCAGGTGCTGCCTGACTACATGGTGCCGCGCGCCTTCGCGGTGCTCGACAGCCTGCCGCTCAACGCCAACGGCAAGGTCGACCGCAAGGCGCTGCCCGAGCCGGCCCTGGCCAGCGAGCTGGCCTATGAAGCGCCGCAAGGCCATGTCGCGCAGACCATTGCCGGCGTCTGGTCCGAGGTGCTGCAGGTTGCGCAGGTCGGCCTGCATGACAACTTCTTCGACCTGGGCGGCCATTCGCTGCTGCTGATCCGCGCGCACCGGCTGCTGGAAGACCGCCTGCAGGCCGCGATCCCCGTGGTCAATCTTTTCAAGTACCCCACCATCGAATCGCTGGCCCAGTGGATGGCGCAGGGCCCCGCGCGCGCGGCCTCGTCCGCCACCGCAGCCGCAGCCAGCGACGACAGGGCGCTGCGCCAGCGCGCCGCCATGCTTCAACGCCGCAAAGCGGCAGAGAGAGTCAACTGATGTATACCCCCCACGACCCCTCGGAGCCGAGCGGCATCGAGATCGCCATCGTCGGCATGGCCGGGCGCTTTCCGGGCGCCGACGACGTGGACGCCTTCTGGCGCAACATCCGCGACGGCGTGGCCTCGGTGTCGCACTTCAGCGATGAGCAACTGCGCGCGCAAGGCGTGCCGCAGGAACTGCTGGACGACCCCGACTACGTGAAGGCCGGCGTGATGTTCGAGGGCTTCGACAAGTTCGATGCCGGCTTCTTCGGCTACTCGCCGCGCGAAGCCGAAACGCTCGATCCGCAGCAGCGCATCTTCCTCGAATGCGCCTGGGCCTCGCTGGAGCACGCGGGTTGCGATGCCGAGCGCTGGCCGGGCAAGGTCGGCGTCTATGCGGGCGAAGGCACCAACGTGTACCTGATCCGCAACCTGCTGCCTTCGTTCGGCCTCGGTGCCGCCAGCGGCATCGCCGACCTGCTCGGGCTCATGAGCGGCAACTCGGGCGGCTCGCTGTGCACCCGCGTGGCCTACAAGCTCGACCTGCGCGGCCCCGCGGTGACGGTGCAGACCGCCTGCTCCACATCGCTCACGGCCGTGCACACGGCCTGCCAGGCCCTGCTCAGCCACGACTGCGACATGGCGCTGGCCGGCGGTGTGTGGCTCAACCTGCTGCAGGAGGGCGGCTACCGCTACCAGGCGGGCGCCATCCTCTCGCCCGACGGCCATTGCCGCGCCTTCGACGCGAAGGCGGCCGGCACCATCATCGGCAGCGGCGCCGGCATCGTCGTGCTCAAGCGCCTGGACGACGCGCTGCGCGACGGCGACACGATCCATGCGGTCATCAAGGGAACGGCCGCCAACAACGACGGCTCGGCCAAGGTCGGCTTCACCGCGCCCAGCGTGGACGGACAGGCCGAAGTCATCCGCGCGGCGCAGCTGATCGCGGGGGTGCCCGCCGACACCATCGGCTATGTGGAGGCGCACGGCACCGCCACCACGCTCGGCGATCCGATCGAACTCGCCGCGCTCACGCAGGCCTTTCGCGCCGACACCGAACGGCGCGGCTTCTGCGCCGTGGGTTCGGTAAAAACCAACATCGGCCACCTCGATGCAGCCGCTGGCGTGGCCGGGCTCATCAAGACGGTGATGGCGCTCAAGCACCGCACGCTGCCGCCCAGCCTGCACTACGAGAACCCCAATCCGCAGATCGATTTCGCGGCCAGCCCTTTCTACGTCAACGCGCAGTTGCGCCCATGGCCCGAAGGGAGGGCGCCGCGCCGCGCGGGCGTGAGCTCCTTCGGCATCGGCGGCACCAATGTGCACGTCGTACTCGAAGAGGCGCCTGCAGTTACAGCAGTGAATTCGACCCCCGGCTGGCAAGTGCTGCCGGTGTCGGCGAAAGACGAGGCCGCGCTGGCGCAAGGCCGCGCGCAACTCGCGGCACATCTGCAGGCAGACACCGCACAGTCGCTAGCCGATGTGGCCCACACGCTGCAAAGCGGACGCCGCGCCTTTGCATGGCGCAGCGCGGTGGTGGCCAATCAATCGGCGATTGCCGCGGAGATGCTGGCCTCGCCGATGACCCCCTCGTCGCGCGCACCCGCGGTGGCGCCCGAGGTGGTGTTCCTGTTCCCAGGCGGCGGCGCGCAGCACGCGCGCATGGGCGAAGCGCTCTACCGCGACAGCGCCGTGTTCCGCGAAGAGCTGGACCGGTGCGCCGCGCTGCTGCGCGACCACGCCGGCATCGACCTGCTCGCGCTGATGTTTCCTGCCGATGGCGACGAAGCGGCGGCGAACGAGCGGCTGTTCCGCATCGAGCTTGCGCAGCCCGCGCTCTTTGCCGTCGAGTACGCGATGGCGCGCTGGTGGATGAGCTGCGGCGTGCAGCCCACGCTGATGCTCGGGCACAGCCTGGGCGAGTACGTCGCGGCCTGCCTTTCGGGTGTGTTTTCGCTCGAAGACGCGCTGCGCATCGTCGCCACGCGCGGCCGCCTGATGCAGACGCTGGCCCCCGGCGCGATGACGGCCGTGTCGCTGCCCGAATCCGAGCTGGCCGATTTTCTTGGCGACGGTTGCGATCTCGCGGCGGTGAACGGCGAGCAGCTGTGCGTGCTGGCCGGGCCGGTGGCCGCCATCGAGCGTGCCGAAGAAGCGCTGCGCGCGCGCCAGCACCTGCCGCGCCGCCTGCATGTGGCGATTGCCTCGCATTCGAGCCTGGTCGATCCCATCGTGGCCGAGCTGGAGCGCCTGATCGCCTCGCTGCCGCGCCATGCGCCGCGCATTCCATTCCTTTCCAACGCGACCGGCAAGCCCATCACCGAGCAGCAGGCGACCAGCCCCGCGTACTGGGGACGCCACCTGCGCGGCACCGTGCGCTTCGCCGACGGCCTGCGCGAAGTCTTCGACACGCCGGGCCGCGTGGTGCTCGAGGTCGGCCCCGGAGAAACACTGGCCGGACTGGCGCGTCAGCATACGCAGAGCCGCGCCGCAGCGGGCATCTGGGCCAGCCAGGCCCATCCGCAACAGACCGCGCGCAACGCGCAGCAACTGGCCGTGGCCATTGCAGGCCTGTGGACCGTGGGTGTGGACATCGACTGGTCGGCATGCCGTGCCGACGGCGGCAACCCACGCCGCGTGCCGCTGCCCACCTATGCTTTCCAGCGCAAGCGTTTCTGGATCGAGGCGGGCGAGGCCAAGCAGCCTGCGCAGAACGCCGCCGCCGGTCTTTTCTACGCACCGAACTGGCAGCGCGGCGCTCCCTTGCCGCCCGCCGAGAAGCGCGACGAACGCACGGGTTGCACGCTGATCCTCGGTGATGCGAACAGCTTCACCGACCGGCTCGCGCGCACCTTGCGCGATCGCGGCGAGCAGGTCGTGCTGGCCCTGCGCGGCCCGCGCTTTGCCCGCACCGCGCCGCGCCAATACGCATTGCGCCCGGGCGAGCGCGCCGATCACGAAGCCCTGCTGCGCGAAGTCGAAGCAGAGGCTGGCCCGGTGCTTCGCCTGCATCACCTGTGGAGCCTCGACGGCGACCGGCCCGCTGCCTCGCATGCGCAGGTCTTCGAGGCCGGCTACTTCAGCCTGCTGGCACTCACGCATGCGCTCGACGCCGTGGGCGGTGCAAGCCGTGCCGCGCTGGCGCTGACCGTCGTCACCGACCGCGTCGAGGATGTTGCCGGCACCGAGCCGCTGGCGCCCGAGAAGGCGACGCTGCTCGGCCTCGCGAAGATCCTGGGCCAGGAGTACCCGTCGATGGCCTGCCGCGTCGTGGACGTGGTGCTGCCCGCACCGGAAAGCGCGGCCGAAGCCGACCTGGCGCGCCGCGTGGCCGACGAAGCGGCCGCGGCGCAGGACGAGTTCCTCGTGGCCTATCGCGGTCCGCATCGCTGGCTCAAGCGCTACCAGGCGTTGACCGACCTGACCGCGCAACCCGTCGCGCAGCAACGGCTGCGCGAGGGCGGCGTCTACCTCATCACGGGCGGCATGGGCGGTGTCGGCCTCGCACTGGCGCGCTACCTGAGCCGCGCGTGGAAGGGCAAGCTCGTGCTGCTGGGCCGTACGCCGCTGCCCGCGCGCGGCGACTGGGAAGGACTGATCGCGGACAACGCCCAGCCCGTGGTGCTGCGCCGCAAGCTGCAGCAACTGATCGAACTTGAAACGAATGGCGCGCAGGTGCTCCCGGTGGCGGCGGACGTCAATGACCCCGCGCAGCTGCGTACCGCGCTCGCGGCCGTGCATGCGTGCTTCGGTGGCGTCAACGGCGTCATCCACGCCGTCGTGCACCCCGACCGCGGCATGATCGCCCAGCGCACACCGGCGCTGGTGGAAGCGGCGTTCGATCCCAAGATCGCAGGCACGCTCGCGCTGCTCGATGCGCTGCGCGCCGAGCCGCTGGACTTCGTGCTCTTCTGTTCTTCCATCTCCGTGCTCATCGGCGGCCTGGGCCGCAGCGACTACGCGGCCGCCAACGCCTACCTCGACGCTCTCGCGACGGCCAGCCGCCGCACTTCGCCGCTGCCACTGTTCTCGGTGAACTGGGATGCGTGGCGCGATGTGGGCGTTGCGGTCGACATGGACCTGCCCGAAGGCGTGGGCCTGGACGAACGCACCGGCGTGCTCGCCTTCGAGCGCATCGCCAACGGCCCCGACCTGCCGCAGACGGTGGTGTCGATCTCGCCGCTCGCGCCGCGCCTGCGCCCGCTCGACGACCTGTTCGACGCGCTCGACGACGCGCCCGCCGCCGAGGGGCGCGCCAGCCATTCGCGCCCGGTTTTGCAGAACCCGTACGCGGCCCCCGAAGGCGAACTCGAAGAGGTCCTCGCCGGCTTCTGGAGCGAGGCGCTCGGCATCACGCCGGTGGGCGTGCACGACAACCTGTTCGAGCTGGGCGGCGATTCGCTGCTTGCGATCCGCCTGCTGGCCCGCGTGCGCAAGGCCTATGGCGTGGAGCTGCATCCCGCCGCCTTCTTCAAGGCTCCGACCATCGCCGAGTTGGCGACCCTGGTCGAGCTGCGCCTGATCGAAGACATCGAACGCGAAGCCCAAACCACCGAGCACGCCGCACCATGAGCGAGAACCAGAGTCTTTCCGAACGGCGCGCGCGCCTGTCGCCCCAGCAACTCAGCCTGCTGCAGCGTCGCCTCAGGCGCGACCCCGCGGTTGCGACGCCGGCGCGCGAGGCCATCGTGCGTGGCACCACCGGGAGTGCCGCGCCCGTGTCCTTCGCGCAGCAGGGGCAGTGGTTCCTGTGGCAACTGAACCCGGGGAACACGGCGTATCACGTCGGTGGTGGCCTGGGCTTCTCGGGGCCGCTCGACAGAGCCGCCTTGCGCGAGGCCATGCAGGCGCTCGCCATGCGCCACGAGGTGCTGCGCACGGTCTTTCGCTCGGGGGGGCAGGGCCTGCCCGAGCAGTGCGTGCAGGCGAGCGTCGAAATCGACATTCCCTTCATCGACCTGGCCGCACTCGACGCCACGACGCGCGAAGCGCGCTACGCCGAAGCGGTGTCCGACGTCTGCCGCACGCCCTTCGACCTGAGCACCGGCCCCTTGCTGCGCAGCACGCTGCTGAAGATGGCGGACGGCGAGCACCAGCTGCTGTTGATGATGCATCACATCATTTCCGATGCCTGGTCGGTCGAACTCATGCTCGACGAACTGGCGCGGCTCTATGCGATGCGGGTGCAGGGTGTGCAGACCGCCTTGCCCGAACCCGAGATCCGCTACATCGATTTCGCGCTGTGGCAGCGCAAGTGGCTCGAAGACGGCGAGGGCGAACGGCAGCTCGCCTACTGGCGCCACCGGCTCGGCGGCAGCCACCCGGTGCTCGCACTGGCCACCGACCGTGCGCGCTCGGCCGATGCCGACTACAGCGCCGCGCAGCACACGCTCGACGTGCCGGCCGCGCTTGTCGATGCGCTCAAGCGCCAGTCGAGCGGGCAGGGCGGCACGCTGTTCATGGCCCTGCTCACGGCCTTTCATGCGCTGCTGTTCCGCCACACGGGCCAGCAGGAGATTCGCGTCGGCGTGCCCGTCTCGGGCCGCAGCCGTCCGGAGACCTCGGGCGTCATCGGCGCCTTCATCAACACCGTGGTGCTCGATGCGCGCATGCACGGGCAGATGCGCCTGGGCGATCTGCTGCTGCAGATCCGCGACGTGTCGCTCGAAGCCCAGTCCCACCAGGACCTGCCGTTCGAGCGGCTGGTGCAGGCGCTTCGCCCCGAGCGCGGGCACGCGGGCTCGCCGCTGTTCCAGGTGATGTTCAACCACCTCGGCCAGGGTGACCGCCCGTTGCAGGGATGGCCCGCGCTGCGCGTGCGCAGGATCGACCTGGCCCAGCGCGCCGCGCCCTTCGAGCTGACGCTGGAAACCATCGAGCGCGCGGACGGCGGCGTCCAGGCCAACTTCCGCTACGCAGCCGAGTTGTTCGAGCCGCAGACCATGGCGCGCCTCGCTGGTCACTACCAGCGCGTGCTCGAGGCCCTGGCCGAACAACCGGCCACGAAGCTCGATGAACTCGACCTGCTGGGAGAAGCCGAACGAACGCAGCTTGGCCAGTGGAGCATCAACACGCATCGCCATGGCGATGCGGTGCCCGTGCACCGCCTGATCGAGCAGCAAGCCGGCGAGCACCCTGACGCGGTGGCCGTGCTGTTCGGCGACGAAGTGCTGAGCTATTGCGAACTCAACCGCCGGGCCAACCAGCTCGCGCACCGCCTGATCGAAGAGGGCGTGGGTCCCGAGGTCAAGGTGGGCGTGGCGCTGGAACGCAGCGTCGAGCTGGTGGTGGCCCTGCTCGCGATCCTGAAGGCCGGCGGCGCCTATGTGCCGCTGGACCCGGAATACCCGGCGGAGCGGATCGTCTGCATGATCGAAGACAGCAAGCTGGGCCTTGTGCTCACGCACAGCAGCGTCGCGCTGCCGGCCGGCGTGTCGGCACTGGCGCTGGACACGCTGGACCTGAGTGGCGCGCCCCACACCAATCCCGCAGTTGCCTTGAGCGGCGAGAACCTCGCCTACGTCATCTACACCTCGGGCTCCACCGGTCGGCCCAAGGGCGCGGCCAACCGCCACGCCGCACTCCACAACCGCCTGGCCTGGATGCAGGCGGCCTACCGCATCGGCGCGGCCGATACGGTATTGCAGAAGACGCCGTTCAGCTTCGACGTCTCGGTATGGGAATTCTTCTGGCCGCTGATGGTCGGCGCGCGGCTGGCCCTGGCCGCGCCCGGCGACCATCGCGAGCCCGCGCGCCTCGCGCAACTGATCCGGCGCCACGGCGTCAGCACGCTGCACTTCGTGCCGTCGATGCTGCAGGCCTTTCTTGCGCACGAGGGCGTCGAGGCCTGCACCAGCCTGCGGCAGATCGTCTGCAGCGGCGAGGCCTTGCCGGCCGAGGCGCAGAACGAGGTGTTCCGGCGGCTGCCGCAGGCCGCGCTGCACAACCTCTACGGCCCCACCGAAGCGGCCATCGACGTCACGCACTGGACCTGCCGCAACGACGGCCGCAGCCAGGTGCCGATCGGGCAGCCCATTGCGGGCACGCAGGCCTTCGTGCTCGACGCCCACCTGAACCTCGTGCCGCCGGGCGTGGCGGGCGAGCTCTACCTGGGCGGCGTGGGCCTGGCGCGCGGCTACGTGGAGCGCGCGGCGCTCACGTCCGAGCGTTTCGTCGCCGACCCGTTCGCAACGAGCGAAGGCGCGCGCCTGTATCGCACGGGCGACCTCGTGCGCTGGAACGGCGAAGGGCAGCTCGACTACCTGGGCCGCATCGACCACCAGGTGAAGATCCGCGGCTTTCGCATCGAACTGGGCGAGATCGAAGCCCGGTTGCTCGCGCAGGCGGTAGTGCGCGAAGCCGTCGTCGTCGCCAGCCAGGGTGCCGCCGGTGCGCGGCTCGTGGCCTACGTCTCGGCGCAGGCCGGGCAGGCCATCGACACGGCGCTGCTGCGCGAACGCCTGGGCCGTGTGCTGCCCGACTACATGGTGCCCGGCATCGTCGTCACGCTCGACGCCCTGCCGTTGAACGCCAACGGCAAGGTGGACCGCAAGGCGCTGCCGGAACCCGAACACGCGAGCGCGCGCATCCACGAAGCACCGCAAGGCGAAGTGGAGGAAACGCTCGCCGCCATCTGGGCCGAAGTGCTCGGCGTGGCGCGCGTCGGCCGCCACGACAACTTCTTTGAGCTCGGCGGCCATTCGCTGATGTCGGTACAGGTGGTGGCGCGCGTGCAGGGCGCGATGCATGCGGAGCTGTCCGTCAAGGACGTGTTCCAGCATCCGGTGCTTGCGGCCATGGCTGGCCTGGTCGCGAAAGCGGGTGCCAGGAAGCCCGTCGCCCAGTCTCTTTCAGACATTGATTCCTTCATCGACAGTTTGGAGATCGCTTGATGGAAATCACGGCAACCCACATTCACATCGGCAAACGCTTCTCGGGCCTGAACCCGGCGCAGCGCCGCGCGGTGTACCAGAAGATCCGCGCCGAAGGCCTGACCATCGGGCAGTTCCCGATCCTTGCACGCGATGCATCGCTGCAGGCGCAGTGCCCCGCCTCGTATGCGCAGCTGCGCCAGTGGTTCCTGTGGCAGCTGGAGCCCGCCAGTTCGGCGTACCACATCTCGGGGGGGTTGAGGCTCAAGGGCCTGCTCGACAGGAACGCGCTGAAGGCCAGCTTCGATGCCTTGCTCGAGCGCCACGAGTCGCTGCGCACCGTGTTCCACGCGGATGCCGAAGGGCGGGTCGCGCAGCAGATCCAGCAGGGCGTGGCGCTGGAGATTCCGTTCATCGATCTGGCCGACATCGCAAGCGATGTGCGCGAGGCGCGCGCGCGGCAGGAAGCCGTGCGCCTGGCTGAGACGCCCTTCGACCTCACGGCCGGTCCGCTGCTGCGCGTGGCGCTCATTCGGCTGGCTGCGAACGAGCACCTGCTGGTCGTCGTGATGCATCACATCGTGTCGGACGGCTGGTCGATGCAGATCCTCGTGGACGAATTCACGGCGCAGTACCGCGCGCGCGCGGTCGGGCAGGCGCCGCGCCTGGCGGCCTTGCCGATCCAGTACGCCGACTACGCCACGTGGCAGCGGCACTGGCTCGAAGCAGGCGAAAAAGATCGCCAGCTCGATTACTGGAAGACGCAGCTGGGCGCAGAGCATCCGGTGCTGCAACTGCCCACCGACCATGCACGCCGCGCGGACGGCAAATACAGCGTGGCCCGCCACGCGCTGGCGCTGCCGCAACAGCTGGTCGATGCGTTGCACCGGCGCGCGCAGGCGCAGGGCGCCACGCTCTTCATGATGCTGCTCACGGGGCTGCAGGTGCTGCTGCACCGCTACACCGCGCAGCCGGACATCCGCGTGGGCGTGCCCGTGGCCAACCGCCACCGGGTGGAGTCGGAGCGGGTCATCGGCTTTTTCGTCAACACGCAGGTGCTGCGCAATGTGCTCGACAGCCGCACCAGCCTGCTGCAGGCGCTGCAGAACACCCGGGAAGCCGCGCTGGGCGCGCAGGCGCACCAGGACCTGCCTTTCGAACAACTGGTCGAGGCCTTGCAGCCCGAACGCAGCCTGGGCACGGCCCCGCTGTTCCAGGTGATGTTCAACCACCAGCGGCGCGACCACGCCGCGCTGGCCACGCTGCCCGGCCTGACGCTGCAGGACTACGAGCTGGGCACGCAGACGGCCCAGTTCGAGCTGACGCTGAGCGCCGTCGAAGACGCGCAGGGCCACGTGCAGGCGAGCTTCCAGGTCGCGCAGGAACTGTTCGATGCGCAGACCACGGCCCACATGGGCGGGCACTACCTGTGCGTGCTGCGCGCGCTCGCCGAACACCCCGAGCAAGCGGTGGGAGACATCGACCTGCTGGCAGCAGGCGAAAAAGAACGCCTCGCGCAATGGGGCGTGAACGAACGACGCCGTCTCGACACGGCGCCCGTGCACCTGCTGATGGCGCGGCAGGCGAAGGAACACCCGCATGCGCCGGCGCTGCTCTTCGGCGAAGAGACGATGAGCTACGGCGAGCTCGACCGCCGTGCCAACCGCCTGGCACACCGACTGATCGCGCTCGGCGTAAAGCCCGAGACCCGGGTCGGCATCGCGGTGGAGCGATCGCTAGCCATGGTGATCGGCCTCGTCGGCATCCTGAAGGCCGGCGGCGCCTATGTGCCGCTGGACCCGGAATACCCCGCCGACCGCCTGGCCTACATGGTCGAGGACAGCGGCATCGCGCTGCTGGTCACGCAGAGCCATGTGAAGGCGCGCATTCCGCTGCGCGACGGTCTGCGCGTGCTGCAGCTCGACACCGTCGACCTGAGCGCCGAGCCCGAACAGTCGACCGATGTGGCAGTGCATGCGGGCAACCTCGCCTACATCATCTACACCTCGGGCTCGACCGGCATGCCCAAGGGCGTGATGGTGTCGCACGGCCCGTTTGCCGCGCACTGCGTGGAAACGGCGGTGCTCTACGAAATGGATGCGCAGTCGCGCGAGCTGCATTTCCTGTCGTTCTCGTTCGACGGTGCGCACGAGCGGCTGTTCACTGCCCTGTGTTGCGGTGCGTCTCTGCTGCTGCGCGATGCCTCGCTCTGGTCGGCCGAACAGACGCTGGACGCCATGCAGCGCCATGGCGTGACCAACGCCGGCTTTCCACCGGCCTATCTGCGCCAGCTGGCCGACTGGGCGCGCGACACCGGCCGCTGCCCGCCGATTCATCTGTACTCCTTTGGTGGCGAGGCGATGTCGCGCGAAGGCTTCGACGCGGTTTGCCGGCATCTGAAGCCTGCGTTGCTGATCAACGGCTACGGCCCGACCGAGGCGGTGGTGACGCCGATGCTCTGGAAGGCAGCGAACACCGCCAGTTTCTCCGAGGGCTATGCGCCCATCGGCCGGCCCGTGGGCGACCGCAGCGCCTACGTGCTCGATGCGGACCTGAACCAGGTGCCGCGCAATGTTGCCGGCGAGCTGTATCTCGGCGGCGCGGGCCTGGCACGCGGCTATCTGCATCGCGCGCCGCTGACGGCCGAGCGCTTCGTGGCGGATCCCTTCGATGCAGCAGGCGGCCGCCTGTACCGCACGGGCGACTGGGTGCGCTGGCGCGACGACGGCCAGCTCGAATACCTGGGGCGCATCGACCACCAGGTGAAGATCCGCGGCTTCCGCATCGAGCTGGGCGAGATCGAGGCGCAACTCCTGGCCCAGCCCGAAGTGCGCGAAGCCGTGGTGGTCGCCAGGCCCGGGCCTGGCGGGGCGCGACTGGTGGCTTATGTGTCTTCCAAAGCCGGCCATCTTGCGGATGCAGCCGTGGTCAAGGAACGACTCGCCCGCGCGCTGCCCGACTACATGGTGCCCGGCGCGCTCATGGTGGTCGATGCGCCCCAGGTATTCGAGCTGGCCGTCGTCGCGCCAGCGCACCCAGTCGCCCGTGCGGTACAGGCGGCCGCCTGCTGCATCGAAGGGATCCGCCACGAAGCGCTCGGCCGTCAGCGGCGCGCGATGCAGATAGCCGCGTGCCAGGCCCGCGCCGCCGAGATACAGCTCGCCGGCAACATTGCGCGGCACCTGGTTCAGGTCCGAATCGAGCACGGAGGCGCTGCGGTCGCCCACGGGCCGGCCGATGGGCGCATAGCCCTCGGAGAAACTGGCGGTGTTCGCTG
>NNBU01000850.1_pt1 | contig 19254 bp, 21 predicted proteins | sample 1173781 | NCBI WGS metagenome assembly NNBU01 (sample SAMN07173937, study PRJNA388173) | plant metagenome | biome: Plant school; feature: Soil; material: Symbiotic tissue of Blasia pusilla L.; isolation source: symbiotic tissue sample KVJ2 | host: Blasia pusilla | place: Norway: Troms, Kvaloya...
GCTGCGGCTGGGCGCAACACCGGATTACCGTTTGCTTGGCTGGACGCCCGAGCGTGCCCGGGAGTGGGGCAACGTCACCGAAGCCAAAATCCGCTCGTGGGCCGAGACGCCCGAGTGCGATGCGTGCGCGCACGCAGAACCTTCTCGGCCTGACCCTGCAGGCACCGGGCGGCGCGATGCTCAACGGAGACGCTCTGGCCTTGCCGTTGTGGCGGCCTCGGCTTGGCGCGCGCTGGAACACGCGGCTCATGATGGTGGAGTCCGATCGACTCGCGACGCCCATCGGTATGGAGCACCGCGAGGACAAGCGCAGCATCAAGAGCCTGGACAAGTACATCGGCGATTCGATGTCGGTCGGATCTGCGCGCGCGTCGAAGTCGATCGACAATTACATCAAGAAGCTGCAGACGGAGGGCGCGACCAACGGGATGTCCACCCGAGAGTCGGAGCTCTACACGCTGGCGCTGAAAGGGGCGTCCAGGGCTCAGCTCGATGCGGCAGATTCGGGCAACTCTCGAGCGATGCCTCCGCAGACCTCAAGAACCTGATGCGCACGCGCGAGCGCTTGCAGAAGGATCTCGATTTTTCGACCCGGAAGGGGCTCGGAACTCGCGACATCCAAGGCGACCTGGCCGATAACGCACGCCTGCTCGCGCTTTCTCGTGCGCGGGAGCGGAATACCATCGCCTCACAGTTTGCCGGCGAAGACCTCGGCGATGCGGTCTCCCGGAAGAATCGGCTCCTGACGATCGCGGGCAAGCCGGACAAGGACGGCAAGAAGGACATGACGGCCGCCCAAGAGGCCAAGGCGCAACTCGCATCCGACCTCGACCAGATCAAGACGGCCAACGCGGCAGTTCTCGACACGTTCACGAACGGCGAGAAGGTGTTCGAAGCGATGCGTAGCGCGGGGCTCGTTGACGAACGCGAATACTTCGCGCAAAAGATTGCCTTCTTGTCGGCGAACGAGGCTGCGCAGGTGTCTGCGCTCAAGGCCGAGAAGCAGCGGCTTGAGCAGGAGTCTTTGAGCGGCAAGGACAAGATCGACAACGATCGAAAGATCGCGGACGTAGAGGCGAAGCTCGCCAAGGTTCGACGCGCAGCCGCAGCCGATACCGAGGTTCTGTCGCTCCAGCAGGCTGCGGCGTTGAAACAGGTCGATGCGTCCTACCTCTCGGCGACCCAGGCGGCGAAGGAGTACCTCGAGACCACGGCAAAGCAGCAGGTGCGCGAGATCGCTGACATTGGCACCGGCCCCGCGAAGCGAGATTTCAATCTAGGCGTGACGCAGATCGAGGACCGCTACTCGAGCCAGCGCCGCGAGCTGCAGAACAACCGGGCGCTGCTCGAGCTTGAAGGCAAGTTCACCGCACAGTCGCAGGTGGAATACGACAAGCGGCTTTCCATCATCGACGAGTACCAACACAAGTCGCTCGACCAGTGGACCAAGCACTACGCCGATCTCAGGACTGCACAAGGCGACTGGGCCAACGGGATGACCGAAGGACTGCGCGCGTACTTCGACGAGACGCAGAACCTGAGTAAGCAAACATCGGATGTCGTGGGTAGCGCCTTCAAGGGAATGGATGACTCAATCATCGAGTTCGCGAAGACCGGCAAGCTGAGCGTCAAGAGCCTGGTCGACTCCATCCTGACGGACATCGCGCGCATCGTCATCAAGCAGCAGATCACGGGGCCGCTGGCGTCATTGCTGAGTGGCGCCCTGGGCGGCGGGAACAGCGGCCCAAGCGCGTCCGAGATGGGCATCTTCGATACCTTCATCCAGGGCCTATCCGGTCGCGCCATTGGCGGCCCGGTGTCCGCCGGCGGCATGTACCGCGTGAACGAGAACGGCCCTGAGATGCTGACTGCAGGCGGTAAGGACTACCTGATGATGGGCAGCCAAGGGGGCTCGGTCAGCCCGAGCGCGGGTGGCGGAGCACCGGTGAGTATCGTGATCAACAACACGGTGGGCGACGTGGCAACCTTGTCGATGCTGCAGCAGGCGCAGCAAGGGACCGAGCGACGCATTGCAGCAGCGTTGGGGCGTAGTCAAAGGTATGGGGGCGCTGCAGCCTAGCCCCGCGGGGGCGCAAAAGTCGACTCGTGTTCATCTCGCCATTCGGCGACGGTGGGCCGATGCACCACCGCAGGTTGATAGCGCTGCCGCTGAAACGCGGTCCGATATTTCTTTGCGCGCGATCTGATCGTCATGAAAGTCAGCTCCAACTTGGTCCGCACTCCCCCAATTTGAACTGCGATAAGGCCTGATTTTTCGCCGTCCTTCATTGCCGTTGCATCGACATCGGGCTCCTCCGCTCGAAACTTTCTAAATAGGCGATGAAGTCGTTCGACGTGCATTGATCGATCGCGGAAATAGACGTTCTCCATTGCAGAAGCGATCTGTAGCCCATTCAGCTGGTCGACATCTCGCGCCGAGGTCAGTTGAATGAACCCTTTGCTTGGGCTTTCAGGCGCAACCGAGTAAGTGTGAGGGTCGAACAACATGAGAGTTAGCCGAGGTGTAATGGGGAAGAAAAGTTGAAAGCCGAGCCAACCTGGCGAAGCTGCATCAGCTCGAGGTCGGTACGAAAATAGCTGGTTGTAAAAGACCACAGGCATGTCTGAGGTGACGAACTCGCAGGCTGGGGGTGTCATCAACAAACGAGCTTCCAGATCAGCCAACGTTCTATACGCTTTGATTGACAAATGAACAGACAGGAGAAGCGGGTCGACGTCCCGAAAGTTTGGTATTTCTCCGGCTAAATCGGCGCCTGCAGTCAACTCCCCAAAAGCTGCGTCCATTCTGTCGCCGATCATTGCCACCAAGGCTGCGGCTACTGGCGTCCGGCCATGCTGAGCCATGAGGAACACAGCTAGCTGCTCGGCCTGGGCGCCCGTAGGCAAGGTTTCGCTGTCGATGATCGATCCAAGGATGGCCGCAGATTCGCCCTCAATCTTCGCAAGAAGCTTTTCGAGTACTTGATCCTTGCCGTAGAAATAGTCTCGATAGCACTGTGCTTTGTACGAAGCGACTGGGATGGTTCGAGCTAGTTTGCAATTGAAAAGGCTAACTGACTTTCCGTCGGGCGAAAAGTGCTTGAGATAGAAGCGTGGGACATAGTGGTGCCGCTTGTTCTCAGGCATGTGTTTTTCCTAAAAATGGGACACGGCCTAGCATGGGCGCATGCGTGGCGTGAAAGCAATCGAGATCGCAAACTCGGTCAAGGCACAGAACCGCAACCGAACAACTCGCGAATCTGGGCGTCGAAGAAAGCTAGAGCAAACGGCAGTTAGGGACACCAAAAACCGACGGCATCAAATCGCCGTAAGCCCACAACAGCGTGCCGAGCACCGTAGACGTGTAGACGATGTGCATAAGTCGCTGTTCGAGTGTGATTCGACTCTCAAGGGCGCGACGGAATTTCCCTGGATTGGCAGCTATGTAGCCCTGCAGAAACACCGCTAGACCAACAAGAGTGCCACCTATTCGAGGAGTCCAGCAGATGCTGGGGGCGATCCACGTAAGGAGAGCGGAAGCCCCTAGGGTTCCAAGAACTATCGAGGTTGAAAGAAGAAGACTGAACATCGCTAACTCATTGCAGGGTCGCTACGACCTAAGATCGCAGTTGCTCGCCGCGGGGGCCAGTGCCGACGCATCCTTGGCGCGGTCGGGACGGCGGTGCGAGGCGTGATAGTTGGCGTGATACTGAGCGTCTCAGGCGTTGCGACCTACAGGTCGAGTGGCATATCGCGCGGAATTGCGGGAGCGTCTTCGAAACGCTCTACAAAGAGTAATCGCGGCTTCCCGTTGCGGTCGACTTGATAGCTGCCTACTGCGCGCACGCGGCGTCCAAGAAGGTTTCGAGCTTGCTCGGCATTGAGCTCTGCCACTACGCACCGCAGGGTGCCAATGCCCTCAACGCCTCGCAGATGAATGCGCGTTTTGTCCAAATCGGCCTCGCGAATCTCTCCGACAAAGCCCCCCGCTCTTGACGCCGTCATGCTGGGTTTTTCTATTACCTCCCGCAGCACCACTCGCTCTCGCTGCCCAAGGCTGGCTAAACCTGCAGTTCGCGTTGCAAGTTCAAGAGTGTGGATGCCTTTTCTGCCAGTTGGCGCAAAGCGAAGTAGCGCGGCCAAGCTGATGTCCCGCATCGCCGGGTCTGGCGATGCCTCTTCAAGACCGGGGCGCATTCCTTCATCGTCTATGAAACGAATTAAGCTAGGTAGCTGATGTAGCTCGTCGGCCAAAGTCGGGCCTTCCGGTTCCACTCCGAAAACATGTTCTACGTCAGCCAGCTTGATGCCGACCCAAAGGCTGCCCGGAGCGATCCCGGTAAGGCGAGGATCGATGTTCCGCGCAATTGCCTTGCCATTGGCGCCGCGCATGTCGAAGTACGCCGCAGCTAGGCGGCGAATATTGCCTTCAGCGGTACTGGTCACCCAATTTAAAGCGGATAACCACGGCATGCTTTGGCCAGCGCCTGGTCCCTCGGCATGGAGGACGAGATCAGAGGAGTCAAGAACCTTCGCGAGCGGAAAATGTTGCTCCGCAAGTTCGATGATTTTGTGCAGTGTTGATTCAACGACCTGATCTGTCGGCAAATCGAGTCCCGCAGACTTGGCGTTCAGAGCCAACCCCACCATGTTTTCTAGAAACATGCGGGTGTGCTGGATGGCGTCGTCGTGCTGACTCATGGGGCAACCCTCAGTATGCCCTTCACCTGCTTGGCGTCAATGCCAAGCTCGGCCGATGCCTTCAATCCAGCGTACTGAAAGAACTCGGTCAGATCGTGTGGCACGAGCGGATGCTTGACCCAAAAGTCGACCTTGTACGCTGCTTTCAGTTCCTTGTTCCTGAGGGACAGGAGGATGGCAGGAAGTGCGGCTTGATCATCGAGCGCGGATAGGTCCGCCACGATGTCAATGTCCGCCGGCTGCTCTTTCTTGCGAGTGAAGCTCCCGTTCGCCCAAAAGTCTGCATGCAGATTCAGCGGCAGCCAGCGTTGCTCGAGGAAGTCCAGCAGCCCAGCAAAAACCGAGGCGCGGTGAATATTCCAACAAAAGGTCGCTTCGACTTCGTTCCAGGTGCAGTCGTGAACACCAACGGGCAGCAATCCATGCTGGTCTAGTGCGGGAATCGCCATTTTTCTCCTCGGTCGTTTTTATGGGGCCGCGCGACTGCCGGCTCAGACTTGTACCAGACCAGAAGACTCTGCTGTTTGATGGCAAGGATGGTGGAGCTAGAGAATTACTGGCCGGGAGGCCTTATAAATGCTAGATAGTGTGCGGACACACTCTCCGCCACATCACCCTAAATTTCCCCCCATCCCTGCCGATAGTCCTCTGTCTAGACAACAACAGAGAACTCACATGCTGACCGCCATCGGTGCTTCGAGCACAACAGGAACAGGGAGCGGCACCGCCGCCGAAGTCGCGAAGATCCAGCGCCAGATCGTCGCCACGCAAAAGCAGATCAGCGCCACGCAGAAGACCTTGATTGCAATGCCCGAGGGCGATGCGCGCAAGGCGGTGCAGCAGCAGTTGCAGGCGCTCAACACCCAGCTCGTCATGCTGCAGGCGCAACTGAAGGCGGTTCAGGCGGCGGCAACGCAGAAGAGCGCTGAGCAGCAGATCGCCGCCGCGAAGAACGAAACGGGATCGAGCAGCAACAGCAGCAGCAGCAGCGCGTTCCGCACCAACGCCAACGGCGTGCCCATCGGCGGCACACTCAACGTCGAAGCCTGACAAGGCGAAGGAGCCTGCCGGGTCAGGGCCAAGGCCAAGGCCAATGCCTGGCCTCAGCCGCGCTCCGGCCACCGGTGCCGCGTGCCGCCCGAGCGCCGGTCGGCCTTCTCCGCGACGGCGCCCTGCGCCACCAGTTCGCTGCCGCGCTGTTCCAGGTGCTGCAGGCAGCGCAGAAAGACGTCGAGGTCCGCGGGCGCGACGCCTTCGAGCAGGCCGGTGTTCAGCCCCGCGATGCGCGGAAACAGCTGGCCGAATAGCTGCTGGCCCGACGCGCTCAGGCGCACATGCACCTCGCGCCGGTCTTCCGAATCCTGCCGCCGTTCGACCAGCTTCTTCTCGACCAGGCTGCGCAGTCCGCGCGACGTGCGCACGCGGTCCAGATGCAGATGCGTGGCCAGCGTGGACGAAGTCATCTCGCCCTCTTGCGCGAGCGTGGCGATCATTCCCCATTCGCGCCGCGTGATGCCGAAACCGCCCTCGACCAGCCGCGTGGCCATGCCGCTGCCCGCGCGCATGGCACGCGCCAGGCGGTACAGCAGCAGGTCGTCCAGGGAGCGGGGCGCGCGCAAGGCGTCGGCGTCGGGAAAGGCTTGCATACGGATGGGTTAACGGGCGGCAAGAGTGTGGTCCGCCCGCCTCGGCGAACAGGTGATGGATTAGATCAACTGTTTGTGCTTACGTATAACTCGGTAACAAATTTGCACGAACAGCAACACAACGTGGCGGGTGATTCTCGCTGTGAAGACGCTGCGCGCGTGCCCATCCCCGACACCGACAACTGCCCGCAGGACACTTCATGCCCGCATTCTTTTCCCGGCGACAACTCATGGCGTGGGGCCTTGCCCTGGCCGCTTGCGTCCCCGTCGCGCACACCGCCCATGCGCAGACGCCTGCGCTGGACGGCCCGCTTACCTTCGTGGTCGGCTATGCGGCCGGCGGCAGCACCGACCGCATCGCGCGCCTGATCGCCGAGCGGCTGACGCCCAAGCTCGGCGTGAAGGTCACGGTGGAAAACCGCCCCGGCGAAGGCGGGCGGCTCGCCGCCAAGGAAGTGAAGCGCACGCCCGCGGGGCAGAACGTGCTGATGCTGGGCAACCCCGCCGTGATGGTGGTGGCGCCGCTGGTGTTCAAGGACGCGGGCTACGACCCCGACAAGGACTTCGTGCCCGTGTCGCAGGTCAGCAGCTACGACTTCGCGCTGGCGGTGGGCAACAAGCTGCAGCTCGACCGCGCGATGTTCCTGGTGGGCCGGCTCTGGGCGCACCCCGAAGAGGCTGTGTTCGGCGTTCCCGCCACCGGCAGCCTGCCTCACTTCTTCGGCCTGATGGTGGGCGACGCGCTGAGCGTGCAGCCGCAGATCAAGGGCTACGGCGGCTCGGCGCCGCTGTCGGCCGACCTGATCGGCGGCAGCCTGCCCATTGCCATCGACACGCTCGACTCGCTCTATGCGCAGCACGTGGCCGGCAAGGTGCGCATCCTGGCCGTGTCGGGCAAGAAGCGCGCGAGCTTCGCGCCCAACATCCCGACCTTCCGTGAAGCCGGCATGAAGATCGACGCCGACGGCTGGAACACCTTCTTCGCGCCCAGCACGATGGCGCCCGCCAAGGTGCAGCTGCTGGCCGGTGCGATCCAAGACGTCATGAAGGACCCGGGCCTGCAGAAGGCGGCCGATGCGCTCTACATCACGCCCGTGACCAGCACGGCGGCCGAGACTGCGCAGATGCTCAAGGCCTATCGCCAGCAATGGGAGCCGGTCGTACGTCGCTCGGGCTTCCAGCCCTGACACTGCGGCGGTTCAGCTTGCGAGGGCCCGCATCTCCGCGATGAGATCGGCCTTGCCCTCGAAGCCGATGCCCGGCAGCGGCGGCAGCGTGACGTAGCCGTTGTCGACCTTCACGCCGTCGGGGAAGCCGCCGTACGGCTGGAACAGATCGGGGTAGCTCTCGTTGCCGCCCAGGCCCAGGCCGGCCGCGATGGCCAGCGACATCTGGTGGCCGCCGTGCGGAATGCAGCGCGAGGGCGACCAGCCGTGGGTCTTCAGCATGTCGAGCGTGCGCAGGTACTCCACCAGCCCGTAGCTCAGCGCGCAGTCGAACTGCAGCCAGTCGCGGTCGGGCCGCATGCCGCCGTGGCGAATGAGGTTGCGCGCGTCCTGCATCGAGAACAGGTTCTCGCCCGTGGCCATAGGGCCGGCATACACCTCGCCGAGCCTGGCCTGCAGTTCGTAGTCGAGCGGATCGCCGGCTTCCTCGTACCAGAACAGCGGGTACTGCGACAGCGCACGGCCGTAGTCGATGGCCGTCTGCAAATCGAAGCGGCCGTTGGCGTCCACCGCCAGCTGCTGGCCGGGCCCGAGGATCTTCAGCACCGACTCGATGCGCGCGCAGTCTTCGGCCAGCGTGGCGCCGCCGATCTTCATCTTCACCACCGAGTAGCCGCGCTCCAGGTAGCTGGTCATTTCGCGCTGCAGGCCTTCCACGCCCTTGCCGGGGTAGTAGTAGCCGCCCGCCGCGTACACGAACACGCGCGGGTCCGGCGTGCCGGTGCCGTAGCGCTCGGCCAGCAGCTGGTAGAGCGGCTGGCCCGCGATCTTGGCGGTGGCGTCCCACACGGCCATGTCGATGGTGCCCACCGCCACCGAGCGCTCGCCGTGGCCGCCGGGCTTCTCGTTGATCATCATGCGGGCCCAGATCTTGTGCGGGTCGAGGTTCTCGCCGGTCTCGTCGAGCAGCGAGGCGGGCTCGGCCTCCAGCAGGCGCGGCAAGAAGCGCTCGCGGATCAGCCCGCCCTGGCCGTAGCGCCCGTTGGAGTTGAAGCCGTACCCGATGACGGGCTTGCCGTCGCGGATCACGTCGGTGACCACGGCCACCAGGCTCAGGGTCATCTTCGAGAAGTCGATGTAGGCGTTGCGGATGTCCGACTTGATGGGGCGCGTGGACTCGAGGATGTTGACGATTTTCATGGTGTATGGCGGGTGAGGGTGGGCTCGCGATAATTCGAGCGGAGCGAAAGGCTGTCTGCATCTTCGGCCGGCAGGGCGGGCACCGTCCAATACTCGAATCGCATACAACTATTCAAAGCAAAGGCGTTGCGCATGGGCCCCGGCAATCGACCCCTCGACCTCGAATGGCTGGAAGACTTTCTTGCCCTGGCGCAGGTGGGCAATTTCTCGCGCGCTGCGCAGGCGCGTTCCATTGCGCAGCCTGCCTTCAGCCGCCACATCCGTTCGCTGGAAGAGTGGGTGGGCGTCGACCTGTTCGACCGCAGCGCGCACCCCACCGCGCTCACGGCGGCGGGCAAGCGCTTTCAGCCCCTGTTGCAGGAAGTGCTGGCCGGCCTGGAAGCCGCGCGCATCAAGGCCCGCGCGGCGCACGACCTCGACGCGGCCAGCCTGAGCTTCGCGGCCACGCACGTGCTGTCGCTGACCTTCTTTCCGCGCTGGCTGGGCAGCGTGGAGTCGCGCCTGAGCATGGGCCCGATCCAGACCATCTCCGACAGCTCGTTCGCCTGCGAAGACCTGATGCTGCAGCGCCGCGTGCAGTTCGTGCTGTGCCACGGGCAAGCAGGCGCGCCGGGGCGGCTCGACGACACCGGTTACCCGGTTCAGCGGTTGAGCGAAGACGTGCTGGTGCCTGTCAGTGCACCCGATGCGAGTGGCGCTCCGCTGCATGCGCTGGGCGCAGGCCAGTCGCCCTCTGTGCTGGCATACAGCGAGGCCTCGGGACTCGGCCGGATCATGCGCGCCATGCACGACAGCGAATTCGGCAAGGACTTCGCCGCGTCGCTCTCGGTCGTCTTCACGGCGCACCATGCCGCGCTGCTGCGCACCATGGCGCTCGAAGGCCGCGGCCTGGCGTGGCTGCCGATGAGCCTGGTGGCGGACGACCTGCGCGGCGGCACGCTGGTCGATGCCGGCGCGGGCGGCTGGCGCGTGCCGGTGGACATCCGCCTGTACCGCCAGCAGGCGCACATGGCGCCGGTGGCCGAGGCGCTGTGGGCGCTGGTCAGCGAAGGCGCCTCAGGCGCCTGACCGCTTCAATTGGCGCAGCGTGCCTCGAGCGCATCGAGGAACGAGCGATCCCAGCGGCCTTCCTTCATCGCCTGGATCGTGCGTGCTTCGGTCTCCAGGTGCGCGCGCGCCTTCTCGATCAGCCACTCGGCCTCGTCGGGCGAGAAGGCCAGCAGACCGTCCTGGTCGCCCACCACGATGTCGCCCGGGTTCACGATCATGCCGCCGACCGACACCGGCACGTTGATCTCGCCGGGGCCGTCCTTGTACGGGCCGCGGTGGTTCACGCCGCGCGCGTACACCGGGTAGTCGCGCTCGCGGATCTCGGCCACGTCGCGGATGGCGCCGTCGAGCACCAGGCCCGCGGTGCCGATGGTCGCGGTATAGAACGACAGGATGCCGCCGATCACGGCGTTCGTGATGTCGCCGCCCGCGTCGATCACCAGCACGTCGCCGGGCCGGCAGAACTCGAAGGCGCGCATTGGCGTGAGGTTGTCGCCGCCGCGTGTTTTCACGGTGACGGCCGTGCCCGCCATGGTCTTGTGCCCGGGGCGGTGGTAGGGCTGCAGGCCGACGCTGCCGATGTTGCGGTGCAGGTTGTCGCTGAGTGCGGCCACCGGAATGTCCTGCAGCGCGGCGATGATGGCCGGCGCCACTTGCGGGGCCGACGGGTTCTTGCGGATGGCTTTGTAGGGCATGACTTGACTGGTTCTTGTGAGTTCTGCGGCGCGCGTCAGCGCAGTGCGGCCACGGCACGGGCGATGCGCGTGCAGCCTTCTTCCAGCGTCTCGATCGACGTGGCAATGGAAAGACGGAAGTAGGGCGACAGCCCGTACGCGGTGCCCGCGACCACGGCCACGCCTTCGCGCTCCAGCAGGTACATCACCACGTCGCCGTCCCCGTCCAGGCGCTTGCCCTCAGGCGTGGTCTTGCCGATGAGGCCGCCGCAGTTGATGTACAGGTAGAAGGCGCCGGGCGGCGTGGCGCAGCTCAGGCCGGGAATGTCGTTGATGAGCGCCAGCGTGCGGTCGCGCCGCTGCTTGTACACGGCCACGCTCTCGGCCACGAAGCTCTGGTCGCCGTTCAGCGCCGCGGCCGCGGCCGCCTGGCTCACCGAGCAGCAGTTGCCGGTGGACTGCGACAGCAGCGTGTCCAGCGCCTTGATCAGGTCCACAGGCCCGGCTGCATAGCCGATGCGCCAGCCGGTCATCGCATAGGTCTTGGAGACGCCGTTCACTATCAGCGTGCGATCGCGCAGGGCCGGTGCCACCGACAGGATGTGCGGCAGAGGCTCGGCGTCGAAGCGGATGTGCTCGTAGATCTCGTCGGTCATCACCATCACGTGCGGATGGCGCTCCAGCACTTCGGCCAGCGCGCGGTATTCGGCGGCGGTGTAGCTCGCACCGGTCGGGTTGCTCGGCGAGTTGATGAGCAGCCAGCGCGTGCGCGGCGTGATGGCGGCCTCGAGCTGCGCGGGCGTCAGCTTGAAGCCGTTGGCCTCGGGGCAGGCCACGGTGACGGGCGTGCCTTCGCAGGCCAGCACCATGTCGGGGTACGACACCCAGTAGGGCGCAGGAATGATCACCTCGTCGCCCGGCTCCAGCGTGATCGCGAAGGCGTTGTAGATGGCGCTCTTGGCGCCGCTGGTGGCGATGATCTCGTTCATCGCGTAGCGCAGGCCGTTCTCGCGCTCCAGCTTGGCGACGATGGCTTCGCGCAGTTCCACCGTACCGGCCATCAGCGTGTAGCGCGTGGCGCCGCGCTCGATGGCGGCGGCCGCGGCCTGGCGGATGTGGGGCGGTGTGTCGAAGTCGGGCTCGCCCACCACGAGGTTCACGATCGACTTGCCCTGGCGGCGCAGTTCGTTGGCGCGGTCGGCGGCCGAGGTGCTGGGCGAGGGCTTGATGCGCCGCACGCGGGCGGCAATGCGGGAGGTGGTCACGCGGCTTCCTGGGTTGGAGATGGCATGCACCGAACGGTACGCACATCGACCCCGCGAGGCCAAGACGAGATTGCACTGGTCGTATAGGCGCAGCTTATGACTATGGCGGGCCCTGATACCGGCTGCCCACGCGCGGTGCTAGGCTTGGGTTTTGCTTGGGGACAAGGCGTGAACCTGCGACGCCTCAAATATTTCGTGAAGATCGTGGACATCGGCAGCCTCACGCAGGCCGCCGAAGTCCTTTTCATCGCACAGCCCGCGCTGAGCCAGCAACTGGCCACGCTCGAGGGCGAGGTGCGCCAGCAATTGCTCGTGCGCACCAAGCGCGGCGTGACGCCCACCGAGGCCGGCAAGGTGCTGTACCGCCACGCGCAGATCATCCTGCGCCAGTGCGAGCAGGCCCGTGTCGACATGGAAGCGGCCGGCGAAGGGCTCTCGGGCCAGGTGTCGGTGGGCTTGGCGCCCGGCACGGCCGCCTCGGCGCTGTCGTTGCCGCTGCTGCGCACCGTGCGCGCGCGCCACCCGGGCATCCTGCTCTACCTGAACGAGAACTACGGCAGCACGCTGAGCGAGCTCATCATGAACGGCCGCATGGACCTGGCCGTGCTGTACGGCGACAAGGCCATCCACGGCCTGGCGTTCGTGCCGCTGCTCAAGGAGCCGCTGTACCTGGTCGGCCCGGCGTCGATGCCCGCGCCCTCGCAGCCGGTGAAGCTGGCCGACCTGCGCGACATCGAGCTCTTTCTGCCGCGCCCTTACAACGTGGTGCGCAAGCTGGTGGACGCTGCCTTCGTGCGCGCCGGCATGGTGCCGCGCGTGGTGGCCGAGATCGAGTCGGCCTTCACGCTCACTGCGGCCATTGCCGACGGGCTGGGCGCCACCATCCTGCCCGCGTCGATGGCGCGCGAGGTGGTCGCGAGCTGCGGGGCCTGGCAATTCCCCATCGTCGACCCGGTCATCGAGGCGCCGCTGGCGCTGTGCCAGTCCGACCACCTGCCGCTGTCGGAGCCCGCGCAGGCCGTCAAAGACATCCTGCTGGAGCTGGTGGTCGACCTGGCCGCCACCGTCGCGTCGACGCCCGAGCCGGAGCTGTCGGCGCTGCCATGAGAAGCGCAGGGCGGCCGTCATAAGCCGCCCTTATCCCGGCACAGCCATTCCGTCTTGGGCTTTGTGCCTGCGCCCCGTTACCTTTCATGCATGCCGTCACGCGTTCGCGGAACGCGTCGGCCACCACAGCCCCGGGCATGAAGCAGGAACAGATCAAGACGCTCATCGACGCTTTGGCCGCATCGGACCTGGCGGAACTGGAGTTCAGCGAAAACGGCAGCACGCTGCGGCTGGTGAAGCTGTCGGCGCTGGGCGCCGCGCCCGCTGCGCGAAACCTGCCTGTTGCACGCAATGCGCCGCGACGGGCGCTGGAAGAAACGACGACGGCATCGGCCACGGCCAGCACCGAGTGCCTCGCTCCGCTGCACGGCGTGGTGCACCTGCAGCCCGCGCCCGGCGAGCCGCCTTTCGTGCAAACGGGCCAGGCCGTGGAAGCCGGCCGGCTGCTGTGCGTGATCGAGGCCATGAAGATGTTCAACGAGGTTCGCGCCGAGCGCGCGGGCACCGTGCAGCAGGTGCTCGCCGATTCGGGCCAGGAAGTGGAAGCGGGCCAGCCGCTGTTCCGCTTCGACTGAGGAAGCACGCGCCATGTTCGACACCGTGCTCATTGCCAACCGCGGCGAGATCGCCCTGCGCATCCAGCGCGCCTGCCGCGGCCTGGGCCTGCGCACGGTGGTCGTGCACTCCGAGGCCGACCGCGACACCATGTACGTCGCGCAGGCCGACCAGGCGCTGTGCATCGGCCCGGCCGCGCCGGGCCTGAGCTACCTGAACCAGTCCGCCATCCTGTTCGCCGCCGAGGTGAGCGGCGCGCAGGCCATCCACCCCGGCTACGGTTTCCTGTCGGAGAACGCGGGCTTCGCCGCGCGCATCGAGGAGGCCGGCCTGGTCTTCATCGGCCCGAGCGCCCAGTGCATCCGCACCATGGGCGACAAGGTCTCGGCCAAGCGCGCGATGCGCAAGGCCGGCGTGCCCTGCGTGCCCGGCCCCGACGAGCCGTTGCCCGACGACCCGGCCGCCGTGCAGGCGCTGGCACGCGACATCGGCTATCCGGTGATCGTGAAGGCCGCGGGCGGCGGCGGCGGGCGCGGCATGCGCGTGGTGCACGAAGAGGCCGCGCTGCTCGACGCCATGGCCCTCACGCGAGAAGAAGCGCGCCAGGCCTTCGGCAACCCCGAGGTCTACATCGAGAAGTTCTTGCTGCACCCGCGCCATGTCGAGATCCAGGTGCTGGCCGACAGCCACGGCCACGCCGTGTGGCTGGGCAGCCGCGACTGCTCGCTGCAGCGGCGCCACCAGAAGGTGATCGAGGAGGCGCCCGCGCCCGGCATCGACGAGGCGCTGATGGCCGAGGTGGGCGAGCGCTGCGCCGCCGCATGCCGGCAGATCGGCTACTGCGGCGTGGGCACTTTCGAGTTTCTCTACGAGCGCGGCGCCTTCTATTTCATCGAGATGAACACGCGCCTGCAGGTCGAGCACCCGGTGACCGAGATGACCACCGGCATCGACATCGTGCAGCAGCAGTTGCGCATGGCGCGCGGCGAGCGGCTGCTGCTGGCGCAGGCCGACGTGCGCTGCCAGGGCCATGCCATCGAGTGCCGCATCAACGCCGAGAACCCCGACACCTTCGCGCCCGCGCCGGGCCGCATCACCGGCTGGCAGGTGCCCGGCGGCTTCGGCGTGCGGGTCGATTCGCACGCGGGCGCCGGCTACCGCGTGCCGCCGTACTACGACTCGATGATCGCCAAGCTCATCGTGCACGGCGACACCCGCGCCGACGCGCTGGAGCGCATGCGCCTGGCGCTGTCCGAGACCCGCGTGGAGGGCATTGCCACCAACGTGCCGCTGCACCGTGCGCTGCTGCGCGACGAGGGCTTTGCCGCCGGCGGCGTCGACATCCACCACCTCGAACGCTGGCTGCAGCAAAGGAGCGCGGCGTGAGCGCACAGGCATCCTCCACCTCCCCGTCCACCAGCCTGCTCGGCACCACCGCGCTGCTGTTCGAAGCGCCCGGCGCCATGAACCTGCCGTCGCAGCAGCGCATCTGGGCGCTGGCGCATGAGGCCGAGAGCTGGCCCGAAGTGCGCGAGGCCGTGCCGGGCATGAACAACCTCATGCTCACCTTCACCCGGCCGCCGCGCCAGCTCGATGCGTTGCGTGCGCGCCTGCACGAGGCATGGGCCGCCGCCACCGCGCTGCAGCGCGAAGGCCGCGTCGTCGAGCTCCCGGTGGTCTACGGCGGCGAGGGCGGTCCGCACATGGCCGACGTGGTGGCGCACACCGGCCTGAGCGTGGAAGCCATCGTCGAGCTGCACAGCGCGCCGCTCTACCCGGTGTATGCGCTCGGCAGCCATCCCGGCTATTGCTACCTGGGCGGCATGGATGCGCGCATCGCCACGCCGCGGCGCAAGGTGCCGGTGCTGAGCATCCCGGGCGGCGCGGTGTCCATCGGCGGCGCGCAGACCGGCGTGTCGGCCTCGGCCGGCCCCAGCGGCTGGAACACCATCGGCAGCACGTCGATGGTGTTCTTCGACCCGGCACAAGACCCGCCCGCGATGCTGCAGCCGGGCGACCTGATCCGTTTTCGCGTGGAGGGCATCGTTCGATGATCGAGATCCTTTCGTCCGCGGCGCTCGCCACCGTGCAGGACCTGGGCCGCACCGGCAGCCTGCGCTGGGGGGTGGGCACCTCGGGTGCCATGGACAACCTGGCCCTGGCCGCGGGCAACCTGATGCTGGGCAACGAACTGGGCGTGGCGGCCGTCGAGGTGCCGGTGTTCCCGTTCAAGGTGCGCTTCGCCGAGGACTGCGCCTTCGCAATCACCGGCGCCGACTGCGCAGCCCGGCTCGACGACCAGCCGCTCATGCCCTGGTGGGCGCACCAGGCCCGCGCGGGCCAAGTGCTGACGCTGGGCCTGCCGCAAGGCGGTGCGCAGCGCGGCAGCCGCGCGGTGCTGTGCGTGGCCGGCGGCATCGACGTGCCCGAGGTGCTGGGCTCGCGCAGCACCCAGTTGCGCGGCGCTTTCGGCGGCCACGAAGGGCGCGCGCTGCGCCGGGGCGATGTGCTGCGCGCCGCGGGTACGGCGGGGCCATGCCGCACAGGCTTCGGCCTCGTTCCGCCCGCCCTTGCATTGCCACTGCAGCGCGACGGCGTGCCGGCAGTGCGTGTACTCCCCGCGGCCGAATACCTGGCCTTCGAACCGTCATCGCGCGAGGCCTTCTGGTCCGCCGACTGGAAGATCACCCCCCAGAGCGACCGCTACGGCTACCGCCTCGAAGGCGAGGCCTTGCGCCCCATCGCGCCGATGGAGTTGCGCTCGCACGGCATCGTGCCCGGCGTCATCCAGGTGCCCCACAGCGGCCAGCCGATCATCCAGATGCGCGACGCCCAGCCCTCGGGCGGATACCCCAAGTTCGGCACCGTGATCGAGGCCGACATGTGGCGCCTCGGCCAGGCGCCCATCGGCAGCCGCGTGCGTTTCGTCGAAGTCACGTGGGACGAAGCGCTCGATGCGCTTGACGAAGTGCGCGCCTGGCTCGACAAGGTGGCGCGTGTGGTGGCGCTGCATCGGGGGGCGCCTCATGCTTGAGCGCGTCGCACAACTTTCAGCCTGGTTGGCGAACACGGACATAGGCCTGCTCGAACTGCGCACCCCGCAAGGCATCCTGCGCCTCGGGAGGCAGGGCGGCGACATGGTCGAACTGCCGATGGAAGAGGAAGAAGAAAAGGGCGAAGCCGAACCCGTCACGGTCAAGGCCTCTTCGGTCGGGCTGTTCCTTCGCACCCATCCAGTCGCCACCGAACCCCTCGCACGCATCGGCCAGCGCGTGGACGCGGGCCAGCTCATCGGCCTGTTGAACATCGGCCCGCTGCTGCTGCCCGTGAGCGCACCCCAGGCCGGCATCGTCGACGCGCTGCATTCGGAAAGCGGCATCGCGGTCGGCTACGGCGCACCCCTCATCGACCTGCACCCCCTCTGACCCAAGAGAGAGAAGGACTCCCCATGGACATCGACCTCAACGCAGACCTCGGCGAAGGCTTCGGACCCTGGCGCATGGGCGAGGACGAAGCCCTGCTGGACATCGTTTCTTCCGCCAACGTCGCCTGCGGCTTCCACGCGGGCGACCCGGTCATCATGGACCGCACCGTGCGCATGGCGCGGCAGCGCGGCGTCGACGTGGGGGCGCACGTGGGCTTTCCGGACCTCATGGGTTTCGGGCGCCGCCCGATGCAGATCGAGACCAGGGAGCTCGTGGCCTATGTGCTCTACCAGCTCAGCGCGCTCGAAGGCATGGCGCGCACCGCCGGCCACCGCATGACGCACATGAGCTTTCACGGCGCGCTCGGCAACATGGCCGCGGCCGACGCCGCGCTGGCCGAGCCGTTGGTGCGCGCCGTGGCCGACTTCGACCCCTCCCTCACCGTCAGCACCTCCGCCAGCGCCGCCATCGAAGGCGCGGCCGAGCGCCATGGCCTGCGCGTGCGCACCGTGTTCCTGGCCGACCGTGCCTGCGGCGACGACGGCCTGCTGGTGCCGCGCAAGCTGCCCGACGCCGTCATCCACGACCGCAGCGCCGTGCTGGCGCGCGTGCGCCAGCTGCTCGAGGACGGCACCGTCACCAGCTGCACCGGCAAGAAAATCCCGATGCGCGTGCATTCGATCCTGCTGCACGGCGACACGCCCGGCGCGGTCGACCTGGCGCGTGCCGTGCGTGGGGTGGTCGAGCAGGGGGGGCGCATCGTGCCCATCTCCCGGCAAACGACCTGAGTCAACGGGCGTGCAGGTACCCAAAGCGGGCACGAACATGGTGCTTACCCTTGTGTCCATGCACAGATGCCGGGCGACATAAGGGCGGCTTATCGCTCCACAGCCAATCCGTCTTGGCGCCGCGCAAAGGTGCTCGATACAGTGAATTCCAGGCGCTCATCCGCCTTCTAAAGAAAGAACCCAAGATGCCGTTTTCCGACTACAAGACCGCGCTGGTGACAGGTGCCTCCTCGGGCATCGGCGCCGCCGTCGTCGAGCGCCTCAGCAAGGAAGGCCTGAAGGTCCATGCGCTCGCGCGCAGCGCCGACAAGCTGGCCGACCTGGCCGCGCGCACCGGCTGCATTCCCCACGCCATCGACGTGAGCGACCTTGCCACCGTGACGCGGCTCGCACAGGAGGTCGAGTTCGACGTGCTGGTCAACAACGCCGGCGTGGACCGCCCCGGCTCCATCCTCAAGGCCGACGCCGAAGGCATCGACCTGCTGGTGGATGTGAACCTGCGCGCCGTGCTGCACCTGTGCCGGCTCGTGGTGCCCGGCATGGTGGCGCGCGACCGCGGCCATGTGGTGAACATCAGCTCCATTGCCGCGGCCTACAACTTCGGCGGCAACAGCACCTACCACGCGACCAAGGCGGCGGTGAGCATGCTGTCGCGCCAGCTGCGCATCGACGTGTTCGGCAAGCGCGTGCGCGTCACCGAGATCTGCCCGGGCCGCGTGGCCACCGACATCTTCGCGCACGTGCACGGCGACTCCGAAGACACCCGCAAGCGCTTCGTCGAAGGCTTCGAGCTGCCGCAGGCCGAGGACATCGCCAACGCCATCGCCTTCTGCATTGCCGCGCCCATCGCGGTGAACGTGGGCCACATGGAGATCACGCCCACGCTGCAGGTGCCGGGCGGCCTGTCGACCACGCGGCCCGAAACGCCACAGGCCTGACGCCCCGGCGCCATGAAAGCCACGCACGCCATGCAAAGGAACAGCGCATGAAGGACTTCGACCTGCTGGCGATCCTGCTGAAGCCCGAGTTCGGCGCCATGCTGCTGCACGGCCTGCTCCAGACGCTGAAGATCGCGGCCGGCTCGTGGCTGCTGGCCATGGCGATGGCCGTGGTGCTGCTGGTGGTGCGCCTTACGACCAACCGCATCGCCGAGCGCGTGGTGGCGGGCTACGTGTCCTACCACCGCAACGTGCCCACGCTGGTGCAGCTGATGTTCTGGTACTTCGGCATCTTCAGCCTGCTGCCCGACGCGCTGCAGGGCTGGCTGTCGGTGCACAACGCCGAAACCATTTTGTCGATCGTCGCGCTCGGCCTGTGCCAGGCCGCGTACTTCAGCGAAGACATGCGCTCGGGGCTGCGTGCCATTCCGCCGGGCCAGGCCGAGGCCGCGCGCGCGCTCGGGCACGGCTACATCGGTTCCATGCGCCACGTGATGCTGCCGCAGGCCATCCGCAACGCGGTGCCGGCGCTGGTGAACCACAGCGTGTCGCTGTTCAAGAACAGCAGCCTCGCCATGGCCATCGGCGTGGCCGAACTCACGCACGCGGTGAAGGAAATCGAGAGCCAGAGCTTTCGCACCTTCGAGGCCTACAGCGTGGCCACGGTGCTGTACCTGGTGTGCTCGCTGCTCATCATGGCGGTGGGCGGCTGGCTGGCSMKKCRCACGCTCATCGGCAA
>NNBU01000812.1_pt1 | contig 19100 bp, 18 predicted proteins | sample 1173781 | NCBI WGS metagenome assembly NNBU01 (sample SAMN07173937, study PRJNA388173) | plant metagenome | biome: Plant school; feature: Soil; material: Symbiotic tissue of Blasia pusilla L.; isolation source: symbiotic tissue sample KVJ2 | host: Blasia pusilla | place: Norway: Troms, Kvaloya...
GGTACTGCCTGAGCGAAGTGAAGATCGGCCTCGTGCCCGCGACCATCAGCCCCTACGTGCTTCGCGCCATGGGCACGCGCGCCTCGCAGCGCTACTTCCTCACGGCCGAGCGCTTCACGGCCGCCGAGGCGCACCGCATCGGCTTCGTGCACGAAGTGGTGGCTGCCGACGCGCTCGATGCCAAGGTCGACGAACTCGTCAAGGCACTCACCGGCGCGAGCCCGGCCGCCGTGCGCGCCTGCAAGCAGCTGATTGCCGAGGTGGACGGCCGCGAGATCGACGACGCCTTGATTGCCAGGACCGTCGAGGGCATCGCCGACATCCGTGCGAGCGACGAAGGCCGCGAGGGCGTTCAAGCCTTCCTGCAGAAGCGCAAGCCGTCATGGCTGGCAGCCAAGGCCTGACGCCCATGCCGCACGGCACACTCATCGAACGCATGGACGCGTGGCTGGCGGCCCATCGCACGGCCTACCACGCGTCGCTGCGGCCCGGCGTGAGCGATGGCGACCTCGATGCCTTCGAGGCGAAGTTTTCGCTGAAGCTGCCCGAAGCCTTCCGCGCGCTCTACCGCTGGCGCGACGGCCAGCCGAACAGCAACTTCGACAGCCTGCAGCACAACCGCATGTTCAGCGCGCTCGGGGACATCGCCGACACCAAGGAGATGCTGGACGACATGATCGGCACCGACTTCGAAGACCCCGCCACCTGGCGGCGCGGCTGGGTGCCTTTTCTGTCGAACGGCGGCGGCAGCTACCTGTGCGTCGACATCGATGCCGAAGGCGGCGGGCAGCCGGGGCAACTCGTCGCCTTCTGGAAAGCCGACGAAGACCGCCCCGTGGAGCATGCGTCCGTCGATGCATGGCTCGCGGACCTCGTGGCTTCCATGGAAGCCGGCACGATCGAATTCGACTGAGGGCCGCCCATGAACACCAGCCTCGACATGCCCCAACTGCTCGCACTGGCCGCCGCCATCGGCTGGGCCAGCGGCGTGCGGCTCTACCTGGTCGTGCTGCTGACCGGCGTGGTCGGCTACTTCGGCTGGGTGCCGCTGCCCAGCGGGCTGCAGCTGCTGGCGCATCCGGTGGTCATCGCGGCCAGCGGCTTCATGGTGTTCATCGAGTTCTTCGCCGACAAGATTCCCGGCCTCGATTCGCTGTGGGACATGGTGCACACCGCCATCCGCATCCCGGCCGGCGCGGCGCTCGCGGCCAGCGTGTTCGGCGCCGACCACAGCGTGCTGGCCGTCGTCGCCGCACTGGTGGGCGGCGGCTTCGCGGCCACCGCGCATGCGGCCAAGGCCACCACGCGCGCGGCCATCAACACCTCGCCCGAGCCGTTCTCCAACGTGGGCGCTTCGCTGGTCGAGGACACGATGGTGCCGGCGGGGCTGTGGCTCGCGGTGGCGCACCCCTTCGTCTTTCTGGTGCTGTTCGTGCTGGTGCTTGTGGCGAGCGTGTGGCTCATCCGCAAGAGCTGGCGTTTCCTCAAGGCGCTGTTCGCCCGCGTGGCCCGCATCTTCAGCGGCCGATCCGATCCGGGCGTGGTGCCCGCGTTTCAACTGAAAAAGAATCCTCCGGGAGACACTCCGAATGTTTAAGAAGATCCTGATCGCCAATCGCGGTGAAATCGCGTGCCGCGTTGCCGCCACCGCACGCCGCATGGCCATTCGCACCGTGGCCGTGTACTCCGATGCCGACGCGCACGCCAACCATGTGCGCGCCTGCGACGAGTCGGTCCACATCGGCGGCAGCGCGCCCAAGGACAGCTACCTGCGCTGGGAGCGCATCCTCGAAGCCGCCAAGGCCACAGGCGCCGAGGCGGTGCACCCGGGCTACGGCTTCCTGAGCGAGAACGAAGAGTTCGCGCAGGCCTGCGCCGACGCGGGCCTGGTCTTCATCGGCCCGCCGCCTTCGGCCATCAAGGCCATGGGCCTGAAGGCCGAGTCGAAGCAGCTGATGGAAAAGGCCGGCGTGCCGCTGGTGCCCGGCTACCACGGCCACGACCAGAACCCGCAACTGCTGCAGCGCGAGGCCGACCGCATTGGCTATCCGGTGCTCATCAAGGCCAGCGCCGGCGGCGGCGGCAAGGGCATGCGCGCGGTCGACAAGGCGGAAGACTTCGCCGCCGCGCTGGCGTCGTGCCAGCGCGAAGCGATCAACAGCTTTGGCGACGACGCGGTGCTGATCGAGAAGTACGTGCAGCGCCCGCGCCACATCGAGATCCAGGTGTTCGGCGATACGCAGGGCAACTATGTGTACCTGTTCGAGCGCGACTGCTCGGTGCAGCGGCGCCACCAGAAGGTGCTGGAAGAAGCGCCCGCGCCCGGCATGACCGAGGCCATGCGCAAGCAGATGGGCGACGCCGCCGTGTCGGCGGCACGCGCGGTGAACTACGTGGGCGCGGGCACGGTGGAGTTCATCGTCGAGCAGCGCGAAGGCGGAGAGATGAATTTCTTCTTCATGGAGATGAACACCCGCCTGCAGGTCGAGCACCCTGTCACCGAAGCCATTACCGGCCTCGACCTCGTCGAATGGCAACTGCGCGTGGCATCGGGCGAGCCGCTGCCCGCGAAGCAGGCGGATCTGAAGATCCACGGCCACGCCATCGAGGCGCGCATCTGCGCCGAGAACCCCGACAACAACTTCCTGCCCGCCACCGGCACGCTGCGCGTGTACCGCAAGCCGCAGGCGACGGCCTTTCAACGCAGCCGCGTACGCATCGACGACGGCGTGCGCGAGGGCGGCGAGATCTCGCCGTTCTACGACTCGATGATCGCCAAGCTCATCGTGCACGGTGCCACGCGCGACGAGGCGCTGGCCAGGCTCGACGCGGCGCTGGCGCAGGTGCAGATCGTGGGCGTGCAGACCAACGTGCAGTTCCTGCGCGGCATCCTGGCCACCGAATCGTTCGCCAAGGCCAACCTCGACACCGCGCTGATCGAGCGCGAACGCGCCGTGCTGTTCGACCGGGAGGCCCTGGGCCTGCCGCTGGCCGCCGCGGCGGCCATCACGCGAACGCTCATCACCGAATGGCCCGGCAAGATGCCCGACCCGTTCGCGCGCCGCGACGGCTGGCGCTCGCACGGCGAGTACCTGCGCCGCTTCGACTTCGAGTTCCGCGGCGCAGAGCAGATTGCCCTGCTGACCTACAAGCGCGACGGCGGCCTGTGGCTGGAAGCCGGCGGCGCCGAAGGCCCGCTGGTGATCGGCCAGTTTCCGACCGGCGAGTTCGAGGTGGAATTCGCCGGCACGCGCCAGACGCTGGCTGTGCACGTCGACGGCGCCACGTCGCACATCTTCGCTTCGAAGGGCGCGACCAAGATCACCACCATCGACCGCCTCGCCCACGCCGGCGACACGCAGTCCGAGGGCGGCCGGCTCACCGCGCCGATGCCCGGCAAGGTCGTGTCCTTCGCCGTGAAGGCCGGCGACAAGGTCACGCGCGGCCAGCCGCTGGCGGTGATGGAGGCCATGAAAATGGAGCACACGATCGCCGCGCCGGCCGACGGCACGGTGGAGGAGCTGATGTTCTCCCCGGGCGAGCAGGTGGCCGAGGGCGACGAATTGCTGCGGATGAGTGCGGCGGCGGCCTGAAAAAAAGTTAACCCCGTTCCGGGCGGCCGCCCGTATCAGCTGCGGTAGTCATCACTCAAGGATCTCCAATGACCTCTCGCACGCTTTCCGGTTCGCCCCCTTTCTTGTCTGTCCGCCAGCGGTCGGGCATCGTCCTCGTGGCCTTGGCGGCGGCGTTGTCGCTGGCGGGCTGCGAACGCAAGAACAACGAGGCCGCGCTGGCCGCACCCGTGCCGGCCGCGCCCATGCAGGCCGCGCCCAGCATCGCCGGCGGCATGGCGATGAAGGAGCAACGCCGCGCGCGCGTGGCGGACACGGCGTCCGCCGAAGCCGATGCGTCGCAAGACACTCCGCTTCAGCGTTTCCTCGCCGTGCGGCAGGAGCTGAACGTGGAGGTGCCTTCGGAGCAACTCGCCGACGCCTGGGGCAAGGTGCGCGACCTGTGCGGCACGCTGAAGTGCGAGCTGCTGTCGTCCTCGCTGCTGCGCGAGACGCCGCAGCAGCCCGGCAACGCCATGCTCGAAGTGCGCGTGGAGCCCGCCGATGTCGACAAGCTGCTCGGCGGCCTGGCGGGCGTGGCGAACGTGGTCTCGCACACCACCACCAGCGAGGACAAGACCGCCGAGGTGATCGACGTCGAAGCCCGCATCAGGAACCGCACCGAGTTCCGCGACAGCCTGCGCACCATGCTGCGCGACACCGTCACCAAGCGCACCATGGCCGACCTGCTGGCCATCCAGCGCACGCTGTCGGACACCCAGGCCGAGTTGGACGCCATCGCCACGCAGCGCAAGGTGCTGGCGCAGCAGACCAGCAAGCAGCACATCCAGATCCAGTTCACGCCCAGGCGCGCGCTGGTGGGCAGCGGCGACGGCTACAGCCCGATGGGCCAGGCGCTGCGCAATGCCGGCTCGGTGCTGGCGGAAAGCGTGGGCGCGCTGATCACCTTCGTGGCGGCGGTGCTGCCGTGGCTGGTGCTGGTGGTGCTGCCGCTGGGGTGGCTGGTGCGGGTGCTGTGGCGGCGTCGCAAGGCCAGGGCGGCCTGAGTTGCCTGACGGTGAAGCACGGCGCAGCGGGCTGCGCCGTGCGCGTGGTCAGCCCACCACCACTTCGCTGATCTGCATCACCGGCGCGATGTCGGTGTAGTTCTTCACGTCGCCCATGATCTCCTTCATGTGCGGCCCGAACGCCGCCTGGAAGGCCTCGACCGATTCGCTGAACACGTGGCACATGCCGACGTAGGTGGGCGGGGAGCCCGGTGCGCCGCCGCCCAGGCCCTTGTCGATGGTGTACGAGAGGCAGGCGTCGCCCATGCGGGCCTTGAGCAGCGGCATGTGCTTGTCGCGGTAGTACGCGTGGTCGAAGCGGGCATCGGCCGCGTAGGGGTACATCACGCTGACTTTGATCATGGGTGTCTCCTGATGGGTTCGGATGGTTGACGGGCGTTCGAGCATAGCCATCCAGGGGCGAGGCGTCAGCGCCCTCACTAAGATCCGTCCCCATGCGAATCACCGTCTACCTCACCGACAACCGCCCAGACCCCTGGATCCAAGGCCTGCAGGCCGAACTCCCCGACGCCGTCATCGAGGCCTGGAAGCCCGGCGCGCCGCAGGCCGACCATGCCGTGGTGTGGGCGCCACCGCAACAGTTTCTCGACGAGCAGCCCGGGCTGCGCGGCCTCTTCAACATCGGCGCGGGCGTGGACGCACTGCTCAAGCTCAAGGTGCCTGCGCACACGCGCATCGTGCGGCTCGACGATGCCGGCATGTCGGTGCAGATGGCCGAGTACGTGTGCCACACGCTCATTCGCCACTTCCGCGAGTTCGACGTGTACGAGGCCGATGCGCGCGAAGGCAAGTGGAGCTACCGCAAGCCGCGGCTGCGCAGCGACTTCCCGGTCGGCATCATGGGCCTGGGCGTGCTCGGCGAGCGCGTGGCCAAGGCCGTGGCGCAGTTCGAGTTTCCGGTGCTGGGCTGGAGCCGCTCTCCGAAGGACATCGACGGCGTGCAGGTGTTCAGCGGCGAGGCGCAGTTCGACGAGTTCCTGTCGTCCACGCGCGTGCTCATCAACCTGCTGCCGCTGACCGAAGCCACGCGCGGCATCCTCAACCGCACCACGCTGGGCAAGCTGCGGCCCGAGGGCTACCTGATCAGCATCGCGCGCGGCGGCCACCTGGTCGAGGACGACCTGATCCCGATGCTCGACGCCGGACAGCTCGCGGGCGCGACGCTGGACGTGTTCCAGGTCGAGCCGCTGCCGGCCGACCACGCCTTCTGGCGCCACCCCAAGATCACCGTGACGCCGCATGGCTCGGCGCGCACGCTGCGCGAGGAATCGATCAGCCAGATCGCCGGGAAGATCCGCGCGATGGAGCAGGGCCTGCCGGTCAACGGCGTGGTCGATCCGACGCGCGGCTACTGAGGACGACCGCAGCCAGGCGCCAACCCGCGGCGCTTGCCCCTGAAACGCGGCGCGGACGGCCCAGGGAAGGGGAAACCCCGAGGCGATAGTTTTTCACATCCATGAAAATCTTTTCATGACTGTGAAAACTGCGTTTCGCGTGATCGAGATCGTCGAGCTCTTCGCTCGCGAGAAACAGCCGCTGGCGCTGTCCGAGATGGCGCGCCTGCTCGACATGCCGGTGTCCAGCTGCCTGGGCCTGATCCGCACGCTCGAGGAGCAGGGCTACATGTACGAGACCGGCCGCCGCCAGGGCTACTACCCGACGGGCCGGCTGCTGGCGATGGCGCAGGTCATCGCCGCCCACGACCCGGTGCTCGACCGGGTGAAGGCCACGCTCGAAGAGCTGCGCGATGCCGCCCGCGAGACCGTGGTGTTCGGCAAGTTCCGCGACGCGTGCCAGGTGGTGTACCTGGAGGTGCTGAGCGCGCCCCAGGCCATCCGCTACTCCGCCGAATCGGGCGAGACGCGCCCGGCCTACGCCAACTCGCTGGGCCGCGCGCTGCTGTCCACGCTCGCCCCCGAGGCGCGCCGCAAGCTGCTCGACGGCATGACGCTCGCGCCCTTGACCGATGCCACGCTCACCACCGCCGAGGCCATCGAGGCCGAGCTGCAAAGCGCCGCCGCGCGCGGCTGGTACGGCAACCTCGGCGAAAGCATTCCCGACCTGATCGGCCTGGCCTGGCCGCTGCGCATTGGCGGCGAGGCGTACGCCATTTCCGTCGCCGGCCCGCGCTACCGCGTGGAGCCGCGCATCGAGGAGATCGCCGCGATGCTGCGCTCGGCCTGCCTCGCCATCGAACCCAAGACAGAAAGCCCCCGATGACCCCCACCCCGACTGCTGCTGCCGCGCCCCGCTATTTCGTCCGCGAGGACGAGATCGCCGGCTACCACCCCGCCAACCACACCGGCACGCTGAACAAGCGGCTGATCGGCCCCGAGACGGTGGGCGCGAAGCAGCTCGAGGTGCTGGTCGGCCACATCCAGAAGGGCAAGGGTGCGCTGCCGCATGCGCACCCGGGTATCGAGCAGGTCTGCTACATGCTCGAAGGCCGCGCGGTCGCCGAGGTGGGCGGGCAGCGGCAGGAACTGGGCCCGGGCGACAGCTGCTTTTTTCCGGCCGACGCGATGCACACCTTCACGGTGGTGAGCGACGAGCCGGTGCGCGTGCTGGTGATCTACAGCCCGCCGTACGAGGAACTGCCGGAGCGCGTGATCCGGCCCTGAACCGAAGCGCCTCGAACCCGGTTCGCAGGCGCGGCTTTGCACCGACAACAACCCCGGAGACAAGCACCCATGAAGACGACGAAGAACGCGACCGAGCAAGCGGTCGTGGTGGCGAACCGCCGCCGTTTCATTTCCATCGGCGCGGCCGCAGGCCTTGCCGGCGCCGCGCCATGGGCCTTCGCGCAGGACGGCTACCCCAGGCTGCCGATCAAGCTCGTCGTGCCGTTCGCGGCCGGCAGCGGCACCGATGCGGTGGCGCGCATCACCGGGCAGATGCTCGGCGAGGCGCTCAAGGGCTCGGTCATCGTGGACAACCGCGCGGGCGCCAACGGCGTGATCGCCGCCGAACTGGTGGCCAAGGCGCCGCCCGACGGCTACACGCTGTTCATGACGACCAATACCACGCATTCGGCCAACCCGAGCCTGATGAAGTCGCTGCCCTACGACCCAGTGAAAGACTTCGCACCCGTGAGCCGCATGGGCAACCTGCCGTTCATGCTGGTGGTGAACAACGACCTGCCGGTGAAGAGCGTGGCCGAGCTGCTGGCCTGGGGCCGCGCGAACCCGGGCAAGCTGACCTATGCGAGCGGCAACAGCACCGGCATCGTGAGCGGTGCCACGCTGTCGCGCATGAGCGGCATCCCGATGCTGCATGTGCCTTACAAGAGCACGCCGCCGGCCATCGCCGACCTGATCGGCGGCCAGGTGTCGATGATGGTGGTCGACCTGGCGGCGGGGCTGGCCACGGTGAAGGCCGGCAAGATGCGCGCGATTGCGGTGACCACCCAGGAGCGCACCAAGCTGTTCCCCGAACTGCCGCCGCTGGCCGACACGCCCGAACTGAAGGGCTTCGACATCACCTCGTGGAACGGCGTGTTCGCACCGGCCGGCACGCCGAAGGACATCGTGCGCCAGCTCAACAAGGCGCTGTCGGACATGGCCAACGGCACTGCGTTTCGCGAGCGTGTGGCCAAGCTGGGCTTCGATGCGTTCGGCAGCACGCCGGAGGCGCTGGGGGCGTTCACGGTGTCGGAGCTGGCGAAGTGGAAGAAGCTGATCCAGGCTGCGGGCATTCAACCCGAATGAGCGCGTTGAATTTCTCCCTCCCCCTTTGGGGGAGGGCAGGGGTGGGGGCGAGCGGCGTATCCATCGAGCACTCTGCCTGCCCCCATCCCAACCTTCCCCCAGAGGGGGAAGGAGCGAAGACCAAGACATGAACACCACCGGACCTCTTCAAGGCATCCGCATCCTCGACCTCACGGCCGTGGTGATGGGCCCCTACGCCACGCAAACGCTGGGTGACCTCGGCGCCGACATCGTCAAGGTCGAGCCGCCCGCCGGCGACAACCTGCGCGCGGTCGGCCCGATGCGCCATGCCGGCATGGGCGCGATGGCGATGCACCTCAACCGCAACAAGCGCTCCGTCGTGCTCGACCTCAAGCAGGCCGAGGGTCGCGAGGCCTGCCTGCGGCTTGCAGCGGGATGCGATGCGCTGATCTACAACACGCGGCCGCAGGCGATGGCGCGCCTGGGCCTGGGCTATGACGCGGTGGCCGCGGTCAACCCGAAGATCGTCTACCTCGGCGCCTTCGGCTACGGCGAAGAAGGTCCTTACGCCGGCAAGCCCGCGTACGACGATTTGATCCAAGGCGCCGCAGGCATCGCCTCGCTGTTTGCACAGCAAAGCGGCGGCGAACCGCGCTACGCGCCCGTCACGCTGGCCGACCGCGCCGTGGGCCTGCAGGCCGCCATCGCGCTGCTCGCCGCCGTGCTGCATGCGCAGCGCACCGGCCAGGGCCAGGCCGTGGAGGTGCCCATGTTCGAAGCGCTGTCGCAGTTCGTCATGGGCGACCACCTCGGCGGCCACAGCTTCGAGCCGCCGCTGGGCCCCACCGGCTATGCGCGCCTGCTCGCGCCGCACCGCAAGCCCTACGCCACGTCGGACGGCTACCTGAGCGTGCTCATCTACAACGACAAGCACTGGCAGTCCTTCTTCGACGTGATCGGCCGCCCCGAACTGCGCGCCTCGCCGATGTTCGGCACCCACACCGCGCGCGCCGCGAACATCGGCGCGGTGTACGCGTTCGTGGCCGAGGTGATGGCCACGCGCAGCAGCGACGCGTGGTTTGCCGCGCTGGCCGGCGCGGACATCCCGGTTGCGCGCCTGCACAGCACCGAGAGCCTGCTCGACGACCCGCACCTGCGCGCGGTCGATTTCTTTCCCGAGTTCGACCACCCGACCGAAGGCCGCATCCGCACCCTCGCGCCGGTCGGGCGCTACAGCACCACGCCCACGGCCATCCGCCGCCCCACGCCGCGCATCGGCGAACAGAGCGTGGAGCTGCTGCGCGAAGCCGGCTACGACGACGCGGCCATCGAACGCATGCTCGCGCGCGGCGTCACGCTGCAGCCAGATCCAATGAAAGACAGCGAATGAATTTCTCCCTGAACGAAGACCAGCGCTCGCTGGTCGCGGCCATCGAACGGCTGTGCGAAGACTTTCCCGCCGACTACTGGCGCGACCACGACGACCGTGCCGTGTTCCCGCACGCGTTTCACCGCGCCGTGGCCGAGAGCGGCTGGCTCGGCATCGCCATGCCCGAGGCGCAGGGCGGCGCGGGGCTCGGCATCACCGAGGCGGCGCTGATGATGCGCGCCATCAGCGCGTCGGGCGCCGGCATGTCGGGTGCGTCGTCGGTGCACATGAACATCTTCGGGCTCAACCCGGTGGTGGTGTTCGGCAGCGAGGCACAGCGCCAGCGCTTCCTGCCGCCGCTGATCGCCGGCACCGAGAAGGCCTGCTTCGCCGTGACCGAACCCGACGCGGGCCTGGACACCACCAGCCTGAAGACGCAGGCGGTGCGCCAGCCCGACGGCGGCTATCGGCTGCACGGCCGCAAGATCTGGATCTCGACCGCGCAGGTGGCCGACCGCATGCTGATCCTCACGCGCACCACGCCGCTGGACCAGGTGAAGAAGCCCACGCAGGGCCTCACGCTGTTCTACACGCCGCTGGACCGCAGCAAGGTCGAGGTGCGCGAGATCCACAAGCTCGGCCGCGCGGCGGTCGACTCCAACATGCTGTTCATCGACGGGCTCGAAGTGCCCGAAGAAGACCGCATCGGCGAGGAGGGGCGCGGCTTCGAATACATCCTGCACGGGCTGAACCCCGAGCGCATCCTGATCGCGGCCGAAGCCATCGGCATCGGCCGCGCGGCGCTGCGCATCGCCTCGCATTACGCGCAGGAGCGCGTGGTGTTCGGCCGGCCCATCGGCCAGAACCAGGGCGTGGCGCACCCGCTGGCGCGCGCCTGGGCCAACCTGGAGGCGGCCGACCTGATGGTCTTCAAGGCCGCCACGCTGTACGACGCGGGCGAGCCCTGCGGCATCGAGGCCAACGCCGCCAAGTACCTGGCGGCCGAGGCGGCACACGACGCCTGCCAGAACGCCGTGCTCACGCTGGGCGGCATGGGGTATGCGAAGGAATACCACGTGGAGCGGCTGCTGCGCGAGAGCTACATACCGCGCATTGCGCCGGTGAGCCCGCAGATGATCCTGAACTTCATCGCCGAGAAGGCGCTGGGGCTGCCCAGGTCGTACTGACCCAGTTGGCCCGGACACCGCCATGGCCGAAGCCCCGGCCAGCGCATGGGGCGTGCGGGGAGGGGACAATCGTGCTCCTGCCGTTTCCACCAGCCAAGAGACAACAGCCATGAAGCTCCCCACCCAAGTCAAGATCGTCGACGTCGGCCCGCGCGACGGCCTGCAGAACGAAAAGCAACCCGTCTCCGCCGAAGTCAAGATCGGCCTCGTGCACCGCCTGCAGGACGCGGGCCTGAAGGAAATCGAGGTCACCAGCTTCGTCTCGCCCAAGTGGGTGCCGCAGATGGCGGACAACGCCCAGGTGATGCACGGCATCCAGCGCAAGCCAGGCGTTCTCTACTCGGTGCTCACGCCCAACATGAAGGGCTTCGAGGCCGCCATCGCCGCGCCGCGCGAGGAGTGGCCCGACGAGATCGTGGTGTTCGGCGCCGCGAGCGAGGCCTTCAGCCAGAAGAACATCAACTGCTCGATTGCCGAGAGCATCGAGCGCTTTGCACCCGTGGTGGCCGCGGCGCTCGAGAAGGGCATCCGTGTGCGCGGCGCCATGTCGTGCACCGTAGGTTGTCCCTATGAAGGCGAGATCGCGCCGGCCAAGGTCGGCTACCTCGCGCAGCTGATGAAGGGCATCGGCGTGCAGCGCGTGGACGTGGCCGACACCATCGGCGTGGGCACGCCGCACAAGGTGCGCGGGGCAATGGAGGCCACGCTGGCGCACTTCGAGGTCGACGCCATTTCCGGCCACTTTCACGACACCTACGGGCAGGCGCTGGTCAACACGCTGGCCGCGCTCGAACTGGGCGTGTGGAACTTCCAGTCGTCCTCGGCCGGCCTCGGCGGCTGCCCCTACGCCAAGGGCGCGACGGGCAACGTGGCAACCGAAGACGTGGTCTACATGCTGCAGGGCATGGGCATCGAGACCGGCATCGACCTGGACAAGCTGATCGACGCGGGCGTGTACATCAGCGAGGCGCTGGGCCGCGAACCGAACTCGCGCGCGTCGAAGGCGATCCGCACCAAGCGGGCGGGTTGAAGCATGGACCTGAATGTCTGGCTTGCGTTCCTGGTGGCCAGTTGCGTCATCGCGGTATCGCCCGGTTCGGGCGCGGTGCTCAGCATGAGCCACGGGCTCAGCTACGGCGTGCGGCGCACCACGGCGACCATCGTCGGCCTGCAGCTGGGGCTGGCCGTGGTCCTGCTGGTGGCCGGCCTGGGCGTGGGCGCGGTGCTCACCGCCTCGGCCACCGCGTTCACCGTCATCAAGGTGGTCGGCGCGTGCTACCTGCTCTGGCTGGGCTGGCGGCAATGGCGAGCGCCTGTCGCGGCCGCTGCGCAAGCGGACGGCGGCGCACCGGCGTCCGTGCGCGAGCCCGACCTCACGGCGGCGCAGCGCGTGCTGCGCGGCTTCCTGACCAACGTGACCAACCCCAAGGGCATCGTGTTCATGGCCGCCGTGCTGCCGCAGTTCATCCAGCCGACGCGGCCGTTGTGGCTGCAGCTGCTGGTGCTGCTGGCCACGACGGTGATGGTCGACGTGACCGTGATGCACGGCTACGCCTGGCTGGCCGCGCGGCTGCAAGGCGTGCTGCGCAGCGTGCGCGCCCGGCGCGCGCAGAACCGCGTCTTCGGCGGCGTGCTGATGGCGATGGGCGCGTTCCTGTTCCTGTTCAAGCGCAGCGCCTGATAGATTCGATGCGATGTGCGGCTCCGAACTCCATTCCCTCCCTGAAGGCGTCCAGCGCGTGGCCCGCATGCTGCAGGACGCCGGACACCCCCATTCCCCACGCATGCTCGACGACGCCTGCCGCACTGCGCAGCAGGCCGCCGACGCGCTCGGCATTGCCGTCGGGCAGATCGCCAAGAGCATCATCTTCCGCCGCAAGAGCGACGAGGCGGCCGTGCTGGTCATCACCTCGGGCGACAAGCGCGTGGACGAGAAGAAGGTCGATGCGCTGGTCGGCAAGACCGGCCGCGCCGATGCCGAGTTCGTGAAGGCGCGCACGGGCTTCACCATCGGCGGCGTGTCGCCGGTGGGGCATGTGACCAAGCCCGTGGTGCTGATCGACCGCGAGCTGTTCCGCTTCGAAGAGATCTGGGCCGCCGCGGGCCATCCGCACGCGGTGTTCCAGCTGCGCCCGCAAGACCTCGAGACCCTCACCGGCGCGCCGGTGGCGGACGTGGTGTGAATTTCGGCGACGCCCAGACCCTGGCCGAACGTGCCGTGGCCGTGCGTGGCACGGCCGATGCGGTGCCTTCGCCCTGCACGTCGGTGTGCCGCATGGACAAGCTCAGCGGCTTGTGCGAAGGCTGCCTGCGCACCATTCCCGAGATCGCGGGCTGGAGCAAGATGGAAGACGAAATGCGGCGCCATGTGTGGCGCGCCATCGAGCTGCGGGCCAGGGCCGGCATCTGGCGTTCGACGGCCGATGCGGCCCACTCAGACGACACAGGAGACACCCACGCATGAAGCACATCGACTTTTATCTCGACTTCATCTCGCCCTACGCGCACCTCGCGTTCGAGCACCTGCCCGAGGCGCTGCAGGGCCTGAGCCACAGCGTGGCCTACAAGCCGGTGCTGCTGGGCGCGCTGCTCAAGCAGCACGGGCAACTGGGCCCGGCGGAGATTCCGTCCAAGCGCAGCTGGACCTACCGCCACGTGCTCTGGCTGGGCCACACGCACGGCATCGCGATCGAGATGCCGGCCTCGCACCCCTACAACCCGCTGGCGCACCTGCGGCTCGCGCTGTCGACCAGCGACGACGGCACCATCAGCCGCCTGGTGGCCGAGACCGTCTTTCGCCATGTGTGGCGCGGCGGCGAAGAAGCGGGCGATGCCACGCGGCTGGCCGCGCTGACGGCGCAACTCAATCCCAAGGGCGAAGCCGGCAGCGACGAGAGCAAGGCCCTGCTCAAGCGCAACACCGACGAGGCGCTGCAGCTCGGTGTGTTCGGTACGCCGGCTTATGTGGTCGATGGCAAGCTGTTCTGGGGTTTCGACGGGCTGGCAATGCTGCGCGCTTACCTTGCGGGCGATGCATGGTTCGACGGCCCGGCGTGGACCGACGCCGACCAGCGCCCCTCCTTGCTGCGCAGCAGCAAGGCCTGAGTACAAACCCGCGCAGGGTTTCGATTTCTTACAGGCTGAAACGCGCTGCGCGGGTTTCACCCTAATTCGTAAGCGTCGGTTCAGTTTCGCGAAAGGCTCGGGTCAGTCGCGCCTCCAAGAATGCCTCACGGCCCCGGAACCCGGGCGCCGCATGAACGCATACATACAGGAGACGACCCATGGCAGCCACACTAGATTCCCGGGGAGTGCCGCATCCGGCACCACGGCCCATGTCCGCGGAGGAGAAGAAAGTCATCTTCGCCTCCTCGCTCGGCACCGTGTTCGAGTGGTACGACTTCTACCTCTACGGTTCGCTGGCCGCGATCATCGCCAAGCAGTTCTTCAGCGGCCTGGATGCGGGCGCGGCCTTCATCTTCGCGCTGCTGGCGTTCGCCGCGGGCTTCCTGGTGCGTCCGTTCGGCGCCATCGTGTTCGGCCGCCTGGGCGACATGATCGGGCGCAAGTACACCTTCCTGGTGACGATCCTGATCATGGGCCTGTCGACCTTCATCGTCGGCCTGCTCCCCAGCTACGCGACCATCGGCGTCGCGGCGCCGGTGATCCTGATCGCGCTGCGCATGCTGCAGGGCCTGGCGCTCGGCGGCGAGTACGGCGGTGCCGCCACCTACGTGGCCGAGCACTCGCCGCACGGCAAGCGCGGTGCCTACACCTCGTGGATCCAGACCACGGCCACGCTCGGCCTGTTCCTGAGCCTGCTGGTCATCCTGGGCGTGCGCGAAGGCCTGGGCGAAGCGGTGTTCAACGACTGGGGCTGGCGCATTCCGTTCCTGGTGTCGATCCTGCTGCTGGGCATCTCGGTGTGGATCCGCCTGACGCTGAGCGAATCGCCCGCCTTCCAGAAGATGAAGGCCGAGGGCAAGACCTCGAAGGCGCCCCTGGCCGAGTCCTTCGGCGAGTGGAAGAACCTGAAGATCGTCATTCTTGCGCTGGTCGGTCTCACGGCCGGCCAGGCGGTGGTCTGGTATTCGGGTCAGTTCTACGCGCTGTTCTTCCTGACGGCCCAGTTGAAGGTCGATGCGACCACGGCCAACCTGATGATTGCCGCCGCGCTGCTGCTGGGCACGCCGTTCTTCGTGATCTTCGGTACGCTGTCCGACAAGATCGGCCGCAAGCCGATCATCATGGCCGGCTGCCTGCTGGCCGTGGTCACCTACTTCCCGGTCTTCAAGATGCTGACCGAAGCCGCCAACCCCGACCTGGCCCGTGCACAGGCCACGGCCGGTGTCACGGTGACGGCCGACCCAGCGTCGTGCTCCTTCCAGGGCAACCCGGTGGCCCGCGAGATCGACTTCAAGAGCTCGTGCGACATCGCCAAGCGCTACCTCGTGCAGAACTCGGTGAGCTATGAGAACGTGGCCGGCGCGCCGGGTTCGAAGGCCGTCGTGAAGATCGGCGACAAGAGCGTCGAGGCACCCGTCGGCAATGTCGTGAACCTCAAGTTCGACGAAGGCTCCGCCAAGGAAATCGCCGCCTTCAAGAAGGGCGTGGCCGAAGACCTGAAGGTCGCGGGCTACCCGACCAAGGCCGACCCGGCCAAGATCAACAAGCTGCTGACGGTGCTGCTGCTGTTCTGGCTGGTACTGCTGGTGACGATGGTCTACGGCCCGATCGCCGCGATGCTGGTCGAGATGTTCCCCACGCGCATCCGCTACACCTCGATGAGCCTGCCGTACCACATCGGCAACGGCTGGTTCGGCGGCCTGCTGCCGACCACGGCCTTCGCCATCGTGGCCTCCACCGGCAACATGTACAACGGCCTGTGGTACCCGATCATCATCGCGGGCATCACGCTGGTGATCGGCACGCTGTTCATCCGCGAGACCAAGGACGTGGACATCTACGCGAACGACTGATCGATCGTGCGCTGAAGAGGAGGGCGCGGGCCCTCCGCTCCACAAAGAGGCTTCATGCCACGCGCATGAGGCCTTTTTCTTGAGCCTTTCAATTCGTTCAACCATCCCTCAGGAGACAACACCCATGTGGAAAATCGTCGTCGGCTTCGTCATCTTCGCCGCCCTTGCCCTGTACGTGATCTCGAAGGCCGGTGACAAGGTCGACATGTCGGGCGAGAAGCATGGGGGCGATGCGGCCACGCACGAGCCAGCGCCTGCGGCGGCGCCGAAGTAAGGCGGGCGGGACGCACGGCGCTCACCGGCAAGGGCGTCGGGTTTCAGCCTGTTTGCATAGTGGCAACCTTCTGTTGGTCGCTGCCACCACAAAAGTCACGAAGGCTGCGGCTCTCCGTTCGAGCGGGGAGAGGGTTTCGAACGATTGGTGCCGATGATGTGCGCGCACTGCCGCGCCTTGCGCGGGCCATTCGACCTCGAAGCCGCACCTCATGCTCCACGCCGCCCCCTGCGATCAATGTTCCCAGACCGGACTGCCGATTCTGTTCACGCGCTATGCCGCCGGCTACAGCGCGAGCCAGAGCGGAATGGATGCGCTCGACACGCTCAAGACCGGCGGCACGCTCAAAGCGCGTCCAGGCGGCGTCACCCTGAAGGCCGCCAGATGCAACGTTCGCATGCTGCGCGCCGGCTATCTGTACATCCGGCTGGAAACGGAAATTCGGCATCCTGAATGGCTTGGCTATGCCGTGCATCCGCATGGCTACCTCACCAGGTTCGACATCGACCATCCAGAGAATGCATCGGCAGAGCCGGCATGCCGCCCGAATGAATGGGGTGGCAACCGCAGCCTGGTGTGGATCAGGGACGTCAATGCCATTGCCAGGCTGCATTTCATGTTCCATCCCGATCCGGTCGAGCCCGAACACCTCAAAAAGGTGATCGGCAAAGAGCCGGGCAGGTACATGCAGAGCTTCGATGTTGCGGGCTGGGCCAAGGGCAGCGTCAACCAGGACGACACCCTGCTGCCCGACAGCCTGGACATCATGGTCATGGAGTTCAAGGCCATGTCTGACGAGACCTTGCAAACGGTGGGTTGCGAGCAGCACTTCGGACTGATGGGCTCCGGCGTCGAGCGCCAATGGGGCGTACACACCGAAGTGAAGTACGGCAGGCATGTTTCCGAGGGCTATCGCACCGACAAAACCGGCCCCAACCCCGACGATCACTACGCCACAGGAACTGGCCCCGTGGGGCCCGCCCGCACGGGTGCCTACCTGCACGAAACCGTCGACCTGCCATACCGCATTGCCCACGGTCCGCGCCTTGAAAAAATGGCCGAGTACCTCAAGGCCAACAAGGGCGCCGTGCTTGCCTGCGAGGACCCCCTTGGCGTCGCGCAAGAACTGGCGTTGCACCACCTGACCGCCGCGATTCCCTACGTCGCATGGCTCAAGGAGATCGACGGCGCCGACACCAGGAACCCCAAAGTCAACAACCAGTGGAAGCAGGCGGCCTCCGAGTCCATCAAGACCATGGAGGCCGCTTTCAAGAAAAGGGCCATGGGACTGCATGACGAGAGCACCGAGAAACTGCAAGCCATGCGCGCCGAACTGGAACGCCGTTCCCAATGGGCGCCGGCACAGATGCAGGAGCGTCAACCGGACGGCACCTACAAACAAGTGCCCGGCAAAGTGTTTGCCCAGAACCGCATCAAGGAAATCGACGAACGGATTTCAGCCCGGGCGGCCCGTCGCGACACTGTCAGCAGCGCCGAGGCGCTCGATGCCGTCGCAAAGACAGGGGCTCGCTACGACGCCGGCAAGCGTGCAAGGTTCGATGCCGTGCACGCCAGGCAGATCAAGGAGCGCGACGATGCGATGGACAAGCTCTCGGAAGACCTGATTGCCTGCATTTGCCACAAATCCTTTTATGAGCAGACCTTGGGCCGCTACCGCCGGGACCAGCGCGGGCTGGACACGGGCGACGGCGTGCGTTGCGCCGCGCAGTTGTGCACGGTGCTTTCGCCGATGGATTCCAGCCCGCGCGGGCGCAAGTGGTACACCAGCCTCGATTTGTTCGCGCCCGACCCGCAGAACATTGTCTGGCGCATGGTCAGCCTCAACAACGAGGAAGTGACCAAGGAGTTGCAGGCCGCCATGGCCAGCCTCGTTCACACCCTGCCGGCAGCCAGCAGCGCCGAGGCCATCGCCTCCGTCGAGGAAAACCTGCGGCGCCAGAAGGCCTACGTCGACATGGCCGCCGCGCTCGGGCGCCTGCCAAAGACCCTCAAGGCCGGACAAAGCATCATCGACAACGCCAGGAAAGTCATCGACTCGAGTGCGCCTGCGATGCATCGCGTGCGGGCCTTGCAGAAGATCGTCAAGACAGCCGAAGAAAACATCCATGCCGTGTGGTGTTCCGCCGTCGTGCTCTTTCTCGAAAAGTATCCCGTCACCGAGTGGGAGCGCAAGCTGGCGGCGGCGCAATTGGCCACGATGGCGACGGGGCTGGGAAGGGGCGCCACCCAGATGATCAACGCCGACAGGCAGCTCGAACTGGAAAAGCTGCAGGACAACCGTGTCTACCAGGGCAACAAGAGTCCGTCACACGCGGCGCGCAATTTGAAGCGCGAGATGCTGCGCGGTGCAGAAAAGGTCGACGAGCGAGCCAACCGCTGGACCGCCATGACCGGCGGCGCCGACAAGCTGGCCGTAGGGCGGCGTCTGCCTTCGGTGCTGGCCTCGATCGAGATCTTCAGCCTGCTTCCTGTCTTTGCGCACGCCCATGGGCGCGGCGACGACCCGCGTGCCGGCTCCATGGCTGCTGCTGCATTGGTCACGGTCGTGGGCCACGTACAGACCATGAACCACAGTTTCTACGAGAAGGGCCTGCTCGCGGCCGCAGAGGCTGAACTGGGCCTGGCCGCAAAGACGCCGATCGTTGCAAAGGGCCATGCCACCTACGTGCAGCGACTGGCGGCGCTGAACGAGGCCAGCATCAGCGAGATTCGCATGCTCAAGGTGGGGGCCGCGCACTATGTGGCGGCGGCTTCGATCTGGGGGGTGGTTTGGGATGCGGTGGATGCGAAGAAGGCATATGACAAGGAGCATATAGCGCTCATGGCCGCATACATTGGTCGCTCGGTTGCGGGACTAAGCACTATCGGCGCCGGCATAAGCACGGCGATCTGGTATGACGCGGCTTACATCGTGCTCTGGTGTACCCGAGTGACCGTTGTCAGCGCAGTTATCACCATCGGTG
>NNBU01001029.1_pt1 | contig 19014 bp, 16 predicted proteins | sample 1173781 | NCBI WGS metagenome assembly NNBU01 (sample SAMN07173937, study PRJNA388173) | plant metagenome | biome: Plant school; feature: Soil; material: Symbiotic tissue of Blasia pusilla L.; isolation source: symbiotic tissue sample KVJ2 | host: Blasia pusilla | place: Norway: Troms, Kvaloya...
GTGCCCAGGTCAGTTCGAAGCCTCTGAGTGCTTTCTCTGGAACCGGACTTGCCTCCAGGTGAGCCTGCGAAAACTGACGCTGCTGCTCCAGTTCTTGCGCCAGCAGGTTCGGTTGGGGGTGCGTCTTGATAAGCGCTCTTAGAACTGCTGTCAGCGCCATCTCCGTGCCGAGAAAGTTTGCAGCCGAAGCCATTCCTGTTGCCTCTTGCGGTGTGGTCATCTTGTCCTTCCCTTGCGGGCTCCGTGTTGAGGAACTCGCACTCTACCCCACGGGTACGCGGGCTGCTGCCTCGACCCGGCTTGAGCGGTTGGTTCCTTTTTTCTTGCGACCTCGCGTTTTCAGCTGCCGATTTCTCCCTCTTGAAATCTGCTGCAGGAAGGCCTATCTTCCTTGCCGTCGAAATTTGGTCGACCGACAAGGAGGTACTGAAATGACCATGACTTTGCTCAAGCAAATTGCGGGCTCTCGACTGCCCGTTTCGTTCTACCGCAACGAAGACATCGACGGTGTCAGGGTGCTCCGGGCCGCCGGGCTCGTCGTCGCACTGGTTCCCTCGCCTTCGGATCCCCAGACCCTCTCGGGGTCTCACCCTGCTGCCCAGGTGCTCGCGGTCACCCAGAAGGGGCGCGAAGAGCTCTCGAAGTTCGATTTTCCCGAGTCGCGCCCGCCGCGCTGGAGGCTCCGGATGCCAAGGATCAGGACAGCGACCTTCGGTCGCTCCACAGGTGCATCCTCCGCTTCGCGTGAGCACGCGCGACCGCACTGAGAAGGCATCTGTCGGGTGCGGCGACGGCCCTTGAAACCCGTTTTGCAGCACCCAGATCACTCCACGGAAGCGCCGGGAACGCTCCCGCGCTCCGTTCAACTTCACGGAGGTTTTCGCCATGTATCGATCCTTGGATCCTCGCGACCTGTTCGCAGAGATGGATCGCCTGCAGCGCGACGTGCAGCAGGCCTTTGATCTGTCACCCACCATCCGCGGCTTTGCCCGCAACGGCTTTCCGGCACTGAATGTCGGCAGCACACCCGAAGCCCTGGAGATCTATGCGTTCGCGCCGGGCGTGGACGCCTCCACGCTCGAGGTCAACCTGGAGCGCGGACTGCTGACGATTTCGGGCGAGAGAAAGGGTTCGTTGCCCCAGTCCGGCGACAAGGCGGCGGTCCACATCAACGAGCGCTTCGAGGGCACTTTCCGCCGGGTGATGACGTTGCCTGACGATGCGGACCCCGATGCCGTGGACGCCAAGCTGCGCGACGGTGTGCTGCACATCACCGTGCAGCGTCGCGCGTCCGCACAGCCGCGCCGCATCGCCATCCAGTGATCTTCGAGGAAGGAGTCAATTGCCATGACCAACAACATCCAGAAATCGCATTCGGCCGATGCCACCGAGCGGTCGTATCAGGATCGTTCTCGCTACAGCGAAGCTGCGCTGACGCCCGCCGTGGACGTCGTCGAGGACGCCGCCGGAATCACGCTCTACGCCGACCTGCCTGGCGTCAGCCGGGACAAGCTGAACCTTCAGGTGGAGGCCGCGACGCTGACCATCGAAGCGGAATCCGACCTCGCAGTGCCCGAGGGCCTGAAATCCAGCCATACGGAGGTAAGCCTCGGCCGCTTCAGGCGCGTGTTCACCCTCAGCAAGGAACTGGACACGCAGAGCGTGTCGGCGGAGTTGACCCAAGGCGTGTTGAAGCTGCGCATTCCCAAAGCGGCGCACGCCAAGCCGCGGCGGATTGACGTTCGGGTCACGTAGAAGAATGGACAGCTTCGGCTGTCCATTCCTTGGACTTGAGCGATCCGACGGCTCGCAGCCCGGAAAGCAAGAAGCCCTCTTTGCGAGGGCTTCTGAAAATGTGGTCGCGAACTCTTGCTGTCGATTTTCATCTCGAAGTGCTCCAGTTTGCGGTGGGACGTTGATCCACATAGAGCATTCAACCTACCTGATGAACAATGCCCGAGGAAAGCATTTCAACGGATCACCGCTCGATGGAAGTGTGGGTCGATCGACTGCGGAAATCCACACCCTAGATGGGTCTGCATGATTCGGGTCCGAGAATTTCAGGACAGCGCTCTCATGCGCACGATCGTGAGGCCTGGCTCAAGCGAAGACTGCATTTGCAGTTTCAGCGGCCATCAGCTTATAGCCACGTCCATAAACCGGCACCAGCGAGAATCCATTTTCCTCGCGCAAGGCCAGGCGCTTTCGCACTCGCGTGACGCATACATCCAACGCCCGAGAGCGGCTGCTTTGCGTGGAACCATTCCACAACGAGCGCATGAGCAGTTCGCGCGACACCACATGGCCAAGATTGCCGAAGAGAGCGATGGCCAAGTCGAACTGAAGCGGTTGAAGCTGGATCTCGAGGTTCTTGTGAATCACCACATGGCGGCCGTCCATCACAAAGCGATAGTCGCCCCAACTTACTTCCCGCTCAGCATCGCCGCGCACCGCACGAAAACCGGACCGGTGCAGGAGTGCCTCAATCCTCCATTCAAGTTCGCCCTCGCTCAAGTTCGTGATGTCAATGACGTTGGCGCCGAAGAAATCGGCGTTGCGCGGCAGTGATCGCCATTGCGGTTCATCCAGACAGAGCAGGACCGGAACATCCTTTGCCTGGCAAATGCCCGAGACGCCGAGCCACTCTGCATGGCGTGTGACAGTCATCACCAGCACATTGAACTGTTGATCTTTCGCGAGCTGCTCGAGAAACTCGTTGGAGTCTTGAAACTCATGCACCGAGGGGCCGATTCGTCGAAGATGCGAACTCAGTTGACCTCTGCGAATGTGGTCCTGGACGACAAGCGCTGCTCTGATGGTCTTCAATATTCCTCTCCCGATCAGATCTTGTGGATTTTCTCAGTTGCCAAGCCTTTCAGCCGCACGGCAAGGATTGCTATGCCGCACTTGGCATTGCAGCAGCTGCAAGTTCTAGCTCGTACCGGACGTCGTCGGCTGGCATGTCGGCAGACCTGGGAACCTGGCTCGTTCCCCACCCCTGGGTCACCTCCAGCGTGCGAATCAACTCCCCCGAGGGCAGCGGAAGCCCGTAGAACCAGCCTTGCATCAGGTGCACGCCGCGGTTTCGGAAGTACTTGACCTGCTCGTTGTTTTCGACTCCCTCGACGATGATTTCCACACCCAGCTCCCTGGCCAGTTCAATCACGGATGGGACGATTCGCTCCCTCAGTGTGCCCGTACCCACCGTGTCGGTGAATTTCTTGTCCAGCTTGATCTTGTCGACCTTCAGGTCGCTGAGGTAGGACAGGTTGGCGTATCCAGTTCCGAAATCATCGATATAGATTTCATGGCCACGGCCGCCAAGTTCCAGCATCACGGTCACTGCAGATTCGAGCTTTGCAGAAGTGCGCTCCGTGAGTTCAAAGGCCAGTTGCGTGGGGGCAATGCCCTCTTTGTCAAAGTGATGCTGCAGCGACTGGTGGAAGCTGCTGTCCACCATATCTGCGGGAACGACGTTCACGCTGATCTTGAAGTTCTTGTGGGTGCGAAGAAAGGCGCCGAAGTCTTCGGAGACCCGCTGAAGCGCCAGGAGGGTCAGCTTGCCGATCAGGTCATTCGCTTCAGCAATGGGGATGAACACCACAGGTGAGACGCTTTCCCCGCTGCGGAGGGTCCAGCGCATCAACGCCTCTGCTGACACGGTCTCGCCGGTACGGTTGTCCACGATCGGCTGGTAGTGCATGAACAGCTCCTTTTTGGCAACCGCCTCGCGCAGCAACGCGTCGATGGTGCGCATTCTGAACTTGCGAGCAGACCATGAGGCGACGCCGAGCGCCGTACCGATGCCGGCGAGAATTCCTGTGAAGATGAGCAGCATCAGGTTGCTCACCAAGACGGCCAATCCATGAGCCTTCAGTACATAACACGTGATCTGCCCAGGCAGACACGCGACTGAAAACAGGTCACCCCGAAGCCAGTACGTCGAGCCCGAGATGAACAACGGTTGACCAAGCCCTGGATCTGCTCCACGCACAACGAGCATCGTGCTGCTGGCCCGGTTCAACAGGACAATGCTCAAGGCGTAGTAACCATCCTCCACCGTCGCAGGCTGCTTCTCTGGTGCGATGAGGAGTTCGTAGCCGCCTTCTTTGACGAGGGTGGATTTGACGCCCGGCGAGAGCGGCAGGTCGACGTTGCGCCATATCCGGCGACCTGTCTCCGTCGTGAAATCGGGACTCTTGGAAAGGAGGCTGGAAGCGGCAGCGCCAAGGTTGCCGTTGCACCGCGAGCCAGCGTTTTCCCCTTGGTAAATGACGTCGCGAATGATTGCGGATCGAAAGGCGATGGACCGCAGGGCAGCAGGATGCGTCGCGGAGCATGGTTGGGCATCGAGGGCGCGAAGCTCCTCGAACGCCGCATTGATTTCGGCGACTCGCTCCAGCGGCTTGGAGATCACGGTCGCCGCGGCCGAGCGTATCTTGCGTTGTTCGTCAGCAATCAGGCATGCGCATAGCACGGCAAGTGTGACCACACTGCCAAGCGTGGACCACGCAACAATGCGCCGTCTGTTCGACACCAGCTGGCCTGGCACTGACGCTTGGGGGTCGTTGTCGCGCCGAAGTGTGGCTGATTTACTTGGATGAAAGTCACCACATAACATCACGCAACTTTCATTCAGAGAAGAAAGTCGAACGATATTGCATTCACGCCCGCTTGGGGGCTATACGAAGGGAACGAGAGGAAGTAACGCATGAGGCGTGGTCCCTATCGGGGCCTAAGTGTGATTCAGATCACAACTTGCAAAGGACAGGAGCCGATGCAGCTATCGATGTCGACGGGCACAAGATGTTTCTCTGGAGACAGCCAGGAGGTCCTGAGCGGGCCTGGCAAGACAAGGAGCTATCGCAGGGCGTTGCGGGAAGCCGGGCCGCGCGGCTCGATGGGGGAGCTTGCCGGACTTGTGCAAATCGGAGGCTGAAGATAGTCCGCCACATGGATGCCGTCTACGTCACGACGTACGAGGCCGCGGCTTTCGAAGTCACGTATCGTCTTGTTCACGACTTCGCGTGACAAGCCCGAGTAGGAGGCAACGAATTCCTTGAGGTTGTTGGCCGGGAAGTCCGTGCGCGTGACCAGCACCAGTGGTCCCGTCATGATCATCGAGACAGGTGCGAGATCCTTCAGCAGGTCGTACTTTGCCTGCTCCTTGCTGAACTGCCTGTTGGGGGGTTTGGAAGCGGCCATCGGCAAGATACTCGGTATCGGCCAGCGCCAAAGAAGCCAAGACCACGGCATGCTCGTTGGAGACCTCGGAAAATCTTATGAAAAACAACAACTCACGGACCTTTTCGGAACACCCTGAACAAGCCGGTGGCAGAGACTCCGTCTGCGAGCACCGGCTCGACACCATGATCGGCTGCGCCAGCATCGGCCTGGACGAACAGGGCCTGAGCGCCGCGCGGCTGTGGCACCGGCTGTGCCGCACGCACCGGGTCGAGGAGCGCTGCGGCGCGCACCTGCTCGGCGTGGCCGCATGACCGAACCCGTGCAACCGGTGCAAGCGTCGGCGCGCTCGCGGCGCGCGCTGCGCTCGGTGGTGGCTGCGCAGTTCTTCAGCTCGCTGGGGGACAACGCGCTGCTGATCGTTGCCATCGGCCTGCTCATGCAACGCCATGCACCGGGCTGGATGACGCCGGCGCTGCGCGTGTTCTTCTATCTTTCCTACGTGCTGCTGGCCGCCTTCGCGGGCGCAGTGGCCGACGCGGCGCCCAAGGGCCGCGTGCTGATGGTCTCCAACCTGGTGAAGCTGGGCGGCTGCGCGCTGCTGGTGTGGCATGTGCAGCCGCTGGTGGCCTACGCCCTGGTCGGCCTCGGCGCGGCGGCCTATTCGCCGGCCAAGTACGGCATCCTGCCGGAGCTGCTGCCGCAGGACGAACTGGTCAAGGCCAACGGCTGGGTCGAGGCGAGCACGGTGGTGTCGATCCTGTTCGGCGTGGCACTGGGGGGCACGCTGGTGAACAAGGGCCATGCACTGCCGGCCATTGGCGCGGTGTACCTGCTCGCGGCCCTGTGCACGCTCTCCATTCCGCACAGCCCGGCGCGCAACCGCGCGGCGCTGGCGCATCCGGGCGAGCTGGTGCGCGATTTCGGGCACTCGCTGGGGCTGCTGTGGCGCGATGCCGATGCACGCATTTCGCTGGCTGTGACCAGCCTGTTCTGGGCGGCTTCGGCCACCCTGCAGTTCCTGGTGTTGCGATGGGGCGCCGAGCGCCTGGGGCTCACGCTGTCGCAAAGCGCGCTGCTGCAGATTGCGGTGGCAGTGGGCATGGTGGCCGGCGCCATGGGCGCGGCGCGCTGGTTCCCGTTGCAGCGCGCCATGCGCGCGCTGCCGCTGGGCGTGGCGCTGGGCGCCGTGGTCATGGCGATGACGCTGGTCACGCACACCGTGCTGGCCACCGTGATGCTGGTGGCGATCGGTGCGCTGGCCGGGCTGCTGCTGGTGCCGATGAACGCCTTGCTGCAAAGCCGCGGTCTGCTGCGCATGCACCCGGGCCAGTCGATCGCCGTGCAGAACGCCAACGAGAGCACCGCCTCGCTGGCCATGCTCGCGGTGTACGGCGCGCTGGTCTGGCTCGACGCACCGCTGCTGCCCACGCTCGCGGGCTTCGGCGGCTTCCTGGTGCTGGCGATGGGCGCGATCTTTCTGTGGTCGCGCCGGCTCGGCCCCGCGCGCGATGCGCTCGCCGCTCAGAAGGTGTAGCGCGCGCTCACCCGCACCGTGCGTGGCTCCATGGGGTGCACGTGGCGGTCGTTCACGCCGCCGTTGCAGCTGCCGCCGGCCACCTCGCCGGCCGTGCACGAGGCGTAGTAGTACTCGATGTCGTTGCCCTTGCGGCCCGCCAGGTTGAACACGTCCAGCCCCAACGTGAGCTGACGGTTCACCGCATAGCGTGCGCCGAAGTTCAGCAGCGTGGTGGCGCGCGAGCGCACCGTGTTGAGCGTGTCCAGCGCACGCGGCCCCATGTAGCGCAGCCGCAGCGAGGCGGTCAGCGGGCCCTCGATGTAGGTGATGCCGGCCGCGACCACGCGCTCGACGGCGTTGTCCACGTGGTTGCCCTCGCCGTCTGCCGCCGCGCCCTTGAAGCGCGCACGCGACAGCGCACCGTCCACCTCGAGCCGCCACGCGCGGTCGAACTTCCAGCGCAGCGTGGCCTCGACGCCGCGCCGAGTACTGGCGCGTCCTGGCTCGGTGGTGCCGGCGTCGCCGACGTAGACCAGCTCGGAGGCCAGGTCGAGCTTCCACAGCGCCACCGTGGCCGTGAGGTCTTCGTTCGGCTGGAAGCGCCAGCCGACTTCGGCGCCGCGCCCCTTCACCAGCGCGGGCACGCGGTCGGCCGGCAGGCCGCTGCGCGGGTCGGTGGTGATGGTGGCGCCGCGCACGTCGTTGCTGTGAAAACCCACGCCCGCGTTGAAATAGAACTCGTGCGCCGCCGTGGGCGCGAACGCCAGGCCGAACTTGGGGCTCAGCTGCGAGTCGCGGCCCTTGCCGCTGTTGAGCGGCCCATACACCGGCTCGCGGCCCTGCACGTTGTAGCGCAGCGCATCGCCGCGCAGGCCCACGTAGGCGCGCCAGCGCTCGCTGAAGTTCATTAGCTGCTGGCCGTACACCGAGAACAGGTCCTGCGACACCTTGTCGTTGCGCACCGTGCCCAGGCGCTGGCGCGCTTCGGTGTCGTAGAGCCCCACCTCGGCGATGCGGTCGCCGCGCCACTGCGCACCGAAGCTCAGCAGGCCGTCGAGCCCCGCGATCTTGTTGCCCATCGAATGCGAGCCCTGCGCGCCGAAGATGCGGCGCCGGTCGGTCTGCTCGAACTGGTCGCCGTTGACGGGGTTGTTCAGGAAGTAGGTGAAGTCGGAGAACAGGTCGAAGCGGTAGTCGATGGCGTAGGCGCTGAACTCGGTGTCGCCGCTCGGTCCCTTGTCGAACCACTTGCCCGACAGGCTGATGCGTTGCGTCTTGCCGCCGTCGGTGGGGTTCAGGCCGCCGAAGCGCGGCAGCGCGCCGCTGTCGACGAGCCGCTCGGGCACCTGGTCGGTCGAGGTCCAGCTGCTCCTGTAGGCCATGCCCGTGAGGCTGAAGCCGCGCGCGGGCGAGCCCTGCGAGTAGCGCAGCACGGCGTTGGCCTTCTTCAGGTTCTCGGGAACGTTCCACGGGCCGTTGTTGCCTTCGAGCTCGACGGCGCCGAGCCAGGTCTGGTCGTCCACCGTGCGCGAGCCTGCGGCCAGCAGCCGCTTGAAGTCGTGCGAGCCCACCGTGAGCTCGGCAAAGGGCGCCTCCAGCGCGCTGAAGTAGTCGAGCGACGCGCTGCCGGCCAGGGAGAAGTCGCCGCTCTGCGCAAAGTACGGGCCCTTGCGGTAGCGCACGCCCGACACCAGCTCGGGCATCAGGAAGTTGAGGTCGGCATAGCCCTGACCGTGGCCGTGCGAGGGCAGGTTGACCGGCATGCCGTCCACCGTCACCGCGAAGTCGGTGCCGTGGTCGAGGTTGAAGCCGCGCAGGAAGTACTGGTTGGCCTTGCCGTCGCCCGAGTGCTGCGTGGCCACCACGCCGGGCACCGCCTCGACGATGTCGCCGGGACGCAGCTTGGGCCGCGACTGGTACGACTCGCGCTCCACCGCCCCTTCGCTGGCGCTGTCGGCCGTGCCTATGGCGGTGTCGCGCGGGCCGACGACCTGGATCTCGGGCAAATGATTCTGCTGGGCGCAGGCGGCGGCGCTGCCGAACAGGGCGCCGAGCAGCCAGGGCCGCGCGGCCGTGCGGGACGGAAGGTTCATGGGGCGGGTGTCTCCTGCGTCTGTCGTCGTGCCGCGCGGGGCGGGTACAGCGCTTACGCGGGAAAACGCCGGGCGGATGTGGTTGGCGCGGCTAGGGTTGTCACTCTCCGGGCGCCGAAGGGTTATCGACTATGTTTTGCAGGCTTCGTGCTTGCGCGTCGTCCCTGTCGTTCCGACCCAGACTTTCACAACACCGTTGGAGACCTTTCCATGCAATTCCGATTCAAGCTGCTGGCCCTGAGCAGCGCTCTCGCCCTTTCGGCCGCCGCCTTCGCGGCCGATCCGATCAAGATCGGCGTGGACGGCCCCTACACCGGCGGCTCGTCCTCGATGGGTGTGAGCATGCGCGACGGCGTGCGCCTGGCCGCCGAGGAGATCAACAAGTCCGGCGGTGTGCTGGGCCGCCAGATCCAGCTGATCGAACGCGACGACGAAGCCAAGAACGAACGCGGCGTGCAGATCGCCCAGGAATTCGTCAACAAGGAAAAGGTCGTGGCCGCCGTGGGCTACATCAACACCGGCGTGGCGCTGGCCTCGCAGCGCTTCTTCCAGGAGGCGAAGATTCCGGTGCTCAACAACGTGGCCACCGGCTCGGTCATCACGCACCAGTTCGACAAGGACCCCGAGAACTACGTCTTCCGCAACGCCGCGCACGACAGCATCCAGGCGCCGATGATCGTGGAAGAAGCCATCGTGCGCCGCGGCTACAAGAAGGTCGCGATCCTGGCCGACTCCACCAACTACGGCCAGCTCGGCCGCGAGGACCTGGAGCGCGCGCTCAAGAACAAGGGCATCACGCCCGTGGCGGTCGAGAAGTTCAACATCAAGGACGTCGACATGACGGCCCAGCTGCTGAAGTCGAAGGAAGCCGGCGCCGAGGCCGTGCTCACCTACGGCATCGGCCCCGAGCTGGCCCAGATCGCCAACGGCATGACCAAGCTGGGCTGGAAGGTGCCGATCATCGGCAGCTGGACCCTGGCCATGGCCAACTTCATCGACAACGCCGGCCCCGGCGGCGACGGTGCGCGCATGCCGCAGACCTTCATCCAGGAGCCCACCACGCCCAAGCGCAAGGCCTTCATCGAAGCCTTCCTTGCCAAGTTCAAGCCGAAGAACAACCGCATGGATTCGCCGGTGTCGGCGGCGCAGGGCTACGACTCCATCTACCTGCTGGCCGCCGCGATCAAGCAGGCCGGCAGCACCGACGGCCCGAAGATCAAGGCAGCGCTCGAAGACCTGCAGGCACCGGTCGAAGGCGTGGTGACGACCTACAACAAGCCCTTCTCCAAGACCGACCACGACGCCATCACCGCCAACATTCCGGTGTTCGGCGAGGTCAAGGGCGGCCGCGTGGTCTTCGCCAGCGCCGACGACCAGAAGAGCGCCGGCACCGTGCGCATGAAGGATGCGGCGGCCAACGACGCCCTGCTGAAGAAGTAAGCACCGGCCCGAGCGCCGGCGCCGCCCCGGGGCCTGTTCCCGCGGCGGCGCATTTTTTGGTCCATCGCTTTCCTCGAGCCGCCATGCAAATCCTCACCCAACTCATCTTCAGCGGCATTGCGCTGGGCATGATCTATGCCGTCATCGCGTTCGGCTACCAGCTCACCTTCGCCACGTCGGACACCCTGAACTTCGGCCAGGGCAACGCCCTGATGCTCGGGGCCATGGTCGGCCTCACGCTGGTGAACATGGGGCTGAACTATTGGCTGATGATTCCGCTGGTGTGCCTGTTCGGCGCCTTCCAGGGCACGGTGGTGGAGCGCATCGCGGTGCGGCCCGCCATCAAGATCAAGTCCGAGTTCGGCTGGATCATGTCCACCATCGCGCTGGGCATCATCTTCACCAACGTGGCGGAGAACGTGTGGGGGCGCGACGACCTGAAGTTTCCGTCGCCGCTGCCCGAGTCGCCGCTGCACTTCCTGGGCGCCAACGTGCTGCCGATGGAAATTCTGGTGGTCATCGGCGCGCTGCTCATGATGCTGGCGGTGGAGCTGTTCAACCGCCGCTCGATCTATGGCAAGGCCGTGGTCGCGACCTTCAACGACCGCGACGCCGCCAAGCTCATGGGCATCAACACCGGCCTGGTCATCACCTTCTCGTATGCGCTGTCGTCCATGACGGCGGCCTTCGCCGGCGTGCTGATCGCGCCGCTCACCCTGACCGGCGCCTCGATGGGCGCGGTGCTCGGGCTGAAGGCCTTCGCGGTCGCCATCATCGGCGGGCTCACCAGCGGCATGGGCATCGTGGTGGGCGGGATCATTCTCGGCATTGCCGAGACCACCACCGGCTTCTACCTGAGCACCGGCTACAAGGACGTGCCCGGGCTGGTGCTGCTGCTGATCGTGCTCGCCGTGCGCCCCTCGGGCCTGTTCGGCAAGGCCGCCATCAAGAAGGTCTGAGCAAGAAACAAGCGCCTCGCCATGAACTCCGAAAAAATGAAAACCAGCCATCTGCTTCTTGCGACAGCCGGCGTGGCTGCGCTGCTGCTGTTCCCGATCGGCATCGACAACCCCTACTACATCCACCTGCTCGAGACCATCATGATCTACGCGATCCTGCTGTTCGGGCTCGACATCGTGGTGGGCTACACCGGCCAGGTTTCGCTGGGGCACGCCGGGCTGTTCGGCCTGGGCGCCTATGCCGCCGGCGTGCTCGTCTTCAAGCTTGCGATGCCGTTCTGGATCACGGTGCCGGTGGCCATTCTGCTCACGGCCGGCTTCGGCGCGCTGCTGGCCTTGCCGGCGCTGCGCGTGTCGGGGCCCTACCTCGCCATGGTCACGCTGGCCTTCGGCACCATCATCCAGATCCTCATCAACGAGATGGATTTCCTGACCAACGGCCCGATGGGCATCAAGCTCGAGAAGCCCGCGCTGTTCGGCCACAAGCTCGACGACCGCGAGTACTACTGGGTGGTGGCGGTGCTGATGGTGCTGGCGCTGGTGGTGGTGCACCGCATCCTGCGTTCGCACCTGGGGCGGGCCTTCGAGGCGCTGCGCGGCAGCCCGGTGGCCTCCGACTGCATGGGGGTGTCGGTCTATCGCTACAAGGTCTACGCCTTCGTCATCAGCGCCGGCTTCGCCGGGCTCGCGGGCTGCCTCTATGCGTACTCCGAGCAGTACATCTCGCCCAACTCCTACAACTTCGAGCTCACCGTCTTGTTCCTGCTGGCGGTGATCATGGGGGGACGCAAGAGCCGCATCGGGGCCATGCTCGGCGCCACCATCATCGTGCTGCTGCCCAAGCTGCTGGACGACGTGGTGCTGTTCCGCTACGTGTCGGTGGCGCTGGCCGTGCTGGTGCTGGTCTCCGCGGTGGTCGCGGTCCGGCGGCAGCGCGCCACCCCCGTGCAGATGGCCATTCCCGTGGTCGGCAGCATCGCGCTGGCAGGCCTCGCCTTCTGGCTCGATGCCATGACCGACTGGCGGCTGTCGATCTTCGGCGTGATCATGCTGTTCGTCGTGTACTACCTGCAGGACGGCATCGTCGGCTTCGTACGCAAGGCCTTCAACATGCGCCGGCCCGTGGCATCTGTTGCGGCAACCGACGTCGACGCGGCACCGGCCGACGCGGTGTCCATCGCGGCCCATGCCGGCGGCAGCGAAGACGTGCTCGAGGCCTCCGGCGTGCTGATGCAGTTCGGCGGCCTGAAAGCGCTCAACAACGTCGACCTGCGCATCCGGCGCGGCACCATCCACGGCCTGATCGGACCCAACGGCTCCGGCAAGAGCACCATGATGAACGTGCTGACCGGCATCTACGTGCCCACGGCCGGTGCCATCTCCTTCGACGGCCGTTCGCTGGTCGGGCGCACCTCGGCCGACATCGCGCTGTCGGGCATTGCGCGCACCTTCCAGAACGTGCAGCTGTTCGGCGAAATGACCGCGCTGCAGAACGTGCAGGTCGGCCTGCACCACAGCTTTGCGAGCAACCTGCTCGACGTGGCGGTGCACACGCCGCGCTACCGGCGCGAGAGCGCGGCCGCGGTGCAGCGCGGGCTGGGGCTGCTGAAGTTCGTCGGCCTCGAGGCGCTTGCCACCGAGGAGGCGCGCAACCTGCCCTACGGCAAGCAGCGCCTGCTGGAGATCGCGCGTGCGCTGGCGCTCGATCCGCAACTGCTGCTGCTCGACGAGCCGGCCGCCGGGCTGACCGCGCCCGACATCAAGGAGCTGCTCGCCATCATCCGCAAGATCCGCGAGCACGGCGTGACCGTGATCCTGATCGAGCACCACATGGACGTGGTGATGAGCATGTGCGACACCGTCTCGGTGCTCGACTTCGGCCAGAAGATCGCCGAGGGCGAGCCGGCCCAGGTGCAGGCCGACGAGAAGGTGATCGAGGCCTATCTGGGCGGCACCGCATGACACGCGCCGAAATCACACGTGCAGGAAGCGCAAGACCAGGAAACCCATCATGCTGAGCATTCAGAATCTTTTTGCGGGCTACGGCAAGGTGCAGGTGCTGCACGGCATCTCGATCGACGTGCCCAAGGGCAAGGTCGTGACGCTGATCGGCTCCAACGGCGCCGGCAAGACCACCACCATGCGGGCCGTCTCCGGAATGATCGCGCCCACCGCTGGCGAGATCACGCTCAACGGCAAACGCATCGAGGGTCTGGAGTCGTACCACATCGCCAAGCTGGGCCTGGCGCATTCGCCCGAGGGACGCCGCGTGTTCGCGACCATGACCGTCACCGACAACCTCACGCTGGGCGCCTTCCCGCGCCTGACCGGCAGCCGCCCGCGCGGCGACGTGGCGGGCGACGTGGAGCGCGCGCTCGAACTCTTTCCGCGCCTGAAGGAACGCCGAATGCAGTTGGCCGGCACGCTGTCGGGCGGCGAGCAGCAGATGCTCGCCATGGCGCGCGCCGTGATGCTGAACCCCGAGGTGGTGCTGCTCGACGAACCCTCGATGGGCCTGGCGCCGATCCTGGTGGCAGAGGTGTTCCGCATCATCGAGCGGCTCAAGAGCGAGGGCGTCACGATGCTGCTGGTGGAACAGTTCGCCGCCGCCGCGCTCGGCGTGGCCGACTATGGCTATGTGCTGGAGAACGGGCGCATCTCACTGCATGGACCGGCCGAGAAGCTGCGCAGCGACCCGGCCGTCAAGGCCGCCTACCTGGGCGGCGGGCATTAGGCGCCCGGCACGCTGACCTGCGTGTGCCAGATGGCGGCCTCGCGGGTGTCTTTTCTCATGTGCTCCAGGAAGTCCGGCGCCACGCACAGGAACAGCGTCTTGCCGTCCGCACCGCCCAGCGCGCAGGCAAAGACGCCCATCTCGCCGGTCGATATTTCCTGCAGCACACGCCCGCCTTCGGCCACGCGCAGCACGCGGTGACCCACCGCGTCGGCGATCCAGGCGGCACCCTGCGCATCGAGCGCGGCGCCATCGGGTGCCACCTTCAGTTGCGCGATGATCGATTCGAGGTCGTGCCCGTCCGGCAGGGCGCCGAAGGTGGCCCAGTCGCGACGCGGCCCCAGCATGCCGTCGGGCTGGATGTCGAAGGCCGAAATCCTGTTGCCTAAGGTTTCGTTCACGAGCAGCGTCTTGCCGTCCGGCGTGCACATCGCTCCGTTGGCGAAGTGCATGTCCTTGGCGACCACCGTCACGCGGCCGTCGGGGTCGACGCGCGCCAGCTGCGCGGTCTGCACCGGCGCACCGCCCATCAGGTCGAAGCCGAAGTTGCCGACATAGGCGCGGCCTTGCGCGTCCACCGCCATGTCGTTGACGTGGCCGCCTGCGACGCCCGACAGGTCGGCGTGAACGGCCAGCCTGCCGTCGGCCTCGCGTCGCAGAAGCTTGCGATCGCGCATGGACACGATCAGCAGGCGTCCGTCGGGCAGCCAGCCCAGGCCCGAGGGCTGTTGCGGCACGTCGGCGATTTTCTCGACCTGGCCGTCCAGGCCGACGGCGATAACCTGGTGCGTGTAGAAGTCGGACACCCACAGCCGGCCTTCATGCCAACGGGGCGCCTCGAAATAGCTGTAGCCGGAAACCAGTGTGGGAAACGGGGCAGAAGGGGCGAGCGCGGTCATCGACGATGTCTCCTTGGTTGTGCTTGCCAACCAATCTACATCCGCTGCGTCCAGGCCCGCTCGGGATTTGCCCCTCCTCCGCTTGCCCACTGGGCTGATCCTCGCCACCATCCCACGACCACGCCCCAAGAGCACCGCGGCGCCCGAACAGGCTCGTCAGCCGATGGTTGCGATCAGGCCAGCGCCGTGCCGAATGTCGCCAGCAGGCGCGTCCAGGCGCGTTCGGATTGGGCAGCGTTGTAGACCTGTGTGTCGGGCGGGCACCAGCCGTGCGCTGCCGGGTACACCTCCACCTCGGCTGGCAGCTTCGCGGCGTCGAACGCCGCGCGAAGCGTGACCTTGGCTTCGGGGTCTTTGGTGTCGTCGTTCTCGGCCACAGCAATCAGGTAGCGCGCCTGCGTCTGGGCCACCAGGCGATGGGGGCTGTCGGGCGCCGCGGTCACCATGGCAGCGCCGTGGAAGGTTCCGACTGCGCCCACGCGGCCGGGGGCCACGGTGGCGGTGCGCACCGCGATCGGGCCGCCCATGCAGTAGCCGGTCGTACCCAGCTTGCGCGCCTTGTCCACCTCGCGCTGGGCATCAAGCCAAGTCACGAAGGCTTTGCCGTCGCTCAGGTGCATGGCCGGCGTGAGGGCCTGCATCAGCGGCATCACCTCGGCGATGGGCGTCTGGCCGCCCTGCGCTGCGGTGGGCGCTTTCTTCTGCCTGTAGAAGGGGTTCACCACCAGCACGCTGTAGCCCGACTCGGCCAGCCGCCGCCCCATCTGCCTGAAGGCGGGGCGAAGGCCGAAGATGTCGGGCCATACCAGCACGCCGGGTGCCGGGCCCGATGTGGGCGCGACAAAGTACGCGTCGCAGCTGCCATCTGGCGTGGTGATGATCACCTCGCGCTCGGCCACGGCCACCGCGTTGGCCACGCTGGGCAACGCGGTCAGCAGGCCGGCGGATGCGGCCAAAGCACCGAAGTCGCGGCGGGTGTACTTCTTGAGCTCTTCCTGGTCGTTCAGATCACACACGATGGGTTTACCTCATTTGGATGACGTCAAACGTCATCTTTTGCCATGAATCGGGACGGCTAGCAAGCAGGCAGGTTGTCCCCTGGCCTCCGGCGTCTGAAAGGCATTCAGCGGCCTCAAACCGCCTTGCAAATTTGGTAGGCCGTATTCGCATGAATACGTGAACTACCGCTTGGTAGTCCAAGTTTGGGCCGCATCCCCGTCTCGCTATTGGCGCAACTTATAGCGTTCAAAGTTGAGCGTCATATCAAATTCGGTATCGCAATTCGAATTAAAACGTCGAATCCAGTCAGGACCGCGTCAGCATTGATTGGCCTTCAGGGAATCCAAAAAAATGAAAAACGATTGCATGGAAAGTTGAGTTAATTCCCCGCGAATGCGCAGATTCGCGCGGCAATCATTTCACCAAAGCATCATATTTCGCCGATAGAGTCATGGCCGCCAGAGATCGTCAAGGATCCGGAAATAGTCAATGCAACCATGGAACCAGATAAATGAAGAATCGGAATGATGCGAAGCAAGCTTCCATTGATTTGAATGCGCTTGCCTCGGTGCCGGAGAACAGGCGTAGAGAATTATTGAAATTGATGGCAGCCGCCTCCGTGACGGGAATTGCAACGCTGTCTGGTTGTGGTGGCGGCGGTAACGGCACCAATATGGGATCGTTTCCAATAGCCGGCGCGGGTGGTTCATCAGGCACCGGATCTGGGGCGGGAACTCAAGATCCATCGAACCAAACAACGCCCACTCAAAATTCTCCTGCACAGAAGATTTCGAGCTTCAGCATTGCGGTGCTTCCGGATACCCAGTTTTATCCGAGATATGCTTCGGAAAAAATGGGAGAGCTGTACCAGAAGCTGTATGCGAAGATAAATCCGCAATACGACAACCCATTCAAGAGCCAAACCCAATGGATTGCGCAGAACTTCCAGAAGCTGAAGTTGCCCTTCACGATTCACCTGGGCGATGTTGTAGACCAGTCCTGGTATTACACCGCGGAGGGATCGGCACCCTGGAGCAGCTCCACCGATCTCGTGGGCAACGGGCAATTGAGCAACGGTCAGGTCACGAAGGAATGGGAGCTCGCAAGCCAGGCCATGCAGGTGCTCGAAGCCGCAAAATGCCCTTATTCAATCTGTGCTGGAAATCACGACATTGGGGCCGACAAAGACAACAACATGCAATGGGGCCCCGACTGGGGGGTGGGTGTCACCGGCTTTGCCAATGACGACGGTTATCAGGACGGCGGCAGCCACCGAGTTGGACTTTTCGAGCCGTATTTGCAGGTTTTTCCCCCAGAGCGCGCAAAAAAGCAGGCGACGTTCGGAGGCCGGCATGCCTCTGGTTTTCACGAGTACCATGTTTTTCAAGCCGAGGGAAATCAATTCCTGGTGCTCTCGATGTCGTGGAGAGCATCGGACGATGCCATCAGCTGGGCGAATCAGGTCATACAGGCCAACAAGAGCATTCCGGTCATCTTGGTGAACCATCAGCTGGTTGGCATCGGGACGGACGGAAAAACCGCCGCTGACACCGCCTATTCAAATTACATGTGGGACAAGCTCATCAAGGGCAACGACCAGATCTTCATGGCGATCAGCGGTCACTACCATGGCTCCTGCATCAATACGAAGAAAAATTCGCTCGGCAACGACGTCTATTTGATGGTTGTGGATTATCAAATGGCGTACATGGGTGGCAACGGTCTCCTGCGCATGTTTGAGTTCGATCTCACCAACAAGAAGATCATTGCCAGTTCATTCTCGCCGTGGGTGCCCTTGAAGCCTGCAGAAACGCTCAATGAATTCGATGCTGCCTGGCTGACCGATCCGAATCAGTCTTTCTCTCTGGACATGGATTTTGCAAAGAGATTCGCTTCTTTCAATGCAAATTTTTCTGTTCCGGACGGATCGTCAGAAGTCGCGCTTACCGACGTGGCGAAGAGCCTGATCTTGACGAATTTCAGCCAGCCTGCGCAAAAGCAGGCCAAGCTCCCATCGGGCACGGAAGACTATCCCAAGGTAGATGGAACGCTTGCACACTGGCGTTTCTTCAATGCGGCAGCGGCAGAAGGCGATTTGTTTCCCTATCAGCCGGGGCAACAGATCCTGGATTCATCGGTCGGAGGAAAGAACCCGATTTCGGTGAACACCTGGATGGGAAGCCCGGGCGACCTGGTGTGGTCGAAGAGCCATCACCCCTTGTCGTCGGCACCTGGAAGCCTGCGCTTTCTGAACGCCACCCAAAGCCGATCGACGTATTTCACGACCGACCAGAACTCCGCGCTCAACGTGGAGACTTTTCCGAACGGCTACACCATCGAAGCCTTTGTGAACATCGATCCGGCTTTCGATGCAAACCTCAACGGCTGGATGGGGATCCTCTATCGCTTGGGCGCGCAATCACAGCTGTCCGGCTTCGGTCCGGGCGATGGTGATTGCGCCTTGATGTTCGCGTTCTCGAATCTGATGGAGTTTCAGTGGGAGATTGTCCCGCTCGATCAAAACACGACTCTGGCTTGTTGGTCTGGTGGTGTATCCGCGGGCCAGTGGCTGCACGTTGCCATCGTCAATGATCCGGCGACCTCGTATTCGACAACCATGTATGTGGAGGGCGCTCCGGTTCTGCGGAACAACACGAACATGAAGGGCATCCGCTATGTGGCTCCTACCCAGCAAATAGCGATTGGCTGCGGCCAATGGAACGGGAAGATGTCCACCGGCTTCCTGGGGAACATGGGCGAGATCCGAATCGTCGACGCGCCACTGTCCTCGGACAAATGGCTCACGGCGCGAGCGGCCTGAAGCCACGGGACAGTGCGCCGCTGGTGGGGTGCAGGGTATTGAAAATGCCTCGGCGTCACGCCAGTGAGCGCACCCCGGTTCTCATCGAGGACCGGCAATGCACTGTCCGATGATGGATTAGGTCAACGATTTCTCGCAAACATATAAAAGCAAGACAGCACTTTGGCGCTGCAACAGGAGAAATCGTGCGACTGTATGTTTCCCAGCTTCCTTTCGAGACAGCACTGAGCAGCTCGTTCCTCGTCGCCGGCAACAGCAACGCCGCCGCGCACTTCGACGACGACATCGAACCCCTTCGGATCTTGCTCATCGATCACGAGTCGACCCAGTGCAGCTCATTCMGCGAGGGGCTGCGCGAGCATGGGT
>NNBU01000444.1_pt1 | contig 18982 bp, 18 predicted proteins | sample 1173781 | NCBI WGS metagenome assembly NNBU01 (sample SAMN07173937, study PRJNA388173) | plant metagenome | biome: Plant school; feature: Soil; material: Symbiotic tissue of Blasia pusilla L.; isolation source: symbiotic tissue sample KVJ2 | host: Blasia pusilla | place: Norway: Troms, Kvaloya...
CTGTACCGCGACCTCGACGCGAGCACGTCGAACCTCGCCAAGCAGGCCGCGCTGCAGCACTATCTGCGCGAGGCCGACGCGGCCGATGCTGCATGGGCGGTCTACTTTCTTGCTGGCGGCAAGCCGCGCCAGCTCGTGCCCACCAAGCTTTTGCGCCTGCTCGCGCAGGAATCTGCGGGCCTGCCGGAGTGGCTGTTCGACGAAAGCTACGACGCCGTGGGCGACCTCGCCGAGACCATCGCGCTGCTGCTGCCGCCGCCCAGCGAAACGCACGACCTCGGCCTTGCCACCTGGGTCGAGCAGCACCTGCTGCCCCTGCGCGAAGCGGCGAAGACGGCGCCCGAGCAACTGGCCGACCGCCTGCGCGCGCAGTGGCGCCAGCTCGCGGCCGAAGAGCGGCTGGTGTATTTCAAGCTCATTACCGGTGCCTTCCGCGTGGGCGTGTCGAAGCTGCAGGTCACGCAGGCGCTCGCGGCCGTGGGCGGCATCGACGCCAAGCGGGTCGCGCAGCGCCTCATGGGCTACACGCACATCGGCGCGCGGCCGCAGCCTGGCGACTACAGCGCGCTGGTCGCGCCGGAGTCGGGCGAAGAACAGGTGCAGAAGACCAGCGGGCAGCCGTACCCCTTCTTCCTGGCGCATCCGTTCAACCTGCCGGTCGAGCAGTTCGAGGCGGTGCTCGGGCCGCCGGCCGACTGGATCGTCGAGTGGAAGTGGGACGGCATTCGCGCGCAGCTGGTCAAGCGCGCCGGCGTGGTGTGGGTGTGGTCGCGCGGCGAAGAGCTGGTGACCGAGCGCTTCCCCGAACTCGCCGTGCTGGGCGAAGCCCTGCCCGACGGCACGGTGCTCGACGGCGAGATCGCCGTGTGGCGCAAGGACGCAGCTTCGCCGGAAGGCGAAGGCAAGGTCCAGCCCTTTGCCGAGTTGCAGCGGCGCATCGGCCGCAAGACGCTGGGCCCCAAGCTGCTGCGCGAGATTCCGGTGGTGCTGCTGGCCTACGACCTGCTCGAATGGGAAGGCCGCGACCTGCGCACCTTGCCGCAGTCCGAGCGCCGCGCGCTGCTCGACGAGCTGGTCACGCGCATGCAGCATCCTTCGCTGCTGCCGAGCCCGATGCTTGTTGGCGCCGACTGGAACGACCTCGCACGCCAGCGCGAAGCGGCGCGCACCATGGGTGTGGAAGGGATGATGCTCAAGCGCCGCGACGCGCAGTACGGCGTGGGCCGCACCAAAGATGTCGGCGTGTGGTGGAAGTGGAAGATCGAGCCGCTCAGCATCGACGCCGTGCTGATCTACGCACAGCGCGGCCACGGCCGCCGCGCGAGCCTCTACAGCGACTACACCTTCGCGGTGTGGGACGGCCCGCCCGGGCAGGAGGGCCGCAGGCTCGTGCCCTTCGCCAAGGCCTACTCGGGCCTGACCGACGCGGAGATGGGCCGCGTCGACGCGGTCATCCGCAAGACCACGGTGGAGAGCTTCGGGCCGGTGAAGAGCGTGAAGCCGACGCTGGTCTTCGAGCTGGGCTTCGAGGGCATTGCGCGCAGCACGCGGCACAAGAGCGGGATCGCGGTGCGCTTTCCGCGGATGCTGCGGTGGCGGGAGGACAAACCGGTGGCGGAAGCGGATACCTTGCAGACGCTGGCTGCGTTGCTTCCGACATGAGCACCGTGCCGGACCCCGATTTTCTCCCTCCCCCGCTGGGGGAGGGCAGGGATGGGGGCAAGCGGCGTATCCGTAGTGAGCCGCAGCTCGATGAAGGCCGCTTGCCCCCATCCCTGCCCTCCCCCAGCGGGGGAAGGAGCAAGACAAGGGTCAAGGCGGCGCTGGACGCGTGGTTCGCCGCGCGCGAGTGGAAGCCTTTCAAATTCCAGCGCGAGGTCTGGAAAGCCATTGCCGAAGGCCAGTCCGGCCTGCTGCACGCCACCACCGGCGCGGGCAAGACCTATGCGGTGTGGCTCGGCGCCTTGCTGGCGTTCTCCAAGGCCCGCAGGCAGGGCGCCCTCAAGCCGACACCGATGCCGCTCACCGTGCTGTGGCTCACGCCCATGCGCGCCCTTGCCGCCGACACCTTGCGCGCCCTGCACCAACCGCTCGAGGCGCTGGGCGCCGACGTGCATCCTTGGAGCGCGGGCGCCCGCAGCGGCGACACCTCTTCCGCCGAACGCAGCGCGCAGAACAAGCGCCTGCCCACCGTGCTCGTCACCACGCCCGAGAGCCTCTCGCTGCTGCTCTCGCGCGCCGACGCGCGCGAGGTGCTCGGCCAGGTGCAGCTGGCCGTCGTCGACGAATGGCACGAGCTGCTCGGCAACAAGCGCGGCGTGCAGGTGCAGCTTGCGCTGGCGCGCCTGCGGCGCTGGAACCCGGGCCTCGTGGTCTGGGGCATGTCGGCCACGCTGGGCAACCTGCAAGAGGCGATGCATGCGCTGCTGGGTCATGAAGACGGCGTGCTCGTGCAGGGGCAGGTGCCCAAGAAGCTCGTCATCGATTCGCTGCTGCCCGGCCGCGCCGAGCGCTTTCCGTGGGGCGGCCACCTCGGGCTCACGATGCTGCCGCAGGTGATCGAGGAAATCGCCGCCAGCAAGACCACGCTGGTCTTCACCAACACGCGCTCGCAGTCGGAAATCTGGTACCAGGCCCTGCTGGAGGCGAAGCCCGAATGGGCCGGCACCATCGCGCTGCACCACGGCTCGCTCGACCGCGAGGTGCGCGAGTGGGTCGAGCTGGGCCTGAAGAGCGGCGAGCTGAAGGCGGTGGTCTGCACGTCGAGCCTGGACCTGGGCGTGGACTTTCTGCCGGTGGAGCGCGTGCTGCAGATCGGCTCGCCCAAGGGCGTGGCGCGGCTGCTGCAGCGTGCGGGCCGTTCGGGCCATGCGCCAGGGCGGCCGTCGCGCATCACGCTCGTGCCCACGCACAGCATCGAGATGGTCGAGGGCTCGGCCGCGCGCACGGCCATTGCGGCGGGGCACATCGAGGCGCGCCATTCGCCCGACCAGCCGCTGGACGTGCTGGTGCAGCACCTGGTGACGGTGGCGCTGGGCGGCGGCTTCGTGCCCGACGACCTGTACGAGGAAGTGCGCGGCACGGCGGCGTATGAAAACCTTTCGCGCGAGAGCTGGCAATGGTGCCTCGACTTCGTGGCGCAAGGCGGCGCTTCGCTCGCGGCCTATCCGGACTACAGGCGCGCCGTGCCCGATGCCGACGGTGTCTGGCGCGTGCCCGATGCGCGCCTGGCTCGGCGCCATCGCATGAACATCGGCACCATCGTGAGCGACGCGAGCATGTCGGTGCAGTACCTGGCGGGCTCGAAGATCGGCAGCGTCGAAGAAAGCTTCGTCGCGCGCATGAAGCCCGGCGACTGCTTTCTCTTCGGCGGCCGGCTGCTCGAGCTGGTGCGCATCCACGACATGACGGCCTGGGTGCGGCGCGCCAGCGGCAAGCGGCCCGCGGTGCCGCGCTGGAGCGGCGGGCGCATGCCGTTGTCGAACACGCTGGCCGATGCGGTGGTGCGGCAGCTCGCGCTGGCGGGCGAAGGCAAGTACGAGTCGCCCGAACTGCAGTGCGTGCGGCCGCTGCTCGAGATCCAGCAACAGTGGTCGGCGCTGCCGACGCCGCAGACGCTGCTGGCCGAGACGCTGACGACGCGCGAAGGCTCGCACCTGTTCCTGTATCCGTTCGCTGGGCGGCATGTGCACCTGGGCCTGGCGAGCCTGCTGGCGTGGCGCGTGGCGCAGCATGAAGCGCGCACCTTCTCCATCGCGGTCAACGACTACGGCTTCGAGCTGCTGAGCGCGACGCCGGTCGACTGGCACACGCTGTTGCCGCAGGTGCTGCGCCTGCCGGAAGGCGAGGGCGAGGGAGAAGGCGAGGAAGCCCACGCGGCGCTGCTGCATGAGGTGCTGGCCTCGCTCAACGCGGGCGAGCTCGCGCAGCGGCGCTTTCGCGAGATTGCGCGGGTGTCGGGGCTGATCTTCCAGGGCTACCCCGGCGAGAAGCGCAGCAGCAAGCAGCTGCAGGCCTCGTCCTCGCTGTTCTGGGAGGTGTTTCGCAAGTACGACCCCGGCAACAAGCTGCTGCAGCAGGCCGAGCAGGAGCTGCTGGCACAGGAGCTGGAGATCGGCCGGCTGCGCGCGAGCCTCGTGCGCATGGCCGCTCAGGCGCTGGTGCTGAAGCCGCTCGCGCGGCCGACGCCGTTCTCGTTTCCGCTGATGGTCGAGCTGTTCCGCGAGAAGCTGTCCAACGAGAACGTGGCCGACCGCATCGCGCGCATGGTCGAACAGCTGGAGAAGGCTGCCGGCGGCGTGGTCACGGCCGGCGGTGTCGAGCGGGTGAAGGGAACGCTGGCCTTTGGGCAGGAGGGGCCTGGGAAGGGGAGCGGCACGCCGCCGGCGCCACGGCGTGAGCGACGCCGCAAGCCGTCACGGCCCCTGCCGCCGTTGTGAGACGGCGGCTAGGCGTTGGGGAGCGGCTCAGCCCGCGCCGTGTGCCTTCACCCAGCGCACGATGTCCGCCGCGCTCATTGCGCCGGCCTGCCGCGCCACTTCGCGCCCGCCGCGGAACAGTGCCAGCGTGGGGATGCTGCGGATGTTGAAGCGCGCGCCCAGCGCCTGCACGGCCTCGGTGTCGACCTTGGCCAGCCGCACCTGGGGCTCGAGCTGGGCCGCCGCCTGCTCGTAGCCTGGCGCCATCTGGCGGCAGGGGCCGCACCAGGGGGCCCAGAAGTCGACCAGCACCGGGATGTCGTTGCGCGCGATGTGCTTGTCGAAGGTGGCCGCGTCCGCCAGCGCCGTCGAGTGCCCGGTGAACAGCGGGCGGTGGCAGCTGCCGCAGTCGGGCGCGCTGCCCAGTTGCGCCGCGCGCACGCGGTTGGTGGTGTGGCAGTGCGGGCAGACGATGTGCAGCGCGGGGGATTCGGCGGTGGTTTCGGCGGTCATGGCAAAAAGCTGGGGGCCGCGAGGGCGAATTGCAAGGCGTGCGCCGGCTGGGGCGGCTTTTGCGACACTGGCTGGCAGTGAGCTCTTCTCTTTCTTCCACGACGCCGCTGCCGGTGCAGTGGGCCGGCGAATCGTTGTGCCTGCTGCCCGAACGCGCCCTGTGGTGGCCCGCACAGCGCACGCTGTTCCTGGCCGACCTGCACCTCGGCAAGGCCGCGACCTACCGCGCGCTGGGCCAGCCGGTGCCGGGCGGCACCACGCAGGAGAACCTGGCACGGCTCGACGCGCTGATCGCCCGCCACGCACCCCGGCAGATCGTGTTCCTCGGCGACTTCCTGCATGCGGCGCAGGCGCGCACCGTGCTCGCTGCCGTCGAGGCCTGGCGCACGCGGCACGCCGACGTCGCGATGACGCTGGTGCGCGGCAACCACGACAGCCGCGCGGGCGATCCGCCGGCCGCGTTGCGCATCGACGTGGTCGAGGAGCCCCATCTGATGGGCCCTTTCGCCTGTTGCCACCATCCGCAGGCGCATGCCACGCACTTCGTGCTGGCGGGGCACCTGCATCCGGCCTGCAAGCTCTACGGGCCGGGGCGCGACAGCGTGCGATTGCCGTGTTTCGTGAGCGATGCGCAGCAGGCCGTGCTGCCGGCCTTCGGGGAGTTCACGGGCGGGTGGCTGATGGAGGCGGCGCCGGGGCGGCGCTTTCACGCGGTGGGTGGCTCGGCTGTGTGGGCGCTGCCGGCGACGGACTGAATGCCTTGCTCCTTCCCCCTCTGGGGGAAGGTTGGGATTGGGGCGGGCAGAGCGCCCAGCGGATGCGCCGCTTGCCCCCACCCCAGCCCTCCCCCAGCGGGGGAGGGAGAAAGTCAAAGCTCCTCTCCCGGAAGGGGAGGGAGAAACTCAAAGGGTCAGAGCACGACCGGTTCGTCCGGCAGCTCGTTCACATCCAGCTCGCCGTCGCCCAGCGGAAAGTGCTCCACCAGCAAGGCCGAGATCTCTTCCAGCGCCTGCGTCAGCCCGTCCTCGAAGCGGCCTTCGCGAAACGCTGCGCTCATACGCTGCGTCATCGCGGCCCACGCCGCATCGTCGACGTGCGAGTCGAGGCCCCGGTCGGCCACGACCTCGATCGCGTGCTCGGCCAGCAGCAGGTAGATGAGCACGCCGTTGTTGTGTGCCGTGTCCCACACGCGCAGCTTGCCGAACAGCATGACCGCGCGCTCGCGCGCCGAGGCATGGCGCCACAGGTACGACATCGGCAGGCCCGCCTCGACGCAGATGCGGACCTCGCCGCTGTGGCGTCGCTCGCTGGCGGCCACGCGGCCCGTCAGGCGCTGCATCACGGCCTCGGGCAGGGCGCGGCGCACTTCGGATTCGTCGATCCAGCGATGGCGCCAGATGCGGCCGAGCTTGGAGAACAGGGTTGCGTCGGTTGCCATCGTGTTCACCCGTTCTTCACCAGTTGCCCGAGGCGCCGCCGCCGCCGAAATTGCCGCCGCCGCCGGAGCTGAAACCCCCGCCGCCGCCGCTGCTCCCGCCGCTGCTCCAGCCCCCGCCGCCGCCACCCGAACTCCAGCCGCCACCGCCACCACCCGGTCGCCCCGCGGCCGCCACCAGCGTGATGACGAGCGCGATCACCCCCGCGATCGCCGCGATGGCGATGCTGGCGGTGATGAGAAAGACGACCAGCCCGACGCCACCGCCCACCACCACCGTGCCCAGCTTCTTGCCCAGGATGGCCCGCACGATGGGCGCGCCGATGAACACGCCGACGAACAGGAACAGGCCGAAGTGCTGCAGGAAGCCGAAGATGCCGTCGTTGCCGTAGCCGCTCGATTCACCCGTGTCGCGCGAAGGCGCCGGCAGCGGCTCGCCGTCGACCAGACCGATGAGCCGGTCCACCGCGGCGTTCAAACCACCTGCAAAGTCGTTCTGGCGAAAGCGCGGCTTCATCTCCTCGTCGATGATGCGGATGGCCGCCAGGTCGGGCACGGCGCCTTCGAGCGTCTTGGCCGTGGCGATGCGCATCGCGCGATCGTTCTTGGCCACCACCACCAGCAGGCCGTCGCCCACGCCCTTGCGGCCGATCTTCCAGGTGTCGCCCACGCGCTGCGTGTAGCTGGCGATGTCTTCGGGCGCGGTGGTCGGCACCATCAGCACCACGATCTGCGAGCCCTTGCGCTGCTCGAAGGCCGCGAGCTTGGTCTCCAGGCCGTTGCGCTGAGCGCTGTCGAGCGTCTGGGTCTGGTCGATCACCCGCGCCGTGAGCGCGGGCACCGGCAGCAGGCCTTGCGCCAGCGCGGGCAGCCCGGCCCAGGCAAAGGCCGTGAGAAAGAACGCGGCCAGCGTGCGGCGGAACAGGGCGGCAACGGCCATCGGTTGCGGCTCTTACTTCTTCGGTGCGCTGAAGTCGACGGTGGGGGGCGTGGAAATCTGCGCCTCGTTCTGCACCGTGAAGTTGGGCTTGGGCGCGTAGCTGAAGATCTTGGCCGTGATGTTGGTCGGGAAGCTGCGTGCGAGCACGTTGTACTCCTGCACGCTCTCGATGTAGCGGTTGCGCGCCACGGTGATGCGGTTCTCGGTGCCTTCCAGCGTCACGCGCAGGTCGCGGAACGCCTGGTTGGCCTTCAGGTCGGGGTAGCGTTCCGACACCACCATCAGCCGAGACAGCGCTGACGAGAGCTCGCCCTGCGCCTGCTGGAACTTCTGGAAGGCCTCGGGGTTGTTCAGCGTCTCGGGCGTCACCTGGATCGAGGTGGCCTTGGCGCGCGCCTCGATCACCTTGGTGAGCGTGTCCTGCTCGAAGCTGGCCTCGCCCTTCACGGTGGCGACGATGTTGGGCACGAGGTCGGCTCTGCGCTGGTACTGGTTGAGCACCTCGCTCCAGGCCGACTTGCTGGCCTCGTCGAGTGACTGGAAGTCGTTGTAGCCGCAGCCGCTCAGCGACACGACCGCCGCAAGGATCAGGAACCAGCGCTTCATCATCATTTGCATTACCTCCGCAGAAGAGCCGGAAGTTAGCATAGATGCCCCTATGGCCCTCGACCCTCTTCACGCCCTGCAGGCTGCGAACCGCGCGGTTCTGCCTGCGGCTTCCTCGGCCTTCGGCACGCTGCTGATCGCGGGCGCGACCGGTGCCCTGGGGGCCGAGTTGCTGCGCCGGCTGGCGGGCAGCCACCGGCATGCGCACACCCGCGTGCTGGCGCGCGAGCCGATGCGCGACGGGCTGCGCGGTGTCGAGACCTGCCTGAGCCCGGCGCTGCCCATTGCGCAATGGCCGCTCACGTCCGCCCACACGGCCATCGTCGCCTTCGACCCGCCGCGCATGTACCACGACCGCGAACGCGCGCTGTGGGTGCCCGAGCCGTCGGATCTGCCCGCGCTCGCGCGCTGGCTGCATGCCTGCGGCGTGCGCACGCTGGCCATCGTGCAGCCGCACGACCAGGGCCGGCTGCCCGAGGCGCTCAAGCGCGGGCTGGCCAGCCTCGACGAGCAGGCGGTGGTGGCCTGCGGCTTCGAGCGCGTGATCCTCGTGCGCTCGGCGCGCAAGCCGGTGAATGCCAGGTTCGCCAATCCGCTGGAGCGGCTGGCCGCATGGATGCTGTCGGTCGTGCGCTTCATGGTGCCGAGCAGCGAGCAGCCGGTGCGCGCGTCGAAGGTGGCGGAGCTGGTCGACCTGGCGCTGCGCATCGCGCCGCCGGGCGTGCACGTGGCCGCGCCCGAGCTGGTGTGGCAGGCCGCGCAGGGCGACATGCAGGGCGTGGCCGAGCGCTGGCTCGGCACGACCTAGGCTTAGGCTCGCCCCCAGGCTGCGCGCACGTCGTGTTGCTTCTCCTTTGCCTTGCCGGGGGCAACGCCAGCGGCCCGGCAAAGCCGGTTCCGCGGTGTTTCGCGGCACAGCAGGACGCTGCTTCCTAAGCGCGCCACTGGCGCAGCAGCTCGGCCGAATCGACCACCAGCCCCAGGTGCAGCGACACCATCGCCAGCGCCGCGCCTTCCAGGTGCGCATCGGTGCCGCGCACCAGGTCGCGCAGCACGATCACGCGGTAGTTGTGGTTGTTGGCGTCGAAGGCCGTGTTGAGCACGCAGCAGTCGGTGAAGCCGCCGTTGAGCACCACCGTCTCGATGCGCTGGTTGCGCAGCAGAAAGTCGAGGTCGGTCGGGTAGAAGGCCGACAGCCGCCGCTTGGTGTCCACGCGCATGTCGCCGGGCTCGACGCGCGTGACCCACTCGGTCCACTTCGAGCCTTCGATGGCGTGCGCGTCGGCGTTCGGAATCTCGCCCACATGCAGCGGAAAGGTGCGCCGCCACGCGGCCGGGATGCCGCGCGTGTCGTCCTCGCCGCCGGGCCGCAGCACCGACTTGATGTGCACGATGCGCACGCCCAGCGCGCGCACCTCGTCGTGAAAGCCGTCGATGGGCGCCACCACGTCGCGTGCCCGGGGCGCCGGGCAGGGGCAGTCGGGGCTGTCGTCCAGGTGGCCGCGGTGCATGTCGATGGACACGACCGCGGTGGTGGCGGGGTTCAGGTAGTCGGCGAACTGCGCCGCGTCGAGCTCGCGCTCCTCGTTGTAGACCCAGGCCTTCATCGGCGTTCTTCTCTCACATAGGGTTGACCCAGCGCGCCGGGCTCTTCGTCGGCACCGCGCCGCGAGAGCGCGACCCACACCATCACGCCGAGCGTCACCGCGTACGGCGTCATCATCACGAAGTACTGCGGCAGCTGCACGCCGGCCGCGGCCAGCTGGGGAATCAGCGCCTCGATGCAGCCGAACAGCACCGCGCCCACCAGCGCCTTCCACGGCGACCAGCGCGCGAAGATCACCAGGCCCACCGCGATCCAGCCGCGCCCGCCGGTCATGCCCGCGATCCACAGCTTGGTGCTGACCACCGAGATGTAGGCGCCCGCCAGGCCCACCAGCGCAGACCCGGCGAGCACCGCCGCGAAGCGCCACGCCGTGACGTTGATGCCCGCCGCATCCGCAGCCTGCGGGTTTTCGCCGACGGCCCGCAGCCGCAGCCCGGTGGAGGTGCGCGCAAAGAACCACGCCACCGCGCCGAAGATCGGCAAGGTGAGCCACACCATCGCGTTCTGCGCAAAGAGCTTGCCCACGCCGGGCAGCATCGACAGCGGCCACAGCGCCATCGTGCCGATGCCGTCGGTGGCGTGGTTGGTCCAGTCGGCCATGGAGCCGACCAGCGAGGTGAGGCCCTGGCAGAAGAACACCAGCGCGAGCCCGGCAATCACCTGGTTCACGCGCAGCCAGATCACCATCACCGCAAACAGCATCGACACCACGCTGGCCGCCAGCATCGCGAGCACCAGCGACACGGCCGGTTGCCCGATGGCGATCTGCGCGCCGATGCCGGCCAGCGCGCCGACCAGCATCAGCCCTTCGGCGCCGAGCGAGAGCACGCCCGCGCGCTCGCTGATGATGAGACCGAGCGCAGCGAGCGCATACGGAATGGCGAAGTCCGGCGTGCTCGCGAGCCAGTTGAGGATGACGCTGCCGCTCATTGCAGAACCTCCCCACCCACGCGGCGCAACCGGTGGCGAATGAAGAAGTCGCTCGACGCGACGCACACCACGATGATGGCCTGGATCAGCTGCACCATCGAGAACGGCACCTGGTAGAACACCTGCAGGCTGCGCCCGGTGACGAACAAGGCGGCCACCAGCAATGCGACGACAGTTGCCGCCAGCGGGTTGTTGCGCGCCAGGAAGGCGATGAGGATGCCCGAGAAGCCGTAGCCCTGGTAGAAGGCCTGCGTGAGCCGGCCTTCCTGCCCCGCGACCACCGCGAAGCCCGCAAGCCCGGCCATCGCGCCCGACAGCAGCACCGCGCCGTAGATGGTGCGCCGCACCGGCACGCCGTTGGCATGCGCCACGCGCGGATTCGCATCGACGAAGCGCAGGTACAGGCCCACGCGGCTCACGCTCACCAGCCACCATGCGAGCAGGGCGACCACGCCCGCAAGCAGGATCGAGCTGCCCACGCCGCCACCGAGCTCGGGCAGGCGCTCGAACGCGCGGAACTGCGGCGAGTAGGGGAAGTTGTCCTTCGGGTCCTTCCAGTTGCCGTACACCAGGTGCAGCAGGAAGTTGGCCGCCATGTAGTTGAGCATCAGCGTGGAGATGATCTCGTTCACGCCGAGCTTCAGCTTGAGCCACGCCGGGCCCAGCACCCACAGCAGGCCGCAGGCCACGGCGGCCACGAACATCAGCGGCAGGCGCAGGTTCTCCGGGCCGATCTGCCACATCGAAATGGTGGTCGCGCCGATGGCGCCCCAGATCATTTGCCCTTCGAGCCCGAGGTTCCAGAAGCGCGCGCGGAATGCGATGGAGCCCGCCAGGCCGACCAGGATCATCGGCGCGGCCTGGAACAGCACGGCGCGAAAGTTCTGTCCGTCGAAGAAGGTCTGCGTGACGAACTCGTTGGCCAGCTCGTCGGCCGGCACGCCGGCAGCCACCAGGATCGCGGCGGAAATGGCGAAGCCGACGAGCAGCGCGGCCGCGAGGATCAGCGCCTGCCAGCGCCACGCCATGTGCTGGCGGATCTCGAGCGCGTAGCGGCGGCGCGCGAGCGGCTGCATGGCGCGCGGCGCTTCATGAGCGAGAGCAGCGGTGTGGGGGGTCTTGGGTGTGTGCGCCATGTCGGCCGTGAGGGATGCTTCAACCATGGTCGACCATCGCCTGTCCGATGGCCTGCCGGTCTGCGGGCTGCGCGAATTCGCCGGCAATGCGACCGCGCGTCATCACGCCCACGCGGTCGGCCAACTGCAGCACTTCGTCGAGGTCTTCGCTGATGAGCAGCACCGCAGCGCCGCCGTCGCGCGCGGCACGCAGCCGCGCATGCACCTCGGCACTGGCACGCACGTCGAGGCCCCGGCTCGGGCTGTGCGCGAGCACCAGCGTGGGCGACTTGCCGAACTCGCGCGCCAGCACCAGCTTCTGCGCATTGCCGCCCGAGAGCAGCGCGGCCTTCTGCGCGACCGAGCGCACGCCCTGCACGTCGAAGGCGCGCACGGCTTCCTGCGTGTCGCTCTGGATGCGGCCCCGGCGCAGGCGCCACACGGGCCCGTAGCGCCCGGTGTGCACGCGGCCGATGGCGTAGTTCTCGGCCACCGACAGGCCGCCCGCGAGCGCGAGCCCGTAGCGGTCGGCCGGAATGGCGGCAATGCCGATGCCGCGGCGCGCCGAGGCGGGCAGGGTCTTCAGGTCGCCGTGGCCTGCGAGGTCGATCTCGCCTTCGGTCGCCTCGCCCGGCAGGCCCATGATCGCGCCCGCCAGCTCGCCCTGCCCGTTGCCGCCTACACCGGCCAGGCCGTAGATTTCGCCGGCGTGCAGCTCGAGGTCGACCCCGTCGAGCACGCGCCGGCCTTCGGGCGAGGCCGGCGTGCGCAGCCCGCGCACCGACAGCCGCACCGGCCCGCGCGAGGCGGCCGAGCCCTGGAAGCCTTGCGCGGCGATCGATTCGCCCACGGTGAGCTTCACCAGTTCGGCGACCGATGTTTCGGCGGGCTGCAGCGTGGCCACCGTGCGGCCGCCGCGCATCACCGTCACGCGGTCGGCGTAGGTCTTCACGTCGGCCATCTTGTGCGTGACCAGCACCACGGCGGCACCGGCACGCGCCAGGCCCTGCACCGTCTGCAGCAGGCGAGCGGCCTCCTGGTCGGTGAGCACCGCGGTGGGCTCGTCAAGGATCAGGATGCGCGCGCCCGCGAGCAGCACCTTGAGGATCTCGACGCGTTGTTGTTCGGCAATGGACAGGGCGTCGACCCGCTTCGACGGATCGATGTCGAAGCCCAGCTCCGATGCCTTGTTGCGGATGTCGCGTGCCATCTCGCGCAGCCGTTCGCCGTGGCTCTGGAACTCGGCCGGCGGCGGCGCGGTGAGCAGGATGTTCTGCGCCACCGTGAACGGCCGCACCAGCTTGAAGTGCTGGTGGACCATGCCGATGCGGTGCCGTGCCGCATCGCGCGGCCCGGTGAAGCGCACCGCGTTGTCGTCCACCAGCAACTGGCCGGCCTCGGGCGCATACAGCCCGGCCGCGATGTTCATCAGCGAGGACTTGCCCGCGCCGTTCTCGCCGAGCAGGGCGTGCACCTCGCCCCAACGGGCGGCGAAATGTGCGTCGGTCAGCGCCGCAAAGCCGTCGAAGGACTTGCGGATGCCGGTGAGTTCGAGCGCGTTGGGCATGGGCGTCTTCGGTCCTTGCTGGCTTACTTCTGCGTGACCACGCCCTTGACGAACCAGTCCATCTTCCACAGGTCGGCGTCGGACAGCACGGCACCCTTGGCCACGCGCTCCTTGCCGTCGCGGTCGGCGAGCGGGCCGGCATAGACCTGCTTGCCCTTCATGATTGCGTCGCGCTCGGCGGTGATGGCCGCGGCCTTGTCCTTGGGCACGGCGGGGCCGAAGCCCGCGATGTCGGTGCCGCCGTCCTTCATCTCGATGAAGGCGCCGTAGGGGGCGGGCTTCCATCCGCCGGCCATCACCTTCTTCAGCTCCGGCGTGAGGAACTTGTCCCACACCCAAACGGACGAGCACAGCGTGGCCTTGGGTGCGAACTGGCGCAGGTCGCGGTGGTGGCCGGTGCCGTACACGCCGCGCTCCTGCGCGACGATCTGCGGCGTGGGGCTGTCCACGTGCTGGCCGATCACGTCGGCGCCCTGGTCGATGAGCGCGGCGGCGGCGGCGCGTTCCTTCACCGGGTCGTTCCACGCGCCGGTGTAGATCACGTTGACGGTAGCGTTCGGGTTCATCTTCTGCGCGCCGAGCGCGAAGGCGTTGATGGTCCAGTTCACCACGCCGAAGGGGTTGGCCGCGACGAAGCCGAGCTTGCCGGTCTTCGAGGCCGCGCCTGCGGCCATGCCGCAAAGGTATTGGCTTTCGTAGGTGCGGCCGTAGAACGATTCGAGGTTGGTGCCGTTGGTGGTGCCCGAGCCGTTCAGGAAGGCCACGTCGGGGTACTTGGCGGCCAGGTCCTTGAAGCTGTCGGAGTAACCGAAGGCCGTGCCAATGACGATGTTGGCGCCGCGCTGAATGAATTTTTCGGCCGCAGGCTTGATGGCCGAGGCGTCTTCGGGCACGTTCTCGACGAACTGGATCTTCTGGCCGATCTCCTTCTCGATCTTCACGCGGGCTTCGTCGAAGGCCTGCGTCCAGCCGCCGTCGTTCTTCGGGCCGAAATAGAGCATGGCGATCTTCGGCTTGTCCTTCAGCGTGAAGCCGTCGGCGGCCGCGGCGGGCAGCGTCGTGAACAACGCGCCGCCGGCTGCGAGGCTCAGGGCCAGGCCGAGGGTGGTGCCGTGGGAGGGAGTGCGCAGCATGGAGCAACCTTTCGTGAGGAGCATGGGAAGAGACGGAGGAAGAAGAAGGAGAACGGAGAAGGAGGACGGAGAAGGAGGCGCGTGCCGCTACATCATGAAATTGATGCGGAACACGTTGCCCTCGGGGTCGAGCAGCACCGACTGGTACCAGTTGTAGTAGGTGACGTACGGCGGCTTGATGAGCGTGGCGCCGGCCTCCAGCGCCACGGGCACCATGCGGTCCACGTCGGCCTGGCTGTCGACGTCGATGTTCAGCAGGAACTTCACGCCGCGCGTGTCGGAGAACTCGGCCAGGTGCAGCAGCTCGTAGGCGTCGAGCGCGTTGAAGCCCAGGCTCGACTTGCCGGTGTCCAGCCCGCGAAAGATCGGCGAGCGGATCGCCTCGATTTCGGGGAAGCCGAACACGCGCTGGTAGAAGCCGCTGAGCGCGACCACGTCCTTGGCGAAGACGTTGACGTAGGAAAGGTGCGCCATGTGCGTGGGGCGCCGGTCAGGCGGTGGCCTTGGTGCCGCCGAACGTCGTCTGCTTGACGAACTTCGAGGTCAGGTGATCGCCGGAGGAAATGGGCGCGTACTTGGCGCTCTCTCCGGGCGCCAGGCAACTCGGCAGGCACTCCACCATCGCGTCGTAGTTGGGCTGGTGAAAGAACACCAGCGACTGGCGGCGGTTGGTGCTCGCCACCTCGAACGGCGGGTTGATCACGCGGTGCAGCGTGGACACCCACTGGTCGTTGGTCCACTGCATCATGAGGTCGGCGATGTTCACCACCAGGCCGCCCTCGACCTGCGGCACGTCGACCCACTGGCCGGCCTTGTTGAACACCTGCAGGCCCTTGTCGTCGGGCAGCACGATCGTCAGGCTGCCGTAGTCGCTGTGCGCACCCGCGCGCAACTGGCCGGGCAGCGGCTGCTCGCGCTGCGGCGGGTAGCTCAGCACGCGGAACATGCTGATGTGCTCGTCGATCTTGTCGTCGAAGAAAGTCTCCGGCAGCGACAGGCCGAGCGCGAAGATGCGCATGAGCGAGCGCGAGAGATCGCTCATGGCGTCGAAGTAGCCTTCGTAGGCTTCGCGGAAACCGTCGATGGGCGGCCAGCTGTTGGGCTCGAAATGCGGGCCTGCGGCGGGGCCGCGGTGGTAGTCGTCGTTCGGCACGTTCGAAGGGCCGATGGAGAACGACTCCTTCAGGTCGCCGGGCGCCGCCTCTTCCAGGCTGTACGACAGGCCTTCCTCGCCCACCGCGCTGTAGCCGCGCACCGCGTCCTCGCGCGGCCGGTCGACCTTGCGCTTCTCGGCGAGCGGCATGTCGAAGAAGGTGCGCGAGAGCGACGACACGCTGGAGATCAACGCCGGCGGAATGCCGTGGTTGGTGATGACGAGGAAGCCGATGCTGCGGCAGGCTTCATCGACTTTCTTCGCGACCTCGGCCTTGCCTTCGGCGGTGCCGGCGAAGTAAGGCGCGAGATCGATGATGGGGACGGACAGCAGGGTCATGGCGGGTTCCTCTTGCTTGGCATGCCTTTCGCCATGCAACGTCTGTGCCAGTTGGACCAAATGGACAAATCGCAATCGCCGCGTCAGCATGGTGCGTGGCAAGGCCCTTGCATCGGCCTGTGAAGGCCGTCGTGGCGCACGGTGATGCACCGTGGCCTTACAGTGGTGCGCAGTACCTGAACGAAACCGAAGACCGAGATAGAGAGAGCGAGGGAAGATGCCGAAGACCAAGGCGCTGGCTGCCAACACCAGCAAGCAAGCCAGCAAGGAAAGCCCGGCGCGCAAGCGTGCGAAACCCGTGGTGCGCAGCGCGTCCGCGGTGAGCCGCAGGCTGCGCCAGATCGAGGACAAGCGCAGCGCCATCCTGGGTGCGGCACTGGGCCTGTTCTCGCGCTTCGGCCTGCACGGCACGTCGATCGACCAGGTGGCCGCGCGCGCCGATGTGTCCAAGAGCAACCTGCTCTATTACTTCGCGAACAAGGAAGAGCTCTACGTCAACGTGCTGCGCGACCTGCTCGCGCTGTGGCTCGAACCGCTGCGCGGCTTCAGCGAGGAACAGGACCCGAGCCAGGCCATCGGCGACTACATCCGCCGCAAGCTCGTGATCTCGCGCGACCGTCCCGATGCGTCGCGCCTGTTCTGTCTTGAAATGATCCAGGGCGCGCCGCTGCTGCGCGACGAACTCGACCGCGAGTTGCGCACGCTGGTGGAGCGCAAGTCGGAGGTGATCGTGGCGTGGGTGGCCGCGGGCAAGCTGGCGCCGGTGGACCCGCAGCACCTGATCTACGCGCTGTGGGCGATCACGCAGCACTACGCGGATTTCGGTGTGCAGGTGCAGGCGCTGTCGGGGCACACGCTCGACGACGAGGCGTTCTTCGAGAAGACGGTGGAGAACGTGCAGCGCATCATTCTCCAGGGCATCACGCCGCGGTGAATGCGGCAAGGCGCTGTGTCTTGCTTACCGAGAGAAAAGTCAGTGCTGCGGCGGCACCGCGATCTCGTGATAGCGGCGGTCGAAGTAGATGAGCCCTTGCGCCGCACCGCCGATGGCAATGGCCACCGCCTGGCAGAACAGCACGTCGTGCGTGCCCGCGCTGGTCGCGTGCATCACGCGGCAGTCGAAGGACACGGCCGCGTCGTCGAGCATCGGCGAGCCCGTGGTGTTGCGGCTCCATCGGCCCGCCGCGAAGCGTTCGTCCATCGGCGTCTTGCCGCCGAACAGGGCCGACAGCGACTGGTGTCCCGCAGCCAGCACGTTCACGCACAGCACGCCGTTCGCCTTGAACGCCGGGTACACCGACGCCGAGCGGTTCAGGCACACCAGCAGCGTGGGCGGCTCGTCGGTCACGCTGCACACGGCCGATGCCGTGAAGCCCGCGCGGCCCGCGGGGCCGTCGGTGGTGATGATGTTCACCGCGGCGCCCAGGCGCGCCATCGCATTGCGATAGTCGGCCTTGGGCAGGCCCGGCGGCAGGCCGGCGGGGTTCGATGAAGCAGCGTGGGAGACCATGGCGTTCAACATTGCAGTGACTCCGTCAGGCCAGCACGCAGGCCGCGTCGAAGGGCAGGCGCGGCAGGCGGGCGAACACTTTCGATGCGTCGCCGTGGCCCAGGTTGATGAGGAAGTTGACGCTCCAGTCGGTGCTTTCGAAGAAGGCCGCCTCGACCTTCGCCTTGTCGAAGCCCGACATCGGCCCGGCGTCCAGGCCCACCGCGCGTGCGGCCAGCAGCAGGTAGCCCGCCTGCAGGCTGGCATTGCGAAAGGCGGTCTCGTGGGCGGCCTCGGGGCTGCCGGTGAACCAGCTGCGCGCGTCGGCATGCGGGAACAGCGTGGGCAGCTGGTCGTAGAACTTGCGGTCCCATGCGGCAATGACCGTGACGGGCGCGCTCATGGTCTTGTCGAGGTTGCCCTTGGAGAGCGCGGGCGCCAGGCGCGCCTTGCCTTCGGGCGTGCGCACGAACACGAAGCGCGCGGGCGAGCAGTTGGCCGAGGTCGGGCCGAGGCTCGCGAGCGCGTAGACCTGCTGCAGCTGCGCGTCGGTGACGGGTTCGTCGGTCCAGCCGTTGTGGCTGCGCGCGCCGGTGAACAGCAGCGACAGCGCGGCGTCGTCGAGTGTGGAGAGCGGGGCGGAGGTGGTCATGCGGAAACGGTGTGTGCTGTGTGTGCGGCGGGCGCGCTCGCCCGCGAAAGAAAGGCCAGCAGGGTGCTGTTGAACGCATCGGCCTCGGTCACGCTGTGCGCGTGGCCGCCGTGCGCCATGAGGTTGAGCGTGGCGTTCGGCAGGCCGTCGGCCAGGCGCAGCGAGCAGGTCCAGGGCACGAGCACGTCGTCCTTGGCGGCGGCCACCAGCGTGGGCGCGGCGATGTCGGCCAGGCGTGCGTCGATGTCGAAGGCGCGCAGCGCGGCGATGCGCGTGCGCATGGTGTGCTCGCCGGGGAAATGCGCGAAGGCGTGATCCACTTCGTCGGCCACGCGCTTGGCGTGCGCGGCGCACCACGCGGCGGGGTACAGGAAGATCGGTTGCGCTTCGACGTAGGCACGCGCACCGCATGCGCCCAGCAGAGCAAGGCGCGCATCGAAGCAGCGCGCCGAGTGCGGGTTGGGCTTCGACCAGGCGTTGACGAGCACCAGGCTGGCGATGCGCGAGGGCGTGTCGAGTGCGAGCTGCAGTCCGACGAGGCCGCCCAGCGCATGGCCCGCGAAATGGCACTGCGCGGTGTTCGTGGCGTCGAGGATCTCGCGCACGTCGTTCGCCATGTCCGCGATGGCATACGGATCGGGCAAGGCGCCGGGGCTGCGGCCGGTGCCGCGCTGGTCGTACGCAATGACCCGATGCCCTGCGGCAATCAATGCGCCCAGCTGCGGCTGCCAGAACCCGGCCGAGCCACCGAGGCCCGACGACAGCAGCACGGTGGCCGCCGCGTCCGACGGCCCATGCACCTCGTAGTGCAGCGAAGTCATGCGGGTCATGCGAGTCAGGCCTTCTTGCCGACGTGCGCGATCGAGGCGATCTCGACCAGCGCATCGGGCTTCACCAGGCCGCACTGGATGCAGTAGCGCGCGGGCTTGGTGCCGGGAAAGAACTCGGCATACACCGTGTTGATCTTGGCGTAGTCGGCCCAGTCCTTGAGCATGATCTGGTTGAAGGTCACGTCGTCCATGGTGCCGCCGGCCGCCTCGACCACGCCCTSGRTGAYGSCGCGCCTGCCCGGTGCGCCCGTACCGC
>NNBU01000900.1_pt1 | contig 18978 bp, 14 predicted proteins | sample 1173781 | NCBI WGS metagenome assembly NNBU01 (sample SAMN07173937, study PRJNA388173) | plant metagenome | biome: Plant school; feature: Soil; material: Symbiotic tissue of Blasia pusilla L.; isolation source: symbiotic tissue sample KVJ2 | host: Blasia pusilla | place: Norway: Troms, Kvaloya...
GGGTTATAGGTATCGCAGCCCAGCCTTTCAACGCGAGGGGGCCAACTTCTTCATGAGAAAGGGCAAATTTTGCGTTATCGGCCGCTTCTGCGACGGTATATCGCGTAGCGTGTGGGGAAATTGTCCTTTTCGCCGGCTGGAACCGCAATTTCTTCGCCGAGTGCGAAGAGAGCGGGATCGATATCCGGGAAATGCGTGTCGCCCTCGAGATCGGTCTCGACATGGGTCACATGCAATTCATCGGCGAGCGCAATAGTCTGCCGATAGACCTCCCCTCCGCCGGCGATGCAGATCGCATCAGCCCCACTCTCCCGCGCCAGCACTTTCGCCCGCGCCAGAGCATCATCGACGGTTTGCGCCGTCTCGACACCGGGCATGTCGATCGCGGCGCTACGGCTGACGATCACATGCGGGCGGCCAGGAAGAGGCTTAGAGCCGACGGATTTGAAGGTCTTGCGTCCCATCACCAGCGGCTTGCCCATGCTGAGCGCCTTGAACCGCTTGAGGTCGGTGGACAGCCGCCAGGGCATGTCGCCGTCGCGTCCTATGACGCCATTGCGCGACACCGCCACGATGATCAGGGTCTTGATGTCGCTCATGCTGCCTTCAGCCTTCACCTAGACGGCGATCGGCGCCTTGATGCTGGCATCGGCCTCGTAACCGACCAGGGTGAAGTCGTCATAGGTGAAGGAGAAAATGTCCCGCACATCCGGATTGAGCTTCATCACCGGCAGCGCCTTTGGCGTTCGCGTGAGCTGCAGCTTCGCCTGGTCAAAATGGTTGGCGTAGATATGCGCGTCACCAAGCGTGTGGATGAAGTCTCCCGGCTCCAGCCCCGTCACCTGCGCCACCATCAGCGTCAGCAGAGCGTAAGACGCGATGTTGAAGGGCACACCCAGGAAGATATCGGCCGAGCGCTGGTAAAGCTGGCACGAGAGGCGCCCGTCAGAGACATAGAACTGGAACAGGCAATGGCAGGGCGGCAGCGCCATCTCGTCAACCAAAGCCGGGTTCCAGGCCGAGACGATATGCCGCCGCGAATTCGGATTGGTCTTGATCCCCTCGATCAGCCGCGCGATCTGGTCGATATGACCGCCATCATAGTCCGGCCAGGATCGCCACTGGGCGCCATAGACGGGTCCGAGATTGCCATCTTCGTCGGCCCACTCGTCCCAGATCGTCACGCCGTTTTTGCGCAGGTAGCCAATATTGGTCTCGCCCTTCAGGAACCACAGCAATTCGTGGATGATCGAGCGCAGATGCAGCTTCTTGGTCGTCACGACCGGAAAGCCATCGGCGAGATCGAAGCGCATCTGGTATCCGAAGACGGAGCGCGTGCCGGTGCCGGTGCGGTCACCGCGATCGCTGCCGGTCTCCAGCACATGGCGAAGGAGGTCGTGATACTGGTGCATGGGTCCCTGGCGAGTCATGGAGGATGGCGCATTCTAGCGCTTCCGCCCCCTCAAACCAAGCCGCCATCGCCGATTTTCCCCGGCAGAGCGCTGCACGCCGCAATCGCGCTTGGCCGATGATACCGGCAAAGTTTGGACTAGCCGGAATGCCCTCACCTCTCCGATGAAGACAGTGCCCCGCAGCGTCGAGAACGGAGAGGAACCAGACGATGAAAGCGCCCAGCCTCGGTGTCATATTGATCTCATGCCTGGTGGTGCTTTTCGGCATCGGACGGGCCACAGCCCAGGCGCCGCAGGATTTCGTCGGCAACTGGACCGTCGAGGGCAGCCCACTTGGTGTGTGCAGTATCAACCTCTCAGGCCAGGCCATGGGGGGCCAATTGAAGGCAACCACTTATACATGTGTCGGCCCCATGTCGTTCGCCTGGGCCTGGGCGCCCAGTGGCAATGGCCTCACCATTCTCGGCACGAACAATTTCCGCATCGCCACACTGCAGGCCGACCGCGGTCGATTGGTCGGTCAGTTGAACGATGGCAGCCTGGTCACCTTGACGCCCACAAGCGGCCAGCGGATCGGCGCGCCGCGCGTGGCACAACGCCAGCCCGTTGCCCCGCGTCCACGGGACAATTGCCTCCGCCGCTACGACAACGACCGCTGCGTCGAGGCGACCGATCTCGTGCCGCCCTTCACCGGCAACGGGCCTGTCCGTGTCCAGGCGCTGAACCAGTTGAACATCCGCAGCCAGGAGGACATGAAGAGCGCCGTCATTGGCCAGTTGAAGGTCGGTCAGTGCTTCCTGGTCGAATCCTGCCGCGACACCCAATGGGGCCTGCGCTGCCGCGTGCCGGTCGGCGACAGCGGCAAAAAAGGCTACGTGATCAAATATTTCGGTGACCAGACCGGTGACTACATCGTTTTTCGCAATCAGTGCCGTTGAGAAACGGCGGATCGCCGCAAGACGCGATAGTTGCGCAGTCCCTCTTTCCAACGGATACGGAAACACCTATATCACTCGTGCCGGGGCTTGCTCCGGCTATGGCAATAAACGGTCGGTGTAATAAACCTATTGGACCCGGGGGCGGTACCCGGCGCCTCCACCAAAAACCGGTCGGATCTGATCTCTCTTCAGACCGGCTTTTGATGGGGGCGAAATAGGATCGACAAGGGCGTAAAGATCGAACTTTTGCTCGGCATGATACCGCCGTTATCGGGTCACAAGTGTAGTTGCAAATGACAACAACGCTAAGGGTTATGCTCTCGCTGCCTAATGGCGGTGCGGGAAATCCGAACCAAGTCCTCTAGGTTAGCCCCTTGAGGCGGGGTCCGAAGGCACCTGGCAACAGAAGCCTTCACCTAACCTCCCTCTGCCGACTTTTGCGTTCGCTAACATTACCGAACGTCTCGCGCCTACCAGAACGCGTTGAAATGATGTATCCTGTGCCGAAGCGCTTTCGCGTAACGGGGCTTTTCGATCCCGACGCGCCGTGGCATATAGCCGTCCATACGGTCTGAGAAGGCCAGGCGGCATGAGAAGGAAAGACAGGATCTGATGGGGCACGACCACATTCGCTACGACATTCTGGCCCAGGACGCGCTGAGAAGTGTCATCCGCAAGGTATTGACCGAAGTTGCTGCCACCGGCCGTTTGCCCGGCGACCATCATTTCTTCATCACCTTCCTGACCGGCGCGCCCGGCGTGCGAATCTCCCAGCACCTGAAGGCCAAATATGCCGAGCAGATGACCATCGTCATCCAGCACCAGTTCTGGGAACTGAAGGTCACCGACAGCCTTTTCGAGATCGGCCTGTCCTTTTCGGATACGCCGGAAAAGCTCGTCATCCCGTTCAATGCCATCCGCGGCTTCTATGACCCGTCGGTCAATTTCGAGCTCGAATTCGACGTGCCGCTGGCCGAAGAAGACGAAAACGATGCCGAGATCACCGCCTATCCGCTGGACGTGCCGGTGAAGGCCGAAGAGGCTGAAGGCGCAACCTCCGACGAGAAGAAGGAAGGCTCCGTCGTTTCGCTCGACGCCTTCCGCAAGAAACAGTAGTTCACCCATCACAGCCGGCCCCTGGGGCCGGCTTTTCCTTCCGGGACGACAGAATGGCCGCAGACATTGTCAATCTTCGCCAGTTCCGCAAGACCAAAGCGCGCGCCGAGCGCGAGGCGACTGCCGAGCAGAATCGTCTGACGCATGGCCGGACAACGGCAGAAAAGACTTTGACCCGAGCGCTGAACGAAAAGGCCGCGAAGCAGCTCGATCAGGGACATCTGGAAAAGCCCACCGAAGACTAGGGCCTTCCCGCCCGGCGCGGCCTGTTCCGTGCCTTCAAGATGCGAGACCGCTGCCACCATGATCCGCAAGCGCTCGATCACCCTCCACGGTCACCGAACCAGCTTTTCCATCGAAGACGACTTTCTGGCGGAACTGCAACAGATTGCGGTTGACCGCGCCATCAGCTTGGCCGCCCTGATCGCCGAAGTCGACGAGAACCGCCCCGCTGGCGCCAACCTCTCGTCAGCTTTGCGCCTCTACGTCCTGAACCACTTGAAAAATATCGTCGTTCCGGATGGGCGGCTGCCACTGCATGTCAAACATGTACGCTGAGCGTACTTTTTTAAAAGTTTAGCGCTAACAATATGTGCACGGGCGCCCGAATCCGGGTCGCCTCCGAGCCATTGGCGATACTTTAGCGTCCGCCATTACGACCAGCATTCGGACATTTTCATCGACAGGATTTTTGAAATGACGACAGCAATCTCCTCGAGCACCAGCGCTACTCAGACCCTCTCGAGCGGAGGTTCCAAGGATTCGACGGCCGCGATCAAGGCACAGATCTCCAGCCTCCAGAAGAGCATCTCCTCCAAGGAGGAAGACCTGTCCTCTGCAGAAACCTCGGACGACGAAGCGGAGATCAACCAGGAACTGACCGAGTTGCGCGCCGAACTCGCCAAGCTTCAGGCGCAGCTGGCACAAGCCAAGGCAGCCTCCGGCGAAGACCAGACCCAGCGCCCCGAACCGCCACCGCAGAGCATGGCCAACCAGCGCATGTCAGGCGAGAGCGACAAGATCGGCCGCACCAATGTGCCGGACAACCCGGAAGACGTCCCCTTCGGCGAGCGCTACGCCTACGTCTGATGCGCCAAGCCCTGACCGGGGCGCTGCATCACGAGACCCCAATCGACGACAACGCCCGCATGGTTTCACGCGGGCGTTTTACTGTACGCCTGGCAGGCCGTCGAATGTCATGCTCGGCAAGGGCTGGCGCACCACGCGTTCCTGCTGCGGCACGGGCAGCAGCGGCACCACCGGCACGCTGTCGGTCCGCGGCCCGGAAGGCTGGACGGCGGTACCATCGGCCGGAACTTGCGGCTCGATTACCTGCTGTTCTTGCAGCAATCGCTCCGCCTCGGCGCGTTGGCGCTCTTCTTCCTCGATTCGTGCCCGCGTCTCCGCATTTGCACGGGCAAGTGCGGCTTCCCGTCTCAGCCTTTGCTTTTCCAGCACGCTCGACTGCAGCGCTTCAACCCGGCGGCGCTCCTTCTCGAAGGCACGCAGCGACAGGAAATTGGTGAGTTCCGTCACGTCGAGCACCCGTTCCGGCGATAGCGCCTCTCCCTGCAGCAACAGCCGCAGATTGGGGGCAGCCCCCTCCATGGCAAGATCCCCCGGCACAAGGGCTACGCCGATCTCCCCATCGAGCGCGCCGGTATCAAAGTCGAGCCGCACTGTACCGTCGAGCCCTGCTGCGGTGGTTTCGGCAACGGCATTCTGAACGCGCAGGGTATGATCGGAGAGCGCAAAGGGAAGCTTCAGCCCCTCGATCACCGTCTCGCCGGCGGACAGCAAGCCATCCGCCATGGCGCGCACCTTGTCCTGGTCGAGTTCGGTCCCAAGAGAATCGGCCTGGGCAACGATGCGGGGAAGGATCGACAGATCGAGGTCACGGATCGCAAGACGCGGCAACGTCACCTCGCCAGACCCGCTCGCAGCGCCGATCAACTCCGCCGCACTGGCGCCCCCGCCTTCGCCGACAAAGGTCATGTCGAAGGTGCCGGACAAGGCATTCGATGGGTCAAGGCCACGGTCGAGACGAAGCGCGTTCAGGCTTCGTCCGAGATCGGCACCCTTCACATCGAGACGCGACTGCAGGAAGCCGTTGCCATCGGTGTTGGCGAGTGACAGCCGTCCCGTCATCGAGCCTCCCAGCCACGATCCGCTGACCTTGTCGAGCGTCAACTCCCCGGACCGGGCGGAAAGCGTGGCAGCGACATCGGTCATCGCTTCGCCGATGCCCGGCCAGACCTGCTTGGCCCTGAGGTCAAGATCGACGTCGGCCGTGACAGAACTTTTGGCGAGCGGTGTCGTCGCCAGTCCCCCCGTGGCCGGATCATGCACGGCGCCAAGTATGGTTTCGGCCAGCCATTCCAGGTCGAGGCTGTCGACCGACAAGGAGCCCTTTGCAGACGGCACAGCGCCGCTCAAGTCGAGCGTTCCACGACCGGCAACGGCCTGACCGGCAATCGTCGATGTCAGATCTTCGATGGACACCTTTCCATCCGCGAGTTGCAGAGTGGCCTCCGCCTTGGTTGAGACACCCGATTCACTGGCGGGAAGGTTGACACCCAGCGCCATGAGATAGGGACCGACATCCTCGCTCTCGAGGGTAAGCCCCCAGTTTCCATCGAGTGGATGCGACGTGTCGACGGCGGTCAGCTTGCCGGTTGCCGACAATGTCGAGCGCGCGCCGTCGAACCGGATTTCGGCATCGGCCGTGCTCGTGTCTTTCCCTGTGAGCGTCAGTGCGACCCGGCCACCTTCGCCGATCGGCCAGGGCAATGGCTGAAGGCCAGCCTGCCCCAGCAGCACCTGTGTCTCCTCATTCTCCAGGCTCGCCTCGATTGTGCGATCGGCACCCGTCGTGAGCGCGGCGATTGACGGCGCTGAAGCGGCGAAAGTCATTCGGCTCCCATTGCTCCGGCCGGAGCCCGTCAGGCGCAGGCCGTCGCTTCCACTGACGGCAATATCAGCTGCCACGTCGGTGTCGGCATACCATTCGGCGCTTGCCGCAAGCCGTGCCAGCACGGGTCGGCCGGGAAACCGCTGATCGAGCAGGGCCAGGAAGGCAGACGGATCCTTCGTGCGCAGCGAGACACGTCCCTCACCATCAAACACACCGGCGGACAGGCCCACCGCACCGGTAATCCCGAGCGACGCGCCAGCCACCGCGCCGAGATTCAGCCGTTCGATCGTGAGCCGGTCGCCCTCGTAGCTGACGATGCTGTCAACATCGCGAATGTCGACGCCGAAGGCAGTCAAGCTCTCGATTTTCAGCCGCGCAGCGATCCGTTCAGCGAGAAGATTGCGCTCGGCATCCTCACCGACGACCAGTGCCGCGATGGCGCGTGCCGCATCGAGATCGAGCCCCGCGCCAGACAGATCGACCGAGAGGCTGGGGGCAGCGCCTGACCGCGATTCGCGTTCCAGCCGGCCTTTCAGCGGCTCGTCCCCAACGGCAACTTCCAGCTTCTCGAAGCGCTGCAGCTCGGGTGTCAAGTTCACAGTCGCGGAGAAACCCGCAGAACGCAATTGCCGGATCGCCGGGTCAACCTTGCCGGAGATCCAGGTGGCGAGACCAGAGGGCTGCGTCGAGGCGACAAGCAGGTTGCCGTCGAATGAAGGGGTATCTGCCAGGCTCAGCCGGCCGCTCGCCTCCACCTGCGTGCGTCCCGGTAGGACCGCCACCGCCCGATCGATCATCCAGCCGGCACCGGCCGGACGGACATCGAGCTGGATATCGCGGAAGACTGTATCACCCGCCAGGATCGCCGGCAGTTTCAACGTTGCACGGCCGGGCACGTTCGGCACGGGGATCTTGGCGGCCGTCTGCATCAGAAGTGTCAGCCGCTGCTGTAGCGAAGTCCCACCGTTACGCCCGGTCTTTGCCGCCCGGCTGCCATCAGCGGCAAGCCTGTTCACGTCAACCTGCTGCCCTTCGGCGGTCAGCAGGAATTCCGGTTTTGCACCGGTATCGAGCTTGGCTTCGCCGGTGATCACATAGGGATCGGCCACTTCGCCGAGTTCCAGACGATAGGATGGAATGACAACGCTCTCATTGGTAAGCTCAAAGGCGCCCCGCAGACGTGGTCCCGGCACCGGTTCCGACGCATTGGCGGCGGCCCCGACCGCTGGTTGCGTCGCTTTCCAGGCGGACAGGAACTGTCCCTTGTAGATCGGCCGGCCGTCCTCAAGCGCCAGTTCCCCTTCCAGCGACACGTCGAACGGCCGGTCATCTGGTTCGATCCGCAGCCGGACCGGCAGCGTCTCATTGGTGCTTTCCGAGCTTGTCAGTGCGAAACCGCCCACCTCACCGTCCAGCGATGCCCGGCCGGAGACGGACCACGGACCCGCCAGCGTCCGCGCCGAGATATCGGCGTCAAGATCAGACAGAACGCGGTTGCGGCCCGACTGCTCGTCGATGAATTCTATATGGCCGCCGGTAACCGAGACCTTTTCCAGAATCACCGTGCGCGCCGGAATGGTCGGACGGCTGCCGCGCAGCCAGTCCAGCGTACCATCGGCGAGAAGCCGAATGCGCGCCTTCGGCTGCTCGATTCGCATGTCGAAGATCCGCGCCTCGCCGGACATAAAGGGCGCCAGTTCGGCATCGAGGGAGAAACGAGCGACCTGGACAAGCGGCGAGCCGTCGATATCCGTACCGACGGTGACGTCTTCCATCGTCACGGATGGGAATGGCAGGATACGGGCGCTGACGGCGCCGTGCACCACGACCTTCTTGCCGAGAAGTTGGCTCGCCCGGTCCTCGAAATCCTGCCGAAAATTGGTCCAGTCGACAAAGAATGGGGCGAGCAACGCGGAAAACAGCGCCACCACCAGAATACCGCCCAGCGTTACCAGTATGCGTCCGAGCACCAATGCCACTCCCTTGATTTCGGCCGCAGGGTAACCCAATTCGCCGCCGGAGCAAGCCGTAAGGTCTTGTAGTCAGACGCGAAAAATCTTGCCCGGATTAAACAGGTCCTTCGGGTCGAGGCTCGCCTTGATGGCACGCATAACCGGGAGTGCTGAGGCCAGTTCCTGCGTCAGATAGCTGATCTTCCCCTGCCCGATGCCGTGCTCGCCAGTACAGGTCCCGTCCATGGCGAGCGCCCTTCCGTTCAGCCGCTCCAGAAAGGCTTCCGCTTCCGAAACACCTTTCGGGTCCTTGTCGTTGAACATCAGCAGCACATGGAAATTGCCGTCGCCGGCATGCCCGACGATCGGTGCTAGGAACCCGTGTTCGCGGATATCGGCCTGCGTCTCCGCCACGCATTCAGCGAGCCGGGAGATCGGCACACAGACATCGGTCGAGAGGGCTGCAAGCTCCGGCGCCAGTGCCCGGCTCGCCCAATAGGCATTGTGCCGCGCCTTCCACAGCTGCGCCCGTTCCTCGGCATTGGCCGTATACTGGAAAGCATCGGCTCCGAATTCGGCGGCGATCTCGGCAAACTGCTGCGATTGCAGCGCGACCGTTTCGTCCGTCCCGTGGAATTCAACGAAGAGCGTCGGCCGTTCGGGATAGGAGAGTTTCGAATAGGCATTGCAGGCGCGGATCTGCATCTCATCGAGCAATTCGATGCGGGCGACTGGAATGCCCATCTGGATGGTCATGATCACCGCATTGCAGGCATCTTCGAGCGTCGGGAAGGCGCAGACGCCGCCGCCAATCTTGGCAGGGATACCCTGCAGGCGGAGTGTGATCGACGTGATCAGTCCCAGCGTGCCTTCCGATCCGACGAAAAGCCGGGTGAGATCGTAACCCGCTGACGACTTGCGCGCCCGATGCGCCGTGCGAATTTCCTCGCCGTCGGCAGTGACCACTGTCAGCGCCAGCACATTGTCCTTCATCGTGCCATAGCGCACCGCATTGGTACCCGAGGCCCGCGTCGCGGTCATGCCGCCGATCGAGGCATTGGCGCCAGGATCGATGGGGAAAAACAGGCCGGTGTCACGCAGATAGGTGTTGAGATCCTCGCGGGTTACGCCGGGCTCGACTGTGCAGTCGAGGTCCTCAGCATTAACCTGCAGGATGCGGTTCATCCGGCTGAAATCGACGGAAATGCCGCCGGAGGGCGCATTGACCTGACCTTCGAGCGAAGACCCCGTGCCGAAGGCGACGATGGGCACGCGGTGGGCAGCACAAATCCGAACGACCTCCTGCACATCGGCTGTCTGCTCGACGAACACCACGCCATCCGGCAACTGTGAAGGCAGATAGGTGGTCGTATGGCTGTGCTGTTCGCGGAAGGATTGGCCGGTCTGGAGACGATCTCCGAACAGCTGCTTGAGGATCGGCAGCGCCGCCGCGATCCCCTCCTCGTTGCGCTTGCCGTCGATCACATCCTTGCGGGCCATCGCATCGCCTCCCCCATGTCCATTGCCGACGCCGCAGTCGCTGCGGCGCCCCTGCTATGGGATAGGTGCTTTTCTTTGTCCAGCGGCAGAAATGACGCGCCTTGCGAATGGCGTATCCTGTTCATTCCGCAGCGATCCTTGGCGCCTCGCCTGCATCGTTGGCGCCCTTCAGCGTGGCATCGTCGAGCTCACGTTTCAGCCGTGCCTCTTCATGGGCATGGGGCTTGGAGAAGCCTGCCAGCAGCAGATACGCAACGGGGGTGATGTAGAGTGTCACCAACGTCGCAAAGCCGAGCCCGCCGACAATGACCCAACCGAGCGCAATGCGGGCCTCGGCCCCTGCCCCCTGAGCCAGCACCAGTGGGAAGCCGCCGAGCACCGTTGCAATCATCGTCATCATCACCGGACGCAGCCGGATTGCGCAGGCATTTTCGATCGCCTCGCGCACGCTCTGCCCTCGATCGCGCAACTGGTTGGCGAATTCGACGATCAGAATGCCGTTTTTCGCCATGACTCCGACCAGGAGCACGAGACCGATCTGGCTGTAGACGTTGAGCGTCGAGCCGGTGATCACAAGCGCAAACACCGCGCAGGCAAGTCCCAACGGCACTGTTGCCATGATGATGAGACCGGAAATGACACTCTCGAACTGCGCCGCCAGCACCAGGAAGATGATGGCGATGGCAAATCCGAAAGTCAGTGCCATGCCGTAGGAATTTTCCTGCAGCGTGGCGGCTTCGGCGAGCGGCACAAGGCGCGATCCGGGTGGCAACAGGGGCTCGGCGATCGCCTTGGCCGCCGCTACGGCATCGCCCAGCGCCACCCCGTCATTAAGCCCAGCCGAGAACGAAACCGACGCCAATTGCTGCTCGCGATTGAGCTGCGGCGCGACCGCCCTCTCCTCCAGCGTCGCGATCGTGGACATCGGTACCACGCGACCGTCGGATGTCGTCAGGAAAATGTTTTCGAGATCGGTCGGGTCATTGATCGGCTGCGTGCTGGACACCAGCCGGACGGGGATGGAATTGCCGTCGAGGAAAACGTCGGTGACGGACCGCCCCTCGAGCAGCGCCTGCAGCGAGGTGCCGATGGCATTGATGTCGACGCCGAGATCGGATGCCCGTTCGCGGTCGATGGTCACCGAAATCTGCGCCTGGGTTGGCTCGTTGTCGAGACGCGGCGTCTGCAGCAGAGGCGAGTTGCGCATTTGGTCGACGATCTGGATCGCCGCTTCGGTCAGCTTCTCATGGCTGCTGCCGACGATCGCCATCTGCAAACCGCTGCCGGCGCCTCGGATGCGCAGGCTGTTCGACTGGAAGACGTTGCCGCGCAAGGCCGGCACTTTGGCTGCGGCAGCGTTTACATCCTGGACGATCTGGTCCTGGCTGCGCGTGCGCTCGTCCCAGGGGGCAAGCGTCAGCACCATGAAGGCACTGTTCGATGAACCCTGGCCGGAAATCGAAAAGGTGCTGCGGATCTCGCCACTGTCGATCAGCGGCTTCAGGTTTTCCTCGACCCGCTGCACCTGGTCACGCGTATAGGCAAGGCTCGACCCTTGCGGCGTCGACAGCCGCAGCATGACCATCGACCGGTCTTCACGCGGTGTCAGCTCGTTGCGAATGCTGGTGAAGGTGGCATAGGCAGCAGCCGAAAATATCACGGCAACCACGACGACGATCAGCGGATTGCGCAGGCAGGCCCCGAGACTGCGTTTGTAGCCGGAAGAAAAGCGCGCACCAAATCGACCGAGAAGGCCACGATCCTCCTCCTTGGCCTGCTTGAGCATGCGCGACGCCATCATCGGGCAGAGCGTCAGCGCGGTGACCGAAGACAAGAGAACGGCGAAGGCAAGAACAAAGCCGAATTCGCGGAACAATCCGCCAAGTTGGCCCGGCAGGAAGGAGAGAGGAACGAAGACGGCTGCCAGCGTCGCGGTCGTCGCCAGAACCGCGAAAAAAACCTCTTGCGTGCCGAGAACGGCAGCGGCCCGTGGCCCCATGCCTTCCGACCGCCGCCGGACAATATTCTCCAGGACGACGATTGCATCGTCCACGACGAGACCTGTGGCCAGCACGATCGCCAGCAGTGTCAGGATGTTGATCGAGAAACCGACGAGATAGATCGCAGCCAGCGTACCAATCAGCGCCACGGGCATGGTCAGCGCCGGAATAAGCGTCGCCCGCCAGTCCCGCAGAAAGAGGAACAGCACGGTGAGCACGATCGCGGCCGACAACGAAAGGGCAAGCTCCACCTCGTGCAGCGCGCCCTGGATGAAAACGGCGTCATCACTGCTGATGACGATCCGCGTCCCCTCTGGCAGCACGTCCTTCAGGTCCTCCACCGCCGCATGCACGCCGCTGGAAATGCTGAGCGTATTCGACTGCGCCTGACGGATGACCCCAAGGCCGACGCCGGCAACACCGTTGGAACGCAGCGCTGTGGAGCCGTCGTCAGGTCCGAGCGTCACGGTTGCCACATCGCGCAAGCGGACCTGCTTGCCGATCAAAACGTTCTCGAAATCCTCGACCGTGGTCAGGCTCGCCGTCGCCCGGACGACGATGTCCTGCGTCAGCGATTCCAGCGACCCAGCAGGCACGTCGAGCGAAGCGCTCTGCAGCGCCGTCGAGAGATTGGCAACCGTCAGGCCCCGGCTCGCCAGAGCCGCCTGATTGACGTCGATGCGGAAGACCTTTTCCTGGTCCCCATAGATCTCGACGTCGGCCACGCCATCGACAGCCGCAAGACGATCGGAAATCTCGTTCTCCACCAGCAGTGTCAGATCTTCCATCGACAACGTCGTGGAGGTCACCGCAAGCCGCATGATCGGTTGCGAATCGGAATCCGCCTTGACGATTCGAGGTTCGTCGATGTCCTCAGGCAACTGGTTGCGCACGCGACCGAGCGCATCACGCACGTCGTTTGCGGCCACTGCCAAATCGACGCTGTCGTTGAATTCGAGCGTCGTGCGGCTGGAGCCGAACTGTGAGCGGGACGACATCGACTTGAGGCCGCTGACCCGTGCCACGGCACCTTCGATGATCCGCGTCACCTCCTGGTCCATGGTTTGGGCCGCAGCACCGTCGTAGTCGGTGCTGACAGTGATGACCGGCTGGTCGACATCCGGCAATTCGCGCACCTCGATCCCGGCAAGCGCTGCCAGACCCGCGACAACCAGCAGCGTGTTGAGCACGGCAGCCAGGACAGGACGGCGGACGAAAAGGGCGGTAAAATTGCGGCCCGACTGCTCGGGAGGCGTTTCGGTCGCGCTCATCGTGCCGCGACCTCCGATGCCTTGCCGTCCGCTTGCACATTGGCAACCTCGACGGCGCCGCCCTCACGCACGCGCTGCAGCCCTTCGATCGCCACGACGTCCCCCTCCTTCAAAGCAGCATCCACCAGCACCTGATCGGAGTTGCGCTGGATGATGCGAACACGGGTCTTCACGGATTTGTTGTCGGTGATCTGCCACACGAACGACCCCTGCCCGTCCCATTGGACGGCGAGCGGATTGACGGCAGGGTAGCTGTCACCGGGAAACGCCATGGACACGGCAAACGACATACCGGCGCGCAGGACATCGTCGGGATTGTCGATCCGAGCCCTGACACGGATCGTGCGGCTCGCTTCGTCCACGCGATTGTCGACTGCATCGACCACGCCCGTAAACCGTTGCCCCGGCCGGGCGACGGACGAGGCCTCGACCGCCATGCCGGGCTTCACCGCGACCGCAAAGCGCTCCGGCGCCCAGAAGTCGACGAGCAATTGCGAGCGGTTGTCGAGCGAGACGATCGCGGTCGAATTGGTGACGTTGTCGCCGACGCTGACCGCGAGGATGCCGATCACGCCATCGATAGGCGCTGTAATCTGACGACGTCTCAAATTGAGTTCGGCGGTGGTCAACTGCAACTCAGCCTGCTCACGCGCGATCTGCGCATCCAGAACCTCGAGACGGGAAAAGCTCTTCAAATTCCCGTAGGAGTCCGCCTTCTCTGTTGCACTGCGCAGCGCCACCTTCGCCTGGTCGCGCAGGATCACCTGTTCGTCGCTGTCAAGCCTCGCAATCACGTCACCCTTTTTCACCCTCTGGCCCGAGGTCACGACGATCTCTGCGATCGTGCCCGAGGCTTGCGGCATGACGCTCACCGCATCGATCGCCTCGCCGTCGCCGATCGCATTCAAGCGGTCGTTGACCACGGCCAGTTCCACCGGCTGGGTAGCAATGAGAATGTTCTGATCCCCCCGGCCCCCACCCCGCCTCTGTCCTTGACCTTGCGCCTGCTTCTGCCCACTCGCCGGGCCTGCCCCGGAAGCCTCCTCCGACGCACCGGACGAGATCACGGCGACCCAAGCTTGCGGCACGCCCATCTGAACGAGGCTAAGCCCTGCGCCGGGCGAGACATACACCCATGCGCAAAGTCCGATGAACAACAGCACGATGCTGATGGTGAGTTGCTTCCAAAACGGCATGCAAGGCTCCAGATGAAATTTGTCAAATCGCTGGGGCGGAGTATGGGGCGCAAATTGTGTCTGGCAATGTCTACACCGCAAGCTTACTGATTTGTAATCTCGCGGAAATTCACGGCCGCGTGATCTTGAACCGACTGATCCGGCTGAAACCGGCATGTCAGTTGGACGCATCAGGACAGGTCAGCGGGCCAAAACCGGTGATGAACCGGCAATGCTGGAATAAAACCAGAACGCCATCACTGGCCTTTCGATCCCGAATCACTACATTGAGCCGCATGAGTAACGGTTTCGACGATATGCCCTTCTTCGACGAGGAGCCAGCGCCGCGCAAGAAGGCTGCGGCACCTGCCCCGCCGACGTCGGGCGGACTGGGCATTGCCGCCCGTGCCATGGCGGCCCGCGGACAGGCGAGTGCGCCGGATTACCTGGCAGGTCTGAACCCCGAACAGCGCGAAGCGGTCGAGACAGTCGATGGTCCCGTGCTCGTGCTTGCCGGCGCCGGCACCGGCAAGACGCGGGTACTGACCACACGCATCGCCCATATCCTTGCGACCAACCGCGCCTATCCGAGCCAGATCCTCGCGGTGACCTTCACCAACAAGGCCGCCCGCGAGTTGAAGGAGCGAGTCGGCCATCTGGTCGGCGGGGCCGTCGAAGGCATGCCCTGGATGGGCACCTTCCACTCGATCGGCGTCAAGCTTCTGCGCCGCCATGCCGAATTGGTCGGTCTCTCCTCCAGTTTCACCATTCTCGACACCGATGACGTGGTGCGGCTGATCAAACAGATCATCCAGGCCGAAGGCCTCGACGACAAGCGCTGGCCGGCAAAGCAGTTTGCCCAGATGATCGACGGCTGGAAGAACAAGGGTCTCGACCCCGCCCAGATCCCGGAAGGCGACGCCCGTGCCTTCGCAAACGGCAAGGGCCGTGAACTCTACCTCGCCTATCAGAACCGGTTGAAGTCTCTGAACGCCTGCGATTTTGGTGATCTGCTGCTGCATCCGATCCGCATGTTCCGCGCCAATCCCGATGTGCTGAAGGAGTACCATCAGCGCTTCCGCTACATCCTGGTTGACGAGTATCAGGACACCAACACCGCGCAGTATATGTGGCTGCGCCTGCTCGCCCAGCGCCCACAGGGCGTGCCGCAGAATGTCTGCTGCGTCGGCGACGACGACCAGTCGATCTATGGCTGGCGTGGTGCTGAAGTCGATAACATCCTGCGCTTCGAAAAGGATTTTCCCGGCGCCAAGGTGATCAAGCTGGAGCGCAACTACCGTTCCACCGAACATATCCTCGGTGCCGCAGGCCATCTGATCGCCCATAACGAAGGCCGTCTCGGCAAGACGCTGTTCACCGATCGCGTCGACCCGAACGACGACAAGGTTGTCGTCCACGCTGCCTGGGATTCGGAAGAGGAAGCCCGCGCCGTCGGCGAAGAAATCGAACAGCTGCAGCGCAACAAGCATCCACTCAACAATATGGCGATCCTGGTCCGCGCCTCCTTCCAGATGCGCGAATTCGAAGACCGCTTCGTCACGCTCGGTCTCAACTATCGCGTCATCGGCGGCCCGCGCTTCTACGAGCGCATGGAAATCCGCGATGCGATGGCCTATTTCCGCCTGATTTGCCAGCCGGCCGACGACCTCGCCTTCGAGCGCATCGTTAACACGCCGAAGCGCGGCCTCGGCGACACCACGATCCGCGCGCTGCACGACTATGCCCGCGCCCGCGACATTCCGATGCTGGCGGCAGCCTCCGATATCATCGAGACCGACGAGTTGAAGCCAAAGGCGCGCAAGGCGCTCTTCGACGTGGTCATTATGTTCCGCCGCTGGAGCGAACTCTTGGAAAACACGCCGCACACGGAGCTTGCCGAGCAGGTTCTGGAGGAGTCCGGCTATACCGACATGTGGAAGAACGACAAATCGGCCGAAGCGCCGGGTCGTCTCGACAACCTGAAGGAACTCGTTCGCTCCATGGAAGCCTTCGAGAGCCTGCGCGGCTTCCTCGAACACGTCTCGCTGGTCATGGATGTCGAGCAGAACGAAAACATGGATGCCGTCTCGATCATGACGCTGCATTCGGCCAAGGGCCTGGAATTTGAGACCGTCTTCCTGCCCGGCTGGGAAGAAGGCCTGTTTCCGCACCAGCGCGCGCTCGACGAAGGCGGCCGCTCGGGGCTGGAGGAAGAACGCCGCCTCGCTTATGTCGGCCTCACCCGCGCCAAGCGCCGCTGTCACCTGTGGTTCGTCTCCAACCGCCGCATCCACGGTCTCTGGCAGTCGACCATGCCCTCGCGCTTCCTCGACGAACTGCCGCCGGCCCATGTTGAAGTGGCCGAAGCCGAGACCTCCTATGGAGGCTATGGCCGAAATCCTTACGGCCAGTCCCGCTTCGACAAGCAGGAGCCTTTCCAGAACAATTACACCACGCCCGGCTGGAAGCGCGCCCAGGCCAACAAGACCGACGCCACCCGCGACAACTGGGGCAACCGCTCCGGCCATTCGGTCGAGCGCATCGGTTATGGTGAGAGCGGCCCCAAGGCCCGCACGATCGATGGCGAGTTGGTGGCGAAATCGACGAGCACAGAGCCGTCGCGCTATTCGGTCGGCGACCGCGTCTTCCACATCAAGTTCGGCAATGGCAACATCGCCTCGATCGAAGGCAACAAGCTGACCATCGATTTTGACCGCGCGGGGCAAAAGAGGGTGTTGGACGGGTTTGTCGAACCGGCGTGAGCTGGTCAGCCTCCGGGACAGACTTGAATCCGCTGGACGGCATGGCCTATTCCGCCGCCACGCCGCACTCTTCCGCCGCAAACGCCGCCTGCCAGTGCCGGCGGCAGAGCGACATATAGGTCTCGTTGCCACCGATCATCACCTGCGCCCCGTCCTTCAGCGCCTTACCATCGGCCCCAAGCCGCACGACCATGGTTGCCTTTCGGCCGCAATGGCAGATCGAGCGCGCTTCCGTCAGCTCGTCGGCAATGGCCAGCAACCCACGCGACCCGGGAAACAGCTCGCCGCGGAAATCCGTCCTCAGACCATAGGCCATGACGGGAAGATCGAGCAGATCGACGACGCGCGACAGCTGCCAGACCTGTTCGGAAGTAAGAAACTGCGCCTCGTCGACAAAGACGCAGGAGAGTGGCGATTTTTCGTGATCCGCCTTGATGGCGGCGAAGAGATCCTCCTCAGGACCGAAGGCATCGGCTTCCGCCTTCAGCCCGATCCGCGAGCCGATCCAGCCCCGGCCGACGCGGTTGTCGATCGCACTGATCAGTGTCGCGACGCGCATGCCGCGTTCCTGGTAGTTATAGGCCGCCTGCAGGAGAAGCGTCGATTTCCCGGCATTCATGGTGGCGTAGATGAAATGAAGTTTGGCCAAGGCGTCGCTTCTTCGATGGTTATAGCTCGGAATTTCGCTTCTTGTAGGAAGGCCGAACCGGTAACGCAAGCGCGCCAAGGTGTTGCCAACAGGCAAGAATCGCGTTGAAGAAATCGCCAGACACTAAACGGCCTGCGCGCCAGACATCATGTCCTTGATCAACGCCCTGGTGGTGTCCATAACCGCCCGGATGCGGGGCTGGTAACGCAACCGCTCGTGTGTGACCAACCAAACTTCCGCAGCAGGCGCTACCGGTGGGCGGAAACACAGAACGAGTTCCGGATCGCGAGACCCGATAAATTCCGAGCACATGCCGACCCCGACGCCATTCCGCACGCTGTTGAACACTGCAGGCACGGAATTGTGTTGCAGGAAGATTTGCTCGACGGGAAAATTCTCCCGCACCCAATCAAGAATCGCCCTGCCCCGCACATGGCTGTCTATACCGATCAGCGCATGGTGAGACAGCTCTGCAGCGCTTTGGGGAATACCATGCCGGGCGCCGTAACTCCGCGAGCAATAGAGGCTCCAATAATCCTCGAAGAGTTTCACACCGACCAGTTCGGCATGCGTCGGTGCTGGCGCCGCACGCAATGCGACGTCGGCTTCCCCCGTCGCGAGATCACGCAGGATATTACTGGTATCAACCTCAAGCCTGACGCCTGGATGCGACTGCTTCAGCCGTTCGATCAATTGCGGCAGCACGAATGTCGCAAGCACTTCATTGGTGGTGAAACGGACGGTGCCGGAAACCTCGCGCCCGAGGCTCGATACGGCCGCGGCGAACCCATCAACAGCCTGGCGCACAGTTTCGGCCGGACCAAGCAGCAATCGGCCGGCCTCCGTCAGGGCATAGCCCGTCCGCCGCTTATCGAAAAGCTCGACATTCAGATCCGCTTCCAGCGCGGCGATCCTCCGGGACACAGTGCTCTGGCTCACGCTGAGCAGCCGTGCAGCAGCCAAGGTTGATCCGCTCTCTGCAACCGCCAGAAGGAAGCGCAAGTCATCGAAATTTATCGGTGCGGTCACGTTATGCAAATCCGGTGAATGCAGCGGCAAAAACGGTGTTTGAACCACGAACGACAGAAACTTACACGGGTTTTCACCGCCCGTGAACAGTGTCCCCGGGCCGAACTCGCCTCAAACTAGAAACTGAAGGAGAACCGCCATGCGCGAGACGCTCGTCCCGGCCGGCACCCGTATTCTCAATGCCTACAACAATGAAACATTCGTTTTCACGCAGCCCTGCGAAGAGTCGACCGTAGCCCGCTTTGATGTAGTGCTTGGCA
>NNBU01000341.1_pt1 | contig 18906 bp, 15 predicted proteins | sample 1173781 | NCBI WGS metagenome assembly NNBU01 (sample SAMN07173937, study PRJNA388173) | plant metagenome | biome: Plant school; feature: Soil; material: Symbiotic tissue of Blasia pusilla L.; isolation source: symbiotic tissue sample KVJ2 | host: Blasia pusilla | place: Norway: Troms, Kvaloya...
CCGCCACGCCCTCTGCATCCGCAGCATCCGTAGTTGCCGCCAAGGCCGACTGAACGGCCGCCGGCATTCCTTTTCATTTTTTTCGACCCAGTCCGCTTCCCACATTCCAGGAGTCACGCAATGAAAGCACGCAAGATCCAAAGCCGCGCCGCACACGCACCCATGTTCAGCCGCAGCCGCATCGGCTCGGCCGTTGCGATGGCGCTGATCGCCGCCGCAGGCGCGCACGCGGCGGAGACTTCGGTCGACGCCGCCTACAACGGCACCGCCACCGGCACGCCGACGGTGAACGCCGACATCGACAACACCGCGAACGTCGGCGCCACCATCACCGGCGCCACCGTGGGCACGACCTCCACGGGCACGCCATCGAACCCGAACCCGGTGGCGGCGAGCACCACCGGCAACCTGATCGGCGCCACCGCCACCGGCAACAGCTTTGCCAACGCCGTCCAGTCGCCCTCGCCCACGCCGGTGAACAACGCGGCCACGCTGAGCGTGTCGACCAACAGCGGCGCGATCAACAGCAGCGTGACCGGCAGCAAGCTGGCGCTGGAGTCCAGCGTGCTGCAGTCGGGCAGCGTGGTCAACGCGGACAACACCATCTCGGCGGCCACCACGCTCAACAGCGGCAGCTCGCTGGTGTCGGGCACCGCCGCCATGGGCGCCGTGCCGCAAGCAGGCACCTCGGTACTGACCTATCCGGCCGGCGCGCCGCTGTTCGACGCCAAGGGCAACATCGTGGTGACCACGCTGCAGGCGGCCACGGGCAACAGCTCCGGCGCACAGGTGTCGGGCAACACGGTCGACCTGCTGCTGACCGCGAACGCGGGCAACACGCTGACCACGGCGGCGGTGCTGGAGCGCAACTCGATCTCGGCCGTGCTGAAGGCCAACAGCGCAACCAGCACGGCGGACATCCAGGCGGGCGGCGCACCGGCCTTCGCGGGCTCGGCGGTGGTCGCCAACCTGCAGGCGAACGGCAACGGCATCCTCGCGGCCACGCACTCGGCGGTCAACACGGGCTCTGTGATCCTGGGCATCGTGAGCGGCGCGCCCATGGGCGGCGCCAATGTGCTGACGGGTTCGCTGTCGGTGCAGGGCAATGAAATATCCAGCGCGGCCACCGGCAACGAAGCACTCGGCGCCACCGCCGGCGTGGCGGGCAACCGCATCCTGGTGGGCGACGTCACGATCGCGGGCACCGGCATTGCGGGCACGGCCGCCAACAACAGCACCCATAACGGCGTGGGCGTGACCACCAACGTGAACAGCGACCTGGCCATCGTCAACAGCCAGGGCAACATCGGCGTGTTCACCTTCGGCCAGACCGCGGGCGCGCAGATCCTGGCCGGCGTGCAGTCGATTCAGGGCGGCGCGGTCACGCTCGCGGACAACCGCGTCACGGCGGACGCCACGGGCAACACGGCGTCCAGCGCCATCGCCACCGGCACCAACGCCGCTTCGTTCACGGGCACGGCCGCGGTTTCGAACCAGCAGGCCAACTTCAACGCGCCGGTGACGGCCTTCATCCTGCCGTCGGTCATCGCGGCGCAGACCGGCGAATCGCCCGGCGCAGGCCAGACCCAGGGCAGCACGGTCACGGTGGCCGGCAACACCTCTTCGGCCACCGCGCAAGGCAACCAGATCAGCCAGGGCCTCGCGCTGCAGGCCGCCGCGCTGAACATCGGCAACGCCGGCGCGGTGCTCACTGGCGGCACCAGTTCCGACGGGCGCGTGTCTGCCGGCGGCGCGGCCACGGTCACCAACCTGCAGGGCATGTATGACGGCGGCGTCGCGGCCCTGAACTTCGGCTCGCAGATCGCGCTGACCGTCAACGGCGGCGGCGCACCCATCGCGAACAACACGCTGGCATTGAGCGGCAACCGCCAGGAGGCGGTGGCGCTGGGCAACGGGGCCAGCAGCACGCTGACCTTGTCGGGCAATGCGGTCGGCACGGGCGCGGGCATCGCGAGCGTGCAGATGGCCGACGCCAACTCCGGCGTGGGCGCGGGGCTGAGCGACGCGAAGGCGTGGATCGGCGTGAACGGCAACGTCACCGGCGGCTCGGTGGCGCTCACCGACAACCTGCAGCGCGCCATTGCTTACGGCAACTCGGCGACGAACACAGTGGGCGTCACCGCGGGCAACCTCGCGGTGGCTCCGGGCGCGGGAACGCCGGCCTCGGCCGTCACGGTCGACCTGGCGAACGCCCTGGCCTTCGACAACACGGCTGCCACGCAGCCCACGGTGCGCGCGGCCTACGCCATCCTGAACGACCAGTCGGTGCAGGCGAACATCAACAGTTCGGCCACCGGGGCGAACACGGTGGCGCTGACGGTGGCTGGCAACGCCGCGGGCGCCAGCGTGGCGAACGACCGCAACGCGCTGGTGGCCGCCACCTACGGCAACGACGCGGCCAACGGCCTCGCGCTGAAGGTCAACAACCTGAGCGGCGCGAATGCGTCGGTGGCCAACGTCACCAACACGCAGGCGGTGGCGGGCAACGCCACCAACATCTCGGCCATTGCCGCCGGCGGCACGGTGGTGCGCACCACGGTGGGGGGCGCGCTGTCGGGCGGGTCGGTCTCCAGCTCGGACAACACGGCGCAGGCACTGGCCTTCGGCAGCCGCGCCACCGGCAACACGGTGCAGGTGAGCGGCAACAACATCGACACGGCCGGCTTCGCGCTGAGCGGCGCCACGCTGACCGGCACCACGCTGAACACCAACGCTGCCTTCAGCGTGCAGAACGCGCAGTCGGGCCAGGGCAGGGTGGAGGCCCAGCGCAGCGGTGGCGCCGAAGTGCTGACCACCATCGGCGGCGCCGTCGCCAACGCGAAGGTGGACGCCGACGGCAACACCACGCTGGCGGACGCCACCAGCAACAGCGCAGCCAGCGGCGTGGGCCTGAACGCGGTCGGCGTGGCGACCACCACCGCGGTGCAGAACCTGCAGCTCACCAGCGCCTCGGTGTTCTCCGTCATCGGGCAGGAAGGTGCGTCGCTCGCCACCAAGGACGGCGTGCGCGTGGTGCTGAACGGCGCGAGCATCCAGGGCTCGCAGGTGAGCGTCGACGGCAATGCGGCCGGCGGCTCGGCCACGGGCAACGCCGCGGTCAACCGCATCGACGTGAAGGGCAACACGGTCGCGGTGGGCAATGGCCTGCCGCTGGGCGGCGCGGCCAGCTTCGGCGGCGTGACGGGCGCGGTGTCGGACCACGCGCTGTCGAACATCCAGCTGGTGACCGGCACCACCGTGTCGTCCAAGGTGGCTGCGGCCTTCGGTGTGGACACGGCGCCGGGCGCCGCGATCGGCAACGCCACGCTGAGCGTTTCGGGCAACACGCAAAGCGCCAAGGCCGTGGCCAACACTGCGAGCAACGCGGTGACGCTGGCGGGCAGCGATGTCTCGGCGCGCGCCGCGCTGCTGTCCGCGCAGGGCAGCACGGCGGCGGTGGTGTCGCGTTCGTTCACGCAGGCCTTCGCGCCGGCTTCGGTGTCGGGCTCGTCGGTGCGCATCGCCAACAACGCCAACACGGCGGTGGGTGTGATCAACGACGTGAGCAACACGCTGGCGGTGACGGGCGGCACCTCGGGCGGCCTGGGCATTCCCGCGGTCATCCTGCAGGGGCCGGGGCCGGCCTCGAGCCTCGCGCTGGGTGACCTGGCGCTGGTGAACATCCAGTCGGCCGGCACCTCGGTCACGACCATGGCCGACACCGCGCTCTACAACGAAGACCGTGCCGTCGCCGGCAACGCGGGGCTCATGAACAGCAGCTTCGCGATCACCGGCAATTCGACCTACGCGGAGGCCTCGGCCAACCGCGCGACCAACGCGGCCTCGTCGAGCGGCGGCGCGTCGCAGTCGGCCAAGGTCGCGGTGCTGAACGCACAGGACAGCAGCGCAACCGTGGTCGCCAGCGGCAACAGCGTGGCCCGCCTGACGCTCACCGGCGCCAACGCGCTCGCGGGCAGCAGCGCCACGCTGGAGGGCAACGGCAATGCCGTCGCAGCCACGGGCAACGCGGCGACCAACAGCATCGACGTGAAGGGCGGCGCCCTCGTGGGGGGCCTGCTCCCGACGGCTGTGGCGGCGGCAGGGCCGGGCGTTCAGGTGCTGGCCACGGCCGACCAGGCCCTGGTGAACGTGCAGCAGGGCAGCGGCGAGGTGACGGCCACCGCCACGGGCGATGTGGGCATCCGCAGCGCGGCGCTGTCCGGCGTGGGCAGCTCCACGTTGAGCGTGTCGAACAACAGCCAGAGCGCCAAGGCCGTGGCCAACACGGCACTCAACAGCGTGAGCCTGGCGGGCTCGAACGTGGCGGCGCGCTCGGCGCTGCAGTCGACCCAGTCGGGCAGCGCGCCAGTCACCGCGTCTTCCACGCTGGAACTGTTCGCTCCGGCCTCGTCCATCGCCTCGACGGTGCGCCTCTCGGGCAACAGCAACACGGTGCTGGCCGTGACCAACGACGCGACCAACACGCTGAGCGTGAGCGCAGCCAACACGCTGCCGCTGGGCGCCTCGGGCACGGCCACGCTCAACGAGACCGGCAGCGCCGACAACGTGGTGGCCACCGGCGACCATGTGCTGTCGAACCGGCAGTCGGCCGCCGCGACAGTCTCCAGCACGGCCAGCACGTCGGTCCGCAACGACGACGCGGCGGTGCCCGGCACGCAGGGCCTGATCAACGGCGCGCTCACCATCTCGGGCAACAGCACCTTCGCCGAGGCCGCTGCCAACCGCGCGACCAACACCGCCACGGTGGCGAGCAGCGCGACACAGGGCGCCAGCACCGGCATCGTGAACGTGCAGGGCAGCACGGCCGGCGTGACGGCCACGGCCAGCACGGTGGCGAATGCAACGCTCGCGGGCGCGGTGCCGCTCAACGGCAGCAGCATCTCGCTGGACGGCAACACCACCGTGGCACTGGCGCGCGGCAACGCGGCGACCAACGTACTGGAGTCCAGCGGCGGCAGCGGCTACGGCGCGGCGGCCACCGTGGGTTCGTCGAGCCTGGCTGGCGCGCCGCTGGCGCTCAACGTGGGCGCCAGCGCGGCCATCCTGAATAGCCAGACCAACGCGGGCGCGGTGTCGGCGACCAGCACGGGCACGAGCTACCAGGTGGCGCTCAACGCGACCGGCGCGGGTGTGTCGGGCGGCGCGGCGGGTGTCACGGGCAACACGCTGGCGGCGCAGGCCTTCGGCAACAGCGCGACCAACCGCGTGACGCAGACGGCACTGAACACCGGCGCGCCGAGCGCGGCCATCGCCAACTACCAGGTCAACACCGGCCCGGTGACGGCCACGGTGAGCAGCGTGAACTTCGGCGTGGGGATCTCGGGCGCGGTGAGCAACAGCACGCTGCGCACCACGGGCAACCAGATCACGGCATCGGCCACCGGCAATTCGGCGGTGTCGACGATCTCGGCGCGCTGATCGCTCGCCAGGCGCCTTGCGCGCAAGCCGCGGGTCTCGGGCCCGCGGCTTTTTTCATGGGGCTCAGGCCTTGGGTTGAGGCTGGGGCCTTGATTGCCGCTTGAACTCCGCGCAATAGTCCTTCTCGGGCAGGGGCGGCGTGCGCCAGGTCCTGTCGTACTCGCCGGGCACCACCTCGGACGTGGCCGGCGCGGCCATCAGCCGCACCGCGGCGACCTTGACGTCGTCCGGCAGGTGTTGCGGCACGCCCAGCGTGCGCACCACATGGCCCGCGCCGGCGATCAGCAGCACGGTCTGGCCCGGCTTGCGCGCCTTGACGATGGCCTGTGCCATCGCACGGTCGCGGCCGACCTGGATGCGGGTCATGGGAAGGATCTGCGACGCGGGGAGCATGCCGCAGTGGCCGTCGCGCACGGCGTCCTGCTGGGCGGTGTAGGCCTCGCCGTTGAGTTGCACGTCGAGCGAGACGTCGGCCATGGCGTCCTTCATGCGCACGCGCGGCATGTTGGCGCCGACCACCGGCACACCGGCGCGCACGGCGGCCATCACGGCGGGGCCGTAGTCGCTCCAGGGCCAGGCCTTCTCGCTCCAGTCGAGGGCTGCGCGCACCTGGGCTTCGGTGGCGGTGGGAGCGACATGCGCGGTGCTGCGGCCTTCCTCGGCCATCTCGAGCGCCAGTGCGGCCAGCTGGCCGCGCGCGGCGAGCGCCTCGACGGCCTCGCGTTCGATCACGTGGTGCTCGGGCGCGTCGTGCTGCTCACCGAGCAGCAGGGCGTCGACCGGCTGCAGCGCGGCGACGCGCTTGGCAATGGGGGCGTCCGGCGCATCGGCGCCGCCGGACAGCGCGGCGCAGCCTGCGAACGCGGTAGCGGCCAGCACGGGGAACAGGAAACGGGAAGCCCGCACGGGCCAGTGTTGGAGAGGCATCGCGCCATACTATGCGCCGGCGGATTCACGCCGTGCCGTCCATTTCCGCCTTTCGCTGTCGTCCCTTCTGTCTTCCTTGTCTCCCCGATTTCTTGTTCGCGTGCTCGCCACGCTGCTGCTGGCGCTCGCCGCGGCGGGCGTCTGCCTGGCGCTGCACACGCCCTTGCCCTGGATGATCGGCCCGCTGGTCGCGGTGTCGCTGGCCTCGATCGCGGGTGCCCCGACGGCCAGCCACACGCCGCTGCGCAACGCGGGGCAGTGGACCATCGGCACCGCGCTGGGGCTGTACTTCACGCCGCACGTGGTGTCGCTGGTGGCCAGCGTGTGGTGGGCGATCGTGCTGGCCATTGCGTGGGCGCTGCTGCTGGGCTGGGGTTTCGGGCGCTGGCTGTACCGGCTGCATGCCGCCCGCATGCCCCATGTGCCGGAGCGATCCATGAGAGCCACGACTTACTTCGCGGGCGCCATCGGCGGCGCGTCGGAGATGACGCTGCTGTCCGAATCGGCCGGCGCGCGCACCGACCTCGTGGCCGCCGCGCACAGCCTGCGGCTGGTGGTGGTGACGGTGACGATCCCCTTCGCGATGCAGTGGAGCGGGCTCCACGGGCTGGAGATCAACCCCTCCGGCGCGCGCGAGGTGAACCTCGGCGGGCTGGCGCTGCTGGCGGTGGCGACCGGCCTCGGCGGCCTGGCGATGCGCGCGCTGAAGCGCACCAACCCGTGGTTCATCGGGCCGTTGCTGGTGGCGATGGCCTTCACCGTGGCGGGCCAGTCGCTGTCGGCAGTGCCGGGATGGATGTCAAACGCCGCCCAGCTGGTGATCGCGGTGAGCCTGGGCGTCCGCTTCAGCCGCGAGTTTCTGCACACCGCACCGCGCTGGCTGGGCTCGGTGGTGCTGGGCACGGTCGGCATGCTGGTGCTGTGCGGCGGCGTGGCCTGGTTGCTGGCCTGGGCGACGGGGCTGCACCCGGCCACGATGATCCTGGGCACCTCGCCCGGCGGCATTGCAGAGATGTCGATCACGGCCAAGGTGCTGCAGCTGGGCGTGCCGGTGGTCACGGCGTTCCAGGTGTGCCGGCTGGTGGCGGTGCTGCTGATCGTCGGGCCGATGTTCCGATGGATTTACCGATGAAGACGGCCGTTGAATGAAAAAAGCGCCCTGCAGGGCGCTTTTTATCGCTGGAGAGCGAAAGAGGCTCAGTGCACCAGCACCGGCGTGTGGGCCAGTTCGGCATAGCCTTCGAGCGTGTCTTCCACTTCTTCCTGGGTGGGGGTGTTGAGCTGCCAGGCCGCGATTTGCTGCTGGAACAGCTCGGCCCAGGATCCGTCGAGGTAGACCTCCTTGCCCGAGCGCTTGTCCACGATCTCGAAACCGTGGCGTTCCAGGACGGGCATGTTGGGCAGCACGGGCTCGTCGCCCTCGGTGGGCTGCACGTGCACGACGACGAAAGACTCCGAGTCATAAAGCATGTTCATGGCGGGCCCAGTGAGGATGTCGATGGCGTTCATGGAGGTTAGATAGCAATCAACGCGCCAGTTTCAAGACAGGTTGTCATTTTGGAAAACCAACAGGTCAATTCGCGCGTTTCACTTCAATGACGTGACTTTGTCCTCAGTTCGACGGCCCCGCAGGCAGGGATTCGCGCAATTCCATGTCGGCGAAGTCGCCGTTGGGCTGTGTCTGTTTGATCCGTACCGGCAGGTAGCCCAGCGATGGGGCGAGCCAGACCTCGAGCTTCACGTCGAAATCCCTGCGCGGGCTGCGGGTGAGCTTGCGCACCGTGTATTCCCCGGCCTCCACGGTCACCTTTTCTTCGTTTTCGATGTTGAAGACCCAGGTGCCGGCCTCGCGCGTGCCGGCCGTCTGCACCGTGATCTGGCTGCCCCCGGGGTAGCGCCCCGGGTTGCCCGCCAGCAGGCCGCCGAGCTGCATCACCACGCTGAGCCGGTCCTGCGCGCCGGGCAGCAGGGGAACGGACGGCGCGTTGTTGCTGAACAGGATCTGCCCCTGGTCGCGCACGAAATGCGCCGCCACCTCGCCCTTGCGGCTTTCGGAATAACGCTCCGGCTCGATGCCCGAGGGGCCGATGCGGCCGGTGCTGTGCTGGCTGAGGATGGTGGCGAACAGCAGCTTGAGCGTGAGCCGCGCGTCGTAGGTGCTGCCGTCCTGCAGCCATTCCAGCGTGCCGAACACGCCCTGCATCGGCGAGGCGCCGCGCTGGCCGGTGGCCGCGAACGACAGCTTGACCGAGCCCGGAATGCGCAGCGACTGCGTGCCGGCGATGTTGCCGGAGGTCGGGCTGGCGCCCGCCGTGCTGCCGGGCGCACCGTCGCCGGTGCCGCCCGCCGCGGTGGTCGCAGCCCCGGCGGCGCTGGCGCTGGCGGGGGCTTCGGGCGCCGTCGCGCCTGAATCGGTAGCGGCTTGCGCAGTCAGGTCGGGCGTGTCGGGGTCTTTGGGCGCCGCAGCATCCGGTGGCGGCTCCGGTGCCATCTGTGTCTGCGCCACCTGGGGTGCAGGTTTGGTCTTGGGCACCGACGGCGCGCGCGGGCGGCGCGGCTTGGGCGGCGCCGCCGGCTGGGCCTGCGCGGGAGCGGCGGCGGGTGGCGCCGCGGCCTGTTCCGCAGCGGGCGGGGCGATCACGATGGTGCGCGTGATGAACTTGTTCGCCAGCGGCGAGGGCTCGGGCCCGAGGGCCGTCGGCGCCAGGCCCAGCACCAGCAGGTGGACCAGCGCCACCGCCAGCGTCAACGCGACCAGCACCCGCCAGGGCGGACGCCCGGGCGGGCCGGCAGGCAGCGAAGGGGGCGCGACGAGCGTCGACATCGGTGTGTGGAGTGGGGCGTTGGCGCGGAGGTTCACCAAGACCACCTCGGTACACTGCCGCCCGTTCAACCAGTTTAAGTGGGAGCGGCGCGCGGCCTCGTGGCCACGCCGCGTCTTCCCTCACGCATTCACGCAGGCACGCACCGCATCATGAAACTCGCCACCCTGAAGGACGGCTCGCGCGACGGCCAGCTCGTCGTTGTCTCGCGCGACCTCACGCTCGCCCACTACGCCACCGGCATCGCGAGCCGGCTGCAGCAGGTGCTGGACGACTGGGGCTTCATGAGCCCGCAGCTGCAGGAGCTGTACGACGCCCTCAACGCCGGCCGCACGCGCCACGCCTTTCCGTTCGACCCCGCCCTGTGCATGGCGCCGCTGCCGCGCGCCTACCAGTGGGCCGATGGCTCGGCCTACCTGAACCACGTGGAGCTGGTGCGCAAGGCGCGCAACGCCGAGGTGCCCGAGAGCTTCTATCAAGACCCGCTCATGTACCAGGGCGGCAGCGACGACTTCCTCGGCCCGACCGACGACGTCATCGTGCCGAGCGAGGCCATGGGCATCGACTTCGAGGCCGAGATCGCGGTGATCACCGGCGACGTGAGGATGGGCGCCACGCCCGAGCAGGCGCTCGAAGGCATCCGCCTCGTGATGCTGGCCAACGACGTGAGCCTGCGCAACCTGATTCCGGCCGAGCTGGCCAAGGGCTTCGGCTTCTTCCAGAGCAAGCCGGCCACCGCCTTCAGCCCCGTGGCCGTCACGCTCGACGAACTCGGCGAGGCCTGGCAGAAGGGCCGCGTGCACCTGTCGCTGCACAGCAGCTGGAACGGGCGCAAGGTCGGCATGTGCGACGCGGGCCCGGACATGACCTTCCACTTCGGCCAGCTCATCGCCCACATCGCCAAGACCCGCAACGTGCGCGCCGGCAGCATCGTGGGCAGCGGCACCGTGAGCAACAAGGGCGTGGAGAAGAAAGACGGCCAGATGGACTGGCCCAAGGGCTACTCGTGCATTGCCGAGAAGCGTTGCATCGAAACCATCCAGGGCGGCGCGCCCGTCACCGAGTTCATGAAGTTCGGGGACACCATCCGCATCGAGATGAAGGGCGTGGACGGGCGCTCGTTGTTCGGTGCGATCGACCAGGAGATCGTGTCGACGGCAGGGCGTGCGCAGGAAGCGCCGGTGTCGTTGGCGAGCCCGCAGGCCGAGGACGTCGCCGAAGACTGACCCGGCGCGCAAGGCTGCTTGCCCCCCGCTCGCCGAGAGCGGCCCGCTTGCCATGGCTATGATCCTCCCGCTGCTGCGACGAGTCTTCGATTTCGTCCGGCAGCGCGTCCGGCGGCTGCATTCCGCGGCCGCCATTCATACCAAGAAAAAACGGGAGTTTTCCAATGCGCTATTTGCCTGTTGCCGCCGCCGTCGCGGCCTTCGCCCTTGCGGGCTGCGAAACCATGAAGAACGCCGACACCGGCGCGCTCACCCAGGCGGGCGGTTCGGCCTTCAAGGCCATGTCGCTGAGCGACGCCGATGTCACCACGATGTCCGACCAGTCCTGCGCCGCCATGGACCAGAAGAACCAGATCGCGCCCGCCGGCAGCCGCTACGCCACGCGCCTGAACCAGGTCATCAAGCAGATGCCCACCACCGTGAACGGCAAGACGGCCAACTACAAGGTCTACATGACCAAGGACGTCAATGCCTGGGCCATGGCCAACGGCTGCATCCGCGTCTACAGCGGTCTCATGGACCTGATGAACGACGACGAACTGCGCGGCGTGATCGGCCACGAAATCGGCCACGTGGCGCTGGGCCACTCGAAGTCGCGCATGCAGACCGCCTACGCCGCCTCGGCCGTGCGCGGACTGGCCGGCGCTGCCGGCGGCGTCGCGGCCCAGCTGTCGCAGTCGCAGGCAGGCGACCTGGGTGAGAAGTTCGTCAACGCGCAGTTTTCGCAAGCCAACGAAAGCGCGGCCGACAACTATTCGTTCGACCTGCTCACCGAACGCAAGCTCGAGCGCAAGGGGCTGGTCAGCGCCTTCGACAAGCTGGCGAAGCTCGGCGGCGGCGGCTCCGGCAGTTCGCTCATGAGCTCGCATCCGCCTTCGGCCGAGCGCTCGGCGCGCATGCAGAAGCGCCTGGACGCCGCCAAGTAAGCGCTACGCGCCCTGCGTCAAACGCATCAGCAGTTCCTTCTGCGAACGGATGCCGAGCCGCCGAAAGGCCCGGTACTGATGCGTGCGCACGGTGGTCGGCTCCACGCCGATTTCCCGTGCCGCCTCCTTCGCCGTCCTGCCCGCCATCAGTTGCCCGATGACCTCGCGCTCGCGCAGGCTCAAGGTCAGCAGGCGCGAGGCGAGGGCCGGCTCCACCGCGCCCCGCACCGCCACCGCACTGCGCCCGTGTGCCGCGGTGGCGTCGGCCAGCAGCGTGGCGTGCGCTTCGATCAACGCGAAATCTTCCGCGCCGAACTCCGGCTGCGCCAGGCTGCGGTAGAAGCTCACGGCCACGCGCTGCCCGGTCGGCAGCAGCAACAGCACCGACGCGCGCTCGCGGATGCCCACGTCGCCGTAGCAGGCCGCGCGGTACGCCGGGTCGGCCACTTCGTCGGCGCGCTGATGGCCCAGCCACAACTGCGCGCGCCGCGGCAGCTTGCGCGCGGCGAGCCAGGCCATGTTGGGGTCGAGCTGGTCGAAGCGTTGCGCCACGTAGCGCTCCGACGTGCGCTCGGCCGTACTGCCGTAGCTGCTGGCCGCCGACACCGCCTCGATGCGCCCCGCCGCACTCACTGCGAACACGGTGCAGAAGGTCACCGGCATCACGCGCTGCATGGCCTTCAGGTAGCTGGTGGCCAGGTGCGCCGTGCCCACGCCGGACAGCACGTCGCCGACCACGGCGGCGGCCAATGCGGTGTCGGTGGGGTGGAGGCGCCAGCGTCTCATGCGGGGGTCATGCGGGATGAGAAAGAAAGACCAAGGGTAAGTACCTCGTACGAAGTTATGACATTGCCGCGGCCTGCGCATCGGGACAATCCCGTCGCATGACGAACCCTTCAGCAGCCGCCCCGGGCGACGCCGCCAGCGGCCCCGTGCCGCCGCCGGCCAGCACCACCCAACTGCCGCCCTCCGTGGGCGCCTTCCACTACGCGCGCTACAAGCCCTGGACGCCGCCGCTGGAGCAGGGCGACCAGGGGGGCGTCGAGCCCGGCCGCCATCCGGTGGTGATCGCCGGCGGCGGGCCGGTCGGCATGGCGCTGGCGCTGGGCCTGGCGAACCACGGCGTGCGCTGCGTGATCCTCGAGGCCGACGACACGGTGTGCGTCGGCAGCCGCGCGGCCTGCATCTCGCGGCGCAGCCTGGAAATCATGGCGCGGCTCGGCGTGCTGAACAGTTTTTTGGCCAAGGGCCTGCCGTGGACCGGCGGGCGCAGCTACTACAAGACGGCGGAGGTGTTCCGCTTCGAGATGCCGCACGACGCGCAGCAGAAGCTGCCGCCGATGATCAACCTCGAGCAGTACTACGCCGAGCACTACCTGCTGGAAGAGATCTTCCGCCGCAACGAGCAGACGCCGGGGCTCATCGACATCCGCTGGGGCACCGAGCTCACCGGCCTCGCGCAGGACGACGAGGGCGTGACGCTCGACGTGCGCAACGCCGAGGGCGCCTACCGGCTGCACGGCCAGTGGCTCGCGGCCTGCGACGGCGGCCAGAGCTTCGTGCGCAAGGCGCTGGGGCTCGCGCTGGAAGGCACGGGCTACGAAGGCCGCTACGTGATCATCGACATCGAGCTGCACAGCGGCCATCCGACCGAGCGCCGCGCGTGGTTCGACCCGCCGTGGAACCCGGGCTCGACCGTGCTGATGCACCGCCAGCCCGACGACATCTGGCGCATCGACTACCAGCTGCGCCCCGGCCAGAGCACCGAAGAAGCGCTGCAGCCGCCGGCCGTGGCCGAGTTCGTGCAGCGCCACCTCGACGCCATCGGCGAAGGGCACCTGCCGTGGAAGACGGTATGGACCTCGGTCTACCGCGCGGGCGCGATGACGCTCGACAGCTACCGCCACGGCCGCGTCGTGTTCGCCGGCAACGCGGCGCATGCCATGCCGATCTTCGGTGTGCGCGGGCTCAACTCGGGCTTCGACGACGCGGACAACCTGGGCTGGAAACTGGCCTTGGTGGCCAAGGGGCTGTCGAGCGCGGCGCTGCTCGATTCGTACTCGCAGGAGCGCATCGCGGCCTTCCATGTGAACGCCGAGAACGCGATGCGCAGCACCGAGTTCATGTCGCCGCCCTCGCGCGGCTTCGACCTGCTGCGCGAGGCGGCGCTGTCGCTGTCCGAGGCGCACCGCGGCATTGCGCAGCTGATCAACCCGCGCCAGACGCAGGCCGTGCGCTATGCCGATTCGCCGCTGTCGAGCGCGGGCGACGTGTTGCCGGCCGGCCCGCTGCCGGGCGAGGTGATGCCCGAGCAGCAGCTGGCGCGCGGCCACCTCACGGACCTGATCGCGCCGACTTTCACGCTGCTGGTGCTGCGGCCCGACATGGCGTTGCCGCCGGCGGCGGACATCGCGGCGGCGCAGCAGGGCGCGCTGCCATTCGCCGTGCGCACCGTCGCCAGCCAGGGCATCGACGGCGCGGATGCGCATGCGGCGCCCGCCGTCTTCGAAGCGCTCGGCGCGCAGGACGGCGCGGTCTACCTGCTGCGTCCCGACGGCCATGTGGCCGCGCGCTGGCACCGCCTGCCCGCGGGCGCCCTGCAACCCGCATTGGCACGCGCCGCATCGGCTGCATCGGCTGCTGCGGCCGAACAGGAGCTTTCCGCATGACCACCACACCCCTGAACCCCGACGCCCGCGACCGCCTCTATGCCGAGTGCGCACGCGCAATCAGCGAAGCGGGCGCCGAGCGCGAATCTTTGTTCCTCGCGCGCCTGGCGCTGCTGCTGTTCGAGCAGGTCGGCGACGAGGCGCGCTGCCGCGCCGCGCTGGCCGACGCGTTGCACGCGCTGCCCGTACCATCGCTGTCCGCTTCGTGAAACAAGCCTGCTTCTGCCTATCTACAACTGGAGACTGATCCATGGATCGCCGCACCCTTCTCGCCACGCTCGCCTCCGGCGCCGCCGTGGCCGCCTCGCCCTTCGCCCATGCGCAGGAATACCCCCAGCAGCTCGTCAAGTGGGTCGTGCCGTACCCGGCGGGCGGCGGCACCGACGTGATCGCGCGCGTGCTGGCCGAATCGATGCGCCAGACGCTGGGCCAGCAGATCGTGGTCGACAACCGCCCCGGCGCGTCGACCAACATCGGCGCCGACTTCGTCGCCAAGAGCAAGCCGGACGGCTACACCATCCTGTCCGCCGACAACGCCCTGCTGGCCTTCAACGAGCACCTGTTCAGCAAGCTGCCGTTCAGCCCTGAAAAGGACTTTACCTACATCGGCGCGATCGGCAAGTTCCCGCTGGCGCTGGTGGTGCACCCCGACTTCCCGGCGAAGACCTTCAAGGAATTCCTGGCCTACGTGAAGGCCAACCCCGGCAAGGTGAACTACGCGTCGCCGGGCAACGGCTCGCCGCACCACCTGGCCATGGAAATGTTCAAGGTGCGCACCGGCACCTTCATCACCCACATTCCGTACCGCGGCGCCGCGCCGGCCATGGCCGACGTGATGGGCGGCCAGGTGCCGTGCATGTTCCTCGACCTGGCCTCGGGCCTGGGGATCATGCAGAGCAACAAGGTGCGCGTGCTGGCCATCGGCTCGGGTGCGCGCAACAAGCTGCTGCCCAACGTGCCGACGCTGGCCGAGGTGGGCGTGCCCAACTCCGAGGTGTTCGCGTTCCAGGGCATCCTGGGCCCGGCCGGGCTGCAGCCGGCGGTGGTGAACAAGCTCAACGCCGACCTCAACAAGGCCTTCGGCACGCCGGCGGTCCAGAAGCGCTTCGACGACTTCGGCATGGAAGCCATGCCCGGCACACCGGCGCAGTTCGCGGCGCTGTCGCGCGCCGAGTCGAAGCGCTGGGGCCCGATCATCAAGCAGGCCGGCATCAAGCTGGACTGATGCCGGCGGCGTTCTCTTCTCTCTAGCGGGAGAACGCCTTGCGCGAGCCGTCTTCGAAGACCTCGTCGTCACGCTGCAGCTCGCCGTTCTCGTCCCAGGTGCGCTCGCGCGTGATGCGGCCCTTGGCGTCGAAGGTCGATTCGGCCAGCAGCGTGCCCTTCTCGCTGAAGCGCTGGTGGGTGCCCACGGGAATCTGCCGGCCGCGGCTCACGACCTGGTAGCGGCCCTGCGCGGCGCGCTCGCCGCTGTCGTAGAACTCGGTGATCTCCACCGAGCGCCCCTCGCCGGTGCTGCCGCTGTAGGTCGACTTGCTGGTCGGCTGGCCGTTCAGGTAGTAGCTGTCGTCGCCGATCGGCTCGCCCGCGCTGTTCCAGCGCTGGTCGCGCACCAGCGTGCCTTTTTCCGAGAAGGCCTGCTCGCGAATGCGCACGCTGGTGCGCTCGGCCAGCAGGTACACGGTTTCGCGGCGCTTCACGCCTTCCGAGGAGTAGTTCTGCTCGGTGCGCCGGTTGCCGACGGTTTCGTCGAGCACCGCGGTCTTGCCGTTGTCGTAGAAGCTCTGCGAACGCACGCGCTTGCCCGACACGTACGACAACCGCGAGCGCAGGTTGCCGCGCGTGTCGAACAGATCGACCTGCGACGGGCCGACGCCCGCGAAGCCGCAGAGCTTGGCGTCGTCGACCACCGGCGCGAGCGCCGGCGCGTCGGCGCAGCGCAGCGCCGACAACTGCCCGCGCTCGGTGAACTCGACCGATGCGCGCTCGCTGCCGTTGCCCGTGTCGGGGTAGAACGCGGCGCGGCGCAGTTTGCCGTCGGGGTAGAAGCTGCGCACCAGGCCGCGCTCCTGGCCGTCGTCGTAGGTGGCCTCGCGCAGTACCTTGCCCGTGGGCGAGTACTCGCGCGCGCGGCCCTGGATGTTGCCCTTGGCGTTGATGCTGTGCTCCTTGGCCAGCTTGCCCTTCTCGTAGATGCGCACCAGCCCCGTCAACACGCCGTTCTGCACCTGCTGCTCGCGCTGCAGCTCGCCGGTCTCGAGGTCCTTGCAGCGCAGCAGGCCGGTCTTGCCGGCCGTGGCGGCGCCGTTGGACGGGTTCACGCTGCGGCCGTCGAGCTCGCAGTCCTGCTGGGCGTGCGCCGCGGCCGCGCAGAACAGGGGCACCAGCGCCGCCAGGCCGAGCCGCAGCAGGCGCCCCGCAGTGCCCGGCACAGCGGCGGGTCTGCGGGGGGCGGCGCGGCGCGGTCTCATTTGTCGTAAAGCGTGGCCAGGGAACGGAATCCCTTGACCTCGATCGGATTGCCGAACGGGTCATGGAAGAACATCGTCCATTGCTCGCCGGGCTGGCCCTCGAAGCGCACCTGCGGCTTCAGCACGAACTCGGTGCCGGCGGCCTCCAGGCGCGCGGCCAGGGCCTGCCAGTCGGGCAGGGCGAGCGCGAGGCCGAAGTGCGGCATCGGCACCATCACGTCGCCGACGCGGCCGGTGCGGGCGGTGGCGAAGGGCTCGCCGAGATGAAGCGAAATCTGGTGGCCGAAAAAGTCGAAATCGACCCAGGTGTCGGTGCTGCGGCCCTCGGCGCAGCCGAGGACGCCGCCATAGAAGCGGCGGGCGCCGTCGAGGTCGCGAACGTGAAAGGCAAGGTGGAAGATGCTCTGCATGGTTTTGGATTATGGGCAGCGGTGCTGTGAGAATGCCGGACTTTCTTTCATCGTGGAGCAAGCCTTGCGGATACTCCGGACCCTGGTTGCACACATACGCAACATCGATTTTTCGGCGCCTGGGCGCCTGGCAAAAAACCTCCAACGGCTGCCGCGCCAACTCCTGGCGGGCGCCTGCTGTGTCTTTACATTTGCAGCGGCGCACGCCGCCTGCCCGCCCTCGGCCATCGCCAGCCTCGAGAAGCCCGGCACCGCGCTGCGCAACGGCGTCGACCGCGGCATGCTCTGGCGCATCGAGCGCGACGGGCGCACCTCGTGGCTCTACGGCACCATCCACATCGGCCGCGGCGACTGGGTGCGGCCCGGCCCGACCATCCAGAAGGCGCTGACGCAGAGCGACACGCTCGCGCTGGAGCTCGACTCGCGCGACGAAGCCACCGCCGCCGCCATGGCCCAGCCGGCCGACCCCGAGGTGCTCGCGCGCGTGCTCAGCGGCGAGCGCGCGCGCCGGCTGGCGCGGCAGAACGCCGAGGCCTGCGTGCCGCCGGGCGCGCTGTCGAAGCTGCAGCCCATCCTGCAGGTGACGGCGCTGGCCGGCCTGGTGGCGCGCGCCGACGGGCTCTATCCCGAGTTCGGCGTCGACGAAACGCTGGCCGTGGCCGCCCGCAACAGCAACAAGCCGATCGTCGCGCTCGAAAGCGCGGCCGCGCAATTGAAGGTGCTCACGGGCGACTCCGAGGCCGAGGAAGGCGAGCAGATCGACGCGGCGCTCGACGAGCTGGAGTCGGGCAAGCTGCGCGGCCAGTTGAAGGAACTGGCCGACGTGTGGGCGCGCAGCGACGCGAGCAAGCTGGGCCGCTATGCCGAGTGGTGCGACTGCCTCAACACGCCCGCCGAGCAGCGCCTCACCAAGCGCCTGCTCGACGACCGCAACCCGAACCTGGCCGACGGCATCGAGCGCCTGCACGCCGGCGGCAAGGGCGTGTTCGCGGCCGTGGGCGCGCTGCACATGATCGGCCCGCAGGGTCTGCCCACGCTGATGGCGGCGCGCGGCTTCACGGTGACGCCGGTGCTGACCGATGTGCAGGAGCAAACCGCGGCGCCGATGGCGGCGCTCGCCGCGCCTTCGCCGGCCCCCAGGGCTGTGCGCGGTGGCAAGGCTGTGAAGGGCCAGCGCGGGCCGAACGGGCAGAAGGGCGCACCGGCCGCTGCCGCCAAGGGCGGCAAATCGGCCAAGGCCGCGCCTGCGGCCAGGAGCGGCAAAGCCACGGCCAAGGCGCCCGCCAAGGCGGCTTCCAAGACCGCCGCCCCTGCCGCCAAGGGCAAAGTGCGCAGATAATCGCGCCCGCCATGCACGCGCTGCGCCACCCAACCCAGTTTCTCGGCCTCATCGGCCGCGGGGTGCTGCTGTGGTTCGTGCTGTCGCTGGGCGTGGCGGTGGCGTCGCCGCTGGTGCATCCGCAGGCGATGGAGCTGGTGTGCTCCAGCGTCGGTTCCATCAAGGTGGTGGTCCACACCGAGGACGGCACGCAGGCGCTCGGCGCCTCCCACATGGACTGCCCGCTGTGCGTGCTGACCGGCGCACCGCCGCCGGCCCTGGCGGTGCCCGCTTTCGATCTCCCCTTGCCGCTGGGCCGCCTGGTCCAGTCGATTCCCGCCACGCGCCTGGCCGCCGCCGCTGCGCCACTGCCGGCGCGCGGGCCCCCGACTTTCTCCTGACGCTCTCGAAACCATAGCTGCATACGCACGAACGACGTGCGTTGCCGGCTTTTTTGGCTCGAAGTTTCGAGTGCGAACTGAACGGGTGAGCACGGCGCAGAACGTCAATGCCATCCGCACGCGCATGCCCGAAGTGGCACTGAACCCGGTCGACGCAGGCGCGCTCCCGCCCCTGCCCGCGCAACACACCTGCCTGGCTGAACTCAGGTTCGACCCATGACGCTCTCATCCCCACTGCAAGGACCCGACATGACCAAGACATCGATGATCACTCTCAAAACTGTCTCTTATACCAAT
>NNBU01000622.1_pt1 | contig 18858 bp, 15 predicted proteins | sample 1173781 | NCBI WGS metagenome assembly NNBU01 (sample SAMN07173937, study PRJNA388173) | plant metagenome | biome: Plant school; feature: Soil; material: Symbiotic tissue of Blasia pusilla L.; isolation source: symbiotic tissue sample KVJ2 | host: Blasia pusilla | place: Norway: Troms, Kvaloya...
GCCGCTCAGCAGGTCGCCGGGCTCGGTGCTCTGCGTGTCGGGCGCCCATTGGGTTTCGCCGATCTGCAGTGCCTGCGTGCGGGCTTCGTCGCGCCCGACAACGTGGTGATCCCGACCGGCGCGGGCAGCAATGTGCTCGGCTGCTGGATCGGCTTCAAGGAGTTGCTGGCGGCGGGGCAGATCAGCAAGCTGCCGCGCATCTTCGTGGCGCAGCCGTTGAACTGCTCTCCTGTCGATGCGAGCTTCACGGCCGGCGTCGACACGCTGGTGGAGCGCCTCGTGCATCCCACGATCGCCGAAGGCACGGCGATCAAGCGGCCCGTGCGTCTGCGCGAAATGCTGCAGGCGCTGCGCGAAACGAACGGCAAGACGGTGGCACTGACCGAGGCGCAGATTGCAGCGGCGGTGCGCCAGTTGGCGGCGAGCGGTCTCTATGCCGAGCCGACGTCGGCCTCCGCCGCGGCGGCCATCGACGTGCTGGCGCAGCGCGGCGACATCCGGGCCGGCGAGACCACGGTCGCGCTGCTGACCGGCACGGGATTGAAGTCGACGCAGTTCATGACGGAGCTGTTCGGCGGCACTGCCGCCAGCGCCGCCTGACAGCGGCTACCAGGGCCACGCGATGCGCGTGCCCGTGCCGGTTTCCGTCGCGCGCACGTGGAGCCGGCGCGCGACCGTGAGGTCCTGCAGCGCGAGGCCGGTCATGTCGAAGACGGTGATGTCGCCCGGGGCGCGCACGAAGGGCGTCTTGCCGCTCAGCAGGTCGCCGAGCTCGGTGCTCTGCGTGTCGGGCGCCCATTGGGTTTCGCCGATCTGCAGTGCCTGCGTGCGGTCGTCGACCACCAGGCGCACGCTCGGCAACGACAACAGGCCCGCGGGCAGTTCGCGCTTGCCCTTCGTGTCGGCGCCCACGCAGTTCAGGTGCGTGCCGGGTTGCACGGCGTCCAGGTCGAACAGCGCGCCGCCGCCCGGCGTGGCGGTGATCACGATGTCGCTGTGCGCGACGGCGGCGTTGCGCTCGCTCGCGGGGGCGATGCTGCAGCGGTCGGAAAATTGCGCCTCGAACGCGGTGTTGCGCCGGCCGTCCACGCCCACATAAAGAACCTCGCGCAGCGAGGGCATCAGGCGCAGCGCGAAGTCGAGCTGGATGCGCGCCTGCACGCCGGTGCCGAACAGGCACAGCCGCGTGCTGTCGGGGCGTGCGAGCTGCTGCAGGCCCAGACCGCCGGCCGCGCCCGTGCGAACCGTGGTCACCGTGTTGCCATCGATGACGCACAGCGGCCGGCCGGTGGCGGGGTCTATCAGCAGGATCGTTGCCTGGTGCGGCTCGCCGCCGCGCCCGCGGTTGGCGGGCCAGAAACCGGCCGCCTTGAAGCCGAGCAGGCCCTGGGCCTGCACGTCGCCGGACTTGATGCCGAACACGCCGCCGGTGGCGAGCGGCTCGCGCACCACCGGGAAGACGCGGCCTTCGCGCTCGCTGTGCAGCACGAAGGCCTCGCGCACGGCCTGGAGCACGTCATCGGGGGAGAGGAGGGCGTCGACCTGGTGCTTGTCGAGCAGCAGGAGCCGGGCGTCCGCGGAGGCATGGGAGAGTGTCATCTGGAAATATTATCTACTTCCAGACAAAAAATCAAAAATAAGACGCCGCAATCGCATCGGCGCCTGGTGTTCAGCGCCCGGTGTGCACCTTGATCCGGATGGTCGCCACGTCCCAACCCCGGTTCTTCAGCCGGGTCACCAGCATCGGCGACAGCTGGCGCAGCTTGGCGGCCGCGGCGCTGCCCTTGACCAGCAGGCACCAGACGTCGCCTTCTGCCGGACCGGGCTGGATGGCCCCGCGCATGGCCGGCGGGATCAGCCCTTCCACGGCTTTCAGCCGCTCGGCGGTGTCGCGGGCGCGCGCCATCAGGCTGCCCAGGGTGGGCGAACCTTCCGCTGCCTGCTGCAGCGAAATGGGAGGGGGCGTGCGGCGATACATGGGTAATCCAGGGGTTAGAAACAAGACAGCTAAAATGCCCGGTTTGCCGACGTTCGCGCCGGAAAAAGGGCCGCTTGCTTTCACGGAAAGCGCGCCCAACTGCTTTCACCATATCTTAGGGAATCCGGTCGAAGTGCCTGTCGTCTCAGGTGCCCGTCCATCTCCACCCATGGCAACCAACTTCCTGACCCAGATTTTCGGCAGTCGCAACGATCGGCTCCTCAAGCAGTATCGCAAGACGGTGGAACGCATCAATGCGCTCGAACCCGAGTTCGAGAAGCTCACAGACGACGGGCTGCGTGCCAAGACTCAGGAGTTCAAGGACCGCGTCGCCAAGGGCGAAAGCCTCGACGCCCTGCTGCCCGAAGCCTTCGCCGTCGTGCGCGAGGGCTCCAAGCGCATCATGAAGATGCGGCACTTCGACGTGCAGTTGCTCGGCGGCATGGCGCTGCACAACGGCAAGATCTCCGAAATGCGCACCGGCGAAGGCAAGACGCTTACCGCCACGCTGCCGGTGTACCTGAATGCGCTGTCCGGCCAGGGCGTGCACGTGGTCACGGTGAACGACTACCTGGCCAACCGCGACGCGACCTGGATGGGCCGCCTGTACAACTTCCTGGGTCTTTCGGTGGGCATCAACCTGCCGCAGATGCCGCGCGAGGAAAAGCAGGCCGCCTACGCCAGCGACATCACGTACGGCACCAACAACGAGTACGGCTTCGACTACCTGCGCGACAACATGGTCTACGAGCCGGGCGACCGGGTCCAGCGCGTGCTGAACTACGCCATCGTCGACGAGGTGGACTCGATCCTGATCGACGAAGCCCGCACCCCGCTGATCATCAGCGGCCAGGCCGAAGACCACACCGACCTGTACCTGGCCATCAACAAGGTGGTGCCCCTGCTGACCAAGCAGGAAGGCGAAGCCGACCCGCGCACCGGCGAAGGCGTCACGGTGCCCGGCGACTTCACGGTCGACGAGAAGACGCACCAGGTGTTCCTGACCGAAGACGGCCACGAGAACGCCGAACGCATCCTGGGCGAGTTCAAGCTGCTGCCCGAGGGTGCCTCGCTCTACGACCCGGCCAACATCACGCTGATGCATCACCTGAATGCGGCATTGCGTGCGCGCCACCTGTACCACCGCGACCAGCACTACGTGGTGCAAGACGGCGAAGTCACCATCGTCGACGAGTTCACCGGCCGCCTGATGACGGGCCGCCGCTGGAGCGACGGCCTGCACCAGGCCGTGGAAGCCAAGGAAGGAGTGGAGATCCAGGCCGAGAACCAGACGATGGCCTCGATCACCTTCCAGAACTACTTCCGCCTGTACGGCAAGCTGGCCGGCATGACCGGCACGGCCGACACCGAAGCCTACGAGTTCCAGGAAATCTATGGTCTGGAGACCATGATCATTCCGCCGAACCGCGTCAGCAAGCGCGACGACCAGCTCGACCGCGTCTACAAGACGACGCGCGAGAAGTACGAGGCCGCCATCCAGGACATTCGCGAGTGCTACGAGCGCGGCCAGCCGGTGCTGGTGGGCACCTCGTCCATCGAGAACTCCGAAATCATCGACGCGCTGCTCACCAAGGCGGGCCTGCCGCACCAGGTGCTCAACGCCAAGCAGCACGCCCGCGAAGCCGACATCGTGGCGCAGGCCGGCCGCACGAAGATGATCACCATCGCGACCAACATGGCCGGTCGCGGCACCGACATCGTGCTGGGCGGCAACATCGAGAAGATGATCGAGGCGGTCGAGAACGACGAAGGCCGCGACGAGGCCGCCAAGGAAGCCGACATCGCGCACATCCGTGCCGAGTGGGTCAAGGACCACGAGTTCGTGAAGTCGCTGGGCGGCTTGCGCATCATTGCGACCGAACGCCACGAGTCGCGCCGCATCGACAACCAGCTGCGCGGTCGTTCGGGCCGCCAGGGCGACCCGGGCTCGTCGCGCTTCTACCTGAGCCTGGACGACCCGCTGATGCGCATCTTCGCGGGCGACCGCGTGAAGGCGATCATGGACCGCCTGAAGATGCCCGACGGCGAAGCCATCGAGGCGGGCATCGTCACGCGCAGCATCGAGAGCGCGCAGCGCAAGGTCGAGGCGCGCAACTTCGACATCCGCAAGCAGCTGCTCGAGTACGACGACGTGTCGAACGACCAGCGCAAGGTGATCTACCAGCAGCGCAACGACATCCTCGACGCGGGCGACCTCACGGCGCAGATCGCGGCGCTGCGCGAAGGCTGCTTCACCGACCTCGTGCGCCAGTACGTGCCGCGCGAATCGGTGGAAGAGCAGTGGGACCTGGCCGGCCTGGAGAAGAGCCTCGCCAACGAGTGGGGCCTGGACATGCCGCTCAAGAAGGAAGTGGAAGCCGCGGACGCCATCGCCGACGAAGACATCGTCGAGAAGGTGCTGGCGTATGCCAACGAGACCTTCGACGCCAAGCTGGCGCTGATCGGCCAGGAAAACTTCACCCAGTTCGAACGCATGGTGCTGCTGCAGAGCATCGACACCCACTGGCGCGAACACCTGGCCTCGCTCGACTACCTGCGCCAGGGCATCCACCTGCGCGGCTATGCGCAGAAGCAGCCCAAGCAGGAATACAAGCGCGAAGCCTTCGAGCTCTTCGGCCAGTTGCTCGACTCGGTCAAGAACGAAGTCACGCGCCAGCTGATGACGGTGCGCGTGCAGTCGGGCGAACAGCTCGAGGAAGCCGCCGAAGCGCTCGAAAGCCGCGCCGAGAACGTCGCCAACATCACCTACAGCGCGCCCACCGAGACCGGCGAGGTCGAGGTGCGTGTCGACGAGGAAAGCCAGCGCCGCCTTGCGGCCGCCGGTGCGGGCGTGATCAGCGCCGAGGCTGCGGCCTTCGGCCGCGTCGGTCGCAACGACCCGTGCCCCTGCGGCAGTGGCAAGAAATTCAAGCAGTGCCACGGCAAGCTCTCCTGACCCCGTAACTTCCGAAGAGAACCCTTCATGCCTGTGAACCTGTCCGCCCCTGATCCCGCCGCCTTGTTCGCGGTACCCGGCGTCCGCATCGGCGTGGCCGAAGCGGGCGTGCGCAAGGCCAACCGCAAGGACCTGACGGTCGTGCTGATCGACGAAGGCTCGGCGGTCGGCGGGGTGTTCACCCAGAACCGTTTCTGCGCCGCGCCGGTGCAGGTCTGCCGCGCCCACCTGGCCGCCAGCTATGGCATTCGCGCGATGGTGATCAACACCGGCAACGCCAACGCCGGCACGGGCGAAGACGGCCTGATGCGTACGCGCTCCACCTGCATCGCGCTGGCGCGCCACCTGGACATCGCGCCCGAGCAGATCCTGCCGTTCTCGACCGGCGTGATCATGGAGCCGCTGCCTGTCGATCGCATCGAAGCTGGTCTGCCGGCCGCGCTGGCCGACGCATCGGAAAATCATTGGGCCCGTGCCGCCGAAGGCATCATGACCACCGACACGATCCCCAAGGCGTTCAGCCAGCAGGTGCAGGTCGGCGGCGCGACCGTCACCATCACCGGCATCAGCAAGGGCGCCGGCATGATCCGCCCGAACATGGCGACCATGCTGGGCTTCATGGCCACCGACGCGAAGATCGACCCGTCGCTGATCCAGCCGCTGGCCACGCTGCTGGCCGACGCCTCGTTCAACCGCGTGACCATCGACGGCGACACCTCGACCAACGACTCGTTCGTGGTCATTGCCACGCAGAAGGCGGCGCACGCCCCCATCACCTCGCTCGACTCGGCCGACGGCAAAGCGCTCGTGGCCGCCATGCAGAACGTGGCCCGCCAACTGGCGCAGGCCATCGTGCGCGACGGCGAAGGCGCGACCAAGTTCATCACCATCCAGGTCGAAGGCGGGCGCGACGCGGCCGAATGCAAGCAGGTGGCGTACGCCGTGGCGCATTCGCCGCTGGTGAAGACAGCCTTCTTTGCCAGCGACCCGAACCTGGGCCGCATCCTGGCGGCGGTCGGCTATGCGGGCATCGCCGACCTCGACCAGACCGGCATCGACCTGTTCCTGGACGATGTGCACGTGGCCGTGAAGGGCGGGCGCAACCCGTCGTACCGCGAGGAAGACGGCCAGCGCGTGATGAAGCAGAGCGAGATCACGGTGCGCATCGGCCTGGGCCGCGGCAACGCCAGCGAAACCGTGTGGACCTGCGACCTGAGCCACGAGTACGTGACCATCAACGCCGACTATCGGTCATGAATGAGCAATTCCAGAGGCTGATCGAGCGCGCAGAGCAGCTCATTACCCGCATCGAATCGGTCCTGCCCCAGCCGCTGTCGGCGCCGGCCGACTGGAACGCCTCCATCGCCTGGCGCTACCGCCGCCGCAACTCCGGCCATGGCGTGCTGGAGCCGGTGCGCCACGTGGCCGCGATGTCGCTCGATTCGCTCAAGGAAATCGACGTCCAGAAGGAAAAGATCGCGCGCAACACGCAGCAGTTCGTCGAAGGCAAGCCGGCCAACAACGTGCTGCTGACGGGCGCACGCGGCACGGGCAAGTCGTCGCTCATTCGCGCCTGCCTGCAGACCTATGCGCCGCAGGGCCTGCGCCTGATCGAGGTGGACAAGGCCGAGCTGGTCGACCTGCCCGACATCGTCGAGGTGGTCTCGCAGCGCCCGGAAAAGTTCATCGTGTTCAGCGACGACCTGAGCTTCGACGAGGGCGAGCCGGGCTACAAGGCGCTGAAGTCGATCCTGGACGGCTCGATTGCCGCTTCGACGCCCAATGTGCTGATCTACGCGACCAGCAACCGGCGCCACCTGCTGCCCGAGTACATGAAGGACAACCTTTCGTACACCCACACCGACGATGGCGAAGTCCATCCCGGCGAGGTGATCGAGGAAAAGATCTCGCTGTCGGAGCGCTTCGGCCTCTGGGTGAGCTTCTATCCCTTCAGCCAGAAAGAGTACCTGGCGATCGTGGCCCAGTGGCTGTCTTCGTTCGACGTCACGCCGGCCGCCATCGAGGCGGCGCGGGCCGAGGCGCTGGTGTGGGCGCTGGAGCGCGGTTCGCGCAGCGGCCGCGTGGCCTACCAGTTCGCGCGCGACTATGCCGGCCGTGCCGCCGGGCGGAGCGCCGCGTGAGCCAGGCCGCCCCCTCCGCGCGCAAGCACACCGAAGTCGCAGTCGGCGTGCTGATCCGCCTGGACGACGACGCGCTGCTGCTCTCGACCCGTCCCGAAGGCAAGGCCTACGCGGGCTTCTGGGAGTTTCCCGGCGGAAAGATCGAGACCGGTGAAACGGTCGAGCAGGCGCTGCGGCGCGAGCTGCAGGAAGAGCTCGGCATCACCATCGAGGGCGCCGAGGTCTGGAAGGTCACCGAGCACGACTACCCGCATGCGCTGGTGCGCCTGCACTGGTGCAAGGTGACAGCGTGGAGCGGCGACTTCGAGATGCGCGAAGGCCAGCAGATGGCCTGGCAGCAGTTGCCGCTGGCGGTGAGCCCGGTGTTGCCCGGCGCATTCCCCGTGCTGCAGTGGCTGTGCGAGGAGCGCGGCCTGCCGTTCGTGGCGCCGCCGGTGGTTGCGCCGACCGACTGATTGATGCATCCCAAGTACCGTCCGGACATCGACGGCCTGCGCGCGCTCGCGGTGGGCTCGGTGGTGCTGTATCACGCCTTTCCGACGGCGTTGATGGGCGGTTTCATCGGGGTGGACATCTTCTTCGTGATCTCGGGCTTCCTGATCACGACCATCATTCTCCAAAGCCTCGCGGCGGGCGATTTCAGCTACCGCGACTTCTACGCGCGGCGCATCCGGCGGATCTTTCCGGCGCTGATCGTGGTGCTGCTGGCCACGCTGGCCGCCGGCTGGTACCTGCTGCTGTCCGACGAGTTCGCGGAGCTGGGCAAGCAGACCGTGGGCGGCTCGGCCTTTGTTGCCAACCTGGTGTTCTGGAGCGAGTCGGGCTACTTCGACACGGCCGCCGAGACCAAGCCGCTGCTGCACCTGTGGTCGCTGGGCATCGAGGAACAGTTCTACATTTTCTGGCCGCTGCTGCTGGGGCTCGCGTGGCGCAAGCGCTGGCCGATCGTGCGGGTGGTGCTGGCCGTGGCGGCGGTGTCGCTGGTGATCAACGTGGCCACGGTGCACCCGCTCCCGGCGGCGTCGTTCTACTCGCCGGCTTCGCGCTTCTGGGAGCTGATGGTGGGCGGCATCCTGGCCTGCATGCGGCTGAAGCCGCCGGCCCCGAACGCATGGCGCAGCCATGCGCAGTCGGTGCTGGGCGTGGGGCTGATCGTGCTGGGGCTGGTGATGATCCGCAGCAACAAGGCCTTCCCCGGCTGGTGGGCGTTGCTGCCCACGCTGGGCGCGGTGAGCTGCATTGCCGCCGGACCCGCGGGCGTGCTGAACAAGTACCTGCTGTCCAACCGGGTGATGGTGTGGATCGGGCTCATCAGCTATCCGCTGTACCTGTGGCACTGGCCGCTGCTGGCGTTCGTGCGCATCGTGGAGGCCGACCCGCTGCATCCGTCGCCGGTCTACCGCGCGGGCGCGATGGTGGCGAGCGTGCTGCTGGCCTGGGCCACCTACCGCTTCGTGGAGCGCTTCGCGCGGAACCGTCCCGGCGCCGGCACGCTCAAGCTGTTGGGCGGTGGCATGGTGCTGGTGGCCGTGGCAGGCACCGCAGTCTTCTTCGGCCTGCCCGAGCCGCGCAACAACAGCGCCCGGCTGCAGGTCGTGGCCAACGCCACGCTGGACGCCGACTATTACGACGGCTTCAAGCTCGACCAGATCGGCGAGCAGCTGATCTACAAGGTCGGCGGCGGTCCGAAGCGGGTGCTGTTCCTGGGTGACAGCCACATCCAGCAGTACGCGCCCCGCGTGATGGAACTGGCGCGCACGCTGGCCATGCCCGCGGACACGTCGGCCTGGTTCGCGACCCAGGGCGCTTGCCCGGCCGTACCGGGTGTGCATGCGGACAAGAACATCGGCTGCGCCGAGCGGCGCGACGCCATGCTGGCCTACGCGCTGGGCCCGGAGGTCGATTCGGTGGTGATCGGCGGCTGCTGGAACTGCTACTTCGTGGGGCAGGGTGCCTTGGCTTACTACTTCCGCGACGCCGACAACAAGGTCCATCCGTTCCAGGGCGGCGACGGCATCGAGCGCGCGCTGGCTTCCATGGAGTTCACGCTGCGCGAGCTGGCACGGCACAAGAAGGTCTACCTGCTGCTCGACAACCCGGGCGGTCCGGAGTTCGAGCCCAAGCGCCTGATCGAGGGCAGCCGCCTCACGCACATGGAGGCCATGCACTCGACGCCGACCGCGCCGCTGCCGGCCGACCAGAAGCAGCTCAACGACCGGTTGCGCGCGATTGCGCTGGCCGCCGGCGCCGAACCTATCGATGCGATGGCGGTGCTGTGCAAGGACGACCAGTGCCTGCGCACGCTGCCCGACGGCGCGCCCGCTTACAAGGACGCCGACCACCTGCGCCCGCGCTACACGCGGGAAGAGGCCAGCTACTTCGACCGGACGGTGCGCGCAGCGCCTGCCGCCGCGCCACAGCCGGCGCGCTGAGCGCGCCTTCGCGAACCATGCATCCCAAGTACCGCCCGGACATTGACGGCCTGCGCGCCATCGCGGTGGGCTCGGTGCTGGCGTATCACGCGTTTCCCAGCCTGCTGCCGGGCGGCTTCATCGGGGTCGACATCTTCTTCGTGATCTCGGGCTTCCTGATCACGACCATCCTGCTGCAGAGCCTGGCCGCGGGCGACTTCAGCTACCGCGACTTCTATGCGCGGCGCATCCGGCGGATCTTTCCCGCGCTGGTGCTGGTGCTGCTGGCCACGCTGGCCTTCGGCTGGTACGTGCTGCTGCCGGGCGAGTTCTCGCAGCTGGGCAAGCAGACCACCGGCGGGGCCGCCTTCTTCGCCAACCTGGTCTTCCTCGGCGAAGCCGGCTACTTCGACGCCACGGCGGAGACCAAGCCGCTGCTGCACCTGTGGTCGCTGGGCATCGAGGAGCAGTTCTACATCTTCTGGCCGCTGCTGCTGGGCCTGGCCTGGCGCAAGCGCTGGCCGATTCTTCGGGTGACGCTGGCGGTGGCCGCGATCTCCTTCCTGGTCAACGTGCTCACGGTGCAGCCGCACCGCGCGGCGGCGTTCTATTCGCCGCTGTCGCGCGCATGGGAGCTGATGGCCGGCGGGCTGCTGGCGGCCATGCGTCTGCAGGCCGCGGGCGCGCCGGCGGGCACCGCAGATTCGCGTGCCTGGACGAAGCATCTGCAGTCCGTGGTCGGCGTAGGTCTGATCGTGCTGGGGCTCTTCATGACGCGCAGCACCAAGGCGTTTCCGGGCTGGTGGGCGCTGCTGCCGGTGCTGGGCGCGGTGAGCTGCATCGCGGCGGGACCGAATGGCGTGCTCAACCGCTACCTGCTGTCGAACCGGGTGATGGTGTGGATCGGCCTCATCAGCTATCCGCTGTACCTGTGGCACTGGCCGCTGCTGTCGTACGCGCGCATCGTCGCGGGCGGCGAGCCTTCGCTGCAGATGCGCATCGCGATGGTGGTGGCGTCCGTGGTGTTGGCCTGGGCCACCTACCGCTTCCTGGAGCGCTTCGTGAAGCTGCATCTGTCGCAGGGCATGCTGCGCGGCCTGGCGGGCGGCGGCGCGGCGCTGGCACTGGCCGGCGTGTTGGTGTTCCTGGGCACGCCGCTGCCGCGCAACGACAGCCCGGCACTGCAGGCGGTGGCCGATGCCACGCGCGAAGACAACTACTACGACGGCTTCGAGGAGTCCGCGCTGGGCGGGCAGTTCGTCTACCGCGCCGGCAGCGGCAGGCACAACGTGCTGCTGATCGGCGACAGCCACGTCGAGCAGTACGCGCCGCGCGCGCTCGAGTTGATGCGCACGCAGCCCGGCAAGGCCCGCACGGTCTACTTCGCGACCAAGGGCTCCTGCCCGCCGGTGCCGGGCCTGTTCAGCGGCAGCGACACCAGCTGCGACGAGCGGCGCGCGGCGGTGCTCGACCTGGCGCTCAAGCCGGAGATCGATTCGGTGGTAATCGGGGCCTGCTGGAGCTGCTACTTCACCGGCGCCGGGCCCACGGTGAACTACTTCGTGGACGACAGGAAGGCGGTGCACCCGTTCCTCGGTGGGGACGGCGTCGACCTGTCGCTGAAGTCGCTGGGCGAAGTACTCAAGCGCCTGTCGGCGCACAAGAAGGTCTACCTGGTGCTTGGCAATCCGGTCGGCATGGATTTCGATCCGCTCAGGCAGATCCAGGGCAGCCGGCTCGGCGGCATGACGGCCGCCAGCGGACAGCTGAAAGCGCCGATGCCACAAGACCAGGCGCAGTTCAATGCGCGGCTGAAACAGGTGGCCGAGGCCAACGGGGCGCAGGTCATCGCGCCGTTCGACAGCCTGTGCGCGGACGGCCAGTGCATCCGCAGCATGCCGGACGATGGCTCGCCGGCCTACAAGGACATCGGGCATCTGCGGCCGCGGTATGCGCGCAGCTTCGCGACGTACATCGACCCCGCGCTGCTGGACGAGGGAACGGGCGGCAAGTAGCCCGCGCCGGGCGGCTGCTACTGGATCTTCGGATCGCCGAAGGTGTTGTCGTCGGGTGGCGCCTCGGCCGGCATGCGGAACTCCTCGCTGGCCCAGGCGCCGAGGTCGACGCCCTTGCAGCGCGCGCTGCAGAACGGCCGGTAGGCATTGCTCGGCGCGTAGATGCTGTCGCCACCGCACGTGGGGCAGCGCACGATGCGCTCGCCGTTCGCGTTCAGCTTGCTCATTGGCTTACCTTCGTGCGCCGCACTGCGGCGTTCATGCGCACAGCGTCAGCTCGAAGGGCGCATCGTCCGAGCTTTGGTGCAGGCGGTCGTCCTTGTCGTGGCGCATGAGGCGCACCGACACCATGAGACGGTTGCCGCTGATTTCGGGAACCAACCCCAGCCGCGGGTCGATGCGCAGGCGCAGCAATTGGAAGCTGCGGCCCTGCGGCAGGTTCTGCTGGAACTGGCCGTGGGTGGCGATGACCTTGTAGGGTACGTCGGCATCGCGCAGCAGCTTGAGCAGCAGGTAGATCGACGAGGCCAGCGGGGACAGTGTGTTCGACCAGCGTTCGAGGTCGGCGCGGCGGTCCTTGGCGGGGCGATGCTGCCAGGCGTAGTAGGCCGGCAGGTCGAACTCGCAGGTGCCGCCCGGAATGCCGGCACGGCTGCGAATGCTCATGAGCCACTCGTTTTCCGTGAGCGCCTGGCCGGCCTTGCCAGACACGCCGTTGAGCGTCGTGAAGTTGCGCTCGAGCTGGCCGACGACCTGGTCGAGCACGGCCTCGGCGATGGCCGGATTGCCGCGGTAGCTGTTGAAGACGTTCTTGTGCTTGTCCAGGTCGCGCAGCACATCGGCCTTGAGGTCGGCCCGCGCGGCGACGTCCATGATCTCGAAGATCGTGATCAGGGCGAAGTGATGGGACAGCGGCGATTCAGCGGGCACCAGCTCGCCGAGCCGGCGAAACAGGTGCTCCAGCCGCAGGTAGGTGCGGATGCGCTCGTTGAAGGGGTACTCGTAGAGGATCACGCGTATCGTTTTTTCACGTCAGGTTCGAGCTCATTGCGGTCTGGCAGGCGGTGCGGGCAGCACCTGGCGCACGGCCTCCAGCATACGCTGACCGAAAAGAATGTAACCCCGGGTCGAGACATGGGTCTCGTTGGCGGGGAAAAGGTCCATGACCTTGAAGCGGTGCTGTTGCGCCAGCTCGAAAAGGTCCGGCCCGATATTTTGCGGGTTGAACGCGGCCCTGAATTCGTCGGCATGGTTTTGTTGCAAATACACCGTGCTCTTGTTGGGGACCACCATCCACACGACCTTGTACGGCGCGGCCGTGTCTTCGAAGCTCTTCATGAAGCGCGCGGACTTGACCGACAGCGGGGCGTTGACCCGGTCTTCGGCGGTCATCAGCAGCTTGTCGCAGGCGTGGTGGCTGAACTGCTTGCAGCCGTCGGGTACCACGCGCGCATCGATCAGCGGGCCCCAGCGCTCGGGCGTATTGGTCCAGCTGTCGGAGCGCAGGATGGCCTTGGTGTTGTGGTACGTGTACCAGCCGCTGAGCAGTTCGGCGTCCCAGTTCAGCTGGAAGCCGGGGGCGGGCTTGGCCGGGTTCTCGAAGGGCGGCGGCGTCGGCTTGAAGGCGTGCTTCATCGTCTTGCAGCCTTCGGATTTCTCGATGCGGTCTTCGAGCAGGCGCTCGATGCTCTCGATGATCACCACTTTGCCCTTGAAGCCGGATTTCTCGAGCCATCCCGAAAAGTCGCCGCACACCACGCCGCCCAGGTTGTCCCAGTGGGTGGTCGTGAGCTTGTAGCCCGCGCCCACGAGGGACGCCTGCCAGGCGTAGCGCACCGAGAAGCTGTCGCCGATCACCAGGATGTCGGATTCATTGATGGGCCAGGTCTTGACGTCCGCGTCCGGAATGGGCGGGGGCGGCGCATGCCAGCCGAACTCGCGCTCGGAGATGCGCCCGATGCGGGTCAGGTCACCATAGGGAATGGGGGTGAACAAGCTGGCGACCAGCAACGCGCAGCACACCAGGAAACCCGCGGCGAAGATGCGAAGCCAGGTCTTGGCCGATGTCGTGTCTTCCATGTCAGAACTGGAAATAGAGGAATGGGCTGTAGTTGCCGAACTTCGACACGCACAGGCCAAAAAGATAGACGCATCCCAGCCCGGTGACCCAGGTGGCCACGCGCTGCAGGTGAGGCCGTCCCGCCAGGCCCGCGACGTTGGGAATCCAGCGGTCGAGCGTGATGGTGGGCGGCAGCGCCAGGCAGATCACCAGGCCCACCAGGAGGGTCTGGAAGAACTCGGGCTTGCGGAACGGCACGCGGAATTCGCTGAAAGCCGAAACCGGAGCGCCATGCAGGCCCAGCATGCCCTTGTAGATCTCGATGGCGGCCGTCAGGCTGTCGGCGCGGAACACCACCCAGGCGATCATGACGCACAGGAAGGTGATGAACCAGCCGACCACGCGGCCGTACCACGTGGTCTTGGTGCTACCGCGGCGCACCTTGGCGTTCCAGAAGTGGTTGACCATCAGGAACGCGCCGTGCAGCGCACCCCAGATCACGAAGGTCCAGGCAGCACCGTGCCACAGGCCGCCCAGCAGCATCGTCAGGAAGAGGTTGATGTAGCGGCGCGCCGGCCCCTTGCGGTTGCCGCCCAGCGGCACGTAGAGGTAGTCGCGCAGGAAGGTCGACAGCGAGATGTGCCAGCGGCGCCAGAACTCGATCATGTTGGTCGACTTGTAGGGCGAGCGGAAGTTGAGCGGCAGCTGCACGCCCACGCACAGCGACAGGCCGACCGCCATGTCCGAGTAGCCCGAGAAGTCGAAATAGATCTGCAGCGTATAGGCCAGCACGCCGAACCACGCGGTGTACAGCGAAGGCAGAACGCCTTCGTGCACGCCCTTGAACATCATGTCGGCGTACTGCCCCAGCGGGTCGGCGATGAGCATCTTCTTGGCCAGGCCGAAGACGAAGATCCCCAGCCCCAGCGCCATGTGGTTGGCGTTGAATTTGTAGGTGGCCGGGTTGTTGAACTGCGGCATCATCTGCGCGTGATGCAGCACCGGGCCCGCGATCAGGTGCGGGAAGTAGGTCACGAACAGCGCATAGTGGACGAAGCTGCGCTCCTGCACCTTGCCCTGCCAGCAGTCGACCAGGAAGGCGATCTGGGTGAACGTGTAGAACGAAATGCCGATCGGCAGCACGATGTGCACCAGATCGATCTGCGCGAAGCCGGCGGCGGCCAGGCCGGCATCGATGTTTTCCAGGAAGAAGTTGGCGTACTTGAAGACCGCCAGCACCCCGAGGTTGACCACCAGCGCGATGATCAGCAGGGCCTTGCGGTGCTTGTCTTCCCGGCTCGGGGAGGGCGTGAGCCGCAGTCCGAACCAGTAGTTGATGCAGATCGACCCCAGCAGCAGGGGCAGCGCCTTGACGCTCCACCAGCCGTAGAAGAAGAGCGAGGCCAGTGCCAGGAAACCCGCCGCCGCTCGGGGGCTGCGCGCGCCGATCAGGAAGAAGCCGATCAGGACCAGCGGGAAGAAAACGAAGATGAAGGGATACGAATTGAAAAGCATCGTGAGGGGCGCTAAGGCGTGCGCCGTTTGACGTGACCGTCGTGTCGCCGCTGCGGCGTCAATGCCAAATTATCGCGTGCCCGCCGCAACCCAACGTTCCCAGAGACCCCACACCTGCGCCCCGAGTTGCTCCAGGGTCAGGGACTCGTTGTAAATGACCGCGTCCGCGGCCGCCCTGCGCGCCTTGCGCGAGGCCTGTTGGGCGATGACTGCCTGGACGGCTTCCGGAGCCCAACCTGAGCGTGCGACCACGCGTTTCATTTGTGTTTCCTCGGTGGCATCGACCACCAGCACCCGGTCGACGAGGGTGCGCCAGCGGCCGGATTCGACCAGCAGGGGAACATCGAAGACCACCACCGCATCGTCACCGGCGGCCGCCGCCTGGCGCTCGGTTTCGGTGCCGATGAGGGGGTGCAGGATGGCTTCCAGGCGACGCTTGGCGCCGGCATCGGCGAACACGATCCGGCGCATGGCGGCCCTGTCGAGGCCGCCGTCCGGGGCGATGATGCCGGGGCCGAAGGCGGCCTCCAGAGCCGGCATCGCGATGCCCCCGGGCTGCGCGATGGCACGCGCAATGGCGTCGGTGTCCACCAGCACGGCGCCCTGCCGCACCAGCAAGCCGGCCACCGTGCTCTTGCCGCTGCCGATGCCGCCGGTCAGGCCGATGCGCCGCACCATGGCCGGCGTCAACGGACCAACGCGCCCAGGGGGAAGGCGAACGGAATCCATTGCCTCACGACCTCCGGGCCCGCCACCAGACAGATGAGGCCCGCGCCGGCCAGGAAGGGGCCGAAAGCTATCGGGATGTCCTTGTGCGCCAGCTTGCCGGCCACGCGCAGCGTCACGCCGATCACTGCGCCCACCAGCGAAGAGACGAGGATGATCGCAATGAGGTAGTCGGCGCCGAGCCAGGCGCCCAGCGCGGCCAGCAGCTTGAAGTCTCCATAGCCCATGCCTTCCTTGCCCGTGACCAGGCGAAAGGCATGGTACACAAGCCACAGGCTCAGGTAGCCGAACACGGCGCCCCAGACGGCTGAACTCAAAGGCACCCCGGTCCAGCCCGCCGCCGCGCCGATCAGGCCGAGCCACAGCAGGGGGTAGTTGAGCGAATCGGGCAGGAACTGGGTGTCGAAATCGATCAGGAACTGGCAGACCAGCAAGGCGCCGAATGCGGCCCAGAGCGCGCCCGCGGGCGTGACACCGAAGCGCCAGGCGCACAGGGCGAACAGGGCGCCCGTGACGAGCTCCACCAGCGGGTAGCGCGGACTGATCGCGGTCTTGCAGGCGCCGCAGCGGCCGCGCAGCACCAGGTAGCTCAGCACGGGGATGTTCTCGTACCAGCGGATCCTGTGGCCGCAGGCGCCGCAGCGCGAGGCGGGACGCGCCAGGTCGAAGGGGGGCTGCGCTTCGATGACCGCCGCGGCCCTGTCGGCCGCTGCCTCCAGCCCGGCGGGGGGCGCGACCTTCGAACCGAAGGCCAGCGACCATAGCGAGGGGGCATCCTTCGACGACATGAGGTTCGCGACGGCGTCGGCGAGCCAGTCGCGGTACATCATCACCGGCGTGCGGTAGATGACGACGTTGAGGAAACTGCCGATCAATAGCCCCAGCACACCGGCGAACGCGGTGTCGAATTCCCTCGACACGAGCATCAGACGACCTGGCCGAGCTTGAAGATGGGCAGGTACATCGAGACCACGATGCCGCCGATGATGGTGCCCAGGAACACGATGATGATGGGCTCCATCAGGCTCGACAGGCCCGCGACCATGTCGTCCACCTCGGACTCGTAGAAGTCGGCCGCCTTGCCCAGCATGTGGTCGATGGAGCCGGACTCTTCGCCGATGGCGGTCATCTGGATGACCATCGAGGGAAAGAGGTTGGCATTGGTCATGGCCGCGGTGAGGCTGGTGCCGGTGGAAACCTCCTGCTGGATCTTCGCCGTGGCGTCGCCGTAGACGCTGTTGCCCGAGGCACCGCCCACCGAGTCGAGGGCTTCGACCAAGGGCACGCCGGCGGCGAACATGGTTGCCAACGTTCGGGTCCAGCGGGCCACGCAGGACTTTTCGATCAATGTGCCGAAGATGGGAATGCGCAACAGGACGCGGTCCATGACCTTCTGGAAACGCTCATTGCGTTTCCACGCCTGCAGGAAGAAGTAGATGCCGCCGCCGATGCAGCCGAAGATCAGCCACCAGTACGAGACGAAGAATTCGCTGATGGCCATCACGAACAGCGTGGGCGCAGGCAGATCGGCGCCGAAAGAAGTGAACACCTGCTTGAACGCCGGAATCACGAAGATCATGATGATGGCCACAACCACGAAGGCCACGACGACCACGGAGGTCGGGTACATCAGCGCCGACTTGATCTTGGACTTGATCGCCTCGGTCTTTTCCATGTACGTGGCAAGGCGGTCCAACAGGTCTTCCAGGATACCGGCGGCTTCGCCGGCTTCCACCAGGTTGCAATAAAGGTTGTCGAAGTACTTCGGAAACTTCCGGAAGGCCGCCGACAGCGAAGTGCCGGTTTCCACGTCGGTGCGAATGTCGTTGAGCAGCTTGGCCACGCTCGCGTTCGCGTTGCCGCGTCCGACGATGTCGAAGGACTGCATCAAGGGCACGCCGGCCTTCATCATCGTTGCCAGCTGGCGCGTGAAGATCGCGATGTCCTTGGGCTTGATGGCCTTGCCCGAACGCATCCGGCGCTTCTTGATCTTCGACGCAAGCACACCTTGGCGGCGCAATGCCGCCTGCACCTGGTTCTCGCCGGCGGCCCGAAGTTCGCCGCGCACCATCTTGCCGTTGCGGTCCTTGCCCTCCCACTCGAAGACAAACTCCTTGTGCGTGGGCTTGGAGCGGGGGGATGCCACTGTTGCCATTCGATCTCCGGTTTCTCGGTGTGTTCGTTATAGGTTGGTGCAGGCGACCACTTCTTCCAGCGAAGTGAGACCTTGCATGACTTTGCGCAACCCCGACTGGCGCAGCGAGCGCACGCCTTCGGCCTCGGACTGCTGGGCGATGTCGAGCGCACTGCCGTCGCGCAGGATGATTTCCTGGATCGCCTCCGTGATCGGCATCACCTGATAGATGCCCACGCGCCCCTTGTAGCCGCCGCTGCATGCGGAGCAGCCGACGGGGCGATAGGGCTTCCACGTTCCGTCCAGTTGTTCTTCCTGGAATCCGGCGTCGAGCAGCGCTTCGCGCGGCACCTCGGTGGGCACGCGGCACACCGTGCACAGCCGCCTGGCCAGGCGCTGCGCTGTGATCAGGATCACGCTGGACGCAATATTGAATGGCGCGATGCCCATGTTGCGCATCCGCGTGAGCGTGGTCGGCGCGTCGTTGGTGTGCAGCGTGGAGAGCACCAGGTGGCCCGTTTGCGCGGCCTTGATCGAGATGTCCGCAGTTTCCAGGTCGCGGATTTCGCCGACCATGATGATGTCCGGATCCTGGCGCAGGAAGGCGCGCAGCGCGGCCGCGAAGGTGAGCCCCGCCTTTTCGTTCACGTTGACCTGGTTGACGCCGGGCAGGTTGATTTCCGAGGGGTCTTCTGCGGTCGCGATGTTCACGCCCGGCTGATTCAGCAGGTTCAGGCAGGTGTACAGCGACACCGTCTTGCCTGAGCCCGTGGGGCCCGTCACCAGCACCATGCCGTAGGGACGGCCGATGGCGTGAAGAAGGCGCGCCTTTTCGTCTGCGTCGTAGCCCAGTGCATCGATGCCCAGGCGAGCGCGACGGGGGTGAAGACGCCGGATTACGATCTTTTCGCCGAACAGCGTGG
>NNBU01000645.1_pt1 | contig 18722 bp, 6 predicted proteins | sample 1173781 | NCBI WGS metagenome assembly NNBU01 (sample SAMN07173937, study PRJNA388173) | plant metagenome | biome: Plant school; feature: Soil; material: Symbiotic tissue of Blasia pusilla L.; isolation source: symbiotic tissue sample KVJ2 | host: Blasia pusilla | place: Norway: Troms, Kvaloya...
GACGGGTCGGAGCTGAATCCGCAGGCGCAGATAGTGGTGCGGCGCGAGTACCCGCCTGGGCTGAGCCAGGTCGTGCAGTCCTTCCTGACCKGCTACGGCCGCGCCAAGGGCCCGCGCGGCGACGCCGAGCGCGTGGTGCTCAAGTCGCTGCACGACCTGGCCGGCTTCGTGGTGGCCGACAACAGCTCGCTGCAGCCCGCGGCCAAGCTGGCCTACCAGCTGGCCCGGCAGAACGCCATGACCGCGCAATGGGTGAACGCCGCCGCGCGGGAGGCGCGCCTGCAGCGCATCGACAGCGGGTATGCGCAGCAGGTCGGCGTGCTGCAGGACGTGTCGCCTTGACGAAGCCCGCATGGCGCCGTTGCGCGGGGCTGCTGGTGCTTGCAGCCCTGTGGTGGGCCGGCGTGTCGCCTGCCATGGCGCAGGGTGCGGCACAGAAGCCCGAGAAGAGCGACACCCCCGGCAAGCCCGCCCCGGCCTCCACCCGGCTGATCCGCTTCGGCGTGCTGCCACTGGGCGGCACCGTCGAGTCGCGCGCGCTGTGGACGCCGCTCATGGCCGACATGAGCCGCGCCCTGGGCATTCCGGTGAACGCCTATTCGGTGCCGTCGTACGAGGAGCTCGACCGCGCCATCGGCCGCGACGAGATCGACATGGCCTTCCTGTCGGCCAAGATGGCGCTCGACGCCGTGATGCAGCGGCGCATGAAGGTGGTGGCGCAGATCGCGCGGCACCCCAGCGTGCCCGAGCACCGCGCCGTGCTGCTGGCGCGCAAGGCGGGCCCGCTGAACTCGCTCGAAGGCATGCTCGCGCAGCCCGAGAAATGGCGGCTCGCACGCGGCGACAGCCGCTCGGTCACCGGCTTCATCGTGCCGCAGAGCCAGCTCTTCCTGCCGAACCACATCGAGATGGAGACGCGTTTTCGCAGCGAGTTCGTCGGCACGCACCAGGCCAACGCGGCCGGCCTGTCGCACAACCAGTACAACAGCTTCAACGTCAACGCGATCGGCCTGATCCTCAACAACACCACCAGCGCAGCGCAGATCGCCTGGCAGTCCCAGCTCGCGGGGCAGGTCACGGCCAACTTCAACCAGACCAGCGCCGCGCGCGTGATCCTGAACGAAGTGGTGTCCAACAACCGCAGCCAGCTGGCCGGCTTCACCGAAGTGCTGGGCGGCAGGGCCGACGTGGTGCTCGCCAACCCCTACGGCATCACCTGCTCGGGCTGCGGCTTCATCAACACCGACCGCGTGACGCTCACCACCGGCAACCCGTTCCTCGCCTCGAACGGCGGACTGGGCGGTTTCAGCGTGGGGCAGGGCGACATCCTGATCACCGGCACCGGCCTGAACGCCACGGCGCAACAGGTGCTCGACCTGGTGACGCGCTCGGTGCGCATCGAAGCGCCCATCAACGGGCAGGACGTGAGCATTGCCGCCGGCACCAACAAGTGGAGCTACGACACCCGCGCCGTGACCGGCGCCGCCACGCCCACCGGCAGCGCACCCGCCTACTCGATCGACACCGCCGTGCTCGGCGGCATGTATGCCAACCGCATCCGGCTGACCTCGACCGAGGCCGGCGTGGGCGTGCGCATGCTGGGCGACGCGGCCGCCAGCGCGGGAGACTTCACGCTGACGGCGGCCGGCAAGGTCGAGCTGCAGAACCGCATCTCGGCCACGACCGACGTGAACGTGAGCACCACAGGCACCGACACCGCCGCGCTCGCGCTGACCGATGCCAGCCTCACGTCGGCCGGCAAGCTGGCGCTCGCGTCGGCGGGCGGCACGTCGATCTCGGGCAGCGCGCTCGTCGCGGGCACCGACCTCGCGGTGAGCGCGGGCAGCCTGCTCGACGCGGCCAGCGCCTCGGGCATTGCGAACAACAACCTGCGCCATGCGGGCGGCGCGCTGACGCTGGCCGTGGGCAACGCGGCTTCGCTCGGCGCCACCGAATGGAGCGCGGGCGGCGCGTGGAACGGCACCTTCGGCAACCTCGTGACCACCGGCGCGACCAAGCTCTACAGCAGCGGCGGCACGCTGATCGCCAGCGCCGGCAACGGCGACCTCGCGCTCGGCCTGGCCGCGCTGCAGTCGGCCGGCAACATGACGCTCACGGCCAGCGGCGCCATCGGCACGGCCACGGGCGGCGCGCTGCAATCGCTAGGCGGCAACCTCGCGCTGACGGCGGGCAAGGGCCTCGACAACGCGGGCACGATCTCGGCCGACAAGGGGTCGGTCACGGTGCGCGCCGACGGCGCCATCGCCAACAGCGGCCAGATCCACGCGGCGCAGAACCTCGACATCGCCGACAGCAAGGGTGGCGCCACGGCCAGCCTCACGAACAGCGGCGCGCTGCTGACCGAACAGGCGCTGGCGCTGAAGGCCGCAGCCGTGAGCAACACGGCCACCGGGCGCATCCAGGCGCAGACCGGCAGCACGGTCAACGCGGCCAGCATCGACAACGCCGGCGCATGGCTGCTGTCGCAAGCGGCCGGCGCGAGCGACAAGCTCAGCGTGACGGGCGCGCTCGCCAACAGCGGCACGCTGCAAGGCGCGGGCGCCGTGGCGGTGGGCGCGGGCAGCGTGAACAACAGCGGCACCCTCCTCGCAGCCACCGACCTCACGGCGACGACGACCGGCGACATCGTCAACAGCGGCACCGCGCAAGCCAGCGGCATGCTCGGCCTGACCAGCGGCGGCGCCGTCTCCAACACCGGCACCGGCGTGCTGAAGGCCGCAGCGCTGAACCTCACGGCCGCCAAGGGCCTCACCAACGCGGGCATCGCCACGGCCGACAGCGGCAATGCCACGCTGCGCGTGGACGGCACGCTGACCAACAGCGGCCAGCTGCACGCAAAGGGCAACATCGACATCGCCGACCGCACGGGCGGCGCGACGCAGGCCGTGGTCAACAGCGGCAAGCTGCTGGCCGAGCAGGCGCTTGCGCTGAAAGCCGCGTCGCTGGGCAACACGTCCACCGGCTGGATGCAGGCCGCCACGGGCAGCACGGCCACGCTGGGTTCGCTGGACAACGCGGGCACGTGGCTGCTCTCGCAGAACGCGGGCGCGAAGGACCAGATCGCCCTGTCGGGCGCCGCCACCAACAGCGGCACGCTGCAAGGCGCGGGCGACCTCGGCGTGACGGCCGCGAGCCTCGTCAACAGCGGCAACGTGCTCGCCGCCGGCAAGATCGACGCGACCACGACCGGCAACCTGAACAACAACGCAGGCGGCGCCGTGCAGGCCGGCAGCGCGCTCACGCTCACGAGCGGCAACGCGCTGGGCAACGCCGCCTCCGCTTCGCTCAAGGGCCAGACCGTGGCCCTCGATGCGGCCAACGGCCTGACCAACGCCGGCGCCATCGAGGCCGGCGCGGGTGCCGCCACGCTGCGCGTGAACGGCACGCTGACCAACAGCGGGACCGTGCATGCGACGACCGACATCGACATCGCGGACCGCAACGCAGCGGCCACGCAGACCGTGATCAACAGCGGCACCTTGCTGGCCGACCGCGCCTTCGCGCTCAAGGCCGCGAGCATGACCAACACGGCCGCAGGCCGCGTGCAGGCCGCCACCGGCAGCAACGTCGCCGTGGGCAGCCTCGACAACCAGGGCACCTGGCTGCTGTCGCAGCAGGCCGCGGCCGTCGACACCGTCTCGATGACCGGCACGCTCACCAACAGCGGCACGCTGCAGAGCGCGGGCGACGCGACCATCGGCGCCAACCAGCTCACCAACACCGGCAAGCTCATCGCAGCGGGCAATCTCACGGCCAACGTGACGACGGGCCTGAACAACAACGGCGCGGCCGCCACGGTGCAGGCCGGCAAGCTGCTGTCGGTGCAGGGCACCGGCGCTGCGCTGGCCACCACCGCCGGCAGCAAGATGCTCGGCGACGGCCTGGTGCTCAACGTGGCGAGCATCGACAACGCGGGCACGGTTCAGGGCGGCACGCGCAGCGACAGCACGGTCACGGTGGCCAACACGATCACCAACCGCGCCGCCGGCGTGCTGACGCTGGCCACCGCATCGGCCGGCGCCGGCACGGTAACGGCCAACACGGTGACGAACGACGGCAAGATCCAGTCGAGCGGCGCGCTCACGCTCGGCGTGGGCACGGGCGGCCTGACCAGCGCGGGCACCGCCATCGCCGAAGGCAACCTCACGCTGCAAGGCCGCAGCGGCAACACCTACACCGCCACCGTCAACGGCCTGCTGCAAAGCCGCGGCGGCACGCTGGCGGTGAACGGCACGGGCGCGAGCACGCTGAACATCGGCGCCGCCGGCACGGTGGTCGGCCAGCAGCTCACGGGCACGCTGGGCACCATCGGCCTGGCCAACGGCGCCACGCTGTCTTCGGACCGCGACATGACGCTCACGCTCGGCACGCTGACGATCGGCGGCGCAAACGCTGCGGTGCTCGGCTCGACCGACCAGAGCGTGCCGTCGCAGACGCGCATCACCACGACCAACGCGCTGACCAACAACGGCCTGCTGTTCTCGGGCAACGACCTGACCGTGAGCGCACCGTCGGTCACCAACGGTCTCACGGGCGGCATCTCCGCCTTGCACGACCTGAGCGTGACGGCCACCACAGGCAACCTGATGAACCAGGGCGCGCTCTATGCGGGCAATGCGCTCACTGCCTCGGCCACCGCGGGCACGCTGACCAACGCGGCCACGCTCACGGCCTACCAGGGCGCGATCAGCGCGGGCAAGTCGGTCTCCTTGAGCGCCGACACGCTGGTCAACAACAGCACCATCGACAGCAACGGCGCCATCACGCTCACCGCACGCGAGCTGCGCAACGAGGTGCTCGGTGGCGACACCCGCGCCTACGGCGCCGAGTCGACCCGCGTGCAGGTGGAAACCGGCCACGACAGCCAGGGCTACAACGGCCATGGCTGCTGCGACCAGTACGAGAGCTGGTACTACAAGCAGACCTGGTACAAGGACCAGTCCTACGTGGGCGGTGCGCCGACCATCAAGCCGCAGATCACGGGCGCCGGCGCGGTCAGCCTGAATTTCAACGTCGGCAAGAACCTGGGCGGCGTGATCTCGGGCGACACCGTGACGTTGACGGGCACCGGCAGCGGTGCCACCTTCAGCAACGACGACCTCGCGCTGCAGCGGACCTCCTACACGCGCACCTGGACCGAAGAAACCAAGTACATCGCGGCCGGCGGTGCCACGTACTACGAACGCAGGGTCATCAACGACAACACCACCAACGCCGTCACCGAAAACAGCAACATCGGCGCCGGCATCTACGCCCGCCTGCTGAGCGGCAGCAACTTCGCGCTGACCAACAACGGTTCCACCACGGCGCAGACGCAAGACATGAAGAAGGGCGGCGCCAAGACCGCCGCGGTCTCGGCGCTGAATGGCGGCAACGCCACCAAGGGCACGGTCAGCGGCGCGGCAACGGGCACCACGGGCGCCACCACCGGCACCGTGACCCCCGTCACTACGCTCAACGGCCGGCCCGCCATTTCGTTCGTCGCGGTGAACGCGGCCAACGGCGTGAAGGGCACGTCCTTCGGCGGCATCAACATCCCGCTGCCGACCAACCCCAACGGCCTGTTCGTGATCGCCAGGGAGCCGGGCGCCAGGTACCTGGTCGAGAGCAACCCGCGCTACCAGATCGGCTCGTCCACCGTGGGCTCGGACTACCTGTCCAAGCTGCTGGGCTACGACGCCGACACGCTCGTGCGCCGCCTCGGCGATTCGAGCTACGAGGCCTACCTGATCAAACAGCAGCTCATCGCGCAGACGGGCAACTCGCTGCTCGCGGGCGTGAAGGACGCGGCCGCGCAGGTGCAGGGCCTGATGGACGCGGCCGCCGGCGAAAGCAAGGCGCTGGGCCTGGTCTACGGCCAGGCGCTCACGCCCGAGCAACAGGCCAGGCTCACGCACGACATCGTGTGGATGGTGCAGACCGAGATCGACGGCCAGGTGGTGCTCGCGCCCGTGGTGTACCTGTCGGCGCAGACCAGGGCCGGCCTCACGCAAGGCGCGGTCATCACGGCGCAGAACGCCAACCTCAGCCTGGCCTCGCTGACCAACACGGGCGGCACCATCGCGGGCACGCAGATGCTGAACGTGGTGTCGGTGGGCGACGTGACCAACACCTCGGGCACCATCAAGGGCGGCGACGTGGCAGTGACGTCCACGCAGGGCAGCATCGTCAACCAGACCACGGCCACGGGCTCGGGCGGCGACCAGCGCTACGCGACCGACATCGGCAAGACCGCGTCGATCGAATCGACCGGCACGCTGTCGCTGGATGCAGCGAAGAACATCACCAACACCGGTGCCAACGTGACGGCCGGCGGCGACGCGAGCCTGAAGGCCGGCGGCAACGTCACCTTCGACACGATCCAGAACAAGAGCGCCGACACCACGCACAGCAGCTACAACACCGCCTTCAGCAGCGGCTCGACCACCACCACCACGACCACGGTCAACCAGGTGAAGTCGGGCCTCACGAGCGGTGGCAACCTGTCGATCGATGCGGGCAACAACATCACGCTGGCCGGCACCGACACCAAGGCTGCGGGCAACGCCGACCTCAAGGCCGGCGGCAACCTCGACATCATCGCGCGCGAGAACAGCAAGACCACGCACACCGAAAGCAATTCGGCCGGCATGGGCCAGAACAACTCGGTGTACGGCACCACCGCGGTGACCACCGACTCGAACTCGGTGCGCAACGTGGGCAGCACGCTGCAGGTGGGCGGCAACGCTTCGCTCACCGCGAAGAACGACATCACCGTGCAGGGCTCCAGCGTCGACGTGAAGGGCAACGGCACCGTCAGCGCCACCAACGTCAACGTGCTGGCCGGGCGCAACTACGACGAGACCAACACCACGGTCAAGCAGAGCGGCATCCTGCAGGTTGGCGCGTCGAGCGGCAGCTCGGCCAGTGCCGGTGCGGGCGCGGCGTCCGCGTCGAAGAGCGACCACAACGGCGCGTCGGCATCCGCGTCGGCGCAAGCCAGCGCGCAGGCTTCCGGCCAGGGCTCGGCGGGGCTGGCGTTCAGCTCCGACACCACCACCAAGACGCAGACCACCGACCTCAAGTACGTCGGCTCCAGCCTGAACTTCGGCGGCGACCTCACGGTCAACGCGAGCAAGGACGTGACGCTGCAAGGCTCGTCGGTGAGCGCCGGCGGCAACGCGACGGTGAACGCAAAGAACGTGAACCTGCTCGCGGCCGAGGACAAGTCGACCTCGACCACGAACGTGAGCACGACGCGCGTGGGCCTCATGGCCAGCACCGACAACACCGCAAAGGCCGAGGCGCAAGCCGGCGCCAGCGCGGCGGCGGGCAAGGGCATACCGAACGCCAACGCGCAGGCCTCGGCCGGCGTGTCGGCCACGAGCGAGAACCACCTGGACCTCGTCCAGAAGAGCGACACCACCACCAGCACGCTCGACACGAAGAACCAGGGTTCGTCGATCAGCGCGGGCGGCAACCTCGCCATCAAGGCGACCGACACGCTGAACGTCGAGGGCTCCAAGCTCGCGTCCGGCGGCGACATGACGCTCGCGGCCAAGGACATGACGTTCAAGGCCGTCGACGACAAGCACGAAGTCAGCACCAGCAGCAGCGTGACCACCGCCGGCCTCTATGCCAGCGGCAAGGCCGAAGCAGGGGTGCAGGGCGGCGCGTCTGCGGGCCTGGGCGCGCAGGCCGGCGTGTCGGCCAAGGCCGAGGCGTCGGGCGAAGTCGGGATCTATGGCTCGAACACGCGCAGCAGCTCGGTGGACGGATCGACCACGGCACAGACCTCGGGCATCTCGGCCGGCGGCAGCATCACGCGCACCGCCACCAACAACATCACCGACGTGGGGACGCAGATCGAGGCCGGCGGCAACTTCACGCAGTCGGCCGCCACGATCACCAGCAAGGCTGCGGCCGACACGACGTACAGCGCGTCGAGCAAGGCGACCGACACGGCCAAGCTGGGCGTCTATGCAGAGGCTTCGGCCGAAGCCGGCGCCAGCGCCAATGCGGGCCCCGGCGCCGGCAAGCCCACCAGCACGTCGACCGATGCCGGCGCGGGCATTCGCGCCAGCTACCAGCACGACGACGCCAGCGACAAGTCGGCCAGCAGCAATGCGGTGGTGTCGAACATCAAGGTCGGCGGCAACGTGAGCAGCACCTCCACCGGCGCCACCACCATGGAAGGCACCAACATCGCGGCCGGCAAGGACGTGACGCTGGGCGCCAGTTCGCTGGACTACTCGGCCGCGAGGAACACGGCCAGCGGCAGCAGCAACAGCACCAGCGCGGGCGGCAGCGTGAGCGTGGACCTCGTGAACAAGAGCGCGGCCGTGGGCGTCAACTACGCCGGCAGCACCGCCAGCGGCAGCAGCAGCACGGCGGTGGTGGGCGGCATCACGTCGGGCGGCAACCTCAGCGTGACCACCACGGGCGACACGCGCCTGGAGGGCACCAACATCGCGGCCGGTGGCGGCGCGAGCGTGACGACGGGCGGCAAGCTCGACTTTGCGGCGGCCAAGAACACCAGCACATCGAGCAGCCAGGACGTGGGCGTGGACGTGGCCGTGTCGGCCGGCGCCAAGGGCGGCAGCGGCAGCGCGGCAGTCAACTACGCCAAGTCGAGCGCCAGCAGCAACGACGACGTGGCCGGCAGCATCACGAGCGGCAGCGGCCCGCTCACCATCAAGAGCGGCGGCGACGCCACCTTCACGGGCACCACGCTCGCCAGCAAGAGCGATGTGTCGGTGGCGGCGGGCGGCAACCTTGCGTTCAACGCGGCGCGCAGTGTGTCGAGCAGCGAATCGCTGAGCGTCGACGTGTCGGCGGCGGCGTCGGGCGGCAAGAAGGAAAACGTCGGCGGCACCACCACGGCTGGCAAGACCACGGGCGGCAAGACGATGGACGAGCGCAGCGGCGAAGCCTCGGTGGGCGTGGGCTACAGCAAGGCCGACAGCAACATCGCGACGGGCGCGAGCATCACGAGCAGCGGCGGCAACATCGCGCTGTCGTCGGGCAAGAACACATCGCTCGAAGGCACGCAGGTCGCGGCCACCGGCGCGGTCGGCGTGAGCGCCGGCGGCAAGGTGACGCAGACCGAGGCGAAGAGCAGCTCGAGTTCGCTGGGCGTGGACGTGGGCGTGTCGGCTTCGGGTTCTAGCCTGCAGCCGGAGAAGAAGGCGGGCGGCACGGGCACAGGCACAGGCACAGGCACAGGCACAGGCACAGGCACAGGCACAGGCACAGGCACGGGCACAGGCACGGGCACGGGCACCACGCCAGCCAAGGATCCGCTCGCGCAGAAAAAGGGCAGCGGCGTCGCTTCCGTCGGCGTCGAGACCGAGTCCAGCAACACCAGCCAGAAGACGTCGCTGAGCGGCGGCCAGGGCGTGACGGTGACGCAGGGCACAGCGAGCCCCGCGACGCGCCAGATCACGGCCAGCGTGCCCATGCCCGACAAGCTGCCCGCAGGCAAGACCGTCGCGGCCACCACCGCCGACGGCAAGCCGCTGCCGACGTGGCTCAAGCTGGACCCCGCCACCGGCAAGTTCAGCGGCAACCCGCCGGCGGACTTCAAGGGCGAGCTGAAGGTCAACGTGAGCGTGCCGCAGGCCGACGGTTCGGTGAAGACCGTGCCGATGAGCTTCTCGGGCAAATAGCCGAAGACGGGCGAGACGCTCACGCGGGGGGCGTCGCGGCCGGGGCGGCGCTCGCCCCGGCCGGCGTTCGTGTGGTGGAAGCCCTTCGCGTGACACCGGTATCGGCCGACTCTGCATGATCCACGGCTTCGACGACACCGCGCGTCCTCTCTTGCCGTGACATGCACATCCCTCCGAACGCAGCCCCCGACTCTTCTACCGCTCGCGCCACGGCGCGCGAATGGACCGGCCTGGGCGTCATCGCGCTGCCGTGCATGCTCTATTCGATGGACCTCACGGTCCTGAACCTGGCGATCCCGTCGATCAGCGAAGACCTCAAGCCCACCGCCTCGCAGATGCTGTGGATCGTCGACATCTACGGCTTCTTCGTCGCCGGCCTGCTGGTCACCATGGGCACGCTGGGCGACCGCATCGGCCGGCGGCGCCTGCTGCTGATCGGCGCGGCGGCCTTCGGCGTGGCCTCGGTGCTGGCGGCGTTCTCCACCAGCGCCAACATGCTCATCGCCACCCGCGCGCTGCTCGGTGTGGCGGGCGCCACGCTGGCGCCGTCCACGCTCTCGCTGATCCGCAACATGTTCCTCGACCCGGCCCAGCGCACCGTGGCCATCGGCGTGTGGATCTCCAGCTATTCGGCCGGCGCCGTCATCGGCCCGGTGCTGGGCGGCGTGCTGCTGCAGTACTTTGCGTGGGGCTCGGTGTTCCTGATCGGCGTGCCGGTGATGGTGCTGCTGCTGGTGCTCGGGCCGCTGCTGCTGCCCGAGTACCGCAACCCCGACGCGGCCCGGCTCGACCTGGCCAGCGCGGCGCTGTCGCTGGGCGCGGTGCTGGCGGCGATCTACGGCGTGAAGCAGATCGCGGAGCACGGGGTGCATGCGCTGCCCCTGTTGTCGATCGCCGTCGGCGCAGTGCTCGGCTGGGTGTTCGTGCGCCGCCAGAAGCGGCTGGCCGACCCGATGATCGACCTGCGCCTGTTCGTGCTGCCGGCCTTCAGCGTTTCGCTGGGCGCCTACATGCTGGCCTGCTTCGTGATGTTCGGCATGTTTCTGTACAACGCCCAGTACCTGCAACTGGTGCTCGGCCTGTCGCCGCTGCATGCGGGCCTGTGGAGCATGCCGAGCGCGGGCGGCTTCATCGTCGGCTCGCTGGTGGTGCCGGTGCTGGCGCGGCACATGCGGCCGGCCTTCGTGATGGGCGGCGGGCTGGCGGTGGCGGCGCTGGGGTTCGGCATGCTGGCGGTGCTGCCCGCGCAGGACGGGCTGGCCTGGATGGTGGCGAGCGCGGTCGTCTCCTCGCTCGGCCTCGCGCCGGTGTTCACGCTGGCGACCGACCTGGTGGTCGGCAGCGCGCCACCGGAGCGCGCGGGCGTGGCGTCGGCCATCTCGGAAACCAGCTCCGAGTTCGGCGGCGCGCTGGGCATCGCGATCCTGGGGAGCATCGGCGCGGCGATCTACCGCGCAACGATGGGCGATGCGGTGCCCGCCGGCCTGGCGGGCCCGGTGGAGCTGGAGGCCGCCCGCAGCACGCTGGGCGGCGCGATGGCCTTGGCCGGTCAGCTCACGGGCGGTGCGGGTGCGCAACTGATCGACGCGGGGCGCGAGGCCCTGATGCACGGCCTGCGCCTGACGGGCGGCATCTGCGCCGCGGTGCTGCTGTCGGTGGGTGCGCTGGTGGCGGTGCGGCTGCGCAGCGTGAATGCAGGCGAAGCACCGTCCCCCTGAAAACCCCCATGCGGGCGCATTGCCGCGGCGCGGACGAAACCCCATACTGGGCTTCCCACGACGCCTTTGCCTCTCACCGGAGCCTTCCATGAGCAACGAACTGCGCAAGAAGCTGCACGACCTGGCCGAACTCTGCGAGAACGCCCCCGACCCGCAGACCCGGGCCATCATCGAGGCCATCCGGCTGCAGACCGCGGTGCTGAACGAGCGGCTGTTCTCCATCGAGCTGCAGCTCGGCACGCTCGCCAAGCGGCTCGACAACGCGCCCGAAGGCACGACGAACTGAGGGGCGGCGCTTTGTAGGGATAATCCCCGCCATGAGCGGCAACACTTTCGGAACACTCTTCGCGGTCACCAATTTCGGCGAATCGCACGGCCCAGCCATCGGCTGCGTCATCGACGGCTGCCCGCCCGGCATGGCACTGAGCGAGGCCGACATCCAGGGCGACCTCGACCGCCGCCGCCCCGGCACCAGCCGCCACGTCACCCAGCGCAACGAACCCGACGCGGTGCAGATTCTTTCCGGCGTGTACGAGGGCAAGACCACCGGCACCCCCATTGCCCTGCTGATCCAGAACACCGACCAGCGCAGCAAGGACTACGGGCAGATCGCCCAGCAGTTTCGCCCCGGCCATGCCGACTTCACCTACTGGAAGAAGTACGGCATTCGCGATCCGCGCGGCGGCGGGCGCTCTTCGGCGCGGCTCACGGCGCCCATGGTGGCGGCCGGCGCGGTCGCCAAGAAGTGGCTGGCCGAAAAACACGGCATGGTGTTTCGCGGCTGCATGACGCAGATCGGCGAGATCACGATTCCCTTCGAGAGCTGGGACCACGTTCCCCACAACCCCTTCTTCGCCCCCATCGCCGACGTGAGCGCGCTGGAGGACTACATGGACCGCCTGCGCAAGGCCGGCGATTCGTGCGGCGCGCGCATCCGCGTCACGGCGACCAACGTGCCCATCGGCCTGGGCGAACCGCTGTTCGACAAGCTCGACGCCGAAATCGCCTACGCCATGATGGGCATCAACGCGGTGAAGGCGGTGGAAATCGGCGCCGGCTTCGACAGCGTCACCCAGCGCGGCACCACGCACGGCGACTCGATCACGCCCACCGGCTTCGCCACCAACAACGCGGGCGGCATCCTGGGCGGCATCAGCTCGGGGCAGGACCTCGAGGTCAGCATCGCCATCAAGCCGACCAGCTCGATCATCAGCCCGCGCCAGTCGGTCGACATCCACAACAACCCCGTCGAAGTGATCACCAAGGGCCGCCACGACCCCTGCGTGGGCATCCGCGCGACGCCCATCGCCGAGGCCATGCTCGCGCTGGTGGTGATGGAGCATGTGCTGCGCAACCGCGCGCAGTGCGGCGACGTGCAGGCGCAAGCCGACAAGACCGAGGCCGCGTCGCCGCAGGCGTCTTTCCTGTAGTGCAAAGCCCGCCACCCGTGGCCGCCGGGCGCGGCCACCTGCTGGCGTTCGCTGGTCTGTCGGCCAGCTATTTCGCGCACATCGGTTTCTTCAACCCCTACCTGCCGCTGTGGCTCAAGGACCTGGGGCTGCCGATCTTCACCATCAGCCTGCTGGCCTCGGTGCAGTCGATCACGCGGGTGTTCGCACCCTATGCCTGGGGCGCGCTCAGCGACCACACCGGGCACCGCGTGAAGCTGCTGCGCTTCAGCGCGGCGGTGGCGCTCATCAGTTCGTTCGGCCTGTGGTGGCACGGCGGCGCGTGGTGGCTCGCGCTGGTGCTGCTGGTCATGTTCACCCACACCAGCTCGATGATGTCGCTCACCGAAGCGGCCATGGCCCAGCTGGTGGCCGGCGACTGGGGGCGCTACGGACGCATCCGTCTGTGCGGCTCGGCCGGTTTCCTGCTCACGGTGTTCGTGGCGGGCGAGTGGTTCGAGCGCTTCGGCATGAAGCACTTTCCGGCGTGGGCTGCGGGCACGCTGGCCATCGTGCTCATCGCGACGATGAAGCTGCCCGACGTGCGCGAGCCGGTGGCCGCGCACGGCAGTGTCAAGCCGCCCATCGGCCCGGTGCTGCGCAGCCCGGCGGTGCGGTGGTTCTTCGCCGCGCTGTTCTTCCAGGTGATGTCGCACTTCTCGGTGTACGCGTTCTTCTCGCTCTACCTCGATTCCATCGGCTACGGCAAGAGCACCATCGGCCTGCTGTGGGCGCTGTCGGTGGTGGCCGAGATCGTGTGGTTCTTTCTGCAGGGCCGGCTCATCGGCCTGATGCCGATGCCGCGCTGGATGCTGGTGTGCGGCATTGCGGCCGTGGCGCGGCTCGGGCTGACCGCGGGGCTGGGCGGCTCGATTGCCGCGCTCGTCGTCGCGCAGTGGCTGCATGCGCTGAGCTTCGCGGCGCACCACACCACCTGCATCGCGATGGTGTCGCGCCGCTTTCCCGGCCACCTGCGCGGGCGCGGGCAGGCGCTGTTCACGGTGATCGGCTACGGCTTCGGCGGCGTGCTGGGCGTGTTGCTCGGCGGAGCCGTGGCGCAGGTCTTCGGGTACCGCACGATGTTTGCGGCGGCTGCCGTGCTTGCGGTGGCAGGCAGCCTGTGCGCGTGGCGGGTGGTGACGCTCGAGCGCAGGGAGCGAGCGGCTCGGGCCTGAGCGCCGGTCTTGGCCGGTTTGCCGGCGCCGATGAGCCTGCGTGCAGAGCCAACCGCTCGCCTCTCAGGCGGCATTCTTGCGACCTATTGTTTGACCATCAATTGAGGAGAACTTTTTACTAAGCCTTGTGGTTTTCAATTATTGAAATTGTTATTTACCGTAAATCAACATTTAAAATAATTGTGAAAACAAGCATGGGGAGGTGAGCGTGAAGCTCAATTTGCAAACAATATTCGTATTGGATCAATTCCAATTAGGCACTTTTTCTTATAAGCAGCCCGCGGCGTTGCAATGAGCCGCCGCGTCAGCATCCAGACCCCGCTGGGCGAGGCGTTGCAGCTGCGCCAGTTGGTGGGCCGCGAAGCGCTCAGTCAGCTGTACGCGTTCGACATCGACCTGCTGGGCAACAGCAACGGACTCGAGCCCAAGGCGCTGCTGGGCAAGGCGGCCACCGTGGTGCTGGAAACCGAAGGCGGTGTGCGCTACCTGGGCGGCATCGCCACGCGCTTCGGCCTGCAGGAGGAAGACGCGCGAAGCTCGTTCTACCGGCTGCGCCTGCGCCCCTGGCTGTGGCTGGCCACGCGGCGCAGCGACTTTCGCATCTTCCAGGGCAAGAGCGTGCCCGACATCCTCACCGAGGTGCTCGGCAGCTACGGCCACCCCATCGAGAAGAAGCTCACGCGCGCCGACTACCGCCGCTGGGACTACTGCGTGCAGTACCACGAGAGCGACTTCGACTTCATCTCCCGCCTGTGCGAGCTCGAAGGCATCTACTACTACTTCCGCCACGAGGCCGCGCAACACGTGCTGGTGTTCGCCGACGACATGGCCGGCTCGCACAGTCCGCTGCCCGGCGGCGAAGAGGTGCGCTACCACCCGCTGGAAAAATCGGGCATGGGCCAGCGCGAGCGCATCTATGCGTGGGAGATCGCGGAAGAAGTGCGCCCCGGCCACCACTACAACGACGACTACGACTTCGAAAAGCCCAAGGCCGAGCTGTCGCACCTGCGGCAGATGCCCCCGGGGCACGACCACGACAGCTACGAGCAGTACGAGTGGCCCGGCGGTTTCACGCAGCACGGCGACGGTGAAACCTACGCGCGCATCCGCAACGAAGAGCAGCTGAGCCAGCGCAGCCGCGTCACCGGCCGCGCGAACCTGCGCGAGCTGGCCCCCGGCCACACGCTGCGCCTGAGCGGCCACCCGAAGGCCGACCAGAACCGGCAGTACCTGCTGGTGGGCGTGAGCTACCACCTGCAGGAGACCCTGCAGGCCAGCGAGGGCGCACAGGGCACCGAGGGCTCGGTGCAGCGCTTCGCGTTCGACGCGCAACCCACCAGCTACCCCTGGCGCCCCGCGCGCACCACGCCCAAGCCGCGCACGCGCGGGCCGCAGACCGCGATGGTGGTGGGCCCGCAGGGCGAGCAGATCTGGACCGACGCCTACGGGCGCATCAAGGTGCAGTTCCACTGGGACCGCATCGGGCAGGAGAACGAGAACTCCAGCTGCTGGGTGCGCGTGTCCACCGCGTGGGGCGGCGCCACCTTCGGCATGACTTCGGTGCCGCGCATCGGCATGGAGGTGATCGTCGACTTCCTGAACGGCGATCCCGACCACCCCATCGTCACCGGCTGCGTGCACAACGCGGACACCATGCCTGCGTGGGAGCTGCCCGGGCAGAAGCACCTGTCGGGCATTCGCAGCCGCGAGCTCGGCGGCGGGCGCAGCAACCACCTGGTGCTGGACGACACGCAGGGCAAGATCCAGGCGCAGCTGCGCAGCGACCACCAGGCCAGCCAGCTGAGCGTGGGCCACATCGGGCGCATCGAGGACACCGCGGGGCGCCAGGAGCCGCGCGGCCAGGGCTTCGAGTTGCGCACCGACGGGCACGGCGCGGTGCGCGCGGCCCGGGGCCTGCTGCTGACCACCGAGCCGCGTGCCAATGCACAGGCGCACACCACCGACATGGGCGAGACCGTGGCGCGGCTCACGCAGGGCCGCGACCTGCACGAGGGGCTGAGCCAGGCGGCGCAGGAAGCCAAGGCCCACGAGGCCGGCGACCAGGACGAGGTCACGCAGGAGCTGAAGGCGCAGAACGAGGCCATCAAGGGCCAGGGCGCGGGCGACCGCGCGCAGGGCGAGTTTCCCGAGTTCCAGGCGCCGCACCTCACGCTGGCGAGCAAGGAGGGCATCCAGACCGCGGCGCAGGGCTCCACCCATGTGGTGAGCAACGAGCACAACGCGCTCACCAGCGGCGGCCACACCAGCGTGAGCGCGGGCAAGAGCTTTCTGGCGAGCGCGAAGAACGCGGTGCGCCTGTTCGCCCACAAGGCCGGCATGAAGCTGGTGGCGGCGGGCGCCGACATCGACATCTCGGCGCTGAAGGACAGCGTGAACGTGCTGGCCAAGCTCAACATCACGCACACGGCCAGCCGGATCACCATCAGCGCGAAAGAGGAGGTGGTGATCAACGGCGGCTCCAGCTACAGCCGCTGGAGCGCCGGCGGCATCGAGCACGGCACCTCGGGCACCTGGCGCGAGCATGCGGCGGTGCACAGCCTGGTGGGGCCGGCCAGCGAGGGCAAGCCGTCGCTGCCCAACCCGGCGCCGCTGCCCAAGGGGCAGCTCGACCTGTACCACCAGTACGTCAAGCCGACCGGCGAAAAGCGCCAGGGCGTGGCGCAGGGCGACTTCACGGTGGTCGACTCCGAAGGCGGCTCGCACGCGGGCACCCTCGACCGCAACGGCTTCGCGAGCGTGGCGGGCCTGCCCATCGGCACGGCCAAGGTGACCTTCGGAAAGGACCCGCGCGATCCGTGGGACGAGGGCAGCTACTTCGGCACGCCCGAAGACTGGAAGGCCAGGAGTGCCGGCAGCGCAGAGCCGACCGGCGCGGGCGGCGGGGTGTCGGGCACGGGCGGCGCGGCGGGCCTGCTGGCAGGCGCCTCCGGGCTGCTGGGTGGAGTGGGCGGCATGGGCGGCGTGGCCAGCATGGGAAGTGCCGCCGGCGCCGCGGCTGCGCTGGCCGGCGTCGCCGGCGTGGGCAGCAGTGCGGCGGGCGCGTTGGCCAGGGTCACGCAGGCGGCGAGCCTGGCGCAGCAGGCCGTGGGGGCCGCGCAGTCGTTCCAGCAGGGCGGCGCGAAGGCGCTGCTCGGGCAGGCGAGCCAGGCCGCCACGGGCATGGCGATGCAGGCGGCCGGCACCAGGCTGGGGCCCATGGGTGCGCCGGTCACCGGTGCGGTCACCGGAGCCCTGGGTGGCATGAAGCCGCCGAAGCCCGATGCCGCGCCGGCTCCAGCCGCCGTTGCGACCGCGGGCCGCACACCCGGCTTCACAGGCTGACGCGCCGCACCTCCACAACCGAACACATCAGCCTCCAGAGCACAGGAAAAAATGGCAGGACAGGAAGCAGCGCCGACGCCGCAGGCGGCGGAGCGCGAACCCCAGACGGCGGTCGCGCCACTGAACACCATCGTCCCGGAAGACATCGCCGCGTCCAGCAAGGCGGTGGACGACTGGCTGCGCTCCTTCACCGGTGGCTACGTCACGCTGGAGCGCCTGACGATGGTGGTGGGCAGCATTCCGGTCATCGGCAACATCATGGCGCTGGTGGATGTGTTCCTGGACATCATCAACATCGTCGAGAAGAAGGCCAAGGACGGCATCGAGGCTTTCCTGCTGTGGGTGAGCCTGGGCATCAACCTGATCGGCCTGATTCCGCTGCCGCCGAGCATGGCCGCCGCGCGCATGAGCCTGCGGCCCACGCTGCACCTGGTGCGGCAGGAGCTGAAGAACGCCGCGTCCAACCTGGGCGAGGCCATCGTCACCACGCTGGTGGGCCACCTGAACGCCACCATCGCTGGCGAGCTGGAGGTCTTCATCGACGGCGCGATCGCCAAGCTCGGCGACATGCTGCAGGGCTGCGCGCGGCTGAGCGACAGCATCGTGGACAACCTGGTGGACACCCTGCAGCGCGTGCTGGGCCAGAAGGACATGTTCACGGTCGCCACGCCGGTCGCGGCCGAAACCCAGGTGCACGACCCCCAGACCCAGAGCACCTGGCGCCGGTTGTGGGGCACCGCCGTCAAGTACGGCAAGCAGTCGGCCAACTACGCGGCCAAGGTGGCGGCCAACCGGCTGCCCGACAGCGTGGCGGGCGAGGTCAACCGCGTCATCGCGGGCCTGCTGGACTTCAAGAAGACCTTTCGCAACCAGCTCGTTCAACTGGCCGACAAGGAGGCGCAGGCCAGCATCATGTGGCTGCTGCACAAGCTGCTGGCCGCCATCGCGCGCAAGAAGGGTCAGCGCGGCGCCATCGTGTCGCCGCAGGCGGGCGCCAAGGCCGAGAAGGACAAGCCGGGCACGCAGCTCGAGCACGTCAACAAGCAAGCCGACGCCAAGAAAGACGCGGGCTGCAAGAACTGCCCCGCGCCCGTGGCGCTGGGCAAGTCGATCAGCGTGGTGACGGGCTGCGAAAGCTTCACCCACACCGACTTCGTGCTCGCCGCGCCGCTGCCCATCGAATGGGCGCGCACCTACCGCAGCCAGCTCGACGCCTACGACCGTTCGCCCCTGGGCGCGCGCTGGCTCACGGCCTACAGCACGCGCGTGGACCAGGCCACGCCGGCCCGTGGCGAGCGCCAGGGCCAGCCCAGTCTGGTCTATCACGCGGCGGACGGCCGCAGCCATCCCGACCCCTCGCCGGCGCTGGGC
>NNBU01000708.1_pt1 | contig 18634 bp, 17 predicted proteins | sample 1173781 | NCBI WGS metagenome assembly NNBU01 (sample SAMN07173937, study PRJNA388173) | plant metagenome | biome: Plant school; feature: Soil; material: Symbiotic tissue of Blasia pusilla L.; isolation source: symbiotic tissue sample KVJ2 | host: Blasia pusilla | place: Norway: Troms, Kvaloya...
CGTGGGCTCGGAGATGTGTAGAGGAGACAGGTTCACGATGATTCCTGGATCAAAAATTGCTGATGGAGGCCGTCAAGGGTGGGAAAAAGGGTACGGCTTGTGCCGCGAGTGAAGGCAACTGTAAATAGTGTTTACGGGGGCGTCAACAACCCGGACAATCTTTTCTTGTCTTGTTGTTGTTTTTGAACAGTGCCCAATATCACCGTCGCGCGCCGTTGCAATGCCCTCGCGCTGCATCGCCGCTTTCTCGAAGAGGCCGTGGCCGCCGGCCTGCCGGCCAAGGGCCTGGACCAGGCGTTCGCCAGGAAGATCGAAATCTCTCCCAGCATGTGGAGCCAGGTCAAGAGCGCCCGCCCCATCGGCGACAACCTCGCACGGCAGATCGAAAGGCACTGCAACGTGGAGGCCGGCTGGCTCGACGAGGAAGACCGTCCCTCCGAGGTGCCCGACGCGGCGGAAGAGCGCTTCATTGCGTCTGCGCGCGAGGCCTGGCGCACAGCCAATGCCAAGGGCAAGAAGGAGTTGAGCGGCTGGTTGAAGAAGCGCGCGCAGGACGCTGCCGGCAACCCGCCGGCGCCCTGACCGGCCGCTCAGCCCGGCGCGGGCGCGTTGCGCAGGATGGCCGCGCGCATGTCGTCCGGAATGGCGACAGAGCGGTGCGTCTCAAGCGACGTGGTCACGATCACCTGCGTCATCTGCATGCGCACCTCGCCGGTCTGCGCGCCGAAGCAGCGCACCGCCAGCGTCATCGAGCGCGAGCCCAGCCGCTGCACGCAAAGGCCGAGCACCACCTGGTCGCCCATGCGGCTCACGGCGCGGAAATCGACGTCGAGCTTCACGGTCGGCAGGCCGATGCGGCGCTGCGCCACCAGCCCGTGGTAGCTGAGCCCCAGGCCTTCATTGACCCAGTCCTCGACCAGCCCGTTGAGCATCACGAAGTACTGCGGATAGAAGACGATGCCCGCCGGGTCGCAATCGGAAAAGCGGATCAGCCGCGGCCGGCGGAACTCGTCGCTGGCCACCGACAGGTCGACGTGGCTGGCTTCGCCCATCGTCAGCCCTCTTCGCCCGCGGGCTCGCCGCGCATCACGTGCACGCGCAGCAACCCGAGCTGCGTGTGCATCTGCTTGACCGTCTTCATGTCGAGCCCCGAGAACATCTCGAGGATCCATTGCTCGTGCTCGCTGGCCATGGTCTCGAAGGTGCGGCGGCCCGCAGGCGTGAGGCTCACGATCCACGCGCGGCGGTCGTCGGGGCTGGGCGCTCGCGCCACCATGCCTTCGCGCTCGAGCTCGTCCGTCAGGCCCGTGACGTTGCCGCCGGTCACCATCAGGTAGCGCGACAGCACGCGCATCTTCAGGCCGTCCTTGTAGCGGTAGAGCTGGGCCATGTAGTCGAAGCGCGCAAGCGAGATGCCGAAGCGCTCGCGCAGCCGGCGGCGGATTTCGGCCTCGATCTGCGTGGTGCTGGCCAGCATGCGCAGCCAGAGCTTGAGCATGGCGTGGTCTTCGTGACCGGCGCGCCCCTCGTGCCCCAGCTCTTCGGCATCGCTCAGCACCGCATGCGAAGCGTCGTTGCGTGTCATGTCACTTCCCCCCCTGAAACCGAGATCGACTGCCCGGTGACCGATGCGGCGCCTACGCCGCACAGCCAGCGCACGGCGTCGGCCACTTCCGACGGCTGCACGATGCGCTTCTGCGGGTTGACGCTGGAGAACTCCGCCAGCGCATCGGCTTCGCTGCGGCCGGTCTTGCCGACCACGTTGGCCACGCTGTTGCGCAGGATGTCGGTGTCGGTGTAGCCCGGGCACACGGCGTTCACCGTGATGCCCTTGCGTGCCACCTCCAGCGCCAGCGAACGCGTGAGCCCGATCACGCCGTGCTTGGCCGCGGTATAGGCCGTCACGTAGGCGTAACCCTTCTGCCCCGCCGTGCTGGCGATGTTGACGATGCGGCCCCAGCCGGCGTCGAGCATGTCGGGCAGCGCGGCCTGCGCGCACAGGAAGCTGCCCGTGAGGTTGACCGACAGCATGCGTTGCCAGAGCTCGAACGAGGTCTTGAGAAACGGCGCGCTCTCGGCCGCGCCCGCGTTGTTCACCAGAACGGCAATGGGGCCGCGCGCGGCGCGGGCTTCGGCGAAAGCCGCCTGCACCGCCTCCGGGTTGGCCACGTCGGCCGTGGCCACGCCGTGCCCGCTGCCCGCAAGCGTGTCGGCCACGCGCTGCAGCGCCTCGCGGTCGCGGCCCAGCAGTGTCAGAACAGCGCCCTCGGCGGCCAGGGTGCGGGCGATTTCGGCGCCGATGCCGCGCGCAGCGCCCGTGACGAGTGCGTGGCGGCCAGTCAGTGAATTTGAGTGCATGCCTGAATGTTTTAGTTCTGAATCATTTTAACGGCATGCGTCGGCCCGGGTTGTGAGCGCATGAAACGCTTTCTTCAGCTGCCCGAGCCCCGCGCGGGCCGGCCGTCCCAGGTGCCAGGCCCCACGCCGCGCTCGCGCAGCTTGAACTTCTGCACCTTGCCGTTCTCGGTGCGCGGCAGGTCGGCCAGCAGGTCGATGTAGCGCGGCACGGCGAAGTACGGCAGGCGGCCTTCGCAGAAACGTGCGAGCTCGGCCGGGTCGATCGTCGCGCCCTCGCGCGCCACCAGCGCGGCCATCACCTCGTCCTCGGCCAGTTCGGAGCGCACCGGGTACACCGCGCACGAAGCCACCTCCGGATGGCTCAGCAGCACCTGCTCCACCTCGAACGACGAGATGTTCTCGCCGCGCCGGCGGATCGCGTCCTTGATGCGGTCGACGAAACGAAACGCGCCGTCGGCATCGCGCACCACGCGGTCGCCCGTATGGAACCAGAGGTTGCGCCAGGCCTCGACCGTCTTCCCGGGCATGTTGAAGTAGCCGCTCGCGAAGGCGTAGGGCTCGTCGGCGCGCAGCAGCAGTTCGCCGGCCTCGCCGGGCGGCAGCGCCGTATCGTCTTCATCGGCCACGCGCGCCTGGAAGCCCGTGCGCAGCCAGCCCATGACACCGCCGCGCGGCGAATCGGGCGCGGTGGCAATGGCGAAATTGGTCTCGGTCGAGCCGTAGCCTTCGAGCAGCGCCACGCCCGTGCGCGTCTTGAATGCGGTGCCGGCGGCAGCAGGCACGCCCGGCCCGAGCCCGATGCGCACGCGGTGGTCTCGTTCGCCCTCCCCTTCGGGCTGCGCGAGCAGGATGGGCACCATCGCGCCCAGCAGGTAGACCACGGTCGCACCGCTGGCACGCATCGACGGCCAGAAGCCCGATGCAGAGAAGCGCGATTCGAACACCACCTCGGCCCCCGTCAGCGCCGCCTGTGCGAAGGTGTTCAGCGCGTTGATGTGGAACAGCGGCAGCGTGGTGCACAGCACGTCGTCGGCGCCCACGCCGAGCACTTCCGCGCTGTTCACACCCCACCAGAAATACTGCGCGTGCGGACAGATCACGCCCTTGGCCGGGCCGGTGGTGCCGGAGGTGTACAGGATGGCCAGTGGATCGCCGGGCTGCACCGGCGCCGGCGCGACGGGCTCGGCGCCTTCGGGGTACGGCACCACACGCACGCCGGCAGGCGCCGGCCATGGCGCCGCCTGCGCCTCGCCGACCACCCAGATCTCGCGCAACGCGGTGCGCCCCAGGTCGGCCGTGGCGAGCCGCTCCAGGAAGGCCGCCTCGATCACCAGCAGCCTCGCCTCGCTGTTGGCGAGGAAGTATTCGATCTGCGGCCCCATCGACGCCGAGTTGATGGGCACCACGGACGCGCCCAGCCAGCCCGCGCCCAGAAAGCTCTCGAGAAACTCGATGCGGTTGCCGCACATCACCGCCACGCGGTCGCCGCGCGTCACGCCGGCAAGCGCCAAGGCCCCGGCGCGAACGGCCGCCGCCTGGGCCGCATCGCGGTGCGCCCAGGCGCGCCCCGCGATCCGCAGCAGCGCGCGCGAACCGAACAGCCCGGCCTGGCGCTGCAGCATGGCCGGCAGCGTGCGTTGCGCGGGCGGCACGGCGCGCGGGTCACTCGTCATCGTGCGTGCCTCCGCCGAGGTACGTCGCCTGCACCCGCGGGTCGCTCGCCAGTTCGGCCGAAGCGCCCGAGAGCGCGATCTCGCCCGTCTCCAGCACATAGCCCTGGTCGGAGCTTTCGAGCGCGGCGCGCGCGTTCTGCTCCACCAGCAGGATCGACACGCCGTCGTCGCGCAGCTTGCGCACGATGGTCAGGATGTCGCGCACGATCAGCGGCGCCAGGCCCAGGCTGGGCTCGTCGAGCATCAGCAGGCGCGGCGCCGACATCAGCGCGCGTCCCACCGCCAGCATCTGCCGCTCGCCGCCCGAGAGCGTGTCGGCGCGCTGCGAGCGGCGCTCGGCCAGCCGCGGAAAGCGGTCGTACACCGACTGCAGCCGCTTCTTCATCGCGTCGCCGCGCAGCCGCTTGGCATAGGCGCCAAGCTGCAGGTTGTCGAGCACGGTGAGCTCGCCGAACAGCTCGCGCTTCTCGGGCACCAGGCACAGGCCGCGCTCCACGCGCGCCTCCACGTCCAGCCCCTGCAGGTCTTCGCCTTCGAAGCGCAGCGTGCCCTTGCAGGGCAACAGGCCCATGGCCGCGGCCAGCAGCGTTGTCTTGCCCGCACCATTCGGCCCGATCACCGAGATGATCTGCCCCGGCTGCAAATCCAGCGACACCCCCCTTACAGCCTCGACCTGCCCATACGACACATGCAAGTCCCCAATCTCCAGCATCGCGGTCATTTCGCTACCCCCAGGCTTGTCACTTCGTGTACTTCTCCTGCCCCCTGAAGGGGGCCCACGCCTTCGGGCGGCCGTGCGGCGCTCATACAACGCTCCCCAGGTAAGCCGCCTGCACACGCTCGTCGGCGCGCACCGCCGACGGCACGCCCTCCACGAGCTTGGAGCCGAAGTTCATCACCACCAGCCGGTCTACCAGTTTCATCACGAAGTCCATGTCGTGTTCGACGATGAGGATGGTCACGCCCTCCTCGCGCAGCTTGCGCAGCAGGTCGCCGAGCGCCATCTTTTCCTTGCGGCGCAGGCCGGCGGCCGGCTCGTCGAGCACCAGCAGCACCGGGTCGGCGGCCAGCGCGCGCGCAATCTCCAGGATGCGCTGCGTGCCCAGCGGCAGGCTGCCCGCGAGCTCGTGCGCGCGGTCGCCCAGCCCGATGCGGTCAAGCTGGCGTTGCGCCTCCTGCAGGATCTGGCTTTCTTCCGCGCGGTCCAGCCGCAGCCCCGCCTTCAGGATGCCCGAGCGCGTGCGCGAATGCGCGCCCAGCGCCACGTTGTCGAGCAGGCTCATGCGCGGGCGCAGCTTCACGTGCTGGAAGGTGCGCGCCAGGCCCAGCCGCGCCACCTGCCGCTGCGGCATGCCGGCGATGTCGTGGTCCAGGAAGCGCACCTGGCCGGCGCTCATCGGCAGTGTGCAGGTCAGCAGGTTGAACATGGTCGACTTGCCCGCGCCGTTCGGCCCGATCAGCCCGACGATCTCGCCGGCCTTCACGTCGAAGCTCACGTCGTTCACCGCCACCAGTCCGCCGAAGCGCTTGACCGCGCCGTTCACCGACAACACCTGCGCCCCGCGCGCGGGCAGCGTGCGGTGCGCCAGCGGCGCGACCGGCGGCGCCTCGTGGCGCGACGGCCCTTGCGAGCTGCCTCGACGGCGCGTCCAGCGGCGCAGCAGCCCCATCACACCACCACGCGCGAAGTGCAGCAGCAGGATGAACAGCGCGGCGAAGGCCACGGCCTCCAGCTGGCCGGCGCGTTGCGTGAGCATCGGCAGCACGTCCTGCAGGCCGTTCTTCAGCACCAGCACCAGCGCGGCGCCCACCAGCGCGCCCGCCAACTGGCCGAGCCCGCCGGCCACCGCCATCAGCAGGTACTCGATGCTGGCGCGCACGTCGAAGGGCGAGGGGCTCACGAAGCGGTTCATGTGCGCATAGAGCCAGCCCGCCAGCCCTGCGAACAGCGCGGCCGTGACGAACAGCGACAGCCGCACGCGATACGCATCCGCACCCACGCTCGCCAGCAACGTGGCGCCGCCGCGCAAGCCGCGAATCGCGCGGCCCGGCCGCGACTGCAGCAGGTTGTGGCTGAACAGGCAGGCCAGCCCGACGATCACCCAGATCAGGTAGTACATCGCGCGCGGCTCGGCCAGCGACCAGCCCGCGACCTGCAGCGCCGGAATGTTCGACAGGCCCGTGTGGCGCCCGAGCGCATCGACGTTGCCGAACAGCATGGCGATCGACAGGCCCCACGCGATGGTGCTCAGCGGCAGGAAGTGCCCGCCGAGGCGCAGCGTGAGCATGCCGATGGCCAGCGCCGACAGCCCCGTGAGCAGCAGTGCGAACAGCAGTCCGATCCACGGCGACATGCCCTGCGTGGTCGTCAGCCAGGCCGTGGCGTACGCGGCAATGCCCACGAAGGCAGCCTGCCCGAACGAGGTGGCGCCGCCCACGCCCGTGAGCAGCACCAGGCCCAGCGCCACCAGCGCGCCGATGCCGATGTCGTTGAGCAGCGAGACCGTGAAGCTGCCCGCCACCGCCGGCACCAGTGCCAGCACTGCGACCACCGCGGCGATCCAGGCCATGCGTTTGCGGTTCGTGTTCATTGGTCCACCTCGTCTTCTTCCTCTTCGGCGTGCGCGGCCATGAAGGAGCGCAGCATGAGCACCGGAATCAGCAGGCTGAACACGATCACGTCTTTCAGCGCGCCGCTCCAGAACGAGGCAAAACTCTCCACCACGCCGACCGCGAGCGCGCCCACGGCCGTCATCGGGTAGCTCACCAGCCCGCCGATGATCGCGGCCACGAAGGCCTTCAGGCCGATGATGAAACCCGAGTCGTAGTACATGGTCGTCACCGGCGCGATCAGCACGCCGATGAGCCCCGCCAGCAGCGAGGCGCAGCCGTAGGCCAGCAGCGCGGTGCGCACCGGCCTAATGCCGACCAGCCGCGCGCCCACCCGGTTCACCGCCGTGGCGCGCAGCGCCTTGCCGGCCACCGTGCGCTCGAACACCAGGAAGAACAGACCGCTCAGCACGATGGCCGCTCCCACCATCAGCACCACCTGGCCGCTGACGGTGAAGCCGTCGCCCAGCGTGAACACGGCGCTGGTGAGCGGCGTGGTGCGCGAGCCTTCGGGCCCGAAGAACAGCAGGCCCAGGCCCGACAGCAGGAAATGCAGCGCCAGCGACACGATCAGCAGCACCAGCACCGACGCATCGGCGATCGGCTGGAACACCACCCGCGCCAGCAGCGGCGCGATCGGCACCACCAGCAGCACGGCCACCGCGATGTGCACCGCCACCGGCACACCGGGCCGCGCAGCCAGCCATGCGAGCACGCACGGAACGGCCGGCAGCACGCCCCACATCAGCACCGCCTTGGGAATGCGCGCGGCCTCGCCACGCCGCAGCAGGCTGCCGATTTCGGTGGCCAGCGCCAGCGCGGCCAGCACGGCCACCATGCCGATGGTCGGCGGCACGCGGCCGGTCTCGAAGGCCGCCAGCGACAGGGCCGCGAAGGCCGCGATGTCGCCGAACGGCACGAACACCACCCGCGTGACGGAGAAGATCAGCACCAGCCCCAGGCCGGCCAGCAGGTAGACGGCGCCGTTGGCCAGGCCGTCGGTGAGAAGAATGAGGGCCACGTCCCATGTCATCGCGCGGCCCTCCCGAAGAACGAAGGCGTGCGGTTCAAGGTGCGAGCTTCCATTGGCCGTTGTCGAGCTTGACGATCACCCGGGCGCGTTCGTCCACGCCGTAGAGGCTGCCGGGCTTGAAGGTGTACACGCCGTGCGTGCCCACCACTTCCTTGGTGCTGAAGATGGCGTCGCGCAGCGCCACGCGGAACTCGGGCGTTCCCGGCTCGGCCTTCTTCATGGCGCGCGAGGCGGCATCGGCGAACACCAGCCAGCCGTCGAACGAGTAGGCCGAGAAGGCGTCGCTGGTCGGTGCGTTGTTGACCTTCTGGAACACCGCGCGGAACTCGGTCGCGATCTTCTTGGTCGGGTAGCCGTCGGGCAACTGCTCGGCCACGATCACCGGGCCTGTTGGCATCAGCGCGTTCTGGCCAGCAGCGCCGACCACGCGCACGAAGTCGGGGTTGATCAGCCCGTGCTGCCCGTACACGCCGCCCTTGTAGCCGCGCTCCTGCAGCGCCAGGAACGGCAGCGCGCCCGGCGTGCCGGCGCCGCCGGTCATCACCGCATCGGGGCGCAGCGCCACGATCTTCAGCACCTGGCCGGTCACCGAAGCGTCGGCGCGCGCATAGCGCTCGTTGCTCACCACCTTGATGCCGGCGCCGGGCGCGGCCTTCATGAGCGCGTCGTACACCAGGTCGCCCCAGGCGTCGGTGAAGCCGATGTAGCCCACGGTCTTCACGTTGTTGCGCTTCATGCGCTCGACCACCGCGTCGATCATCAGCTGCGTGGGTTGCGCGACCGTCATGACCCACGGGTTCTCCGCGGGGTCGAGCAGGATGGGCGTGAGGCCGATCATCGGCGTCTTCGCGTCGCGGCCGACCTGCGCCATCGCGATGGCGGCCGGCACGCCCGAGGTGCCCATGAGCACGTCGACCTTTTCTTCTTCGACCAGCTTGCGCGCGTTGCGTCCGGCCGTGGTCGGGTCGGAGCCGTCGTCCAGCACGATGAGCTGCACCTTGCGGCCGTTGATCTCGGGCTTGTAGGCCAGCGCCGCCTGCATGCCCTTGGCATAGGGCACGCCCAGCGAGGAGTTCGGCCCCGACAGCGACACGCTGAGGCCGACCTTCAGGTCGGCCGCCAGCGCGCTCGCAACACCACAGGCGGTCAGCGCCGCGGCGAGTGCGCCGCGTGTCAAGGTCTGCAACAGGCTCTTCATGTCGTAGCTCCGGTGAGGATGGTTGGAATGGACAGGTAACTCAGATGAACAACTGGATGGCCGGCAGCGCGCGCGCCGCGTTGAGCAGGTCGACGCGCTTCTCGCGGATGCGCCAGCCCGCGGGCGTGCGAACCAGGTGGTGACGGGCGGTGCCGCTCAGCAGCACCTGGTCTTCGCCGCGTGCCTCGACGTAAAGGAAAGGCGTGCGCAGCCGCACCTCGTCTGCACTGTCGTGCTCGATGCGCGAGGGTTGCAGCACATGCTGGCTGTGGCTGGTCGGATGCTGCGAATGCGCGCGCGGGTTCTTCAGCCGCTCCACGCGCAGCTGCAGCAGCAACCGGTCTTCGTAGGCCAGCGAGTTGTGCGAGAACGGATCGGCCTGCGCCGCGCCGAGCAGCGGCACCCAGTAGTGGCCGTCTTCGGCGAACAGGGCCAGCCATTCGTCCAGGCGCCGCTCGTCGAGCAGGGCCGCCTCGTGGGCGACGACGGCGCGCGGGTCCGTCATGGCGCAGCCTCCACGCCCGCCGCCATGGACTTCGCCCAGGCGCGGAACTGGTTGCGCATGAGCAGCTCGTTCGTGCCGTTGGTGGTGATCGTCGGTTGCGTAAGCTCGGCCGCATCGAAGTTGCGGTGCAGGCTCACCCATTCGTTGCCGCCCGCGCGCAGGCCCTGCTGGATGCTCTCGAACAGGTGCACGTCGTCATGCGCGACCACCGACATGGGCGAGAACACGAGGCGGTTGTAGCTCATGGCACGCTCGAACAGCAGCGCGGGCGCGCCGGCCGCTCTGAAGCTCCAGGCCTCGATCAGCGTGCGGTTGGCCGCCAGCGGCCGTATCACCCGGATGGCCTGCGGCGAACCCTTGACCGAAAGGCTGGGGTAGAAGACCGAGTTCTGCGGCGAGCGCTGCAGAATTTCGGTGGCGCGCGCCTCGCCGTGTGCGGCGCGCATCGCGGCCTCGTACTCGGGCAGTTGCGCATAGTTGGAGTGGATGCTGAAGTTCACCCCCAGCACGCTGTGGCCGTTGGCGAACACGCGCCCGCCCATCTTGTCGAAGAACTCGTAGCCCGAGCCGAAGGGCAGTATCTGCTCCATCGCCATCGGCTTGGGGTCGGTGGGCGCATGGCCTTCCCACAGCGCCTCGGCCGCCTTGGTGGCCGACTCGTGCGTGGACATCGGGTGCACCGTGTCGTTGATGTTCTCCAGGTACATCTTCCAGTTGCAATGCACGATGTTGCGCAGCACGCCGCCGCCCACGGCAAGCTTGCCTTCGGGCGAGCGGTCGACCATGTTGTCGATGGCGCCCAGCACCTCACCGAAATAGTCCTCGAAAGCGGGGCCGGTTTCGGACAGCCGCACGAAGACGAAGTCGCGGTACACCTTCACATGCTTCACCACCGACAGCCCCTGCCCCGATTCGCAGGCCTTGAGCTGCGTGCCCTCGTAGCCGTTCTTCAGCGGCACGCCGAGCGGCGCGCCGTCGAGCTTGTAGGTCCACGCGTGGTACGGGCAGCGAAAGAAGCGGCCGGTGTTGCCGCTTTCGTCCGTGACCAGTTGCGTGCCCTTGTGGGCGCAGCGGTTGTAGAGCACATGCACCGCGCCGTCGGGCTGGCGCACCATGAGCAGCGGCCGGCCCGCGATGTCCTGCGTGACGAAGTCGCCGGGCTCGGGCACCTGGCTCGCATGGCCGAGAAAGACCCAGGTGTTGGCGAACAGCCTCTCCTGTTCCAGCGCGAAGATCTCGTCGCTGAGGTACAGGTCGCGGTGGACACGGTCGTCCCGAACCAGCGCCGCGACAAGATCGGGGCGATTGCGGTAGGTGGTCATGGCGGTGTGCTCGGTGACTGGGCGGCGACTAGGGCACCAGCTTCCACTGGCCCTTGGTCATCTGCACGATGACCACGCCGCGCTGGTCGGAGCCGTAGCGATCGTCCGGCTTGAAGGTGTAGACACCGTGCGTGCCCACCAGCTCCTTGGTGCTCACGATCGCGTCGCGCAGCGCCGTGCGGTACTGCGGCGTGCCCGGCTCGCCCTTGGTGCGCGACGCGGCATCGGCCAGCAGCAGGTAGGCGTCGTAGGTGTATGACGAGAAGGCATCCGTCGGCACTGCGCCGTTGACCTTCTGGTAGGCGTTGCGAAAGCCCATCGACACCTTCTTGATCGGGTTGCTGTCGGGCAGCTGGTCGGCCACCAGCACCGGGCCGCTGGGCACCTGCAGGCCTTCGATGGAGGCACCGCCCACGCGCACGAAGTCGGCATTGATGAGGCCGTGCGTGCCGTAGATCTTTCCCTTGTAGCCGCGCTCGGCCAGTGCCAGGTAGGGCAGCGCACCGGGCGTGCCCGAGTTGCCGGCGAACACCGCGTCGGGCCGTGTCGCGACGATCTTCAGCACCTGCCCGGCCACCGACGAATCGCTGCGCGCATAGCGCTCGTTGGACACCACCTTGATGCCTGCGGCGTCGGCGCTCTTCACGAGCGAGTCGTAGGCCAGGTCGCCCAGCGCGTCGGAAAAGCCGATGAAGGCCACGGTCTTCACACCCGACTTCTTCATGCGATCGACCACCCCCGCGACCATGAGCGGAAACGGTTGCGACACCGTGACCGTCCATGCGCCTTCGGGGCCGGCGATGGTCACCGGGGTGGGCGAGATCAGCGGCGTGTTCAGCTCGCGGGCCACCGCGGCGATGGCCATGGCGCCGGGCACGCCCGAGGTGCCGATGAGCACGTCGACCTTGTCCTCGGTCACCAGCTTGCGCGCGTTGCGCCCGGCGGTGGTGGGGTCGGAGGCGTCGTCGAGCACGATCAGCTGGACCTTGCGGCCGGCGATCTCGGGGTGCTCTGCAATCGCTGCACGAATGCCCTTCTCGTAGGGAATGCCGAGCGCGGCCACCGGGCCCGACAGCGAGCTGATGAAGCCGATCTTCAGGTCGGCCGCCAGGGCCTGCGAACTTGCCAGCGCAAGCACCGTGGCGCCGAGGATGTGGGTGAGTTTGTTCTTCATCTCAGGTTTCCGTGGTGTTTGTCATGCAGGGCTTGTTCTCAAGGCACCAGCTTCCACTGACCCTTTTCGAGCTTCACGACAACCCGCGAGCGGTCGTCCGAGCCATAGCGGTCGGTCGGCTTGAAGTTGTAGACCGAGTGCGTGCCGACCAGCTCCTTGGTGCTCACGATGGCATCGCGCATGGCCAGGCGGAACTGCGGCGTGCCCGGCTCCGTCTTGGTGGCCAGGGCGCGTTGCGCGGCATCGAGGCAGATCAGCCAGGCATCAAAGCTGTAGGCCGAGAAGGTGTCGGTGGGCGCCGCGCCGTTGGCCTTCTGGTAGGCAGCGCGGAAGTCCATCGAGATCTTCTTCATCGGGTTGGTGTCGGGCAGCTGCTCGGCCACCACCACCGGGCCCGTGGGTGCCAGCAGGCCTTCGACCGACGGACCGCCTACACGGATGAAGTCGGGGTTGATCAGCGAATGCATGCCGTAGATCTTTCCCTTGTAGCCGCGCTCGGTCAGCGCCAGGTACGGCAGCGCGCCCGGCGTGCCCGACGCGCCGGTGATCACCGCGTCGGGCTTCAGCGCCACGATCTTCAGCACCTGGCCGGCCACCGAAGAATCGCTGCGCGCGTAGCGCTCGTTCGACACCACCTTGATGCCGGCCGAGGGCGTGGCCTTCATCAGCGCGTCGTACACCAGGTCGCCCCAGGCATCGGAGTAGCCGATGTAGGCCACCGTCTTCACGCCGGCCTGCTTCATCTTCTCGACCATCGCGCCCATCATCAGCGGCGCGGGCTGCGGCAGCGTCACCATCCAAGCGCCCTCCTCGCCCGCCAGGTCGGCGTTGGCGATGGAGATGAGCGGCGTCTTCATTTCACGCGCCACCCCGGCAATGGCCAGCGAACCCGGTGCACCGGCCGTGCCGATGATGACGTCGACCTTGTCCTCCTCGATCAGCTTGCGCGCATTGCGCGCGGCCGTGGACGGATCCGATGCATCGTCGAGCTGGATCACCTGCACCTTGCGCCCGCCCACCTCCGACTTGTAGGCCAGCGCGGCCTTCATGCCCTTGTCGTACGGAATGCCGAGCGACGACACCGGTCCCGACATCGACGTGATGAAGCCGACCTTCAGGTCAGCGGCCCACGCGCCCGCGGCGCTCAACGCGCCGAGGCCCGCGGCAATGGCCGCGAGTGTGCGAATTCGGTTCAGGACTTTCATGGCGAGGCTCCAGAGTGGTTTGGGTGAACGTGAGGAAAGCAACAAAAAGAGGTCAGAGCGCCAGGCTGCCGACGCTGGTGCCGCCGCAGACATACAGCACCTGCCCGGTGACGAAGCTGTTGTCGGCGTCGGCAAAGAAACGCACGGCGCGTGCCACGTCGGCCGATTCGCCCAGGCGCCTGACGGGCACGGAAGCCGCGAGCGCGCGTTCCTTCTCGCTGCCGGCCTCGACCACGTCGTAGAACATGTCCGTGCGAATGGGCCCCGGGGCCACCACGTTCACGGTGATGCCGTCGGCCGCGAGCTCCAGCGCCCAGGTGCGCGCCATGCCGAGCATGCCGGCCTTGGTGGCCGAGTAGCTGGTGCGCGTGGCCAGGCCGAGCGCGGCGCGCGACGACAGCAGCACCACGCGACCGAAACGTTGTGCGCGCATGGCGGGCAATGCGCCTTGCACGAGCTGGACGGCACAGCCCAGGTGCAGGTCGACCAGCACGTCGAGGTCGTCGAGCTTCACGTCGGGCAACAGGGCCGCGCGGATCACGCCGGCGTTGTGCACGATGGTGGTTGGCGCAAAACGCGCGACCAGTTCGCGCACGGCCTCGCCGGTGGCGGCGCGGTCGCTCAGGTCGACCTCCATGCTGCGCAGCTTCGGATGGTCGATCTCGGCCTTGCGGCGCGCGAGCGAAATCACTTCGTAGCCCTGTGCGAGCAGGTCTTCGCAGATCGCCTTGCCGATGCCGGCGCTGCCGCCGGTCACTGCGGCAACCTTCGGGACCGCGCTCATGCCCGCGCTCCCTGCATTGCTCCCTCTCCCGCTTGCGGGAGAGGGCTGGGGTGAGGGTGACCCCTGCGGCCTTCGCAAGCACCCTCATCCCCCGCCTTCTCCCGCCAGCGGGAGAAGGAGCCAAAGCCCATACCGAACCGGGGGCTCACAACGAAGCTCCCACCAATGCGAGCACGCGCAGCGGACTGCCGCTGCCCTTCTCGATCTTCAACGGCGGGCAGATCAGCACCGCGCCCGCGGGCGGCAGCAGGTCGAGGTTGCTCAGGCACTGCAGCCCGTAGCGCCCCGCGCCGTGCATGTAGTAGTGGCACGGATACGGCGGCCGCAGGTGATAGCCCTGGCCCGCGTCGGTGCCGATGGCCTCCGAGCCGAAACCCAGCACGTCGCGCTGCTCCACCAGGAAGCGCACGGCCTCGGTGCTCGGCCCCGGCGTGTGCTGGCCGGTCTCGTCGAAGTTCTGGTAAGCCTCGGGGTCGCTGCGCTTGGACCAGTCGGTGCGCATCAGCACCCACGCGCCCTTGGGGATGCGCCCGTGCGCAGCCTCGTAGCGCTCGATGTCGGCCACGCTGAGCAGGTAGTCGTCGTTCGACTGCACATCCGCCGAACAGTCGATCACACACGCCGGTGCCACGAAGTTCTGCACGGGAATGGTGTCGACCGAGTTGTTCGGCAGGTCGCGGCCCGAGATCCAGTGGATGGGCGCGTCGAAGTGCGTACCCGTGTGCTCGCCGCACGAGAAGTTGTTCCAGTACCAGCCCGGGCCGCGCTCGTCGTACTTCGACACTTCCTCGATGCGGAAGGGCCAGCACTGGCCCATCTCGGGCGGCAGCGCGATTTGCGGGAACTCGGGCGTGAGCGTCTGCGTGAGGTCGATCACGCGGATGCGGCCGCTGGCCATCGCGGTCACGAGGCCGCCGAGGATTTCTGCCGCGGACATCAGTTCGGTGGTTGTCGTCATCGTGTGTTCCTGTCTCAGCCGCCTGCGGCCAGCTCGCGTTCGAGCACCTTGGGGTTGTCGCGCCAGCGCTCCAGCCATTCCTGCGCCACGTCGCCCGGGTAGATGTCCTCCACGCCGTCGCGCAGCGCCTTCACGATGGCGTTGGCCAGCGCGGCGGGTGCGAGCTTGGGCGGCGGCGTGTGCTGGTTCCATTCGTCGTCGATGGGCCCCGGGAACACGTTGATCACGCGGATGCCGGCCGGCCGCATCTCCGCGCGCAGGCATTGCGCGAGCGAATGCGCCGCCGCCTTCGAGGCGCTGAAGGTGCCGTGCGGCGGAAAGTTGCTGAGCGCGTAGATCGACAGCAGGTTGACCCAGGCGGTCGCACCCGTCGCGCCGTCGGCCGAGCGGCCCTTGAGCGCGGGGCCGAACTCCTGCGCCAGGCGCAGCAGGCCGAAGTAGTTGATGTCCATCTCGGCCTTGGCCACGTCGGTGCCGCGGCGCGCGCCGATGCCGAAGGTGCGGTGCACCTCGGCGTTGTTGATCACGATGTCGACCTTGCCGCCGATGGAACCGGCCAGCTCGGTCACCTGGCGGCCATTGGTCAGGTCCAGCGGCACCAGCGTGACCTGCGGCAGCGCGGAGATGTCGTCCAGCCCGTCGCCCATCTTCTTCCAGGGCTCGGCATGGCCGACCCAGACGATGTCTGCGCCGGCCTTCACCAGCGCGCGCACGATGGCCTGCCCGGTCTCGGTCTTGCCGTCGGTCACCAGCGCCTTGCGGAACTTGGGGTCGCTGGTCATCTCGCGCAGCATCTTGTCGTCGGCCATGTGGGGACTCCCTTCATTCGGAAAACCAATGAGAACGGCCTGGCCGGAGCGGTCGAGCCGGGCGCCGACACGGACGCGTGGAAGCGCGTCCCCGTCTGAATGCCCGCGGGTGGGCGCATCGCCCACCTCGCCGTGCAGGTGGACCATGAGCGTGGGGCCCGCATCGAGGTGCACCAGCCCCAGCCGCCAGGGCAGCCGCTCGCGAAAGAACAGGTCGTTGCTGTGGTGCAGCGTGGTGCTGCCGAGCAGTTCGCCCTCGCCGCTCTGCGCGCGCCAGCGCAGGGCGGCCGACAGGCACTTGTGGCAGACCTCGCGCGGCGGGTACTGCACCGTGCCGCAGTCCTCGCAGGTCTGCAGTTCGAAGCGGCCCTCGGCGGCAGCCGCCGTGAGACCGAGCGCCACGCGGCCACGCGCGCCGGGGGGCAGGTTCATCTGCCGGGTGCGCAGCACCGGGTTCTTGCGCGGGGGGCGCATCAGGGGCATGGTCATGCCGGTCTCCCGAGGATGACGGCGCCTGTGCACAGGCAGCGGTCGTAGGTCACCATGCCGAAGCCGGCGACGAGGCCCAGTTGGGCGTCGGGCACCGAACGCGGCCCAGCTTCATCTGTCAGTTGCCGGATCGCCTCGACCATGCCGAGGAAGCCTCCGGCCGCGCCCGCTTGGCCAGCGGACAGCTGCCCGCCGCTGGTGTTGTTCGGAAAGCTGCCGTCGAAGGTCATGGTGTGCGACTGCACGAAGGCCGGGCCCTCGCCCTTCTCGCAGAAGCCCAGGTCCTCGAACTGCATCATTGCGATGACGGGGTAGTCGTCGTAGGTCTGCACGAAGTCCAGCGCGGTAGGGGGCACGCCGGCCTGCGCATACAGGTCGTCGCGGTCCTTGCGCCAGCCGCCCTGCACCATCACCGGGTCTTCGGCATAGGCGTTGTGGCGTTCGATGGCGCCGCGGATCACCACGTGCGCCAGGCCCAGGTCGCGTGCGCGCTCCTCGCTCATCACCAGGAAGGCCTCGGCACCGGCGCAGGGCATCACGCAGTCGAACAGGTGGATCGGGTCGGAGATGGGGCGCGCCGCCATGTACTCGTCGAGCGTCAGCGCCTTCTTGAACATCGCGTTCGGGTTGCCGAGCGCGTTGGTGCGCTGGTCCACGCAGATGCGGCCGAAGTCTTCGCGCCGCGCGCCGTAGATCCGCATGTAGTTGGCGGTGATGAACGCGAAGATCGAGTTCGGCCCGCCCGAGCCGTAGGGGTAGCTCGCGTCGCGCGCGAAGTTGCTGAAGCTGCCCAGCGTCTGGCGAAAGGAGTCGACATGGTTGGTGTCCGCGCCCACGCAGGCCACGATGTCGGCATCGCCCGCCTGCACGGCGCGCGCGGCACGGCGCAGGCACATCACGCCCGACGCACCGCCCGTGGGCACGTGGTCGAGCCAGCGCGGCGACAGGCCCAGGTGCTGCGTGACGCCCACGGCCGTGTCGGGCGCGAGCGAGAAGCTGCTGAGGCACAGGCCGTCGATCTGTTCCTTCGGCACGCCGCTGGCTTCGGCCAGCGCCTGCACGGCCTGCCCGATGAACCAGTGCGCGGTGCGCGTCGAGTAGCGCACGTACGGCACGGTAACGGGCACCGCGACCGCGACGCCTTCGTAGGAGAGCCGTCGTGCCGTCATGCGTGCCCTGCCTGTCTTTTCTTCATGGCGCGCGTGTCGATGCAGTGGCCCTGCCCCGGCAGCGACTGCGCCATCTCGCGCAACTGGCCGCGCTGGATCTTCTGCGACGGCGTGAGCGGCAGCGCGTCGACGAAGGCCACATAGCCCGGCGCCTTGTAGTAGGCCAACTGGTCCAGCGCATGTTGAACGATGCTGGCCGCGGTTTGCGCGGGCTGGGAGGCGTCCGCGTCTTCGCGCATCACGATGCAGGCCAGCACCTCGTCGCCACGCACCGCATCGGGCGTGGCGGCCACGGCCGATGTCTTCACGGCCGGGTGCTGGTTGAGCACGCTCTCGACCTCGACGGCCGAGATGTTCTCGCCGCTGCGGCGGATCACGTTCTTCTTGCGGTCCACGAAGAAGAAGTTGCCCTCGGCATCGCGGCGCACCAGGTCGCCGGTGTGGAACCAGCCGTCGGCCCAGGCTTCGCGCGTGGCCTCCGCGTCCTTCAGGTAGCCGGAGAAGAAGTAGCGCTTCGGGTCGTTGCCGGCCGAGCGCACCAGCAGTTCGCCCGGTGCATCGACGCCGACTTCGCCGCCGTCCTCGCCCACGAGGCGGATCTCGACGAAGTCTTCCTGCCGCCCGAAGCAGCTGGTGCCCACGAGGCGCGGCTCGCGGTTGGCCATGATGCAGGCGGCGGCGCCCGTCTCGGTCATGGCCCAGGCCTCGACCAGCGGGAAGCCGAAGCGCGCTTCGAAGGGCGCGTGGTTCTTGCGGTCCACGCCGGCGCCGAAGCCCCAGCGGATCGCATGGTCGCGGTCGGCGTCCGACGCGGGCGCCGACAGCAGCATGGCCGGCATCACGCCCAGGTAATGCACGATGGTGGCGCCGCTCTCCTTCGCGCTGGCCAGCCAGGTCTTCGGATGGAAGCGGTCCAGCTGCACCAGGCAGCCGCCCGCCACCAGCACCACCATGGTGGAAAACGCCATCGCGTTCATGTGGTTGAGCGGCAGCGGCGTGATGACGCGCTCGGCGTCGAGGCGAATGCCGCACACGCCGTCCAGCGCGGCATACCACTCGCCGGCACGCAGGAAGTAGGCGTTGGCGAGGATGCAGCCCTTGGGCCGGCCGGTGGTGCCCGAGGTGTAGAGCAGTCCGCATTCGGTGTCCGCGCCCACGGGCTCATGGGCACGCGGTGCGGGTGTCTTCGCGCTCGGCACCGCATCGTCGGGGCCCATCGTCTCGAAGGCCACGCCCGCCTGCGCCGCCGCGGCGCGCAGGTCGGCCGCGCGGCCCGGCAGAGTCACGGCCAGGCCGAYTTCGCTGTGGCCGATCAGGTAGACCAGCCGGGCCGAGCGCATGTCGGCG
>NNBU01000608.1_pt1 | contig 18617 bp, 18 predicted proteins | sample 1173781 | NCBI WGS metagenome assembly NNBU01 (sample SAMN07173937, study PRJNA388173) | plant metagenome | biome: Plant school; feature: Soil; material: Symbiotic tissue of Blasia pusilla L.; isolation source: symbiotic tissue sample KVJ2 | host: Blasia pusilla | place: Norway: Troms, Kvaloya...
GCGCGGCGCAGCAAGCCCTCCTGTCGGGCCACGTGAGCGTGGGCCTGGCCCCCACCACCGCCACCGTGCTGGGCGTGCCCCTGATGCGGGCCATGCAGGAGCGCTATCCCGAGGTGCGGCTGCACATGGTCGAGGCGCTGTCGGGCCACCTCACGCAAATGCTCCAGTCGCGCCAGCTCGACCTGGCCGTGCTGTTTCAGACCGACACGCCGCGGCGCTGGAGCGTCACGCCGCTGCTGGACGAAAAGCTTTTCGTGGTCGCGTCGCCGACCCTGGCGCAACGGCCCACGGGCGCCAAGGTGCGCCTGGCACAGCTGGCCGATGTGCCGTTGATCCTGCCGAGCGGCAGCCACGGCCTGCGCGCCACGCTCACGGCGGCCTTTGCGCGGGCGCGCGTCACGCCGAACATCGTGGCCGAGGTCGACGGGCTCGCGTTGCTGATGGACGCGGTGCGCGCCGGCTACGGTGCCACCGTGCAGCCCGGCGCCGCCACGGCCCGGCACGACCGCGACGACCTGGAGCTCACGCAGATCGGCGACGCCCACGTCGGCCGCCGCAACCTGCTCGTGAGCCTGTCGGACGACGAGCTTTCGCCCGCCGCGCTGGCCGCGCGCGTGGTGGTTGCGGACACCGCCCGCGCCCTGGTGCGCGAGGGCCGCTGGACCGGCGCCAGTCTTCACAAGAACTGAACACCCGTTGCCCCAATCGGCCTTTCGCGTGAAGGCCGCGCTCCCTAAAGTCTCCTGCATTCCAAGGAGACCCACGAGTGATAGACGTACTGGTTGTCGGTGGCGGCAATGCCGCGCTGTGCGCCGCGCTGATGGCGCGAGAGGCCGGCGCTTCGGTGTTGCTGCTCGAAGCTTCGCCCAAGGCATGGCGCGGCGGCAATTCGCAGCACACCCGCAACCTGCGCTGCATGCACGACGCGCCGCAGGACGTGCTGGTCGAGGCCTACCCTGAAGAGGAGTACTGGCAGGACCTGCTGAAGGTGACCGGCGGCCTCACCGACGAGCACCTGGCGCGCCTGGTGATTCGCGCCTCGTCCAACTGCCGCGACTGGATGCGCAGCCACGGCGTGCACTTCCAGCCGCCGCTGTCGGGCGCGCTGCACGTGGCGCGCACCAACGCCTTCTTCATGGGCGGCGGCAAGGCGCTGGTGAACGCCTATTTCCGCAGTGCCGAACGGCTGGGCGTGCAGATCCGCTACGACACGCCCGTGGCGTCGGTGGAGCTCGACGGCGACCGCTTCGTGGCGGTGTGCACCGAGGCCGGCGAACGCATCGAAGCCAAAAGCTGCGTGCTGGCCGCCGGCGGTTTCGAGTCGAACCGCGAATGGCTGCGCGAAGCCTGGGGCCAGAACGAGCGCGGCGAATGGCCGGCTGACAACTTCCTGATTCGCGGCACGCGCTTCAACCAGGGCGTGCTGCTGAAGTACATGATCGCCGCCGGTGCCGACAGCATCGGCGACCCGTCGCAGGGCCACATGGTGGCCATCGACGCGCGCGCACCGCTGTACGACGGCGGCATCTGCACGCGCATCGACTGCGTGTCGCTCGGCGTGGTGGTCAACCGGGAGGCCGAGCGCTTCTACGACGAAGGCGAAGACTTCTGGCCCAAGCGCTATGCGATCTGGGGGCGCCTGGTGGCGCAGCAGCCGGGGCAGATCGCCTGGTCGGTCATCGACCAGAAGGCGGTCGGGCGCTTCATGCCGCCGGTGTTCACCGGCACGCAGGCCGACACGCTCGGCGAACTCGCGCAGAAGATCGGCCTGGACGAAGCCACCTTCGTGCGCACCGTGCAGGACTACAACGCCGCCTGCCGCGTCGGCCGCTTCGACCACACCGCGCTGGACGACTGCCACACCGAAGGCCTCGCCCCCGCCAAGACGCACTGGGCGCGCCCGCTCGACACCGCGCCTTTCTACGCCTACCCCGTGCGCCCCGGCATCACCTTCACCTACCTCGGCCTGAAGGTCGACGAGACGGCGGCCGTGCGCTTCGGCGGCCGGCCCAGCCCCAACCTGTTCGTGGCCGGCGAAATGATGGCCGGCAACGTGCTGGGCAAGGGCTACACGGCGGGCGTCGGCATGAGCATCGGCACGGCCTTCGGCCGCATCGCCGGCACGCAGGCAGCGAAAGCCGCCAGGAACCTTTCGACAAATTCCCCGGAGACCGCCCTTGCAGCAGCTCACTGATCTCGTCGCACGCGCCCGTGCGGATGCCGACGGCATCGGCAGCGCCCCGCCGCCGCCGCGCGTGATTCCGATCCAGCCCGCCCTGCCGCTCACGGCCAGCGAAGGCGAGGTCGCCCGCATCCTGCAGATCTGCAATGCCTGCCGCTACTGCGAAGGCTTCTGCGCCGTGTTCCCCGCGATGACGCGGCGGCTCGAATTCGGCAAGGCCGATACGCACTACCTCGCCAACCTGTGCCACAACTGCGGCTCCTGCCTGCATGCCTGCCAGTACGCGCCGCCGCACGAGTTCGCGGTGAACGTGCCGCAGGCAATGGCGCAGGTGCGCCTGCAGACCTACCACGACTACGCCTGGCCGCCGGCGATGGGCGCGCTGTACAAGAAGGCCGGCCTCACCGTCGCACTGGCACTGGCGGGCGGGCTGGCGCTGTTCCTCGTGCTGGCCGTGGCCATGTCGGGTTCGCTGCTGCACGCGCCGCTGGCGGGCAACTTCTACGCGATCTTTCCGCACAACTTTCTCGCGCTGCTGTTCGGCACGGTGTCGCTGTTCGTGGTGCTCGCACTGGCGATGGGCGTGCGGCGCTTCTGGCGCGAGGTGTCGCCCGCGAACGACTCCGCGAACGGGTCCGGGAAGGCCCCGGCCATGCCCGGCGTGCGCGGCCCCGCGAGCACCGAAGCGGTGAGCGACGTGCTGCGCCTCAAGTACCTGGGCGGCGGCCACGGCGAAGGCTGCAACAACGAAGACGACCGCTTCACGCTGTGGCGCCGGCGCATGCACCACTTCACCTTCTACGGCTTCATGCTGTGCTTCGCCTCCACCTGCGTGGCCACGCTGTACCACTATCTGTTCGACCTGCACGCGCCCTATGCGCTCACCAGCCTGCCGGTGCTGCTGGGCACCGCGGGCGGCATCGGCCTCGTGGTCGGCCCCGTCGGCCTGCTGTGGCTCAACCTGCGGCGCAACGCCGCGCACGGCGACGTGGCGCAGCGGCCCATGGACCGCGGCTTCATCGCCCTGCTGCTGCTCACCAGCCTCACCGGCCTGGCGCTGCTCGCATGGCGCGACACGCAGTTCATGGCGCTGCTGCTGGCGGTGCACCTGGGCGTGGTGATGGCGCTCTTTCTCACGCTGCCCTACGGCAAGTTCGCGCACGGCATGTTCCGCTCGGCGGCGCTGCTGAAGTCCGCGATCGAGAAGCGCCTGCCCAACCGCCTGCAGCTGGGCGCCGACTGAACACAAGACCGAATCCTGCAATCGAAAGGACCCCCGCGATGACGAACCCTGGCGTGCTCCAGATCCCTTCCATGAAAGACCGCTGCTCCGAAGCCGAGTGGCAGGCCCGCATCGACCTGGCTGCGTGCTACCGGCTGGTCGACCTGTTCGGCATGTCGGACATGATGGCCAACCACATCTCCTCGCACGTGCCCGGCGAGCACGGCGCCTTCCTCATCAACCCCTACGGGATGATGTACGAGGAGATCACCGCGTCCAGCCTCATCAAGGTCGACCAGGACGGCAACATCCTCTCGTCGCCCGACTTCGGCGAACTGGGCTATGGCATCAACAAGGCCGGCTACGTGATCCACAGCGCGGTGCATGCGGCGCGCCCCGACGTCGCCTGCGTGATCCACACGCACAGCTGGGCCTCGATGGCGGTGTCCTCGCTCGAATGCGGCCTGCTGCCGCTCACGCAGACGGCCATGCGCTTCCTGAAGATCGGCTACCACGACTACCAGGGCGTGGTGCTCAACACCGAAGAGCAGGCCTCGCTGCTCGCCGACCTCGGCCAGGGCGAGGCCGTGATCTTTCGCAATCACGGCGCGCTGGTGGTGGGCCGCAGCGTGGGCGAGGCCTTCAACTGGATGCACAGGCTCGAACTGGCCTGCCGCGCGCAGATCGGCGCGATGTCGTGCAACACGCCGCTGCAGGCCGTGCCGCAGAGCGTGCTCGAAGACACCTGGAACAACTACCAGCCGGGCACACGCCGCCCCTACGGGCTCATGGAATGGCCGGCGCTGCTGCGCAAGCTCGACCGCACGGATCCGGGCTTTCGCGACTGACGCCCGGCGCATCCATCGAACAAAAGCAGAGACAACACCATGAAGAGAAGACACCTCCCCGCCCTCCTGGCGGCGCTTGCGACCGCGGCGTGCGCGCTGCCCGCGTTCGCCCAGAAATTCCCGCAGAAGCCGGTCACGCTCGTCGTGCCGTTCGCGCCCGGCGGCAACCTCGACGTGGTGGCCCGCACGCTGGCACCGGCCCTGGGCCAGGTCCTCGGTCAGTCGGTGATCGTGGACAACCGCGCCGGGGCGGGCGGCGCCATCGGTGCGTCCTATGTGGCGCGCGCCCAGCCCGACGGCTACACGCTGCTGGTGAGCACGCCGAACGCGCTCGTGGTGCTGCCGCTGATGACCAAGACGAGCTACCAGCTCGACAACTTCGCCCCCATCGGGCTGGCCGCCACCACGCCGCTGGTGATCGCGGTGCGCGGCCAGGGGCCGTACAAGGACATCGACGCGGTGCTCTCCGCCGCGCGCAGCAAGCCGGGCCAGGTCACCGCGGGCCATGCCGGCCCCGGCACCACCAACCACATCGCGCTGCTGCAGTTGGAGCAGGCCGGCAAGCTGAGCCTCAACACCGTGCCGTACAAGGGCTCGGCCCCGGCGCTGACAGACCTGCTGGGCGGGCAGATCGACCTGGTGGTGGACCAGCTCACGAGCTCCGCCGCGCACATCCAGTCGGGCATGCTGCGCGCGGTGGCCGTGATGTCCAAGGACCGCGACCCCGCCTTGCCGAACGTACCCACGCTGCGCGAGGCGGGCCTGAAGGATTTCGATGCCACCACCGCCACGGGCCTGCTCGCACCGGCCGGCACGCCGCAGGAAATGATCAGCGCGCTCAACGCCGCTCTGCGCAAGGCGCTGGCCGACGACACCGTCAAGCGCCGCCTGGTCTCGGTCGGCAGCCCTGGCCGGGCCTCGTCGCCCGACGAATGGCTGGCGACGCTGAAGAAGGAAGACGCGAGCGCGCACGTGCTCGCGAAGACCGGCAAGCTCAAGATCGACTGAGGGAGCACGCGCCATGACCCGCCCCTGCCTGCCTCCCCACGACGCCTTCGCCCCTGTCACGTTCACGCCGCCGCCCGGCGCCTGCGACAGCCACGCCCATGTCTTCGGCCCCTACGACCGCTTTCCACTGGCCGACGACCGCAGCTACACGCCCGCCGAACATCCGGGCGCGGCCTTCATCGCGCACCTCGACCGGCTGGGCCTCACGCGCGGCGTGCTCGTCACCGGCAGCGCCAGCGGCACCGACAACGGCGCCGTGCTCGCCGCGCTCTCGCAGTACCCGCAGCGCCTGCGCGGCATCGCCGTACCGCAGGCCGATACCACCGAGGCCGAGCTCGACCGCTGGCACGCAGCCGGCATCCGCGGTGTGCGCGTCAATCTGTTCAAGCGCGACGGCCATGCCGTGTACCGCAACGGCGTGGGCATCGAAGTGCTCGAAGCGCTGGCGCCGCGCATTGCCGGGCGCGGCTGGCACGCGCAGATCTGGATCCACGCGCCGGACCTGGTCGAGCTGGCGCCACGCCTGCAGCGCCTGGGCCTGCCGCTGGTGATCGACCACATGGGCCGCATGGCGGCTTTGCGCGGCGTGCACGACGAAGGCTTTCGCACGCTGTGCCGGATGCTGGCCGAGGGCAATGCCTGGACCAAGATCTCGGGAGCCGACCGCAACACCGGCATGGGACCGCCCTACACCGACATCGACCCCTTCGCTGCCGCCCTGCTGCAGGCCAACCCCGGGCGCGTGGTGTGGGGCAGCGACTGGCCGCACATCAACTACTTCGAGGCTGCACAAGTGCCGGACGACGGCGCGCTGCTGAACCTGCTCGCGCGCTGGCTGCCCGACGAGGCGCTGCGCAGGCGCGTGCTGGTCGACAACCCGGGCGTGCTGTACGACTTTCCCACCGCGCGCCCCGCAACGTAACCCTTCGAGGACAGAACAATGACACGAGACAAAGACACCTTCCCCTCCCGCCGCCGCCTCCTGGGCACCGCCGCCTTGCTGGCCACCGGCCTGGGCGCCTTGCCGCAGGCCCGCGCGCAGGCGGCCTATCCGTCGAAACCGGTGCGCGTGGTCGTGGCCTTCACGGCCGGCGGCACCACCGACATCCTGGCGCGCGCGGTGGCGCAAAAGCTGGGCGAGAAGTTCAAGCAGTCGTTCATCATCGACAACAAGCCCGGTGGCGGCGGCAACATCGGCACCGAGTTCGTGGTGCGCGCGCCCGCCGACGGCTACACGCTGATCGTCAATTCGGTCGGGCCGATGGCGGTCAACCAGACGCTCTACAAGAACATGAGCTACGACCCGCTCACCGACCTCGTGCCGGTGGTGCAGATCGCCGACGTGCCCAACGTGCTGGTCGTGCACCCCGATCTGCCGGTGAAGACGCTGGAAGAGTTCATCGCCTACGCCAAGGCCAATCCGAACAAGCTCAACTACGGCTCCACCGGCGTGGGCACCTCGTCGCACCTATCGAGCTTCATGCTGAGCAAGCGCGTGGGCGCCGAGACGCTGCACGTGCCCTACAAGGGCGCCAACGCGCTCAACGACCTGCTCGCGGGCCGGGTGCAGTTCATGTTCGCGACCATCCCCTCGGTGATTTCGCACATCCAGGCCGGCAAGCTGCGCGCCATTGCGGTGAGCAGCCCGAAGCGCTCGCGCTCGATGCCCGACGTGCCCACCGTGGCCGAGAAAGGCTTCCCTGGTTTCTCCGCCGGCTCGTGGTTCGGATTCTTCGCGCCCAAGGGCACGCCCGAACCGGTGATCGCACTGCTCAACAAGTCCGTGAACGAGGCCCTGCCGTCGCTGCAGGCGCAGATGATCCGCGAAGGCGCCGACCCCGTCGGCGGGTCGCCCGAGCAATTCGGCAAGTTCGCGCGCAGCGAGTATGAAAAGTGGAAGCTGATCGTGCACGAATCGGGCGCGACGGCCGAATGAAACGCCCATGACAGACAGCGCCCCCCTTCGCATCCTGCTCTCCCCCGACGCGCAGCGTCAGACCGCCGCCGGCCTGCACCACGCCCTGAGCGGCCGTGCGCACACGCTCGTGACCCTCGGGGAAGACGCCGACGTGGCCTTCGTCTCGCGCGACGTCACCGGGCTGTCGACCAAGAACAGCGTGCTGCCGCACACGAAGGCCTTCCACGACAGCCTGCGCCACGCGGCCTCGCTGCGCTGGGTGCATGCGCATTCGGCGGGCGCCGACCGGCCCGTGTACGGCGAGCTGCGCGCGCGCGGGGTCGAGGTGACCACGTCGTCGGGCGCCAACGCGGGCGTGGTGGTGCAGAGCGCGCTGGCCGGCGTGCTGATGCTCGCGCGGCAGTTTCCGCAGTTGCTGGCGGCGCAGCGTGCCAGGACCTGGGCGCCACTGATCGGCACGACGCAGCCGCGCGACCTCGCGGGACAGACCGCCGTCGTGGTGGGCTGGGGCCCGATCGGGCAAGGGCTGGGCGCGTTGCTGGCGGCGCTGGGCCTGCGGGTGGTGGCGGTGCGCGGCAGCGACGCCCCCGCCGCCGCGCCGGCGCAGCACAGCGTGCCCTTCGAGCGGCTGCACGAGGTGCTGCCGCAAGCCGACTGGCTGCTGCTGGCCTGCCCGCTGAGCGACCGCACGCGCGGCCTGGTCGACGCGGCGGCGCTGGCCTTGCTGCCGGCCGGCGCGCGGCTGGTGAACGTCGCGCGCGGCGAGGTGGTCGACGAACCCGCGCTCATCGCGGCACTGCAGGGCGGCACATTGGCCGGCGCATTCCTCGACGTGTTCGCGAACGAGCCGCTGCTGCCCGCGTCCCCGCTGTGGGACTTGCCGAACGTGATCGTCACGCCCCACACCGCCGGCCATTCGGACGGCAACGAAGGGCGCGTGGCCGCCATCTTCCTGGACAACCTGAGGCGCTGGTGCGCGGGCGAAGCGCTCGTGAACCGGGTCGCCTGACAGACAACGCCTTTCTCACAACAACACGCAGACAAACCCGATGACAACCCCACGCCCCCGATTTCTTCGCACCGGCCTCGCCACGCTGTTCCTCGCCGCGGCGGCCTCGTGCGCCGTTGCCGCCGATCCCGCCGATGCCGCTGCATGGCCCACCAAGCCGATCACCCTCATCGTGCCCTTCGTGGCCGGCGGCACCACCGACATCGTGGCGCGCACGGTGGGCCAGAAGCTGTCGGAATCGCTCAAGCAGCCGGTGATCATCGACAACCGCGGCGGCGCGGGCGGCACCGTGGGCGCGGGCATCGCGTCCAAGGCGCCGGCCGACGGCCACACGCTCTTCCTGGCGACCATTGCGCATGCGATCGCGCCGGGCCTCTACAAGCGCCTGCCCTACGACTTCCAGCGCGACTTCGAGCCGGTGGCGCTGGTCGCTTCCACGCCCAACGTGCTGATCGTCAACGAGAAGGTGCCCGCGAAGACGGTCGCCGAACTCGTGGCCTACATCAAGGCCAACCCGGGCAAGGTCAACTTCGGCTCGGCGGGCAACGGCAGCACCGAGCACATCTCGGGCGAGCTGTTCCGCTCGATGACCAAAACCGACATCACGCACGTGCCCTACAAGGGCGGCGCGCCGATGATGGCCGACCTGATGGGCGGGCAGATCCAGATGGCCATCGAGACCAGCCCCTCGGCCTCCCCGCACATCCGCGCCGGCAAGGTCCGCGCGCTGGCGGTCACCACCCGGTCGCGTTCGCCCGCCTACCCCGGCGTGCCCACGCTCGACGAGGCCGGCCTCAAGGGCTACGACATGACCACCTGGTTCGCCCTCATGGCGCCGCACGGCACGCCAGCCGCACTGGTGCAGCGCCTGAATTCCGAGGTGGCTCGCGCGCTGGCGCAACCCGACGTGGCGAAGCGCTTCGAGGAACAGGGCGTGACGGCCGGGCACATGACGCCACAGGAACTCGCCGCCTTCGTCGGTACCGAGACCACCAAGTGGGTGAAGGTGGCCAGGGAGTCGGGCGCCACCACGGAGTGATCCCCGCACCGCGCACGGCGCGCCGCGCGGCACCGCCGGAGAAGGCCTGCGGGCGATGCGGACACCCGCCGAACCCCGTCGGCCGGCGTTGTCTGCAGAATAGAGCGCCATGCACGTTCGAATTCCGGCCTTGACGGGCTCCGCCTCCGTTCTCCTGTCCCTCGCGCTTTTTCTTCCCCCCGCTTGCGCCGCACCCGTGACGCCGGTCGCGGCACCTGCTTCAGCGGACGCCGCGAAAGCGGCGCAAACGCCCGATGCCCGCATCGAAGCGCTCATCGCGCGCATGACGACGCAGGAAAAAGCCGGCCAGCTCAGCCTGTACGGCCCCGCCGAGATCGACACCCCCAACAACCCCCAGGCCGGCTGGCGCAACGCGCAGCAGGAAACCGCCGACGTGCGCGCCGGCCGCCTCACGGGCCTGTTCAACAACGCGGGCCTCGAAGGCAAGCGGCGGCTGCAGCAGATTGCGGTGAACGAAACCCGCCTGGGCATTCCGCTGATCTTCGGCGCAGACGTGATCCACGGCTTTCGCACCATGTTCCCGATGCCGCTGGCCGAGGCCTCCAGCTGGGAGCCCGCGCTGGCCGAGCGCACCGCGCGCGCGGCGGCGGTCGAGGCCACGGCCGACGGCTTCCGCTGGACCTTCGCTCCCATGGTCGACATCGCGCGCGACGCGCGCTGGGGCCGCGGCCTCGAAGGCGTGGGCGAAGACGTGTACCTGGCAAAGCAGTTCGCCGCCGCGCGCGTGCGCGGCTTCCAGGGCCTCGACCTGTCTCGGCCCGACGCGATGCTGGCCACGCCCAAGCACTTCGCGGCCTACGGCGCGGCCGAGGGCGGGCTCGACTACAACGTGAGCGACATCTCCGAACGCACCCTGCGCGAGGTGTACCTGCCGCCGTTCCGCGCGGCGCTGGACGCGGGCGCGCTGTCGGTCATGAGCGCGTTCAACGAAATCGGCGGCGTGCCCTCCACCGCCAACCCGGCGCTGCTCACCGGCGTGCTGCGCGACGAATGGAAGTTCAAGGGCTTCGTGGTGTCCGACTACACGGCCGACGAAGAACTGGTGGAGCACGGCTACGCAGCCAACCCGCGCGAAGCCGCCAAGCAGGCCTTCATGGCCGGCACCGACATGAGCATGCAAAGCGGCCTGTACATGCGCTACCTGCCCGACCTGGTGGCCTCGGGCGAAGTGCCGATGGCGCGGCTCGACGAGGCCGTGCGCCGCGTGCTGCGCGTGAAGATGAAGCTGGGCCTGTTCGACGACCCCATGCACGGCCTGGACGGCCCGCCCGCCGCGCAGCGCGCCGAGAACCCCGCGTTCATCGAACTCGCCCGCGAGAGCGCACGCCGTTCCATCGTCATGCTGAAGAACGACCGCATGCTGCTGCCGCTGCCCAAGGCCGGCACGAAGATCGCGCTGGTCGGCCCCTTCGCCGAAGGCACCATCGACCTGATGGGCGCCTGGAGCCTGTTCCCGGGCCAGTCGGCGCCAGTGGGCATCGACCAGGGCCTGCGCAACGCGCTGGGCTCCGATTCGTCGGTGACGGTGGTGCGCGGCTCGGGCATCGAGAGTGCGCTGCCCGGCGGCATCGACGCCGCGGTGGCCGCCGCGCGCAATGCCGACGTGGTGCTGCTGGCCGTCGGCGAGAGCCAGAAGATGTCGGGCGAGGCGCGCTCGCGCAGCGACATCGGCCTGCCGCAGGCGCAGCAGGACCTGGCCGAGGCCGTGGCCGCCACCGGCAAGCCGGTGGTCGTGCTGCTGAGCAACGGCCGCGCCATGGCGCTGAAGGGCGCGGTGCGCAATGCGCGCGCCATCCTGGTCACCTGGTTCCTCGGCGTGCAGACCGGCAACGCCATTGCCGACGTGGTGTTCGGCGACTTCAATCCCTCGGGCCGCCTGCCCGTGAGCTTTCCGCAGACGGCGGGCCAGGTGCCCTACTACTACGGCCACAAGCGCACCGGCCGCCCCACGCCGGAGAACGCACCCGAGACGGCCTTCAAGGCGCGCTACGTGGACGCCACCAACGAAGCGCTCTACCCCTTCGGTTTCGGCCTGGGCTATGCCCCGGTGCGCTACGACGGCGTCGAGCTCAGCCAGGAGCGCATGACCCTGTCCGACACCCTGCGCGTGCGCGCCACCGTCACCAACACCGGCCAGCGCGAGGCCGAGGAGGTGGTACAGCTCTACATCGCCGAGCGCGCCGCGAGCGTGACGCGGCCGGTGCGCGAGCTGAAGGGCTTTCGCAAAGTGACCATCGCGCCGGGCGCTTCGGCGCAGGTCGAGTTCACGCTCGCGGCCGACGACCTGGCGTTCATCGGCCGCGACATGAAGCCGGTGGTCGAACCCGGCGAGTTCGACGTGTGGGTGGCGCCCTCGGCCGCGGGCGGCATCCGCAAGCGCTTCGTGCTGACGCGCGACTGAGCGGCGGAGCAACGCCTCGCCGCAACCCGTCTCGGCTCACTCGCCGCTGGTGCTCGCGGGCGGGTTCGCCGATGCCACGGGCGGCTGCACCTGCGACTCGAGCACCTCCGTCGGATGCATGCTGTTGTTCGCGCGCACGGCCTCGGCCTGCACCTGCGCGCGGTCCAGACCCGACACGGGCGTGGCCACCTGCGATTCGAGGACCTCGGTCGAATGCATGCTGTTGTTCGCGCGCATGGCGTCGGCGGCGACCGCATCGCGCGACAGGGTGGAATGCGACGCCTGCGGATAGTCAGGGTCGGCGTAGCCGCTCGCATGCGCGAACGAGGCGAGCACCAGCGCCGGCACGGCGGCGATGCACAGGGCCAGGGTACGGACTCTCATGGTTGTCTCCTTGAGTGATGACGGTGTTTTCACTCTAGGACGCTGCACTTACCTGCCTGTGAGAGGCAGCTTAGGCGCGGGTGACGGGCCACTTAGGCGCGCGTGAGCAGGTGCGTTGCTGCACAGGGCGCATACTGGCCCACCTTTGCTTCACCGAGGTCTCGCACGCGAGGCCCCGCACCCTTCGATGCCGGGCTACCTACTCAAGCTGGAGCGCATCGCCATCGCGGGTGCCGACGACCTCGTCATCCAGTCGCTGCTCGACCGCCAGCAGTTCTCCGACCCCTTGGGCACGGCGGCCGCGCAGGGCATCTCTTCCGCGTCGTGGCCGATGTTCGGGCTGCTGTGGCCCTCGGGCGCGCAACTGGCCGCGCGCATGGCGGTGCACCCCGTGGTGCGGGGTGCGCGCGTGCTCGAGATCGGCTGCGGCCTCGCGCTCGCCAGCCTGGTCGGCCACCGGCGCGGCAACGACATGACCGCGAGCGACTGCCACCCGCTCACCGCGGGCTTCCTGCTCGAGAACCTGCGCCTGAACGCCCTGCCGCCCATGAAGTACCGCCGCGGCCACTGGGGCATGCAGGAGACCGGCCTGGCCGGCGACGTGCACGGCCTGTTCGACCTCGTCATCGGCAGCGACCTGCTGTACGAGCGCGACGCCCGGGGCCTGCTCGCCGCCTTCATCGGCCGCCACACCAGCCCCGCCGCCGAGGTGTGGATCGTCGACCCCGACCGCAGCAACCGGCCGGCCTTCAACCGGCAGATGGCCGACGAAGGCTTCGGCATGCGCGAGCAGCGGCTGGACCAGCTTGCGACAGCGGACCGTCTGGCGTATCGGGGGCGGTTGCTGACGTACCGGCGCGCGGCCTGTTGAAGACGCGGGGCCGGAGGCAAAATTCGCAGGACATGGCCTCCTCCCCCTCTTGCACCACGCTTCCCATCGACCGCACGCTGGACCTCGTGTCCGACACGCTAGCCAACAGCTATTGTTTCAACGCCACCGGCCGCGTGAGCGCCACCATCGGCAAGAAGAACGGCCCCCTGGCCGCGCCGCTGTTCAACTACCGCGTGGTGTCCGACGACAGCATCGAGATCCTCCATTCGAACGAGCGCATCGAGCGGTGGACCGGCATCCGCGTCGAGGGCGAACTGCTGCACGTGGAGCGCGACGGCCAGCCCCAGACCTTCACGATCAGGAAGCCCGCGCCATGAAAGTCAAACGCATCGTCGCCAACATCGCCTCGCCCGATCCCGCGCGCGCCGCCGTCTTCTACCAGGATGTGCTCGGCCTCGAGCTGCTCATGGACCACGGCTGGATCCAGACCTATGGCTCGCAAGCGGACATGACGGTGCAGCTCAGCGTGGCGGCCGAAGGCGGCTCGGGCGCGCCTGTGCCCGACCTGTCCATCGAGGTCGACGACGTGGACACGGCCTTCGAACGCATGAAGGCGGCCGGCTTCGCGATCGCGTACGGGCCCGTCGACGAACCGTGGGGCGTGCGCCGCTTCTATGTGCGCGACCCGTTCGGCAAGCTCGTCAACATCCTCGCGCACAGCTGAAGCGCAGGCCGCAGGCGGGCTTCAGTCGAGCCCGTGGAACACGCTGTCGTCCGGCCCGATGTGCGAAGGCGGCGTCCACGCGGCGTCGCGCATCGAGCGGCTCACGAGCTTGTCCACGCCCAGCAGCGTGGCGAAGATCGCCATGCGCACCGGAATGCCGTTGTCGGTCTGGCGGAAGATGGCCAGGCGCGGGTCGTTGTTGAGGTCCACGCTCAGGTCGTGCGAACCGGGGCGGCCGTCGCGCGGCAGCGGATGCATCACGACCACTTCGGGCTTGCACGCCGACTCGACGAGCGCATGGTTGACCTCGAAGGCGTTGTCGAAACCTTCCAGCACCTCGTCGTGCGCAAAGCGCTCCTTCTGGATGCGCGTGGCGTAGATGACGTCCGCGCCGGCCAGCGCCTGCGCGGGCGTGGCCGCGGTCTGGACCACGTGCCCGTTGCGGCTGACGGCCTCGACGATCTCCGCGGGCATGGCCAGCGACGGCGGCGAGATCAGCGTGAACTTCAGCCCGCGGTACAGGGACAGCAGCTTGATGAGCGAATGCACCGTGCGCCCGTATTTCAGGTCGCCGATCATCGCGATGTGCGCGCCGTCGACCAGCTTGCCCAGCCGCGAGAACTCGCGCTGGATGGTGTACAGGTCGAGCAGCGCCTGGCTCGGGTGCTCGCCCGGCCCGTCGCCGCCGTTGATGACCGGCACATTGGTGGCGCGCGCAAACTCCGCGACCGAGCCCTGCTCCGGGTGCCGCACCACGATCGCGTCGACGTAGCCGCTGATGACGCGGCTGGTGTCGTAGATCGATTCGCCCTTGGCCATCGACGAGAAGGTGAAGCCCGTGGTGTCGCACACCGAGCCGCCCAGCCGGCAGAACGCCGCACCGAAGCTCACGCGGGTGCGCGTGCTGGCTTCGAAGAACAGGTTGGCTAGCACGGCGCCTTCGAGCACGCGGCTGACCTTGCGGCGGCGCGCGATCGGCTGCATGACGTCGGCCAGCTGGAACAGCTCGTCGATGGCGTCGCGGTTGAACTGGCTGACCGACAGCAGGTGGTGCGCGCCATCGACGGCGGTGGCCTTGCGCAAGGCGCCCTCATGTGCGCTTTGCGTATATTCAGCGCGCCGTCCGTCGGAGGCCAGAATTTCGCCCACGAAGCGTCGCGCGACTTCGGGCATGGCCCTGAATTCATTGGATTCGTCGGGCAGCAGCCAGGCGTCCAGCGCCCTTCTTCGGCTGCCGATGCGCTCTGCGAACGCATCGCGTGTCATGTTGAGTTGACGCATCGCGTCGCGAAGGAGCACCTGTTGCGGCATGTTCATGGGCCGCAAATATATACTCAATGCGTATATTTTGAAAGTGCCTGGTGGACCCGTTCGGCATCGCGTCGCCCGGGCTGACCGCATCGCTGGCGCCGGGCGCGCATGGCGGGGCGCTTGTGGCCAAGCGGCGCGCACAAAAAAACGGGCCCGAAGGCCCGTTCCTTTGCAGCACCCGAAGGTGCTGTGGCTGTGGCTTACAGGCCGGCCTGGCGCGTGAACGACACGCTGGGCTTCTTGTAGGCTTGCGGCACTTCGTCGCGGTAGAAAGCGCGGCGGTCGAGGCTGGCGAGCGGGTCGTGCGCCTTGGCGACGGCTTCGGCTTGCACGGTCGCGCGGTTGGCGGTCGACGTGAAGGCTTGGGCGCCAGCGGCGGAGGCATCGCTGTACTCGTTGCCGGCGCGTGCGGCGGCAGCGGCTTGCGGTGCGACTTCGGCACGGGTGACCGAAGAGTTCACGACGTGCACACCGTCGTAGGTTTCTGCATGGGCTCCGGCGGCAGCCAGGAGCGAGAGAGCAGCAGCGGCGAGGATCTTCGAGGCATTCATTTCAATCTCCTTCAGGTGTTTGGTTGGTGAGGAGAAGTTTGATCCTGAAGCGACCCGAAAAACGGCTGCAAAAGGAACCGCGGCGTTCACAGTATTGAAACAATGCCGCCCTTGAAATTGAGCAGGTCAATAGGGATTGCCCCAGCGTTTCCCGATGAAACAGCTGGGGCAAGCACGCGCCAACCGAAGGCGCGCGACACGGGCGAACACATTCCGACCCGGAATGCCGCCCTCAGTGGCTGATCATCCACGGCCGCCTCGAAGGCGCCGACTTCGCGCCGCTGGGTGCCGTCACCGTGGCGCCGCGCTTCGAAGAAGTGCCGCAGCAGCCGCACCCCGCCGGGTGCTTGAAACGCGCATAGTCCCGCGAGCTGCCCGGCTCGTGCCGCGCGCGCTCGTTGGTTTCCATGGCGTGGCGCGTGCCCGACGCCATCAGCGCGAGACGCGGCGCGGCGGCAAGCACGCGCGGCGCGGCCCCGCCGCAATCGGGGCATGCGGCCGGCTCGTCGCGCAGGCCCGAAGGCCGCAGCGCCTCGAAGCCGCCGCACTGCCCGCAGGCGTAGTCGTAGGTGGGCATGCCGTGGCGTCCTTGTTCAGCGCACGTCGGGCGACAGCGGCATGTCGACGCTGCCGTCGAGCATCTTCATCGGGCCCAGGGCGTTCGGATTGATGTCGAAGTCGAAGATGCCCGTGGGCAGCCACAGCGTGGCGCACGAGTTGGGCACGTCGACCACGCCGCTGATGTGGCCCTGCACCGGTGCCGTGCCCAGAATGGAATAGGCCTGCGCGCCCGAGTAGCCGAACTTCTTCAGGTATTCGATGGCGTTCAGGCAGGCCTGTCGGTAGGCCACGTTCACATCCAGGTAGTGCTGCTTGCCGCTCTCGTCGACCGAGATGCCTTCGAAGATCAGGTAGTCGTTGTACTGCGGGGTGATCGGGCTGGGCTTGAAGATCGGGTTCTTGATGCCGTACTTGGCCATGCCGCCCTTGATGAGCGTGACCTTCATGTGCACCCAGCCGGCCATCTCGATGGCACCGCAGAAGGTGATCTCGCCATCGCCCTGGCTGAAGTGCAGGTCGCCCACGCTCAGGCCCGCGCCATCCACATACACGGGGAAGAACACCTTCGAGCCGCGCGACAGGTCCTTGATGTCGCAGTTGCCGCCATGCTCGCGCGGCGGCACGGTGCGCGCGCCTTCGGCCGCTGCCTTGGCACGCGCTTCACCGGTCATCTTGCCCATGTGGGCGGTGCCGGCGAAGGGCGGGTTGGCCAGGCCGGGTACGCGGTCCGGGTCGGTGTCGATGAGCTTCTGCTCGCGCTCGTTCCACATGTCGAGCATGGGCTTGTCGGGCAGGCAGCCGATGAGGCCGGGATGGATCAGGCCCGCGAAGTTGACGCGCGGAATGTGGCGCGAGCTGGTGAACATGCCCTTGAAGTCCCAGATCGACTTCTGCGCTTCGGGAAAGTGGTCGGTGAGAAAGCCGCCGCCGTTCTGTTTGGAGAAGAAGCCGTTGAAGCCCCACAGGCTGTCCTGCTTGGCGCCGATGTCCAGCAGGTCGACCACCAGCAGGTCGCCGGGCTGGGCACCCTTCACGCCCACCGGGCCCGACAGGTAGTGCACGGTGCTCAGGTCGATGTCGCGCACGTCGTCGGCGCTGTCGTTGTTCTTGATGAAGCCGCCGGTCCAGTCGAAGGTCTCGAGGATGAAGTCGTCACCCGGGTTGACCCAGCAGGCCATCGGAATGTCCGGGTGCCAGCGGTTGTGGATGTTCTCGTTCTCGGTGGGCGGCTTGGTCAGGTCGACCTTGATCAGCGTGTCCGTCATTTGCAGTGGCTCCTGGGGTTGTGGTCAAACAGAGAGGTAGGCTTTGATGTGGTCGACGTCGGTCTTGTCGCGTGCGGTCTCGTGCACGAGGCGCCCGCCCTCGATCACGAACAGCCGGTCGGCCACGTCCATCGCGAAGCTGAGCACCTGCTCGGACACGACGATGGTGATGCCGCGCAGCTTGCGGATCTCGTTGAGCGCCTTCGCGATGTCCTTGATGATCGAAGGCTGGATGCCTTCGGTGGGCTCGTCGAGCAGCAGCACCTTGGGGTCGGTGACGAGGGCGCGCGCAATGGCAAGCTGTTGCTGCTGGCCGCCGGAGAGGTTGCCGCCCTTGCGGCTCTTCATGTCCCACAGCACGGGGAAGAGCGCGTAGATTTCTTCGGGAATGCGCCGTGTCTTCGAGTTCTCCAGCCCGGTCTGGATGTTCTCTTCCACCGTCAGCGTCGGAAAGATCATGCGGCCCTGCGGCACGTAGGCAATGCCCTTGGCCACGCGCCTGAAGCTCTCGTCGCGCGACACGTCCTGCCCCGCCACTTCGATGCGCCCGCTCTTCAAGGGCAGGATGCCCATGAGGCTCTTGAACAGCGTGGTCTTGCCCATGCCGTTGCGGCCCATGATGGCGATGGTTTCGTTGGCATGGCCCTCGAACGAGAGGCCGTGCAGGGCCTCGCTCTGGCCGTAGGCGACGTGCAGGTCTTCGACCTTCAGCATGATGTTGCTCATGGTTCAGTGCCCCAGATAAACGTCGATGACCTTGGGATCCGCCTGCACCTTCTCCATCGGCCCTTCGGCGAGGATCTTTCCCTGGTGCATCACGGTGACCTTGTGCGCGATCTGCTTGACGAACGCCATGTCGTGCTCGATGACGATCACCGCGCGGTTCTGGCAGATGCGCTTGAGCAGCTCGGCCGTGAGCTCGCGTTCGCGCGCGCTCATGCCGGCGATGGGCTCGTCGAGCATCAGGAGCTCGGGCTCCTGCATCAGCAGCATGCCGATTTCCAGCCACTGCTTCTGGCCATGGCTCAACAGGCCGGCCTCGGTGTCCAGGCGGTCGGCCAGGCCGATCTCCTGCGCGATGGCCTGCACCTTGCTCTTGACCTCGTCGTCGCATTGGAAGGCCAGCGCGCCGAAGACCGAACGCCCCTTGGGAAACGACACCTCCAGGTTCTGGAACACGCTCAGGTTCTCGTAGATCGACGGCGTCTGGAACTTGCGGCCGATGCCCAGCCGCACCCGCTTGTGCTCGGCCATCTTCGTGAGTTCGGTGTTCTTGAACTTGATGCTGCCGGCGCTGGCCTTGGTCTTGCCGCAGATCAGGTCGAGCAGCGTGGTCTTGCC